>Ga0335078_10002891_pt1 | contig 25797 bp, 28 predicted proteins | sample Lox_Sample_32_FD_206711 | JGI IMG/M metagenome (GOLD analysis project Ga0335078, IMG submission 206711) | Soil microbial communities from Loxahatchee National Wildlife Refuge, Florida, United States - Lox_Sample_3.2 | ecosystem: Environmental > Terrestrial > Soil > Wetlands | place: USA... | reverse complement strand
CCAGAGGACTCACCGTCAAGGGCGTGAACTCGCTGCAGACCGACCAACTGTTCGCCGAGCGGTTCGCTGCGCTCGCCGCGCCTGACGGGCGGCTCGGATGCATCGTCCCCACGGCCATTGCCGCAGGTGCTGGTGGGCAGTACCTGTTCGGCAACTTCACCGAGCGCGCTGCCGTCGCCTCGCTGTACGACTTTGAGAACCGCAAACCGCTATTCCCGGCTGTGGACTCCCGGCAAGGTTTCTGTCTCCTGACTCTTGTTGGAAAGGCGCTACGCGAGCCGGCTGCTAGGCTCGCCTTCTTCCTGTTGGACGCGACGGACCTAGAGGACGCCGATCGGGTCTTTGCGCTTAGCCCCGACGAGATCGCCCTCATCAACCCGAATACTGGGACGCTGCCAATCTTCCGCAGCCGCCGGGATGCCGACATCAATTCTGCGATGTACCGCCGGATCCCCGTGCTGTGGGACGAAACGAAGCCAGACGGCAACCCCTGGCGCATCACCGTCAAGAACCTCTTCAACATGACCGACGACTCCGACCTTTTCCGCACCCGCGAGCAGCTGGAGGCCGACGGCTGGCACCTGGCCGGCAACATCTTCACCCGCTGCGGGAAGAGCATGCTGCCCCTTTACGAAGGGAAGATGGCGCATCATTTCGATCACCGCTGGAACTCGTACTACGGCACCGGCAATGAGGACCGTCGTCCTCTCACTCTTGCTGAGAAGCAAGATCCTTCGGCTCGAGCGCAACCTCGGTACTGGATCGCCGCCGACGGCCTGATCCCCACTGCGCGGAACGGTAGGGATGTCAAGATTCCTGGGGTGTCCGAGCGCCTGGCTTTGTTGGAGTGGAAGCCAGGCTGGCTGTGCGGCTGGCGCGACGTATGCCGGGCGACGGACGAGCGTACCGCGATTCCCGCCTTCCTGCCGCGTGCAGCAGTGGGCCATAAGTTTCCCTTGATGTTGCCGGGAGTCTCCACGGTCCTGACTGCGGCGCTCATCGCGGCGCAGAGTTCGCTGATCTTCGACTATTGCAGCCGACAGAAGGTCGGCAGCATCACCATGGGAGTGTTCATCTGGAAGCAGTTGCCAGTCCCCACCCCCGATGTGATGGACGCCCACGCGAGCTTCCTCGTTCCACGGGTACTTGAACTCGTCTATACCGCTTATGACATGACGCCGCTAGCCCGGGACTTGGGCGATGACGGTGCCCCGTTTGTGTGGGATGACGATCGGCGTGCGCATATCCGTGCGGAACTCGATGCCTTCTTCTTCCGCCTGTACGGGATCGAGCGGGACGACGTCGACTACATCATGGAGACCTTCCAGACGGAGAGCGGCGGACTCAAGAACAACGACATCGCCAAGTACGGCACGTACCGCACTAAGGACCTCATCCTGGAGGTCTACGACCGCATGTCCGCCGCCGACGCCGCGGACGTGCCGTACGAGGCGACGATCATGCCGCCTCCCGGTGATGGACCTCGGCACCCCGCCAGTGGTAGCCAGTAGGCTGCGTCAGGAGTTGCGCCGGAGTTCGCGCACCTTCCGCCGCATCCAGGCAGCATCCCCAGGCCGGCTGCAGCCACTTTGCTGCGCCGTCCGAAGTTCCGCGGACACGTACTGTCGGCACCTGCGGCTACTGTGAATTGCGTAGAGCCGGGCTCACCGGCGCGCTCAGGAGGAGTGCCGAAATGGCGAAGGGCAAGGGGCCTGGCGGCTTCGGGGGATGGCTCGCGGTGGCTGGCTTGGCCAGTCACATGTTCCAGGCGATCAGACACCAGAACACCTGCCCGAGGTGCCGCGACCGGGACCTTATTGAGATCCTTTTCGACGTCGCCCACCTCTGGGGGTTTGAGGGCGCCTGAGATCACGGTCCTGTAGTCCGGGCGGTGATCGTCTGGAGCCGCTGCTCGAAGTGGCTGCGGGCCTCGTCCGCCCCGCCGCCGGTGACGGCGCTCATCGCCACAGCGGCGGTGATGATGACGTCAGCCAGTTCGTCCAGCAGGTCGCCGCTGGTCCGGCAGATGCCCTTCCTGCTGTTCATCCCTCGCACCCCTATCAGCGCCTCGGCCGCCTCGCCGACTTCCTCGGTGAGTTTGAGGATGCGCATCTCGACCGGCACGTCACCGTGGTATTCGTGCAGGCGTTTCACGTCATCCCACATGAGCCCTCCGATGCGCTAGAGCTGCGCGGCAGTGGCTGCGCTCTGCTTCATCTTCATCCCGGCATACTGGCCGATGGCGAACTCGCCGCCGGGCGCAGGCCTGACCGACGACGCTCGTGTACTCGCGGGCATTCTCCCAGGAGGCGGCTGGCGGGACTGGCGTTTGAGCAAGGCTTCGTCTGCTTGCAGCGCCGACCCAGGGTGGCGGCGCTTGGCCTGTGGGGTTATGCCTATTTCTCCCCGCCGAGGCCGAGCTTGGTGACCTGCCCAGCGATCCACTGGACACGCTGCCCGGTGGTCATATTGGGCGGGATGTCGATGACGCGCTGGCCGACGGTGGCGCAGGTGGACCGGACCACCCGGTCGGCGGCAGGCTGCAGGTCCAGGACCTTGGCGCGGTAGGGATCGCCGGCCTGGTGCTGGCTGAACTGGTCGCAGCAGTAGAACACAGCGTCGTAGGTGCCGGCCCAGGCGCGGCAGAACGCCTCCATCGCCGCCAGGACATCGGCGCCCTGACTGCGCGGCGGTGCCTGCAGGACCAGCCGAGCGTAGGCCAGGACGTTGGCGATGGTCTTGTCGCAGACGATCATCGAGTGCTGGCGGGCCGCCCGCAGCTGGGCTGAGAGCTGGGCGGCGAACAGGTCGGCCTCGGTCTCCAGGTCGAAGGCGCCCTTGCCGTGCACGACGATCTCTTCGATGAACGGGCTGTGCCGGGCGGGTTCTTCCACGGTCGTCACGTGGATGCCGCGCTCGCGGTAGTAGGCGGCCAGCGCGTGGGTGAGGGTGGTCTTGCCGGAGGCGTGGGTGCCCTCGATGGCGATGACCACGCAGTCACGCAGCATCGGAGTTCCCCAGCAGGGCGGTGAACACCGGCCCGGAGAGCCAGCCGAACGCTCCGCCGAGCCCGACAGCGAGCAGCCGGTTGACATTCAGCTCTGGCTCCCAGCTCCCCAGCCCGGCGGCGCGCGCGGCGACCAATGCGGTGGACAGCGAATGCCGCAGGTTGAGCACGCTGATCTTCTCACGCGCAACCGCGTCTCCGGCTTCCAGCCAGCGGCGGTGCAGCGCGGTCATGGACGTGCCGCGCAGCTCTGGCTGTGTGACATCCAGCCGCAGGTCAGCGCACACGTCGACCAGCCGCCGTGACGTGCAGGACAGGATGTGCCCGGTGTCATAGCGGGTGTCGACCATCCGCGGGCCTTCGGCTGCCTGGCGGCGCTGGTGCCAGGCGGCGCGGGCCACTGTCACGCCCGGCGTCGGCTCGTTCGAGGCGGCAGCCAGTACGGCCAGGTCGCTGCTGAGCTGGTGCCCCGCGACGAGGTCAGCCCGCCGCAGCACGTTGTCCAGCGCTTGGGCGGCTCCTGCGGCCAGGTCCTGGGTTTCGCCGACGTCGTGCACGTAGGCGGAGGTGTACCAGAACGAGTCAGTGCCCAGGCTGGTGTCCGTGCCGCGGCGCGGGAGAGCCAGCCAGATCACCGAGTAGCAGAACGGCACGTTGCCGCCGCGGATTCGGTAGTTCTTCGACCACTCCACGTCGACGGCGGCTACCAGCAGCGTTCCCGGCGCGCGCGCGGGCGCTGCCCGGGAGCCGGGCAGGTTACCTGTGTTGATCATTCAGGGCGCTCCGGCGGGATTGTCATCTGCGGATGGGACGCTCGCGCTGAACCTGGAGTCTGGCACGGTCACCACGCGCTTGTCGGCAAGCGCGGGAAGCAGTCCCATGCGCTGGCCGCGATGATCTCGCCGATGTCCAGGATTCCCAGCCAGGTGTAGCGGTTCAGGTGCCGGGCGCATACCAGGGCGATGCACAGCGCGCGCCCGACTGCCGCAGCGGCCGCAAGCTCGGCCCTGGCGGGCGCCTCCAGCTCGCCGGCGGCGCGCTCAGCGAGCGGGGTGATCCGGGCCTGCTGGCACGCCACCTCCAGCGACCGGGCGGCAGGGAGGTCGAGTCCGCAGTCGATCATCGCCGCCCGCCCTCTGGCAGGAGTGCCGCGATCTGTCCATTCCCGCTCGACCGAGGCGATGCCGCGCAGCACCGCGTCTGGCACCGTTGCCCGCAATGCGGCCAGCTCACAGTCGAGCCGGCTCCCGGCGAGGATCGCCGCGTGTCGGCGGGCTTGCATCAGGTCCAGGTCGGCGATCTGGGCCAGGGCGGCCGCCTTGGCATCGTCGTCCACGCTGGCCGCGCGGAATCCGAACCCGACCGTCTGTCCTGTGACGGCCACTGCCCGGGTGCGGTGCAGCGGCAGGTAGACGATCGCTGCCGAATAGCGGGCAGGATGGCCGCCGCCTTCGGCGATGCTTGCCGTGAACGCAGCCAGCCTCGGGGCGGGCCGGGGGTAGAGCTGCTGCCCGGTGCGGTAGGGGTCGTCGGGCCATGCCAGGTTGGTGTAGGTGCGCATCAAGGCGTCGTGCGGGCGGCCGTGTAGATGCTGGCGCCCAGGTACTTGGCGTAGTGGCTGGGCTTGTAGGGGTAGCGGTCCCAGATCGCGGTGATCGGCTCTTCCAGCAGGTTGCCGAGCCTGAGGAATAGGTCCGGCTGGTCGTACACCGGCCAGGCCTGGGCGTTGCCGTTCGGCTCGATCACGATCATGTGCCCCTCGGTCTCCGCGGTCCACGGGGTCATCCGCACCGCCGGCCGCCAGTCGTGCGTGGCGCGTAGCTCGGTCAGCCGGCCGAACGCGTCGCGAGCCTCGTCGACGGTGATGAACTCCCGTTCCGGCAGCCCGAGCGCGTTGCCCTTGCGCAGCGGCAGGATCAGCTTCAGCTTCCCGGCGTCGAGTACGTCAGCGATTTGGCACAGGTACCCCAGCGCGTGCATCGTGGAGCGGAGCACGACCGCCGACAGCGAGATCGGCAGCCCGGCGGCGATGAACGCCCGCACCCCGGTCATGGCCTTGTCGTAGTCGCCGCGGACCCGGGAGAACGTGGCCCGCGGCCCGTCGAAGCCGATGTTGACGAACGCAACCTTCCCCGCCAGCCGCGGGGCCATGACCACCCCCCGGGTCGCGTTGGTCGGCAAGCCGAGGATGAACCCCGAGTACATGTCCACGATGTCGGGCAGGTCGCGGCGCAACAACGGCTCCCCGCCGGACAGGAACACTCGCTGTACCCCCGCCAGGTTGGCGCGCAACGTGTCGAGCTGCTCAAGCGTCGGGTCGGCCATCTGCAGGGTTTCCGAGCAGAACCCGCAGTTGAAGTCACAGCGCTTGGTGACCTGCAAGATCACCGATAGTGGCGCGGACGCTGCCTCGGCGAGCGCGGCCGGGTCGGCACCGGCCGACAGCGTGAAATGATGACCGGCCGTGAACGATACTGGCCCGCCGGGCTGCCCGTCACGATCTGATCGGGGGACTTCGGGCACCGGCAGGAGCGCGGCGCCGGATGGCGAATCTGTCATGGGCCCTTCCTGGCGGGCGCGGCAAACGGCGTTGAGCCCCACATTCAGCCTGACCGCATGACACCGGAAAGTCACGTGCCCAATGTTGGCGTTGCCCGAATGCGGAGCGTTCCGGGCGACCCCGGGGCGGGCCGACCTCGTGCTGATCACGTGCTTACGGCGGTGCTGCCGATGTGCGGGACTACCGCAAGCCTGCCTGCCAGAGGGCGGCGGGTCATTCCCCGCGCTGGGAATCCGCCGACGCGTCCGGGGTCTCCAGGGCTCGCAGTTCGCCGGTCAGAGCCGCCCACGGGAACAGGGCGCTGCCAGACTCTCCCTGGTTGGGCACCGGCAGCGGGTAGCGCCCGGGGTCGAACACCAGCCGGACACCCCACGACCGGAGGGTGGCGATGCTGGCCGTGAACGCCGGGTGGCGGGCCAGCACCCGGTTGGGGAACGGCACCGCGATGACCGGCTGCCCAGCGCCGATGGCCTCGTTGAGCAGGCCGAGGGCGAGGGTGTCGGAGATCCCGGCGGCGAGCTTGTTGACCGTATTGAAGGTGGCCGGGGCGACCACGAACGCGTCCGCGGGGGGCAAGACGTCAGGCTCGTCGGGCTGCTTGTAGTCCGAGCGGACCGGGTGGCCGGTCATCGCCGCCAGGCGCGCCGGGTCGAGGAACTTCAGCGCCGACGGCGTGGCGATGACGCACACGTCCCAGCCTTGGGCCAGCGCACCGCTGGTGAACTCCGGCAGGTCGCCGGCGGGTCGGCCGCCGCAGGCGATCACGTACAGCACCTTCGGCTGGTCCTGGCCGGTCATCGCGTCGGCCCTGTTGCAGGCTGTCCGCCGTTGCCGTTCATCCGGGCGGCGAGCTCGCGCAGCGCCTGGCTGCGGACCGGGCTCGCTGCGGCCAGCGATGCCGCCAGCGCGCGTGCGTGCGGGTTGCGGCGCACTTCCTCGGGCGCGGCCTGGTCGGCTTCCAGCAGCAGCTGCGCGGCGCTGGCCTGGTCGCCGCGAAGCGCGTAGCCGCGTGCCTTGCCGACCAGCAGGAAGGTCCGCCGTTCGGCCAGGAACAGCGGCAGCCGGCTCACGGGTATCTGCTCGGCGCGCCGCACCGCCCCGGCGCCGTCGTCCAGCTCCACCGCGATGTTGACCGCGTGGATCAGCCAGTTCGCCGGCCCGAAGATGGAGAACAGGTCGGCCTGCTCGCTGCCGAGCAGGTCTGCGGCGACCTTGGACGCTCCCAGCAGTTCCCTGGCCTCGGCCGCGGACGAGGCCTTGGCCGCGGCCAGCGCGGCCGTGGCCAGCAGCGCACCCCACGTGGCGGTGTGGCGCCTGGTGACGGTCAGCGCCGGCCGGAGCTGGTCAGCGGCGCTGATCGCGACGAGCCGGGCGGACTCCAGCTGCCCGGCTGACAGCAGCACGTTGGCGAGCCGGTAGGCGGCCGCGCCATTCAGCAGCGGGTCGGCGACCTCCGCGGCGGTGCGGACGGCCCGGTCGGCGGCGATGCCGGCAAGCTCGGCCGACCCCAGGGCGGTGGCCAGCGAGGACGCCGCGTTATATAGGTGCGTCAGCCCGCTGGCCAGCCGCCGGTCCCCGGTGACGGCGGGCTCGCCCCCGCGCGCCCGCAGCAGCACGGGAGGCAGTTCGGCGGCCAGCTTGCGGTACCGGGCCTGCTGCCGCAGCCGCCAGGCACGAGCGGCATGGTCGGCCAGCGGCACCGGCGCCTCGCATCGCTGGCCGGGCGATAGCAGCGCCCCGGCGAGCAGGGCAAGAGCGGGGCTGGGGGCGGCTGCTGCTGGCGCTGCTGGCCCGTCCGGCAGGACCGGCGGAAAGGGCGCCGGCCGGTCCTGCCCGGGTGGCGGCTCGATGACCGTGGGCAGGCGCGGGGGAGCGGTTTGCCCGGCGGCGCCCGCACCTGCGCGCGCCTGCCTGCGGGCGTCGGCTGTCCTGCCCAGGACCAGCAGGTCCGCGGGCCGCATGTGCTCGTAGTCCGCCAGGTCGAGCAGGTCGGCGATGGCGCAGTCGTACGCGGTGGCGAGCAGGGACAGCAGGTACGGGGTCGGCCTGCGCCCGGCCGGCACGGAACCGTACCCAGGCCAGGACTCGACCTCGCACAGGTGCGGGCCGGTCATGGCGACGGTCGTGCCGTCCGGGTTCACGCCGGCCTTCGCGGCGCATGCGGTGATCCTCTCTGCTGCCTGCTTGAGGGACCATCCGTGGGCGTGCCGCCACGAAGCCCGGGGCCGCATGTTGTACCGGCGTGCGAACTCGAAGGCGATCTGCGGGTGGGTCAGCCCCAGGGCGCGCATTCGCTCGCGAAGGGCGCGCTGCTCGGCGCGCTCGCTGGTCTTCGCATACGGCACGGCTTACCTCGCCTCTTACTGCAACGCCGTAGGCATTGGCGCTGCATCAACGGTAGCCGCATTGCCGCTGATGAGCCTGCACATGCGCGGCATGGTGGGAACCATGACCAGATGTCTGGCGCGTTCCCGCAGGCCAGCGATGTGTGTGTGCGGGAACCACCGGCTTTCCCGGCACAGGTAATGATCGCGCAGCCCGTGCCGTGCGAAATTCACCACATGAATGCCAGAGCCGATGCTTATGCCGGCCCGATGATGCGATTGGGCGGCACGGCATTACCCGCATCCCGGCCCCCCGGGATGCCGCGCGACGCTTGTCGGCGCCAGCTGTGAAGGACCGTGCATGCCCGTGACCGTTACCGCCAGCTCGGCCTGCTACCAGCTCGGCCCCAAGCTGAGCAACATCCGCCGGGCGCGCGAGCAGGCCCGCAAGGCCCTGGGCGACTGGGGTCTTGACGAGCATGCCGACCTGGCCGAGCTGGTCGTGAGCGAGCTGGTGACCAACGCGATGTGCCACGGCGCCGGGCCGGTCGGCGTCCGGCTGTCGTGTGCGGCGGACCGGCTACGAGCCGAAGTCCACGACCACGGAGTCGGCCGCCCGGTCCGCAGGCACGCGACTGGTGACGACGAAACTGGCCGGGGACTGCAGCTCCTCGACGGCCTGACCAGGCTTCACGGCGGCGAGTTGGGCGTCGTGGAGGACCAGCATGGTCCCGGCAAGACCGTGTATGTCGAGGTTGTCCTGCCCGGTGCCGCGAGCACGTGGCGCGGAACGAGCGGCAGCGATCGGCCAGTTCTTCGCTGCTAGTGAGGATGAAGCCACATTCCCCGGACCACAAGATCTTGCCATCCTTGAGGCTGAAGCACCCGGCGTCCCCGAACGTGCCGAGGGCCTTGCCGCCGACGCTCGTGCCGTGGCAATTGCCACGAGTTGGGTGACTGCGTCCCGGCGACGCGCCGCAGTATCGGGGCTGGGTGACTGCCCCGCCGTCCTGATCATGACGCTGCCTGGCCTTCACTTGTCTGTCGCCCCTTCCGTCCGCCGCTGGCGTGCCTCAGCGTCAGAATCGACGGAGTCCACGCGCCTTCGCAGTTCGGCTGACGTTTCTTCGCGGATCAGACATAGATCCGTCAGCACGCGCGGGTTGATCAGTCGTTCATGGCCGATGAGCAGTTGCGCCGCGTCGCGCATGTTCGCCAGGTCCTCAGCGTCCGCGGCCTTGAGGCTCCTAGTGGCGCGCTGCCAGCTCACCGTGCCGCTCCGCGGCTTGGCGCGCGGGGGGCCTGGTCATGCCGGGCGGTCCGCAAGGGCAGGGAGCGGGGGCAGCGGCTGGCGAGTGTGGCGTTCACCGGCGTTCCTTTCTCAGGTGGCCGAAGGGGCGCAGGGCCAGCGCCGAGTTGGTATGGGAATGGGCGTCTGGTTCCTGGGTGCCGATCACGGCGTAGACGGTCTTGCCGCCCGATGGCGGGAAGTAGTGGCCCCACTCCTTGGCCAGCGCCTGCACGAGCACCAAGCCGCGTCCGTTCTCGGCGTCAGCGCCAGCGAATGAAAGGACCGGTGGGGCAGGGTCGCTGTCGAAAACCTCAATCACCACGCGGCTCTGCAGGAGACGCAGCGTCAGCGCGACCCACTCGCGTTGACTGGAGCGAGAACTGTCCGGCCGCACCAAGCCGGGGTTGGCCGCCTTGATCGCGTTCGTGACCAGTTCGGAGACGATGAGCTGTGCGGTCTCGATCGTGTCCGGTCCGATCTGCCAGGCGTTCAGCGCCGCCCCTGCGTGGCGCCGCGCCCAGCCCGGCGCGCTCGGCAGCGGCGCCAGGTCCAGGTGAGCGATCCGCCCGTCAAGCACGTTACTCACCGGCCATTCTGGCGATGGCCGGGGCACGCAGGCAGCTGCCAGATTGGTTCTCCCATCGCTGGCCCCTCCCGCTGCCAATGTCCGGCAATTGCATAGTTCAAGGCCACGGCATGGGCGGCCGGAAACCCATACCGAGACGTCATGCCCGCAGGCGATATAGGCTCCGGATTAATCACGCCGCGCAAGCGCACGGCGACCGCCTGCATGGAGGGGGATAGCCGACGGCATGGGCGGCCGCGCCACGGACCTGATCGTGATCCCGGACTCGTTCTGGCTCCGGCCCGAGACCTTGGCGGCGCTTCGCGACCGTGACATCGGCTGGCTGTTCGCGCTGCTGCGCCAGTACGCGGGGGCGAGCCAGACGCAGATCGCGATCGCCTGCGGCATGACCCAGAGCAAGGTCAGCTGCATCATGCGGGGCATCGCCCAGGTTGAGGCGCTAGCTGTCTTCGAGCGCATCGCCTACGGGCTCGGCCTGCCGGACCCGTCCCGGAAGCTGATCGGCCTCGCCCCCGGTGAACCGCCAGCCCCTGCGGCACCAGGCCGCGTCCAGCGCGAGGCTATCCTGCCGGGGGATGACGACCCGGGCTTGACGGCATTCCCAGTTGCCGGTCTTCTTGATCCCTATCTCGCAGGCGAGCAGGAGGAAGCAGGCCCAGTGCGACGCCGGACCTTCGTCGGGCTGACCGTCACGTCGATGGTCAGCACGATGCTCGACGGCCTTCCCCATGACCACGATCCTGCGGGATGTGACTGCTTCGCTGCCGTGCTCACCGGCCAGCCCGCCGGTCCGGCGCAGGAGCCTGACCTGACGGCACTGGCCGAGGCCGCCAGCAGCGCGCGCCGCCAGTACCAGGCCTGCGGCTATTCGGAGCTGACGAGGACCCTCCCGCAGGTGCTCACGCACTTGGACGCGGCCTGCCGGTCACTGGACGGCGTGGCCCGGAGCCGGGCACTGGCGTTGTGCGCCGACGCCTATCACGTCGCGGCTGGGCTGCTGCTGAAGCTCGGCGACCAGGGCCTGGCTCACCTGGCCGCTGACCGGAGCATGCGTGCCGCGCGGACGAGCGGGGATCCGGTCACGGTCGGGGCGAGCGCTCGCATCGTCACCCACGCTCTGATGAGTGGCGGTCATCTGGCGGCGGCGGTATCGACCGCGCGCAGCCACGCGGAAGACCTGGACCGCGGCGCGCAGACGCATACCCCGGAGTCGCTGTCGGTGTACGGCTCGTTGCTTCTGCGCGGCGCCATCGCGGCAGCCCAAAACGGTGACCGCCCGGCCGCGCACGATCTGCTCGCCGAAGCCGACCAGGCCGCCCAGCGTCTCGGAGCCGACGCGAACCACCGGTGGACCGCGTTCGGCCCGGTCAACGCCAAGCTGCACCGGGTGAACATCGCCGTCACCCTCGGCGACGCGGGCACCGCCGTCGACGTCGCCCGCCGGATCGACCTGAGCGCGATAGCGATCACCGAGCGCAAGGCGAGCCTGCTCATCGACGTGGCCCGCGCGTTCCTGCAGTGGGGCCGCCACGATAAGGCGTACCTGTCGCTGCGCGCAGCCGAGCAGCTCGCGCACGAGGAAGTAGCCGGGCGGCCGTCAGTGCGCCGGCTCGTCGGCGAACTGGCCACCTCGGCGCCGCCGGCCCTTCGCCGTGACGCCGAGCACTTCGCCAGCCAGATCGGCATCGCTCGTTGACCGGCAGCCACCGGCGACTGCTGTCGGTCATCGCGTGCGGAGCCGGGCCCGCCGCAGAGATAGGCACCTTCATCGCCCTCGCCCGCGAGCGCAGCTGGAGCGTGCAGGTCATCGCCACCCCCGCCGCGCTGGCATTCCTCGATCCCGCCGAAATCGAGCAGCAGGCTGGCAGCCCAGTTAAGAGCGAATACGGTCCGCCCGGATCACCCAGATCGCAGCTTCCCGACGCCGTCGTGGTCGCCCCGGCGACCTACAACACGATCTGCAAATGGGCGCAGGGCATCAGCGACACCTACGCCCTCGGCGTGCTCGCGGAGACGACCGGCCTGGGCATCCCGGTCGTGGTGCTCCCGTTCGTCAACACCGCCCTGGCCGGGCGCGCCCCGTTCCGCCGCGCCGTCGAGTCCCTGCGGGCCGAAGGAGTACGAATCCTGCTCGGACCAGGAGGAGTCGAACCGCACCCGCCGCGCACCGGCGGTAACCTGATCGGCAGCTACCCGTGGGCGCTCGCGCTCGACGAGGTCGATCAGGTCACAGGGCATGTCCGGTCTTATTGAACCGGGCGGATGCCCGCCTGCGGCTGGCATAGCGAGGTCGAGAGGCCTCACCGCTGCCGCAGCATCGGTTACGAACGCGACCTGTTGCGGCGGCTGCGGCCTGCGTGCCGACGTCCCCGCGGTGCGGGAGTTCACGGCCGAGGTGGCTGAACGCCTGCCCGCAGCAGCAGGGCGTGCTGCACCCCGATCACGGTGATCGCGCCGCGAATGTCGCCGCTGACGATCATGGCCTGCGCCTCGTCCAGCGGCACCCAGCGCACCTCGGCGGTCTCGTCCACACGAGGCGTTCCGACCTGCTCCGCCCCGCGGGCCCGGTACAACTCCTGCGGGTAGTCCGCGTTGCCGATCATCGGCTGGCAGGACAGCACGTGCTCGACGCGGCGCGGCCGCCAGCCGGTTTCCTCCTCCACCTCGCGTGCCGCCGCGGCGGCCGGGTCCTCGCCGTCATCGACGTAACCGCCCGGCAGCTCCCACACCCAACGGTCCACGATGAACCGGTGCCGCCGCATCAGCAGCACCCGCTCGCCCGGATCATCCAGCACCACCGTCATCGCGCAGCGCCGCATCCGGAACACGTACTGGGTGAAGCGCACCTGGTTGGGCAGCTCCACATCGGCAAGGCTGACCCGGACGTGCGGCGTGTCGTCCACGAGCCGCTCGCCGCGGATCACCCACGCGTGAGGAGTCGGCACCAGCCGACCCTACCGCCGCTCACGCGGCGGCGACCGGCACCAGTGTGCCCGGCTGGCGTTCGTGCCTGGTGGCCGGCCACGCCAGCGGCGCGAGCCCGGCCTGATCCAGGCAGACCGGTCACGCGGCCGCCACGCGCGCCAAACGCGGCAGTGACCGGCCAGATGCCCGTACAGGGTTTCTGACCGCTGGTGCGCCCGCGGACTTGGCGCGGGCGGCGGAGTCCGATCACGATGCGTGCCACCCCAGCGCCGGGCCGTGGCCAGTGGTGGCTTGCCGTGTGACCAGCGCCGCTCGGCGGTGCACGCTGCAACAGGTTCCGGCCTGGCATGACCCTGCCAGGAGGCGCCGCATGCATTGGCACGCACGGTCGCGAAGGCTCAGCCGGCCCAGGCGGGTAACTCCGGCAGACCAGGATGCGGCCGGTGATCGCGCCGATCGCCTGCCAGGCCCGCCTCCCGTCCCCGGCATCAGCACATCGGCCTGGGCGCTGAGGCGGGTGTTCGCCGGGCGGGCCGACCAGGTCCGGCATGCGCGCCGGTTCGTCAAGGCCGCCCTCGACGAGGGGTTTCCGCTCGCTGACCTGGTCGTCCTCCTCAGCGATGAGCTGGTCACCAACGCGGTGGTCCACACCAGATCCGGTGACGGCGGCGTGTTCGAGGTGCGGGTATGGAGCGGGCCGTCATCGGCATGCGTGGCGGTGCTCGACGGCGGCTCCTGGGGTGAGCCGTCACCGGCCGCCCTGGACGCGGTGCGCGAGTCCGGCCGCGGCCTGGCACTGGTCGATGCGCTCGCTGCGCATTGGGGTCACGCAGGCGGGCGGGACGGGCGCATCACCTGGTTTGTCGTGCGCTGGCAGGATGACGGGCGGCCACCTGGCGCGCCGGGCCGCGCCGGGTGAGCGCCGAGCCGGGCAAGCTTGCTGGTCGTGGCGCATGCAAGATTGGCGCGCAGATCCTCCGAAAATGGCCCGGATCCAATGTCCTGCGCTTATGGTGAAAGCGCGAGGGGGGCCGGGCTGGACCAGGGGAGCGCGGCCGGTGGCGAGCTGGTGTGACGATGCCGAAGCTGTCTGCGCTGTTGTCTCCCGCAAGTGGGTCGTTCCGGTGCTGGGCGCGCTGGCCGACGGGCCGCGCCGGCACAATGACCTGCAAAGGGCCGTTGGCAGGGGCATACATCCCACCGTGCTGGACGACACGTTAAGGCATCTGGAGGGCACGGGCCTGGTGCGGCGGGATCTAGCGGCGGCTTCCCCGCCGCACACGTGGTACCAGCTGACCGATCTCGGGAAGTCCCTGGTCGCCGGGCTGGCTCACGTGGCGTCGTGGGTCGAGGAGCACCGGGCCGAGCTAGCCGCACTTGGGGACTGGAACCTGCGGTGACAAGGTCGTAACGATTCCCGGCCGTTTCCGGCTCGCCCTCGGGCAGGGCGTGCCGGGGCTGCTGGCGCTGGAGGCCGGCCGGGAAGCCGCGCGCTGCCGCGCGTTCGCGATGTCTTGCCTGGTCACGCTCGGGATCAGCATGTTCACCACGGCCAGGAACGTGCTGGCGGCCGGTCCGGGGCGTGCAGCTTGCCGTGAACCGGGTAGCACGGTTCTGGCCAGGTAACTCGTGTTGAACTTACGACGTGGTGCGCAATTAGGCGATCACGGACGAGGCTTGATGATCGCCGCGTGTCGGTCGCTGGATAGCGAACGGCCGCACAAGATCATGAGTCGGTGTCTAAGCGATCATGGGCTCGTGCGGCCTTGAGCCATTCTGCCTTCACCGGGATCTCCCGTCATCACCTGGGCCAGGTGGTAGCCGAGCTGGCTGTCCCGTGGCAGGCACGCCGGGAATCTGACCTGCGCCGCCGCTGCGGCCAGGAGCGCCGCCGCGCGGCGGGAGCCGGCCGCGGCCACGAGCTGGTGTTCACCGACCGGGTGCTGGTCACGCTGGCGGTGCTGCGGCTGCAGATCCCGCACGCCGCGCTGGCGGTGATGTACGGCGTGCACCGCTCCACAGTGACCCGCGCCGTGCACCAGGTCCGCCCGCTGCTGGCCGGGCGCGGCTACGCCACCCCGCAGGGCCAGCGGCTTTCCACCCTGGCCGACGTGTTCGCCTACGCCGCCGCCTGCGGGATCAGGTTGCGGATCGACGGCAGCGAGATCCAGGTCCGCCGCCCCCCGCCACGCCGGGCCGGGCGGCGGGCGTTCGTGTCCGGCAAGAAGAAGATGAATACCATCAAGTTCACCAAGGTCTGCGACGAGCGCGGCCGGACGCTGTGGGACGGGACGTTCCGGCCCGGCCGCCAGCACGACCAGACCGCGCTCAAGACCGACGGCATCGACGGGCTGCTCGACCAGTTCCCCGTGCAGGCCGAGATGGATGCCGGCTACCGGGGCCTGCACCGTGACCACCCCGGCCAGGTGAGCGTCCCGCCCAGGAAACCGGCCAAGAACGCACCGCCAGAGGTGATCACAGCCTACGAGCAGGCCCGGCACGATCAGTCCTCGCAGCGGATCTGCGTCGAGCACGCCATCGCCGACAGCAAGAACTGGCGGTCCCTGCAACGCTGGACCGGCAGGCGCGAATACCTGCCTGAGACGATCCAGGCGATCGGATCACTAGTGTCCGACCGCGCCGCCGCCCGGTAACCAACCGCCACCAGGCAATCACCCAGACATTCTAGGTAGCGACGTCCCGAACGCTACTGCGCACCTACTCGTTAGTAGGGGTGCCGGGTGTAAGAAATGCCTTGCCCACCATGCCCGCCGGACTCCCCTGCCGGAGGTGCCCAGGCCTTGCGGACCGGAGCCGCGGCTGTGCTGATCGGCTGCCTCGCCGTCGCGGGACTGGCGGGGTGCGGGGGGAGTTCGCCGGCGCCGCGCCTGTCCGTCACGCCCACGTTGCCGGCGCCGTCCGCGGCCCCCGCCGCGGGCGATGCCCAGGTGCAGGCCCGCCAGGCGTACCTGGGGATGTGGGCCGCGTACGTCCGGGCCTCGCGCACCGCCGATTACCAGTCTCCGTCGCTGGCTCATTACGCGGCCGGCAACGCGCTTTCCCTGCTGACGCACGGCCTGTACAAGAACTTCCGGAACGGCGTCGTGACCCGCGGCAACCCGGTCTTTCACCCGAAAGTGAAAGTGGCGACCAGGAATGGCCAGCCGTTCCAGGCGACCGTCACCGACTGCGCCGACAGTTCAAGCTGGGCTGACTACTACAAGTCCGGGAAGCCGGCTCCCGGTGAGCCACGTGGCCGTCAGCGCATCGTGGCTCAGCTTGAGCCCTTCGACGGGGTGTGGAAGGTGACCTTGCTGGTCGTAGAGAAGGAGGGGACATGCTAGCCCGCATCCTCGGCGGCACCGGCTGCTCGGTGGTGATGACCGCCGTGCTCCTGGCCGTGGGACAGCCCGCCGCGCAGGCGGGCGGTGGCCCCGGCGGCAATGGGAATCCGTTCGGCAACGTGACTTGCGGGCAGGCCAATGGCCCGTCGTGCACGGTGACCGCTGGTACCCCAGGCGGGCAGTCCACCGGGAAGCATGGCAGGCTCCTGGCCGCTGGCGGGCCTGGTGGCTGCACGCACAGCCAGTTCGGGTGCGTGCCGCCGGGCTGCAGCATCGTCCAGAACACGCTGGCTTGTCCTCTCGGCATCCCGGGCGGCGGGCCGGGCGCGCCGCCGCCGGGAGTGCTGGGCCAGATCGCCCGCCGGCTCCTGCTGCTGCCCAGCCCGGTCATCCGGTCTTCCCCGGCACCAGGTGACCTGCAGCTTGTCCGCCTGCCGACATGGCTGTGGGTGAACCGCGCGATGTGGGTGCCCCGGTCAAAGACCGCGGTGGTGCCCGGGGAGCGGGTGACCGCGACGGCCACCCCGGTGAGCGTCACCTGGCGCATGGGCGACGGCTCTGCCGTTTTCTGCCGCGGGCCGGGAATCCCTTATAGCCGCCGGTACAGCCCCGCGTCGGCGTCGCCGGACTGCGGGCACACCTACGCCCGGTCCTCGGCCGGGCAGCCGCGCGGTGCCTACAAGGTGACCGCCACGATCACCTGGATCGTAGCCTGGCACGCGGCCGGAGGCGCCGGGGGGACGCTGCCGCCGTTGTTCACCGTGGCCGCGGCGGCGTTCCGGGTCGCGGAGTCCCAGGCGGTCAACACCGCGGCCGGGAGCCGGTGATGGCGGCCCCTGCGCGAGCCCCCCGGGCGCTGGAACGGCACGGCACGGCAGGCGTCCCGCTTCGGACACGGCGGCGCAGCGGGCCGCTGGCCGCGGCGGGGGTGCTGCTAGTCGTCGGCTGCGCGCTGGCGTTCGCGCTCACCTGGCTGCGGGCCGGCGACCGCGCCCCGGTACTGGCGGTGTCCCGCGCGGTGGCGGCGGGGCAGGTGATCACGGCCGGAGACCTGACGACAGCGCGGGTAAGCGCCGACGGCCCGGTCAGCTTCATCCCTGCCTCCCAGGAGTCGGCCGTGACAGGGCACACGGCGGCGACGGCGCTGCCGGCGGGCAGCCTGCTGACCGCTGGCGACATCGGCGCCGCGCCGCCAGGAACAGGGCAGGCCTTGCTGGGGGTCGCGGTCAAGGCCGGCCAGTTCCCGCCGGACCTTGCGCCAGGAGACACCGTGGACGTGCTGGCCACCCCGGCCGACCAGTCGACCGGGGGCTCGGCCGGCGCGGGGACCAGCGCGCAGGCAGCGCTGCCGGTGGGCCGGGCGCTCGTGGTGTCGGTCAGCTCGCCGCCGGGCGCGCCCGGCACCGTGGTCGTGGAACTGCAGGTGTCCCAGGACGCGATGCCGCAGGTCGCCGCAGCCGCGGCCACAGGGCAGATCGACCTGGCCGCCGTCCCCGCGAGCGGAGGCCAGTGATGCCGCTGATCTCGCTTGTCTCGCTGAAGGGCTCCCCGGGCGTGACCACCACGGCGCTGGCCCTGGCCGCGGCGTGGCCCGCGCCGCGGCGGCTGCTCGCCGAGCTCGACCCGGCCGGCGGGGACCTGGAGATACGGCTGGGTCTGCCCGCAGGCGGCGGGGGGCTGGCCGGGCTGGCCGCGGCGGCCCGCCGCCCGCAGTCCGGTCATTCGCCGTGGCCGTTCGCCCGCGAGCTGGCCGGGGGATTGCACGTGCTGCCCGCCCCGGCGGGGGCCGAGCAGGCCGGCGCGTGCCTGCGGACCCTGGCCTCTGCCGGGGTGCTGCGGCGGCTGGCCGCCGAGGCCGCCGGCGGGGAAGAGGTTGTGATCGCCGACTGCGGGCGGCTGGACCCCGGAGCGGTGACCGCGCAGTCCGGGGTCCTGGCGGATGTGGTGCTGGTCGTGACCCGGCCCAGCCTGAGCGACCTGGCCCATCTGGCCGGGAGGCTGGAGGCGATCGCACAGCACGCGAAGGCGGCCGGCCTGGTCCTGGTCACCGGTGCCGGGCTGCCGCGCGGCGACCCGGCGTACCCGGCGGCCGAGATTTCGCAGGCGCTCGCCGTCCCGGTGCTGGCCAGCATGCCCGCTGACCCGCGCGGCGTGGCGGCGCTGCTGGCAGGCCGCGGGCAGCCGGCCAGGGCAGGGCGGCGGCTGCCGCTGGCGCGGGCGGCCCGGGACCTGGCCGCCGTGGTGGCCGGGGCCCCGCCGCCAGGACCGGGTCCTGTTCCCAGCCTGGGGGACGCGGGCGGGCAGGACGCGACGCTAGCTGGGCGGGCGATCGCGCCCGCGGAGGTGACCGTCAGATGACGGCCGGCATCGCCCGAGGGTGGGTTGGCGACGGGCAGGCGGCCGCCGGCGTCCTGCTGGCCGGCGAGCAAGACGGCGGGCTGGCCGGGCGGGTAAGGGCCGAGGCCGCAGCCCGGATGGCGGCCGAGGCCGGCGCAGCCGGGCAGGCGGGCAGCGGGCGGCTGACCGCCGCCGGCCGGGCCGGGTTGTGCCGGCGGGTGATCCGCGAGGTGCTGGACGGCGAGGCGGCCCGCGCGCTCGCGGCGGGGACGCCGCCGCTGGCCGCCGACACGGAGGCACGGCTGGAACGGGCGGTGTTCGACGCGCTGTGCGGCCTGGGCGGCTTCCAGCCGTACCTGGATGACCGGCTGGTGGAGAACGTCAACGCCAACGGCTGCGACCAGGTGTTTGTCCGCTACGCGGACGGTCACCGCGAGCGCGTTCCGCCGGTGGCGGCCTCGGACGCCGAGCTGGAGGACCTGGTGCGGGCGATCGCGGCCCGTGCCGGGATCGAGGAGCGCCGGTTCGACCGCGGCTGTCCCCGGCTGTCGGTGCCGCTGCCCGATGGGGGGCGGTTGTTCGCGGTGATGGCGGTGGCCGCCCGGCCGTGCATGGCGATCCGCCGTGACCGGCTGGCCGCGGCCACGCTCGCGGACCTGGTGCGCAACGGCACGATGAGCGGCGAGGTGGCCGCGTTCCTGGCCGCGGCGGTGCGGGCCCGTAAGAACATCCTGATCAGCGGCGGCACGGCGGTCGGCAAGACCACGCTGCTGCGCGCCCTGGCGTCGGCGATCGGCCCGCATGAGCGGCTGATCACCATCGAGGACTCCCTGGAGCTGTGCCTGGACCGCGACACCGAGGCTCACCCGGATGCGGTGGCGTTGCAGGCCAGGGAGCCGAACGTGGAGGGACAGGGGGAGGTGAGCCTGGCCGAGCTTGTGCGGTGGGCGCTGCGGATGTCCCCGGACCGGGTGATCGTCGGGGAGGTCCGTGGCCGCGAGGTCGTGCCGATGCTGAACGCGATGTCGCAGGGCAACGACGGGTCGATGACCACCCTGCACGCCTCTTCCTCGCGGGGCGCGTTCATGAAGCTGGCCGCCTACGCGGCCCAGACCGAAGAGCACCTGCGGCTGGAAGACACCAACCTGCTGATCGCCGGCGCGGTGCACTTCGTGGTCCAGCTCGATTACGCCCGCGGCGGGCAGCGGGTGGTCTCCAGCATCCGCGAGGTGACTGACGCCGATGGCCGGCAGGTCGTCTCCAACGAGATCTACGCCCCCGGCACGGACCGCCGCGCGGTTGCCGCGGCCCCGCTGCGGACCGCCACGGCCGAGGAGCTGGCCGCGGCCGGCCACGAGCCGGCGGGGGGCTAGTGATGGGCGGGAGCGCGGCGGCCGCAGGGCTGCTGGGAGCCGGCGCCGGGCTCGGGCTGGTCCTGGCAGTGACGGGCCTGGGCCGCACGGATGTGCCGCCCTGGCCGAAGTGGCGGCACCTGGCCGGGCACGCGGCCGGGCTGGCCGGGCCGGGCGGTCGCCTCCGGATGGCCGGCGCCGTGCTGGCCGCGGCGGTGGTTGCGGTGGCCACCCGCTGGCCGGTGGGCACGCTGCTGGCCGGGATCGCGGCGTGGTGGCTGCCCGGCATCGCCGGCCCGGACCGCGACCATAACCGGCAGGTCGCCCAGATCGAGGCCATCGCCTCGTGGGCGGAGTCGCTGCGCGACACCCTGGCGGCCGCCGCCGGCCTGGAGCAGGCGCTGCTGGCCACCCAGCCGGTCGCCCCCGAGCCGATCCGGGATCAGGTCACCGCCCTGGCGGTCCGGATGCGGCAAGGCGAACGCCTCCCGGCCGCGCTGCGGGAGTTCGCCGCCGACCTGGCTGACCCCACCGGGGACCTGGTCGTGGCCGCGCTGCTGCTGGCCGCCCAGCAGCAGGCCAGCGACCTGGGGCAGCTGCTGGGCAACCTGGCCGAGACCGCCCGCGCGCACGCGGGCATGCGGATGCGGATCGCCGCCGGGCGGGCCAGGGTCCGCACCGCGGTGCGGATCATCATTACCGCCACGATGGCGCTGGTGCTGGGCCTGCTGGTCTTCAGCCGCGCGTTCCTCCAGCCGTATGACTCGGCGGCCGGGCAACTCGTGCTCGCTCTGGTCGGCGCGTTGTTCGCCGGAGCGTTCTGGCTGCTCCGCAAGATCGCCCGGTTCGGCGAGCCGCAGCGTTTCCTCACCCAGCTCGCCGCTCTCGGCCGCCCGCCCGGGGATGGGCCGTGACCGCGGCGCTGATGCTGGGGGCGGGCTTCGGGCTCGGCCTGGCGGCCATCGCGTTCGGGCTCGCCCCGGCCCGGCCTCCGCTGGCCGCGGTGCTCGCCGCCCTGACCCGGCCGGCCCAGCCCGCGCCCGCCCTGCCCGCCGATGAGGGCGGGTGGGCAGCCCGGGCAGGCCGCCCGTTCGCCGCCGTCCTGGTCGGCCTGGGCCTGCCCGGCGACCGGGTCCGGTCCGACCTGGCGGTGCTCGGCCGCCCGCCCGGGCGCCTGCTCGCCGAGCAGGCCACCGCCGCGATCACCGGGCTGCTGCTCCCTCCGGCGGTGAACGCCGTCCTCGCGCTGGGCGGGGTGAGCCTGGGCTGGCAGCTGCCCGCCGCCGCGTCGGTGATCCTGGGTGCCGCCGGGTTCATGCTGCCGGACCTGAGCGTGCGCGCCGAGGCGGCCCGGCGCCGGGACGACTTCCGCCACGCCCTGTCGGCGTTCCTGGACCTGGTGGTGATCTCCCTCGCGGGCGGCGCCGGGATCGAGCAGGCCCTGTCCAGCGCCTCCGCCGTCGGCACCGGACCGGCGTTCGCCCGGCTGCGCGGCGCGCTGGAGGCCGCCCGGATCACCCGCCAGCCGCCCTGGTCCCACCTGGCCGCCCTCGGCCAGGCGCTGGGCGTCGCCGAGATGGGCGAGCTGGCCGCCAGCATCACCCTGGCCGGCACCGAGGGCGCCAAGGTCAAGACCAGCCTGGCCGCCAAGGCCGCCACCCTGCGGGCCCATCAGCTCGCCGCCGCCGAGACCCAGGCGCAGGCCGCCACCGAGACCCAGGCGCAGGCCGCCACCGAGCGGATGAGCCTGCCGCTGGTGCTGCTGTTCGCCGGTTTCTTGCTGCTGGTCGGCTTCCCCGCGATCGTTCACGTTCTCACCGGCCTGTAGAGCTATCGACAAAGGAGGGATGACTGTGCCTGGCACCGGCCCGCCGCGCGCCATCTGGACCCTGATCCGAGCCCACCTGGCCGCCGCCATCATCGAGCTGAAACGCGGCAAAGATGCCGGGTACACCACCGAGACGGTGGTCGTGATCGCGCTGCTGGTCGCCATGGCCCTGGCCGCGATCGCGATCATCGCCGCGAAGGTGCTGGCCAAGGCCAACGGCCTTAACTTCGGATGACCGCCACGCGGGTCTTGCGTGCCGCCCGGCGCCGGCTTGCCGGCGACCGGGGGGCGGGGTCGGCGGAGATCGTGGTCGCCACACCGCTGCTGATGCTGCTGATCTTGCTGGTGATCCAGTTCGGGATCTGGGCGCACGCCACCCACGTGGCCCAGGCCACCGCCGAGGAAGCGCTTGCCGCCGCCCGCGTCCAGGGCGGCACGGCCGCCGCCGGGCAGGCCCGGGCCAGGCAGGTGCTCGGCCAGATCGGCGGCGCCATCCTCCTCAGCCCGCACGTGAGCGTGACCCGCACCGCCACCACCGTCACGGTGACGATCACCGCCGACGCCGAACGGGCGCTGCCGCTGCCGGGCCTGGGCCTGCCGGTCACGGTCACCGTGACCGGCCCGGTCGAGCGGTTCGTCCCAGCCACGCAGAGGTGAACCCATGGCCCTCCGGCTGGCTGGCCGCCTGCGCCGCCACGAGCACACCGATCAGGGCTCGGCGGCGGTGGAGCTGGCGCTGGTCACCCCTCTGCTGGTGCTGCTGCTGCTGCTGATCGTCGCCGCCGGGCGGCTGGTTCAGGGCCGGCTGGAAGTCGCCAGCGCCGCCGCGCAGGCCGCCCGCGCCGCCTCGCTGGCCCGCGACCCGGCCACGGCCGCCTCCGAGGCCACCGCGGTCGCCTCCTCCGCGCTGGCCAGCCAGCACCTGACCTGCGGCAGCCTGACGGTCAGCACGGATACGGCCGCGTTCCGGCCCGGCGGGCAGGTCACCGTGCGCGTGTCGTGCACTGTCTCCCTCTCAGGGCTGGCGCTGCTGCACCTGCCGGGTGCCGAGACCCTCACCGCCCAGGCCGCCGCTCCCATCGACGTGTTCCGCGGAGCCGGGCCATGACCCGCCTGCGGGGCCGCCGGCATCCTCTCCGCTCCGGGGATGGGGGGCAGATCACCGTGTTCGTCGTGGTCATGACCGTCGCGCTGATCCTGGTCGCTGGCCTGGTCCTCGACGGCGGGCTGACCCTGGCCGCCCGCGAGCGCGCCCTTAATGAAGCCCAGCAGGCCGCCCGCGCCGGCGCCCAGGCGATCAACCTGGCCACGTACCGGCAGAACGGCACCCTGGTCCTGGATCCAGCCCAGGCCGCCGCGGCAAGCCAGCGCTACCTGGCCGCTACCGGCTACCGGGGCAGCGTGCAGGTGACCGGGAACGTGGTCACCGTTGACGTCTCGGTCACCCAGCGGATGCAGATCCTGGACGCGGCCGGGCTGGGTTCGATCACTGTGCACGCGTCGGCCAGTGCCATCCCGGAGCGCGGCATCACCGGGGTCATCCCATGAGGCCGGCCGCCGGCCGTGCCTGGCCGGCGCTGCGGGCCGCCGGGGCGCTCACCTTGACGGCGGCGATGCTGGGCGGGGTGCCGTACGCGCTTGCCGCGTTCGTGGGCTGGCCGCTGCCCCGCCGCCTGTCGGCCTGGCCGGGCATCCGGGTGTTCCTCACCAGCCCGCTCACCAACGACGCGATCATCAAGGCCCTGGCCGGGCTGACCTGGCTGCTGTGGCTGGCATTCACCGTGTCGGTGATCCTGGAGGCCGCAGCGGTTGCGCGAGGCGGCCACGCGCCCCGGCTGCCGGTCATCGCCCCGGTCCAGGGCTTCGCGGCCGCCCTGGTCAGCGCCGTAATCCTGACCTCTGTCCCGCTGCCGCAGCCCGCGCCCCGCCCCGCGCTGCACGCGGTCCTCGCCGCTCGCGCGACGCCGCCGCTGCCGGACGGTCCCGCGCCCGCCGCCCCGGCCGCGGTGCTCGCCGCCGCCCAGGGTCCGGGCGGCAGCCGTGATCTGGCCGTGCCTGGGCACGTGCCGGAGCGCCCGCGGGTCTACCGGGTCACCGAGGGTGACAACCTGTGGGACATCGCCGCCCGTTTCCTGGGCGACGGCGAGCGCTGGCAGCAGATCTACGACCTCAACCGCGGCAAGCCGCAGCCCGGCGGCGGCCGTCTCATCGACCCGGACCTGATCTACCCCGGATGGGTGCTCGCCCTGCCGCAGCGCACCGGCGTGCCAGCCGGGCACCACCCGCCGGCCCGGTCCCGGCCGGCCCCGCCGCGGTCTAGCCGGCCGCAGGAGCCTGATCACGACCGGAGCCCGGGTGCGCGCTCCGGGCAGGAACCAGGCCAGCACCACCAGCTGCCCGGCCCGCGCACCCGGACACCGCACCCGGCCGGCCACGCCCCAGCGCACCACCGGCGTGAACGGCCATCTGGAGTCCGCCTGCCCGGCGGCGGCCTGGTGGGCATCACGCTCGCCGCGGCCATCAGCGCGGCGCTGGTGGCCTGGCGGCTGCACCGGCGCCGTGCCTTCGTGCCGCGCTGGCCCAGCCCGGACGAGCGGGCCGAACCACCGCTCCCCGAGGCCATCGCCGCCCTCCGGCGGGCGCACCTGCGCAGCCTGGCCGCCGACGCAGCCGAAGCCCGCGGCGAACCCTGGCCCGACGACCCCGAACCCGGCGACATGATCCCCGGGCCAGGCGAGGCCGGCGACGATGAGGGACTGGACGAGTTCGGGGCACCTGCCGGCGCCGTCTGGCATCCAGCTGGCCCGGTCTCCGGTGACGGCCACCGCCTCGCCCCGCACGGCACGAGCGCGGCCGGCGGAACCGCCAGCGGGCCGCTGCCCGCACCGCTTGCCTCACCGGGACTCTCTCGTCCCGCCGGGACCAGCCGCGGCCAGCCGGACAGCGCCATCCTTGCTGATGAGGACTACGTGCCGCCAGCGCCGCCTGCCCGGCCGCAGCCGGCCGGCACCGTCGTGTTCGGCACACGGGGCAGCGCCGAGATCCCGCTGGCCGCGGTCGCCGCCGGGGGCCTTGGCCTGACCGGCCCGGGCGCGCACACCACCGCACGCGCCCTGCTGATCGGCGTGCTGGCCGCGTCCGCCCCCGTCGGCGGGCACGCTCCGGCCAGGGTCATCATCCCCGCAGCCGGATTCCGCCAGCTCGCCGGCGACCGCGATCCGCCGGCGGCCCGGGTCCCTGGCGTGAGCCCCGGGCTTCCCGATGGCCTTGTCATCACCTCCAGCCTCGCCGCCGCGCTGGACCGTGCCGAAACCGAGATCACCCGCCGCCTGCGGCTCCTCGATGCCGGTGAGGACAGCCCGCCGCCGCTTGCGCTGATCGTGCCGCCCGACGCTGTATCCGCGCCCCGGATCCGAGCGATCCTCGACGCTGGCGCCGCCGGGATCACTGGCATCCTGCTCGGCGACTGGCCGTCAGGGATCACCTGCCACGTCGGAGCCGGCGGAGAGGTGACCGAGGCCGGCGACGCCGGCCTGGCCGGGATCCGGGCGTCCCATCTGACCGCCGCCGACACCGCGGCCATGCTGAGCATGCTCCGCGGCGCCCAAGGCCACCTCGCCGATGACCCGCCCCGCCCGCCCGGAGCCCGGCCCGGCCAGGACGCCGAAGGCGCCGCCGCTCCTGAGCCGCAGAGGGCAACCCCGGAGGGTCCTGGCGGCGGCGACGTCGGCGGCCAGGCGGCCGCCGGAGAAGGCGGCCCCGGTGACGCCAGCCCCGGCGCGCGCGGTCCCGGCCCGCGGCCTGCCGGGCGCCCGCCGCGCTCCGGTCCCGCTCCTGCCGGGCCACGGGGGGCGATGGCGGCCCCGCCCGGCGGCGGGCCGCCGGCCGCGCAGGCTGGCACCGCGGCCGGATCCGCGGCGCCGGCTGCCGGCACGCTCGTCACGGCCAGCCCGCCCCGGACGGCAAGGCCGGTGCTGATCAGCGTGCTGGGGCGGCTGCGGATCACCGCGTGCGGCCAGGAGATCGGCGGCGGCCTGCGCAAGGCCCGCGAGCTGCTGGCCTACCTGGCGGTCAACCCTCAGGGCGTGACCGGTGAGGGCATCGGCGAGGCGCTGTGGCCCGAATCCAGCTCCCGGTATGCGGCCAGCCAGCGTCACCTGGCCATGCGCAAGGCCCGTGAGATGCTGCGCACGGCCACCGGCCTGCGCGCGCCCATGTTCATCGTCCTGGCGGCTGAACGCTA
>Ga0335078_10002889_pt1 | contig 25803 bp, 17 predicted proteins | sample Lox_Sample_32_FD_206711 | JGI IMG/M metagenome (GOLD analysis project Ga0335078, IMG submission 206711) | Soil microbial communities from Loxahatchee National Wildlife Refuge, Florida, United States - Lox_Sample_3.2 | ecosystem: Environmental > Terrestrial > Soil > Wetlands | place: USA... | reverse complement strand
CGACCCGGGCAGCCAGCTCCTCATACGAGGGCTGCTCCGGATGCGGCATCCCCGAACCAAACCATGATCACAAACCGGGCGCCAGCACCGACACGCCGCAGATCAACAGGGGGCGTGACTGGTTACGTAATGGCGGCGCGGCTGACCAGGAAGGCAATCGCGTCCAACACCTCTCCGGGGTTAGCGTTCGCACGATCGGGGCCCATCGCCAGCATCCTGGGGGATACCCCGCCTCGCCCGGCGCTATCTGCTGACGTGCAGGAGCGGTATCGGCCGTTGCCGCAGCCGGCGGCGGCCCTGGGCATGCCCGCGGGCTGGGCCGTCGGCTGCGCGGACCAGGCCCGGGCTGACTTAAGGGTCGTATTGGAGCTGCAATAATCCGACGTCGTCGTGATGACCGGAACGGGAAGATCGGGGAGGCTTCGACCCGGTGGCTAAGCCGCGGGCGGCGCCTATTCGCCCGCCCTACCGAATATCGGCTCATGCGCTCGCCCAGTCGCTGCGCTTTGATGGCTATTGAAAGGTCCGCCCGGCGTCTAGCCGAAAGGAAAGTCGATGGACCAGGAGATCAGAACAAATACCTTACCGTCATTTCGGATGCTGGCCGTTGGCTGCGGCATCGGGACAATGTTGCAGTACTTCAATTTCGTTGCCTACGGGACGGCGGCGGCCCTGATCTTCAACCGAGTCTTCTTTATATCCAGCAGCCTTTGGTTCAGCACATTCGTTTCCCTGGTTACGCTCGCTGCCGGATTCCTCGCACTTCCGTTTGGAGCGATTCTATTTGGGCATTTCGGCGACCGGATCAGCCGACGCCGAATGCTCCAGATCAGCATTTCCATGATGGCGGCCACCACCTTGCTGGTAGCGGTATTGCCGACCTACGCTGCGATAGGCATTGCCGCCCCGATCATCCTGCTACTGCTTCGGATCACCGACGGGGTGGCTGCTGGCGGAGAGCTAGGAGGTGCTGCTTCGCTGCTCTTTGAGCATGCCCCCGCAGACAAGCGGGGATGGTACGGCGCCCTGACCCTCGGCGGAATAGGCACATCTTCATTCGTGGGTTACGGATTCTTCACCCTCATCTTCCTGTTGCCGCAAGCAGACATGCTCGCCTGGGGCTGGCGGCTGCCGTTCATCTTCGGTAGCACGGTGGGAATTATCGGAATTTTCATCAGACGACGGCTCACCGAGGGAGAAGACTTCGCGCGATTAGTGCGAGAAAAGCGGACGCTGTCGGTCCCGGTCATCACCCTGTTCCGTCAGCACACTGCCAAAATCCTGCTGACGGTCGGCGCAAGCCTCGGCTACTTCTCGCTGTCCGCGATCCTGCTGATCTTCATTCTGTCTTACGCCCCGCAAAAGCTTGGGATCTCGGCGACGGCCGTCCTGGTAGCTGCGCTGTGCGGCACCGCGATGCAGGCGGTGATGACATTTTTCTTCGGCTGGTTCAGCGACCGTATCGGAAAGCGGCGGCCGGTCATGCTAGGAGGGACGATCTTCAGTGCTCTGGCGAGCTTTCCGGTTTTCTGGCTGCTGCAAACGCGCAACGTCGCTGTGCTCGTCCTGACCGTGACGATCGGATCCGTCGCGCTGGGCTCGGTGACCGGCCCCATGGCGACCTTCTTCGCCGAATTGTTCAGCACATCACTGCGGTACACGGGCGTCGGGCTGGCGACTCTCACGGGCTCGGCGGTCGGCCTTGGCATCACGCCGCTCATCGCCAACCGCATCATCGCAGCCACCGGCAGCACCACCGGGGTCTCGGTCTACATGGCGTTCGTGGCCCTGATCAGCGTGGGATGCCTGCTAGCGCTGCCCGAGACAGCGCAGTCCAAGCGGGACTCCCTGGTTGTACCGGCGCGCCTGCCGATTGCGGAACTCTAACAGTGACGTGATGGAGGTGGCCTCGTGGACAAGCAGGACTTGGTGAGCTCACTCCTTGACGGCCTCCCCGCGCGGCCACCCTCATACTGGGATCCCAGCGCGAGGGTGGCTTACGACGGGGCTATCGAGGCATGGAGCGTCTACGCCTTTCGCGACGTGCGGCACGTGATTAACAATCGTGCCGCCTTTTCCACAGATTATGGCCGCAGCGAAGAGCAGAGGCGCCAGGGCAATCTGATCATGGGCGCACTACTCGGAACTGACGGGCAGGTACATCGCGACCTGCGAGCCGCAGCGGAAGGGCCATTCCAGCCGGCCGCGCTGGCAACGCTGCGGGCGCAGGCCCGTCAGACAGCCAGTGAACTGCTCGATCAGGTGGGCAGCCGTGGCGATCGCAAGCTGGAGGTGGTCGCGGACCTGGCTACGCCGCTGCCCTCAAGCATGGCCTGCTCACTGCTTGGCGTTGAAATCTCGGCTGCTGAACGAATGTTCAGGTGGCACCGCGAATTCGATAATCTCGCCGGGACGCACGAGGTACCAGCCCAGCAGGACATGAAACAGTTCTTCGAGGATCTGATCAACCAGCGGCGTCGCGAGCCAGGGCCCGGCTTTGTCAATGAGCTGATCACTATGCAGCAGGCAGGCTATACGTTCGCTGGGTCACCGCTGTCCGACTATGAAATTGCCGCGATCTGTGCCGCCCTGCTGTCAGCGGGAACCCAATCCGTGACGGCGGGTATAACGAACGCCTTTCTTTTCCTGACCACGGCAGGACTCTGGGAGGAGCTCGCCCTGAAGCCGTCGCTTATTCCAGATGCGGTCGAAGAGTGCCTGCGCTGGTACCCACCTTTCCCCGCGGCGCGACGGCTAGCCTGCAAGGATCTCAAGCTAGGTGGCAGACAGATCCGGGCTGGCCAGTGGGTAATGGCTTGGATCACGTCGGCGAACCGCGACCCAGGGGTTTTCTCCAGCCCGAACAGCTTCAATATCCGCCGTCACCCTAACCGTCATCTCTCGTTCGGGGCAGGGCGCTTTCACTGTATCGGCGCGAAGCTGGCCCGTACCGAGATATGCGTGATGATAGAGGAGGCTGCCAGACGGTTCCCGCGGCTTCACCGCGATCAGCCCTGTGAGATTAGCCGGGATCTTGGCTTCAACGATTCCGTCCGAGAACTCCCCATGCTGACGGTCTGACAAACTCACGGGTGTTCAGGCAGCCCAGATGGAAGTGGCCAGCGCTTGCGGCGACGCGGACTCCCGGGGCCGGGGGCGCGTGAGTGGCCTCGAGTAGCTTTGCCAGCGAGAACTTGGAGGAATGGACACGCAGCCATTAGGCCCGCGCCGCTGGGTTCACCAGCGCAACCAGACTCAAACGCGATGCTGACGCCGGGATCTCCCTGGTCAGGTAGCGAAATGCGACCGCGTCTGCATGCCGACACGGAGATTTCGTAGTCACGGCCGATGTGGTCTAGGTCTTGGGCCCTGGCAGCACGTCGAGGATGCGCGCGGCAGCATGCATGGCGCGGTCGCGGTCGGCGGAAACCAGCCCGATTCGAGTCCGGCGGTCCAGCAGGTCACCAGCATCGAGCGCGCCTTCGTGCTCGACGGCGAACGCTAGTTCGGCGCCGAGCACCGGCATTCCGGGGACTACCGGCTCGGCCAGCCACGGGTCCCGCTCGGCCAGACGGCAGACCGCGGGCGCTTCCGTGCCGTACCTGGCCACCAGCCGGGCCGGAGCAAGCACCTGCGCCAGGGTCTGCGGGGCGGCCGCGCCGACCAGCGGGAGGTGCCGGGTGCGGCTGGGCGGGACTGCGCGGCGGGGCGATGACGCGGCCAGGGCCGCGTCCACCGCTTCCTGCGCCATCAGCCGGTAGGTGGTGAGCTTGCTGCCCACCACGGTGACGACGCCGTCCTGAGAGGTGAGCACGGCGTGGCGCTGCGATCGGACGGCGGTGGACCCGACCGCATGGCCACCGCGCGGCAGCCGGAGACTGCACAGCCGGAGGCGCAGGCCGGCGAAAGCGCCGAGCAGGTCACCGGGGCCTGGCGGGGTGTCGAGCAGGTCGCCCACCGCGCCAAGCAGGAACGAGATCTCGCCAGGAGTGGGCTCGGGCACCTCGGGAAGCGGGCCCTGCACCGGCTCGTCGGTGACGCCAACGTAGACGCGGGGCTCGCCTGGTACCGGGACCGCAAACACGTAGCGGTTCCACTCACCGGGCACCAGTGCGATCAGGCCGGCCCGCAGGCCGCCGAAGGCGGCGTCGGAGAGCACCAGGTGCGTGCCACGGCTCGGCAGCAGGCTGACGCCTTCGGCCAGCCGGCCGGCCCACGCCCCGGCCGCGTTGATCACGGCGTCGGCGCACAGCGGGAACGATTCGCCGGTCAGCCGGTCGGTGAGCAGAGCCCCGTGGCCGGTAAGGGCGCTCGCCTCGCATCTGGTCAGTATCCTCGCGCCGTGGCTAGCGGCGGTGCGGGCGATCGCCACGACCAGCCGGGCGTCGTCAGTGAGCTGGGCGTCCCACGACAGCCAGCCCCCGGTCACGTCGCGGCGCAGCGCGGGCACGCCTGCCATGGCCTCGGCCGCGGTCAGCCGCCGGAGCCCGGGCAGGGTGCGCCGCCTGGTGCCCGCCGCCCGGCGCATCACGTCGGCAGCGGCCAGGTTCAGCCAGGCCAGGGCCAGCGAGGCGCGGCCGGTTTCCGGCATCCACGGGTAGATCATCGGCAGCGGCCGGGTCAGGTGGGGAGCGAGCCTGCCCATGATCAGACCGCGCTCGGCCGCGCTCTCGTAGGCGAAGCGGACCTCACCCCTGGCCAGAGAGCGCAGCCTCCCGTGGACCAGCTTCGAGCTCCACCGGCTGCTGCCGGAGGCCAGGTCATGCCGCTCGGCCAGGACGACCGACAGGCCACGGGCGGCTGCGTCCAGTGCGACGCCGACACCGGTCACCCCGCCGCCGACAACCAGCAGGTCAACGTGGCCGCGGTTGGCGACCTCGGCCAGCTCACGGGCGCGCCGGGCCCCGTTCAGCGACGCCGGAGCGACCGGCCGGGCGGCACTCACGCCGGGTCCTGCGGGCGATGGTTGCGGTCCAGCAGCCCGGCGGCCTTGGCGTCACTGTGGGCCGGACGAGCAGGCCTGCGGTGGCCCGGCCGGAAAAGAGCAGCGACTGGACACTGAGCTAGACGATGGTCGCCATTGCGATCTCGTCCCAGGCGCGGATCGACGCGTATGCGCAGCCTGCAGCCCTTTCGGCTAATGGTCGTTTGCGCTGGAAACTACCGGCAGTCCATCGAGCCGGCGGGCGGCGTTATGCCCCACGCTGGCCCCCGCATGTACCCCACGCGTTGCCGACTCGCCACGGCGCCTCCTCCAACCATGCCGATGCGTCAGGCTGGAATCTAAGACCCTGGCAAAAGAGTGTCAATGGTGGCGGCGGCAACGCGCCTGCTGCGCGATGGCCAGCCGCCCGTCGCCGCGGCCATCACCATTGTCCACGGCGACCTGATAGCGCGCGCCTACGCCGGTCGTCCCGGTCGATGGCGATCAGCGCACCCGCATCGTAGAGGTGAGGCTGAGCCATGCCGCGCCAGCAGCCTGCCTCCCCTGGACGTACTCCAGGTCCGCCGCCGCGATCCACGCCCGCACCCAGCGGAGTCGCCGCTGGCCCCCCCCGCCGCGCTGTACGGCGGAATCGGCGCCGGCCTGGCCATCGGCGCCGTCCCCGGCCTGAACTCCGCCAGCCGGGCCGCCCGCCTCTCCCCAACCGAAGCACTGCGCACCGCATGACCGCCCAAGCCCGCGCCGAAGTCCCAGCGGCGCAAGAGCGGGCGCAAGCCGGGCCGGCCGAAGGGCCGGCCCGGCGCGACGCTGGAAATCACCGATCACCCGGATGCTGTGCTCACCCACGAGCCGGGCCGCTGCTGCGGCTGCGGGACTGGCCTGTCCGGCGCGGAGGTGACCGGGACCGGGCGGCGGCAGGTGATCGGCCTGCCGGAGGAGATCCGGGCGCTGGTCACCGAGCACCGGATCGTCTCCCGCCGCTGCGGCTGCGGCGTGATCACCACTGCGGCGGTGCCGGCCGGGGTGAGTGCGCCGGTCCAGTACGGGCCCCGGCTGTCCGCGGCGTGCGCCTATCTGTGGCACGGGCAGTTCCTGTCCCGCGACCGCACCCGCGAGGCGATCGGCGGCCTGTTCGGCGTCACCATCTCGCCCGGCGCGAAGCGCCGTGACGGCCAGGATCGCCGGGGCGGTGAAAGGGTGCCTGGAGGCGATCGGCGCCGTTGTGGCCGGCGCCGGTGTGGCGCACTTCGATGAGACCGGCTTCCGCGTGGGCGGGAAGCTGGCCTGGGTGCACTCGGCGTCGGCCGGGAAGTTCGCGCTGATCACCGTGCACGGCAAGCGGGGCCGGGCCGGTATGGACGCCGCCGGGATCCTGCCGTTCTTCGCCGGGATCACCGTGCACGACTGCTGGGCGCCGTATGACGGATATGAGCAGGTCAGGCACGCCCTTGGCAACCGACGGCACCCTCAGCCACGTTGACCAGGCCAGGCTCTCCGAGATCCGCCGCCACTACCACCACCGCGGCCAAGCACGGCATCGGCAAGCTCGACGCACTCACCCGTGCCGCCACCGGAACCCCGTGTATACCCGAAGTCGCATAACCAAGGCCCGCCGACCTATCTAGTTACGGCTACTGTAACCAGCGATGAACGTATTTCTGACTCTCTTTGACACCAGGAAGTACCAAAGGCTAACCAGGTTAGGTAGCGCGTCGACGAATGTGCCGACATTAGATTTTTCTCCGGCGAAGTGCCAGGCGACAAGAAGCAGGACGGACAGGGCGTTAAAGGTGATGTTATGCGAAATCGCCGCCTTCCTCCTCCTGAACATCAGAACATACAACACGACTGCATATATGATCAATAGCCCGTTTGTTATGTCATAGAACAGCACGGAGCTTAGTGGCGAAAAGGCTATCAGTGGCGCAACTGTGGACAGCCCGGCGGTTGCCGGCTTGTTATAAATAATGACCGATGCGACCGTAAGCGCGATGGCGTGCACCGTAAGAAACCCTAGGACAACTACATATACCAGCAGCCAGCCCCTAATGCCCACCAATTTCGTTTCGCGATTCACGATAATCATCTCTTCTCTGTGACTCGACTTTCTTGGTTATGCGTCGAGGTCTTCCCCAGGCCAGGCGGATGGTTCATGCCTCCAGCCTGCTGTCCGGGGGCGGGCAGGGACATCGGGAAGATCCCTGATTTGGCCCTGATGATGGGGACGCGGGATCAGGGTTTGCGCCGATGGCGGAGCACGTCACGTGGCGCAATGATGCACAGGTGGGACAACCAGCGCGGGCATCACGCTCCTGGCTGGCCAAGCAAAGTAGCCGGTGCATCGCCGATATCGGCCGGCGTCCCGGCGGCCTCGCGCAGGCCGGGTCCAGCAGCCGACGGCGGCGAGTCGGTACGGAAGCGGCTCGCCGGACTGAAGGTACCTCTGGACCGGCCGTCCGGCACGCTGTCAGGAGGGTAGCGCGCCCAGCTCGGTCTCGCCCTGGCCAAGCGGCCCCGGCTGCTGCTGGCCGCCTCGACCCGCTGGCCAGGCAGAAATTTCCCCGAGGCTGAACGGCCCGGTGACCGACCCCGCCTGGGCCGTCGACGAACCCAACCTGGAGGAGACAGTGCTCGGCTCCATGAGCGCCGGCCACGCCGGCCACGCGGCCTTCGCGATGGCCCTGGGCATTTGCGCCGGCACACCCTGCGCCGGCACACCGTCTTGGGATGGCGCCAAGCACTCAACGAACTCGGCACCGCTTAACCAGGACGAATTATGCGAAACAGACATCCGGGCAATCGAATCTTCGCCTGGCCGATCCGCACTGAGGAGGAAGTGAGTGATCTCGGGCCAGAGTTCAGCCCACTCCCCGCCTGCGTGGTCGTTATCGTGCCCCAGGCCGCGCACGGTGACCAGGCGCGCGGGCCGTCCCAGTTCGTGCGCTTGGCCGGCCAGCTGGAGGGACTGCGTGAGGGGGATCACCTCGTCGGCGTCGCCGTGCACGAGGAGCAGCGGGGCGCTGACAGCGGCCATGGCGCTCAGCGGCCGGCGTCGTGGGTCGGCGAAGTACGCCTCGACCGCGCTGAGCCCGCCCTCGCTGTACCGCGGCGGCAGGGTGCCCGGACGGGACCGTTCGGCCTCGACGACGACAGCCGGGTCGTAAAGGCCCATGATCAGGACGGCACGGCACCACAGCGACGGGTCGCGCGACAACGCCAGCAGCGCGGAGTAAGCGCCCCTGCTCGTCCCCAGGATGCTCAGCCTCGCTGCATCGATGTCCGGCAGCTCGGCCAGGTAGCGGGCCGCCGCGGTAATGTCGTCGATCTCCCGGCCGCCCATTTCGGCGCGCTCTGCGTAGTCGGTCCCGTGCCCGGGCGTGCCGCGATGGTCGACCGTGAACGCGGCGAATCCGGCCGCGTTCAGCGGCGCGTGTTCACTGATGCGGACATGACGGCCCTTCTGGTCCAGAGCTCCGCCAACGCCCGCAGCGCATACCACGACGGCTGGGTGCGGTCCGGGACCCTCCGGCATCGTGAGATGGCCGTAAACGGTCAGGCCGTCTGAGGACGCGAACTCGTGGGTGACGATGTTCTCGATCGGGCGCCGGGTAGCCGCGGGGGCCCGGCCCAGCTCGTCGGCGAGCAACGCGGCCAGCGCGGCCACCGTCAGGTTCCGCTGCATCTTCACCGCCGGGACCGACACGCCCAGGGTGTCCTGCAGCAGGACCCTCAGCTCGACCGCGACCAGGGAGTCGATGTCGACGGCTTGCTGGTCGCCGAGTTGCTCGGCGGACAGCCCGGTGACTCGCTGCAGGAGTGGGCTGACGAGCGCGGGCAGCAGGGCGAGACGCTGCTCGGCGGAAGCTTCGCGCAGCCGCTGCAGCGGCGAGGCGTCCCCGCTCGCGTCCGCGGCGCCTGGCGGCGCCACGGCGTGGTAGAAGGGCAGCCGGGCGAGCTGCGGGTTGGCGAGTGCCCACCGCCGCCAGTCGACCGCAGCCACCGACAGCTCGACCGGCTGGGTGCGCAGCAGGTTCCCGAGCTCGGCCACCAGGCGCGCGGGCGAGATGCCGATGTGGCCGTTGCGTCGAAGCACCGCCGCTACGGCCCGGTCCCGGTTGACCGCCACGCCGACTTCGGTGACCATCCCCCAGCCCACGCTGGTGGCCGGCAGGCCGCGGGCGCGGCGGTAGCGCGCCAGGCCGTTGAGGAATTCGTTGGCGGCTGTGTAGGCGACCGTGCCGACGGCGGCAATCTGTGCCGCGAGCGAGGAGAAGAGAACGAAGAAGTCGAGATCGTCTGCCTGCGTCTCCAGGTGCAGGTTCCAGGCTCCGTCCGCCTTCGCTCTGGTCGCGGTGATCAGTCGCGCCGCGTCGATGTCGGCGAGTACGGCGTCGTCGAAGCCCGCGGCGGCGTGGATGATGCCGCGGATCGGGGGCAGCTGGGCGCGGACCCGCGCGAGAACGTCTTTCACCAAATCGCGGTCGGCCACGTCGGCCCGTTCGACACGGACGTCGACGCTTTGGCCGGTCAGTTCGGCCACCGCGCGCCTGGCCTCGGCGGTGGCGGCGCCCTGCCTGCCGATGAGCACCAGGTGACGCGCGCCGCGTCCGGCCAGCCACCGCGCGACCGCGAGTCCCAGGCCGCCCAGGCCACCGGTGATCACGTAGGCGGCATCAGGCCGTACCGGCGAATCGGGGATGCAGGACGCCGGGACGGTCACCGGCTCGCGAGCCATGCTGACGACGACCTTGCCGATGTGATCGTCCTGCTTCATCGCGCGGAACGCCGCGCCCACCGCTCCGGCCGCAAACTCGGTGACGGGCAGCGGCGCCATGTCACCGCGCTCGTACCAGGACGCTAGCTCGCGCATGCAGGTCCGGACGTATTCCGGCTGCGCCGATAGCATCCGGTCGTAATCGAAGGCGTGGAAGGACAGGGCGCGCTTGAACGGCGCCAAAGTGAGCACGCGGTCCGCGGCTATGTCGGTCTTGCCCAGCTCGATGAAACGGCCGAACGGACGCAGCAACTGGAGGCTCTTGCGGAGCATCTCACCAGCCAGCGAGTTGATGACGACATCCACCCCCTCGCCGTAGGTCCACCGGCGAACGTCGTCAGCGAACGCGGTGGACCTGGAGTCGCTCACCCGAGCCACGCCCTCACGGCACAGGAACTCCCGCCGCTGCGCGCTGCCGGCCGTCGCGTACACCTCGGCGCCAAGCCGGGCGGCGATGCGCACGGCGGCCAGCCCGACGCCGCCCGCGGCCGAGTGAACCAGGACCCGGTCCCCGCCGCGGACTCCGCCGAGCCGCACCAGAGCCTGGTGGGCGCTGACCACCGGCAGCAGTGACGCGGCCTGAGCCAGGGAGACAGCGGCGGGCTTGCGCACGACGCGCACCGCGTCGAGCGTCACGTGCGAGCAGAACAGGTCACGGCTGTGGGCGAACACCTCGTCGCCGATTCGCAGGTCTGATACGGCTTCGCCGACCCGCACGACGGTGCCCGAGCACTCAGACCCGAGCATGTTCTGCGTATGGCTGCCCTCCAGCGCGTCGGCAGACAGCAGGCCGCTTACCTTCAGGAAGTCCTTGAAATTGAGGCCGACGTAGGCAACCTCGATCTCCACCTCCCCAGGACCTGGTGGACGGCGGGCCGCTGCGGTGAAGCGCAGGCCGTCCAGGGACGGGCTGCCGGCGCTGAGGCGTACCGGCGACACATCCGTGCGTGTGATCACATGATGCAGCAAGGACCGGCTGTCGGCGTGCTCGATCCTGCGCACATACCGGGTATCGCCGCGCAGCGCCACCTCGTCCCGGGCGTCGTGGGTGAATTCGCGCACGAGCGCATCGGCCACCCGGTCGGGGGCCGCGCGTCCGGCGGGGTCAATGTCAATGAGCCGGCAGCGCAACTCCTGCCGCTCGGCGTTGACCACCCGGCCGAACCCCCATATCGCCGCCGCGAACGGATCGGTGGTGGCATCCTGCGCGCCGACGCATTGCGCGCCGCTGGTGATCAGGAACAGCGGCACGGCGGTCGCGGCCGCCGAGAGCACCTCGACCAGGTGCAGCGGTTCAGCGATGGCTGCGCACGCTGGCGCGTCGTCGGGCCGGGCGTCGCTGATGTAGACCACGCCGCGGCAGGACGGCTCGCTCGCGACCCGGGTGGCGATCCGTTCCAGCCAGTCTGGCTCTTGTGGCGCTGCGGGAAGGACTTCGCCGCCCCGGGCGCTCAGTTCCCGCACCAGGCGGCCCCAGGCGGCGTCCGGGCTGATGACGATCCAGGGTCCTGCGGCGTCCTCCCCGGCGCCCTCCGCGGCGTCGAGGGCTTCTGGATGCCAGGCGTGCTCGTAGTACAGCTCTTCCGGCTTGACCTGCCGCTGCGTGCCGTTCTCTCGCATTCGCTGGGTGCGCAGGCCCGTCAGCTCCGCGACCACCTCCCCATCGTCGGTGACGAGGGTCAGGTCGAATTCGAAGCATCCGGCGACAGGACTGCGCCGGTCCCGCCCGTGCGCCCAGAGCCGCCGGCCCGGGGAGCGGAAGAAGCGGAACTCAGCGATGCGAGCCGGCACATAGGTGGCAGCCGGGCCATCGCCGGTCAGGAGCAGCGTGCCCGCGATCATGGCGTGCAGCGCCGCGTCGAGGAACGCCGGATGCAAGCGGTGTCCCTCATTGCCGACCGCGCCGATGCGGATGTCGGCGAAAACCTCACGCGTGTCTTCGTTGAACCACAGGCGGTCGACCGCGCGGAACGCCCGGCTGTAGTCCAGGCCGCTGCGGGCGAAACTGGCGTACACCTCGTCGTGGCTGAACTCCGGAAGTGACCGGGTCAGCTCGGCCAGCGTCTGCGTGCGTGGCTGAGGCACCCGGGGATGCGCGAGATCCGCGCGACGCAGTTGCGCGTACAACGTCCAGGCACCGTCGTCGCCCTGGTCGCGGCAGTGCATGGAGACAAGCCGCCGCTCGGGTTCGTAACCGGCACGCAGCGTTGTGACCGAGGAAGGCTGGAGCGCGAGCGGACGGTGGCAGACGACGTCCTCAAGGAAACAGGGCTCATCGTCCGGGAACATCGCCAGGGCCACCTCGAGATATCCGGCGGCCGGAAAGACCGCGGCGTTGCCAACGCGGTGACCGGCCAGGTAGGGGAACTCGACCGCCGACAACTCGATGTCCCTGGTTGGCGTGGCGGCCGCGACAGGCCGCCCGGCCAGCCGCAGGCCGCCGGAGCGCAGCCGCGCCTGCCGGGACGCCTGCGACTCAACCCAGTAATGCTCCCGCTGCCAGGGATACCGCGGCAGGTCGAGATGCTCGCGCGGGCCGGGATGCACGCGCTGCCAGTCTGGATCGGCGCCGGCCGCGTACATGGCGCCGAGGGTTTCCAGCAACTGCTGACGTTGCGGGCGGTCCCGGCGAAGCGAGGCGAACCGGGCCACGTCACCCCGGTGCCCGGCCAGCGCCTCGTCGATCGCGGCCGCCAGGACCGGGTGCGGGCCGATCTCCAGTAGCATCCCTGGGCTGAATGAGAGGATCTGCGCAAGCGCCGCGGCGAAACGCACCGGCTGGCGGACGTTGCGCCACCAGTACCCGGCGTCCAGCTCGGTGTCGTTCACCCGCTCGCCCGTCACAGTCGAGTACAGCGGGATCAAGGCCGGACGTGGTCGGATGTCCCGCAGGGCCACCAGCAACGGTTCGCGGATCTGCTCCATCTGGTGACTGTGGTAGGCCACCTCGACCCGCAGCGCCCGCACGGAGGCGCCGTGGGAAAGCAGCCGCTCGGTCACGACGTTCATGGCAGCCGGGTCGCCGGAGAGCGTCGTCGCGGTCGGGCTGTTGACCGCCGCGATGTCCACGCCCCCGATCAGGTGAGGACGCACGGCGTCCTCTGACAGCCCGACCGCCGCCATGGCACCGCAGCCGGCGAGCCGGGCCTGGAGGCTCGCGCGGTGAAAGCTGACCGTCAGCGCGTCCTCCAGCGAGTACACGCCAGACGCATACGCCGCGGCCACCTCGCCGACACTGTGGCCTACGGCCGCCACGGGCTCGATCCCCCATCCACGCCACACGGCGGTGAGCCCTGCCTGCACCACGAAGTTGGCGACCTGCGCATAGAGCGTCTTGGTCAACCGGGACTCGGCTTCCCCTCGCAGCAGTTCCTCGGCCATAGACAGGCCGAAGCGCGCCAGCACCTCGTCGCATGCGGCGACGACCTCGGCGAATCGGGGCTCCTCGCCGAGCAGTTCGCGGCCCATCCCCCACCACTGCGGCCCCATCCCGGAGTAGATGAAAACGACACCGCCTCCCGGAGCGCTCTGCGGAGCGGGTACCGATCCCCGCAGCTTCTCCGCCGCGCTCGCCGAGTCGGCGGCTACGACGAAAGTCCGCAACGGATGGTGCTCGCGCTGCCGCGCACTCGCCCGGCAAACCCCCTGCAGCGACGGCGTCTTTGGATTCTCCAGCAGCGTGGCGTAGGCATCGGCCAGCGCACGCAAAGCCTTCGGGCTGCGCGCGGACAGCGCAAGCAGATGCGGACCACCGCCTGAGTTCTCCCCGCCCGCCACGGGCGCGAAGGCCGGCGCCTGCTCGAGAACAGCGTGCGCGTTTGTGCCGCCGAACCCAAAGGAGTTGACACCTGCTCGTCTCGGCCTGGACTGCCCAGGGAATGGGACCATCTGGGTGGGAACCCGCAACGGCAGGGCGTCGAAATCAATCCGGGGGTTAGGCCGCTCGAAGTGAAGGTTCGGCGGAACGAGGCCGCGTTCCAGGCACAGGACCGCCTTGATCACCCCGGCCACGCCGGCTGCCGCCTCGGTATGTCCGATGTTGGACTTCACCGAGCCGATCCAGTGCGTCCCGCCCGAGTCCCCGAGCACGTCGCCGATCGCCGCCACCTCGATCGGATCCCCCACCGCCGTCCCGGTGCCGTGCGCCTCGAAGTAGCCGACAGAGCCGGGCTCGATTCCGCCGGACCGGCAGGCCCGCACGATCGCCATGCCCTGCGCTTCGCGGCTGGGCACGGTGATACCGGGAGTCCGGCCGTCCTGGTTGACCGCCGTCCCGCGCACCACGGCGTGGATACGGTCGCCGTCCCGCTCAGCGGCGGCAAGGGGTTTGAGCACCACCACGCCCGCGCCTTCGGCACGCACGTAGCCGTTGGCGCGGTGGTCGAAGGACTTGCACCGGGCATCGGGGGACAGGAAATGCCCCTTCGCCATGGGAATCGTGGCGATCGGGTTGAACATCACGTTCACGCCGCCGGCCACGGCGAGGTCGCACTCACCCCGGGCCAGCCCGGCGCAGGCGTGGTGAAACGCCACCAGAGACGATGAGCAGGCCGTGTCGATGGTCAGGCACGGACCGCGCCAGTCGAAGATGTACGACAGCCGCGCCGACAGCATGGTCATGCTCACCCCGGTCGGCGTCGAGGCACTGATGAGTGCCTTGTTCGCCTCCGAGAGCTGATGGGTCGCCGCGTCGGAGGTGAATCCCCCGATATAGGCGCCCACGCTGGCTGCGGCGGTCGCGCTCGGCGGCATCCCCGCGTCCTCGAAAGCCTCCCAGGTGACCTCCAGCAACAGCCGTTGCTGCGGATCGAGCGCGGAGGCCTCGTGCGACGTCATGCCGAAAAAGCCAGCGTCGAACCGGTCAAGGGGCGTGCTCAGGAACCCGCCCTGGCGGACAATCATCCGGCCCGGCGTCGCGGGATCCTCGTCGAAGAACGCGTCCGCATCCCAGCGGTCCGCAGGAATGTCGCCGATGGCATCCGTGCCCGAGGCGATCAGCTCCCAGAAGCTATCTGGATCTTCGACGCCACAGGGGAAGCGGCAGCCGATGCCGATGATCGCGACGGGATCGAACCGGCGGGGCTGGCCGGCTGCTGCGGCTGCCAGGCCGGATCCCTCGTCGCCCTCCGCCGTGTCCGGGGATTTGCCACGTTGTTTCACTGCTCACCCTTTTCTCCGGCTCGGTCAGGAAAGGTGGGGGCGGATGGGCAACCCGTCGGGGACGGCCTCGCCGAGCAGCCAGACCGGATGGCCGGGCCGCCGGGGCAGGCTGACCGGCCCCGCGGCGACCGTGACGTATCCCGTGGTCTGCGCGAACACTTGCTGCTTGCGGGACTCCCGCTACGGGTTGCCGCCCCCCCGCATCCCGGAGGCCGGCTCACTGGACCATCACGTTCGTTTCCCTTGCTGGCGAGGAACGACGGTTTCAGGCCCGCTCTCCATGAGCAACGTTGCCCAGGCAGCAAGGGTTCACAGCAGTTGTTGCCGAGGTGGGGCCGGCGCGGCCCCGCTGGCCGCGCGCCTTGACCGCGCAGGCAGGGCCGCGCCCGGGAGCCGCGGAGAGCCGATCAGCGCCGGACTGTGTAGTGCAGGTGCAGCACGCGGTCGCCCTGGACCACCTGGTCGGGATCGTCGAGGAGGACGGTGCCGGCGTGGCTGCCGAAGAAGCGCACCCCTTCACCCAGAACCACCGGGGCGACGTCCATCGCGATCTCGTCGACCAGTCCTGCCGAGAACGCCTGCCCGCCGAGGTCGCCGGCGGTCACGCAGACCAGACCATCGCCGGCGAGCTTCCTGGCGAGCGCGATGCCCGCCTCGACCGACCCGGCGGTGTGGAAGGGCGCGTCCGGGTGGTCGGCGAGCCACGCCTGCGGCAAGGGCCGGCGGGTGACAACGACCAGCTCGTCTCCGGCGGCCGGGTCGCCGTCCCAGCCGTTCGTGGTATCGAACAGATGACGGCCGATCACCGTCACCTTGATGGCGTCCCAGAAGGGCTGGACGTAATCCGCGGACGCCGGCGAGACATGGAACGTCCAGCCGCTCGCCCTGGCGGACACCTCGGTATTTCCGTTGCCGTACCAGTCGAACAGCGGACCGACCGTGTCATCGGGATAGGCGATGTAGCCGTCCACCGACACGACCGCCTGCATGATAACCCTGGCCATCCCAGCTCCTCAGTCGTCGGCTATCTGCCCGGCGGTGTATCTCGTCGAGTTCGGGATCGGGCCTCCGCCGGCGAAGAGATACACGCCCGCATTCAGGGCTTCCTGGACCACCGCGTGTGCGGCCTTGCCTACCGCGGGCATGTCCTCGTCGGGGATGTGTTCCATCGCGCCGTCATTGAACGAGATCAGGTACCGCGTCATGTCGTGACTCCCTTGGCCCGGTGGGGCTGCCTGCCGCTACCCACATATGGCGGCGGCGCCATATGATGCCCGTAACAGCCTCGCCGGCCAGGTGGTCGCCCGCAGGCTCGGAGTGCCGGACTACCTGGGCTCACCGGGGACAATATCAGTCAGTGCTGTTCAGCCTATTGTGCGCGTCGGCGGCCCAGGGGTTCGCCCCGGCCACGGCGGAGATCTGGGCGGCGGTCGCGAGCGAGGCTGCCCCTTATGGCCCTTGCCAGGCCGACCAGCGCCTCTTCCCGCTGAATCGGCTACGCGGATGGCTGCCGTTCACCAGGCTGACCTGGCATTCGCACGTAAAGGCCGACTGTCCGCCTCGTCAAGGCGGAGGCGAGTGTGGCAGGGGCTCCGCTGAGGGAGTTGTCGGATTCCTCGCGGGCGATGCCGGCGCGCAGCATTGCGAGGACGACGACAATTCCGATTGGCGAGATGGTCGCGACGAGGAACATGATCATGATCACGTCTGCCTCCTTGCGGGTCGGGTGAACTCGGTTCCTTGGGCGATGGCGGGCACAGGTCTGGAGGAGGATTCGTGCGGCGGCTGGCGCTTGTGATGACCTTGGCGGCGACGGCGGGCGCGGTGGCCGTGATCGTGGAGCTAAAGGTGCACATGCTCCGCGTCACGGCGCCTCACGCGCCGGGAGCAGTCGGCTAGGCGCCGCCGCCAGCAAGCAAGATCGACTTTGTCCGGGCTGGGCTGGCCTATGGGGTGGTGGGGGTGCTCTGGCGGCGCTCGGTCCACGACGATGGCAGGCGCCAGAGCCGGCCCGCGAGAACCGTTACCGCGAGCAGCAGGGCATAGCTGGTGAGAGTCCAGCTGCCGCCGGCCGCGCTGGCGTGGCCATCGGCGAAGGTGTAAATGATGGGGTGCTGCAGGAAGCTGATCCCGGGCACCGCGTAGGTGCCCGTCACGTGCGGGCTCACGGACGTGATCGCGGCCTGGCTGCCGGACGTCGCCTGGCCCGTGAAGAAGTTGAGCAGAAACGTAGCGGAGACGATTGCCAGAGCGGCGGCGGTCCACGAGTGCCGGGGATGTGACCCGTACTGGGCGGTCAGGTATTCCTCCGCGAGCTGCTGGCTGTGGCCCAGGCGGCGCAGCGCCTCGGTGGTCCCGACGTCCCGCGCGGCGGCGACGAGGTTCTGGCGGACTTCCCGGCGGCAGGCGATGCGGGATCGGTAGGGCAGGTCATACAGGCGCTGGTCGAGCGCCCAGACCAGGCGCTCGATGCGGATTCGGTCTATCCAGCTGACTGAGCGTGACATTTCGGTCCCCCTAGTTCGTTATGTCGGGTTCCCCGGTCCGGCATGCGCCGGCAGGGGACGCGTCAGGATCACGGCGACGATCTCGGTCTGGCGGGCCCAGGTCGCGGTCCCGGCCGCCAGGGCGGCGTAGCCGCTGGCCGTCGGCCGGTAGTACTTGCGGGCGGGGCCGCTGGAGGAGGAGATCAACCGCGCAGCCACGCGGCCCTCCCGCTCCAGCCGCGCCAGCGCCGGGTAGACGGTGCCCTCCAGGACGTCGGTAAGGCCTTCGGCCTGGAGCCGCTGCACGACCTCGTATCCGTAGGACTCCTGCTCGGCGAGCAGGTGAAGCAAGAGCAACGACAGGACGCCCTTGAGAAGCTGCGGGTCGTGGGCAGGCGCCATGCTGTGAAGACTAAGCCTAGTATTAGACATAGTCAAGTAGTGCTGCCGCGTCAGCCAGCCCGCGAACGGCGGCAGGAAGGCTCCGACTATTTCCGGGTACAGCGGGTGCGAGGAAAACGCCTCGGCGTCAGTGAGTGCGGAATCGGACTCCGGGGGGATATTTTTCGACCCGGTTCCGGTCACCGGTGCCGACGTTAACGGCGATCCGCTCGGTCAGCATAACCCCGTGGCAACCGAAGAAGATCCGTCGTACTACAATGGGCTGGCTGGCCTGGATCCCACGCCCCTTGACGCCAGTGGACAGAGCTTCACCTTCGCCTGGAATTCACCGACGGTCGGGCCTGCGGCGCCTCTCGTGACAGTGCAGCCGCGACAGTCGTGATTTTACCTCGTTTCGCCTCGCGTGTTGCTCGCCAGCCGCCGGCGAATCGCGGTCGTTCCCTTTGGCGCACCGGCCTACCGTCCGAACGCGGCTCGGGTCGCGGCCGCAGTGGTGCTGAAGTACTCCCGCGGCCGGATGAAGCCCCACTCGCTGAATGCCTGGCCGTTGGTGACGGCGCGGCGGTAACCGAAACAGGCGAGGTAGAGCGTCCGGATATACATGACCGCCTCGAGCCGGTCGAGTTCCTCGTCGGTCGGCTCGACGTGTCGGCGGTAGGCGTTGACGGCAGCGTCGATGCGCTCCTGGTGCGGCCGGCGTGGGTTCCACGAACCCGTGCCCCAGATCAGGTAAGCGAAGTCGGCAAGGCGCGGGCCGCGCCCGGACGCTTTCCAGTTGATCGCGACTGGCCCGTGTTCGCTGAGCACGGCGTGATCGGGGGCGTGGAGGAGATTGCCGTGCAGCAAGCCTTCCGGGAGGCCGTGACCGTCGTCGGCCAAGCGCACCTTGTCGCGGAGCCGCTCGAACCGCTCGCGTCCGGCCGGAGCGACCTTCGTGTCGACGGCGTCGAGAAACGACAGGGCGGCCAGAAGGTCCTGGCGGGGCGTGCCCTCACGGCCCGGGTCCTCACCACTCGCCCCACCCGGGCGGCTCACGGAATCGTCGAACGGCAGCGCGTGCAGGCGTCCGAGCAGCTCACCCATCATGGCGAACTTCGCGGCACCGTCGGGGAGCCGGACGCCCTCGACGAAGCGCGTCACGAGGACCGCGCTGCCGTCAAAGTCAGATACCGGATCGTCGACCGCCAGGCGCTCTGCGGGATAGTCCCGCTGCTCCAGGAACCTGAGAATCGCGGCGTCGCCCTCGGCGCCGCCACGCGGCCGAGCGGGGGGGAACGCGCGGGCGACCCACGGTTCACCGTCATTGCGGTCGACGCGGAAAACGTAGGTCTTGTGCACGCTGAGCTTCGTCGCCGCGACCGCGTCAATGCCGTAGCGATCCCGCAGATGGGCCAGAAGCTGCTCAGCGACGGGCTCGTGGTCCATCCGCGCGCTGAGACCCTCGAGGCCCGTCAGCGCTTCGGTGTAGCGCTGCCCAGTCTCCTCGGCGTGGCGCCGGACAACTTTCTTGAAGCTGGCGTCCTTGGTCATCGGCGCGCCTCCCCGTGACACCCTCGTCCCCCAGTGACGCGGTGCTGGAAGATGGCCTGTGACGTTGACGACCGAGAGGGCGAATCCCCTTCGCCGATGGAACCCGACTGGGGCGGATGTTCCACAGCTCGGCGGACGGTCGCCGCCGTGACCAAACTCTTCACGAGGCGACCGGTCGTCGTCAAGCACTGCCCGATGTTGCAAGTAATCATGCACATCACGGCATAAAGATGCGCCCACTGTCAACGGCATCCGAATCCTGACCCGGTGGCGGCACCCTCTCAGCGTCGAGGAGGCAACGGGTGCCGGGGCTCGTAGATGGGGAACTCCGAGCCGTCGGGCAGACGGATTGCCGCAAGGAGCCCCCAGCCCTGGTCGGAGACGTCCCGTGCCACCTCGGCGCCCCTGCTTCTCAGTTCGGCGAGGGTGGCCTGGATGTTGTCACACATGAGGTAAAGCTCGTGGTGGCTGGCACCGTCAGCGGGATGAACCGCGAGCTCGGCCGGGGGCAGAGCGAAGATGAGCCAGCCTCCTCCCGCGTCTGCCGACGGCAGGGCGAGAACGTCTGCGAAGAACGCACGGACCTTCTCTGCTTCCGGGGAGAACACGATGGCGTGCATTCCGGTGATCACCTCGCGATCCTAGCCGCCGACAGCCCAGATCGTGATCTCCGGGCCCGCTGGTCGCCGATCCGGCAGTCAGGCCCTGGTGTGCGCACCCTTCGGTGTCCTGCCCGCACAGCCACGAGCGTGCGGAATGCGGTGGAATAGGGCGTCTGCCATCTGAGCAACCATGCGCAGGTATTCAGCCGGACAAACCAGGCTGGGCAACGGTATCCGGGGCGGGCGGCAGTGGCGGCAATGTTTCCGGGGTTTTAGGGGCCAGCAGGCTCGTCACGTTCAGCCTGCTGCCGACCATCTGCTTGAGCATGAAGTCGTGATTGAGGTCGAGGATAGCGCGGGTCTCGGCGGCGATCACCGCGTTGCGGCTCAGGCTCAGCTCGTTGTCCTGCTGCCGCTCGCCAGACAGGGACCAGTTGGTAGACCCCTTCACCGTGTACACGCCGTCCACGATCACGATCTTCAAGTGCGAGATGGCATTGTGCACCGAACTGGTGCCGATGGCGATGCTGTTACCGAAGGCGTCGTTCTGCCAACTGGCGAGGATCTGCTTCTCGTGCGCGCCGGCGGCCTGGCTGCGGTCCAGGCTCATCTGCACATAGACCTTCTCGTCGGCGAGCTTGCCCTGGATAATCTTGTTGAGCTCGTCGTCGTCGTACCCGAACATGTTGACCACGATGGAGTGCTGGGCACTGTCCAGCAGCGCGACGAGCAGGCCGTGGACGTTGTCCCGGGGCGCGAAGAACGTCCGCTGGTCATCAGGATAGCCGTCCAGGAAGCGGCCTTCTGCCTTGTACTTCGCCAGGTCGTCCCAGACTAATGGTGTATCACCCATCACTGCCCCTCTCGGTCATCCCATAGTGACGCCTCGTGCGCGCGACGTCCACCTGAGCCGAAGCATGCGCGCCCGAAGGCTGGCTCGGCCCGCTCCCCTGCCTAGTGCCGCGCCGGCGGTCCGCGGCCGTCTGCAGCCGACGTTCTGCCTGCTGCTGGATGCCTGGCCGGTGACGGCCGGACAGGCGGGTGAAGAGGCGGTCTACTGCGGTCAGCCGGGTGCCGGTCTGCTGCCGGGCCAGGTCGCGGGACAGCGTGATCGCCCCGATGCGCTCGCCCAGTGCGGCGGCCAGGGCCGACTTTCCGGTGCCGGGCAGGCCGGAGACCACGACAAGCAGCGGCCGACTCACACAGCACATTCTGCCAACCGGTGTATGACGGGCACGGCGATCAGGTCGCCCGGGATATCCTCCACGTGCCCGGCAAGCCGGACGCGTGGGACAAGTGCGGGGCAGTATGGGGACGACGCGGGGAACATACAGCTGGTCTGCGGCGGCTACCTGCTCCGGTCTGGTTTGCACTGGGATCACTTTGGCTGGGCGACCCGGAAGGGCGAGATCGTCTTCGGCAATGCCACGTACCGCGTGCACCAGGCGGATTGGGCCCGCTTCGTGGAAGGACCCGACGCCGACCCGGACGATGTGCAGCAGCTTCCCCGCTCAGCGGGCGGCTGGAGACCTTCGACGCTGAGACGACGCTGCTCACCATCGCCCAGCGCGGCGGCCTGGAGAGCGAACTGCGCTCGGCCGGCGCGCAGTCCCGGCTCGGGCGGAGCTCCCAGCCGCGGCCTGGTGCGAGACGCCGGCTCAGCCAGAGGAAGGACCGCCCTGGTTGCCCCAGGTGATCAGGTCTTGGGGCGAGGTCACGCTGGGGCTGGCTTGCTGGCGCAGCGTGGCGACGGAACTCGTGAAGTCGGTGATCCACTGGCTGGTCTCGGCTTCGGTGACCTGGGCGACGCCGGTCACCAGTTCGTCGATCAGGTCAAGCGCGGCGACTACGGCCTCACCTGGAGCGGCCCACGCGCTGCTGCCGGTAGCCCCGGTCTGCGCGGCCTGCCACCGGGCCCAGTCGAGCTGGAACCGGCCGAGCCTGCCCTGCAGGGCCTGCAGCGCGGCGATGTCCCGCATCCAGCCGGAGGACAGGCCGAAGAAGTGGTCGAACGCGACACACCCGGCGGCGACGGCCAGCACGATGTAGCCGAGGTTAGGGTTGATGCCGTGCACGCTGCCGGAGATCAGCGGCAGCACGCCGCCGGAGACGCCGGTGACCACGGCGGCGGCCCGGAGCAGCCGGGAGGCCCATCGTTTGGCCTGCTTGTCACGCAGGTACCAGCGGATGGCCTCGGTGGCCCGGTCCTCGGCCCAGGCACGGAACCGGTCGAGGGCCTGAGCGTGGTCGAGCCATTGCTCGGCGGATATGTCAAGCCTCGGTACCGGCGGCAGGTCACCCCGGGGCTGGAAGCGCCGGGGCCGGGTACCTTGCAGCGACGTTTCAGCCACGCGCGACCTCTATCCGCTCCGGCGACCTGGTGCTGGCTGCACAGTCTGCCAACACAGTCTGCCACCATTTGCCGGCCCTTAGGATGAACGCCATGCGGCCGGGCAGGGGTAATCCGAGGTTAACGGTACTGCATATCTCGGATACCCAGTTTGGGCGTTATCACCGGTTCAGCGCGGAAGACTCCCTCGCCGGTAACCTGATCCGCGACGTCGAGAACCTCGGCGGCATCGGCGTCCCGCCGGTTGACCTGGTGATCCTCTCCGGTGACATTACCGAACGAGGCAAGAGCAGCGAGTTCGAGCAGGCGCGGGAGTTTGTCGACCGTGTTTGCCGAGCGCTGCGCCTCGGGCCGGAACGGGTCGTCGTGGTGCCGGGCAACCATGACGTCAACTGGTACCTGAGCCAGGCGGCGTTCATGGAGTGGAAGGATGACCACGATGATGCCGATCCGCCGCCGCCATACGCTCGGAAGTGGGAACATTACCGGGAATTCGTGACAGCCCTGCATGGGCCGGCGGCGTTCAGCGAAGAACAGCCTTACCGGCTGCACCGTTTTGACGACCTTCGCGTGGTGGTCGCGGCCATGAACTCGACCATCAAGGAGAGCCACCGCGACGAGGATCATTTCGGGTGGTGCGGCCGTGACCAGCTACGGTGGTTCGCCGGAGAACTCGGAAAGGCCGACGCCGCGCTGCGGATCGGCGTCCTGCATCACAACGCCCGGCGGAAGGCGCAGGCGGACAACGAGAACCTCAGGGACGAGGATGACCTGACCGGCATCCTCCGCGGGCACCTGGACCTGCTGTTGCACGGGCACACCCATGAGGGCAAGGAAGACCGCCTGGCCGACGGCACCCTGGTGCTGGCCACCGGCTCGTCCGCGGTGTCGGCGGACTGGCGGCCGGCCGAGGTGCCCAACCAGTACCAGGTCCTGCGGATCGAGCCGGGGCGGCTGGCCCGGTGGGCCCGGCAGTGGGACGGCCGGGGAAGCTGGGGCGCTGACTTCCGGGCCAGCCGGAACGGGAACGACGCCGTGGCAGAGATCGACCTGGCCACGCCGGGCTGGTCACGGCGTGAGGACGGCGATCCGCCACCGGGCTCCCCTGCGAGGCTGCGCGGCCCGGAGGACCAGAAGCAGGATTTCCCGGCGCAGGTCGCGCTGGTCACCCGCCTGGACCTGGCCGATCCAGCCCGGCCCAATAGCGTCACGGTGGAGGCCAAGCACAAAGACGGACTCGACTACGTGCTCGCGTTCCGGCCCGCCGCCCCGATGCGCTGCGTCGGCGTCGTCGACGGCACGGCCGGCGAGCGCGTCATCGATGAGCTGGAGCAGCGGGTCTTCTCGCCGCTGCGCTCCCGTGGCGCCGTGGACCTGGTCGTCGTGCATCACGGCCCCGACGACCCGGCGCTTCGCGCCCGGTGCCGGGCGCGGGGAGTGCGGGTGAAGACCTGGGCCGAGTACAACGACCTGCTGGAGACCAGCGCCTACCGCCTCTGGCTGCGGAACGAGCTCAGCGCCGACCGGCTGTACCCGCAGGAGCTGTACCTGCCGCAGCGGTTCCGGGGCATCGGCCGGGTCGGACAGGCCGCCGGAGCGGGCACCGACCTGCTCAGCCAGGTCTACGACGCCTTCCTGGACGAGGACGGCCAGTTCGCGCTCGTCCTGGGCGACGCGGGCTACGGCAAATCGTTCCTGGTCCGGCGCCTCGCCTACCGGCTGCTCGGCAATGAGCAGGCCAGCCTGACCCCGATCGTGGTGTACCTCCGCGACCGGGACAAGCGGCAGAGCCTGGACGAGATGGTGTCCGCCGCCCTGGTCGCCAGCCGGGCGGCGTTCCAGCCCGACCGGTTCCAGCACAGCCTGGAGGCAGGGTCACTGGCACTGCTCATCGACGGTTACGACGAGTTCGCGGTCCGGGTCGGGTACGCCAATGCCGCCGGGCAGTTGCGGACCTTCACCCAGGCGCTGCAGGGCCGGGCGAAAGTCCTGCTCACCACGCGGCCGGAGCACTTCCGCAACACCGATGAGGTGACCACCAAGCTGTTCGACAGCCTGACCGCGCATCAGGCCACGGTCTACCAGCTAGAGCCGTTCAGCCAGATCCAGCAGCGGGCCTTCCTCGCCAGATGGTTCGAGCTGCACGGCCAGCCCGGGGCTGACGCGCTGGCCGGGAGCTGGATGGCCGCGCTCGCCACGGTGGACAACCTGCCCGAGCTGGCCCGCACCCCCCGGATGCTGTCGTTCATCGTGGAAGACCTGTCGCTGGACATGATCAAGGAAGCGGCCCGGCACGGCACGGTCACCGCGGCTGGGCTTTACCAGAAGCTGGTGAGCCGCTGGCTGAGCGAGGAAACGCGCAAGATAGACCCGGCCGCTCCGGGCACCGTGTCCGCCGGCCAGCGCCGGGAAGCGCTGGAGGAACTCGCCGTGCGGCTCTGGCGGGCCGGGGAGCGCGATGTCACCGAGGATGCCCTGCAGCAGACCGCACGCGACGTGCTGGACCTGGCCGCGCTGGAGCTGACCCTCGACCAGGCCGCCCAGGAAATCGGCGGGCGGACCCTGCTCCGAAACCCCGGGCAGAAGCGATGGCGGTTCGCCCACCAGTCGGTGCAGGAATACCTGCTCGCCAGCCATCTCGCCAAGGTGCTCCACGACGGCCAGCGCGACGACCTCCTGGGCGAGGCGCAGCTCACCGAGCTGACTATCCGCTTTTTGCGCGACCTGGCGCCGGACGCGGCCACCGCATGGGCGGCCAAGGTCAGCGGGCAGCCGGTGAGTGACTGGCGAAAACGCAACGCGCGAGCGCTGCTACGGGACTTCCAGGCGCACGGCCTGGCAACCCAGATCCGCCTGGACAACTACGCCGGCGAAGACCTGCGCGGCCAGGTCTTCAGCCCGGGGGAGGACCTGGCCGGGGCCGACTTCCGGGACGCCGACCTCACCGACGCCCGCCTGTCCGGAGCCCGCCTGGCCGGCGCCGACCTGACCGGCGCCGACCTGACCGGCGCGCGCCTCGACGGTGCCGACCTGTCCCAGGCCAACCTCACCCGGGCCTGCCTGGACGCCGCCTCACTCATCGGGGCCGACCTCACCGGCGCCCGGCTCGACGGCACCCGCTGGCGCCGGGCGCGACTCACCGCTGCCCAGCTTCCGGCCGGCGCCGTCATCGACGGCTGGGGAGCGGCGCTCCCCGACCAGGCACCCAGGCTCCAGATCCGCCCGGCCGCCGCTATCTCGAATGACATCGCCTGGCATCCCGACGGGGATCTGCTGGCCACAACAGGGGGCCCCGTTGTCACTCTCTGGGACCCGGCCGCCGGCACCCCGCTGGCCACCCTGCACGGCCACACCGGCCCGGTGTGGTCGGTGGCGTTCTCCCCCGACGGCACCCGCCTGGCCACCGCCGGCGACGACGCGGCCGTGCGGCTGTGGGACCCCGCCGCCGGCACCCCGCTGGCCACCCTGCACGGCCACCAGGGCCCGGTGTGGTCGGTGGCGTTCTCCCCCGACGGCACCCGCCTGGCCACCGCCGGCGACGACGCGGCCGTGCG
>Ga0335078_10002888_pt1 | contig 25806 bp, 19 predicted proteins | sample Lox_Sample_32_FD_206711 | JGI IMG/M metagenome (GOLD analysis project Ga0335078, IMG submission 206711) | Soil microbial communities from Loxahatchee National Wildlife Refuge, Florida, United States - Lox_Sample_3.2 | ecosystem: Environmental > Terrestrial > Soil > Wetlands | place: USA... | reverse complement strand
ACAACTTCGCCAAGCGCCTCAAGACCCTTCGAGGACTTACCCCCTATCAGTTCATCTGCCAACAATGGCAGAAAAGCCCACTCCGATTCTCCATCAACCCGCTCCATCACACCGTGGGACTAAACAGTTAGCTGGCCACTTATCGATCTTGAGCCAGTGGATCGGAGCGATGGCCAGAGCCGCCGCTGCGGCAGCCGCTGGGCGTCTCCATCCGCGCAGAGCTCCGCCGAAGAAGAGCAGCACAGGCAGCGCAAACAACGACAGAGCTCCCGCACCGCCCAGGACCGCCCGCCCGAGATTCTTGACGAGGTCAAAGCCGATGGCGCTGGGAATCGGCAGCGGAACGCAGTACGGCTGCCGGGCAAACCAATGCACTGCTGCCGCAACAAGGGCCGCCGCGGCGATCCAGGCAATGCACCCAACCGCGAATACCTTTCGGCGCTTTCTAAGCAGCCAGAGTGTGCAAGGAACCATCACCAATACTCCAAGCCACGCGATTTGCCGTACAGTTCCACCCGCCGCGTTCACCAGTGCTGCGCAGCTTATCCATGCTATGGCTGGGTTTTCGCTTTTCGCATTATGAGCGCGCAGGCACATGTAAATGCACGCCACAATGCACAACCCGCCCGGAACGTCGGTCATAAACGTAAAAGCCCATGGCAGGCACAGCGGCGAAACCACGAAAGTCGCGGTCGCCAACATTGCATTCCATAAGTTCAAGCCGGCCAGCTCCAAGGTGCGTTCGAGCAGAAAGGCCGTCGCCATGGCCTCGGCTGCCGTCGCGAAGCGAACTGCGGTGAACGAAAATCCCAAAAGTTTGATGAACAGGGCGCCGAAGTAGAGTTGCCAGCCCAACATCGGGGTCTCGGCGCCAGAGTAGGAGATGTGGCCGGTCTGTGCAATCTTCAACGCATCCTCGACATACACCCAGTCGTCGACGATGCCAATCTCGGCGAATGGCCGGATCAGCAGATAGCAGAGAATCGGAATAAGTGCGCAAGCAAATACCGGCAGATAGTTTCTTAGCTTGGTTTGCAATGGAAATTCTACGCTTGACACGGAGGTTCTGGCCGCGATCGCCATTGGCCGGGTGTTTTGTTCGTGAGAGTTTTGCCGCTGTCGGCACGTGCACGCGGTCCGCAAAAGGACTCTTTCAAGCATCCTCGCATGTCCTGCTACTGTGGGCTCTTTGCGCGCTGTTTCATCATTTCTCGCATTCGGTTCCACTGCCGGCCCAGGCGCTCGAAACCCAGCGCCTGCCGCGACAGCGCCCACAATATCTTCCGGTTGCGATCTTTCAAAGTGAGATTCGACCAGAGCAGTTCGTCGATGGGCTGCGTGCCTGATCCAAGCCCGCCCGAGTAATGGATATGGCTGATGGGACGGCGCTCCTCCTGAATGGTGCGCACCAGTTCCAAGACATCCTTGTAATCGCCCGCCCACGAGGAAGCCCAACCATGCGGCGGCCTGCAAAGGTTCAGCACACGCCAATGCGCTGCAAGAAGCGTGATGTGCAGAAGTACCTGGTCCTGCCAGATAAGGAGGTCCCGGTGCGCTTCCATCCACGCGAGTCCGGCGAGCAGGTCGGCGGGATGCCGAAACGACCTGCGGCACAAAAAATGACCCGCTGTGAATGCAGCCTCGAGCGACCCCTGACCCATTAATTCTTCAAATCGGCGCGGCTCACGCAGGTTGAATTTGCCGCCGGTCGTAAATTCATAGTCGGCATGAACCACGTCGTAGTTATCGAGATAGGGAAACAACTCCTCCCAATTCATCAATGCAACCACGTCGTTATCCGAGTAGAGAAATTCGTCAAACTCCCCAAACCAGCAAAGAAATCTGCGCAGGTGCCCCGGATTGCATTCTGGAATGCGCGCCTGCAGCTCCGCGAGAAACGTCAACCCTTCCGCAGGAAAGTCGGCCATCGATAGTTGCTTGATGCCCTCCCATCTCCCATTCAAAACAGCAGGGTTTCCGCCATAAGGAATCACTCGAATCGGTAGACGGCATCCACAGCGGCGGATCGAGCCGATTAGGTTGTTGCATCTTGCTTCGCTCCGCCGGTTGGCAACAAGATAAATGCCTCGCCGGAGCGCCGAAGCTGGCTTTTCTTCCATGATTTCGATTCGCCGCGCCAGACCGGAACCGCCCGATGCGGCGGTCCTTACCGCGCCGGTTCTTATTGATTGTTGGTGGCCCGGAAGAGCACGTAATTTGTTCCGATTCCAGCCATGTCATTGATCGCTTGAAGCGTCACAAGTTTTGCATTGTTGGTCGGAACGTACAGAATATCTCCATCCTTCATTACCACATCGGGAGCCCGGCCTTTGAGAATCTGATTGACGGGGATTGTAATGGCTTCCTTCCTACCGTCGTCCAGAGTTCGCACCAATTGCACTCGCTTCAAATCAGGTGAATGACTGCTGCCGCCGGCAAGCGCCAAAGCTTCCTCCACCGTCAGCTCGTTGCGGCCGTCCAGCACATAGCCGCCGGCTCGCTGGACGTTGCCCACAACGTAGACGATGCCTGCTCTCGGAACCAGAATCGAATCGCCCGGAAAGATCTGAATGTCGGTGATCACCGGTTTGAGCGCCTCAGGGTTGTAATCGACCGCGATGGGATTATCCAGATGGTCCCTGCGCGTAACGATCACCTTTGAGGCCGCCAGTGGCGTGACGCCGCCGGCCGCAACGATCACATCGTGCAACTTGCGGACACCGAGGGCGGGATACACTCCGGGCGCCTTCACTTCGCCGCTTACGGTGATTCCCTGCGTAGCATACTCGGCAATAAACACGGTGGCGTGCGCGCCAGCAGGCAGCAGGATCTGTTCATCGACATAACGCCTTTCGATCGCCGCCCGCGCCTCCTCTGCGGTTAAGCCCGCCACATGCAGATGGCCTATGAGAGAGAGTGCGATGTCGCCGTTTTGATCGACCCGGTAATGTCCAGACAGGTCGGGATTCTCGAACATGTTCACTTCAATCAGGTCCCCCGGGCCAATCCTCAGGGTCGGCACGGCATTGCCTGGCGGAGCCGCATTGGCGAGATTATCCGTTTGTTGTGTGATGCCCGCCACCGAATTCGCGAACATCATGCACCAAAGTGTCGTCGCGAGGGCCGTGGTTTTCGTCATGTTATTCCCCCTTTTCTCTATCTTCGTATCCATAGACCCCGCTCGAAGACGAAGCGCCCTGACCATATCCATACCAGTAATCCTTAACGTACATGCCATACCGATACGTGTAAAAATTCTCCAGACGCAAGTCGACATCGTTGACGACGACGCCGGCCACAGGCGCATTGACGCGCCACAGTAGATCGCGAGCGCGAAGCAAGGCGCGTTTGCGAGTTACCCCGGCACGCGCCACCAGGACAACCGCATCGGAACGCACCGCCAAGGCCTGCGTGTCTGAAACCGCAAGCAGCGGCGCTGTGTCGACGACGACCCTGTCGAATTGCTGCGCCCACTGCCGCATCTGTTCTTCCATGCGATTGCTAGAAAGCATCTCCGCAGGATTGGGAGGCCGCGGGCCGGTAGCCAGGATGTGCAGCGTCGGCAATTCACGTAGCGGGGTTGGCAAGTCCTGGTGCTTTTCCGGATGCGTCAGGACCGAAGACAGTCCGAAGCCTTGGTTCGGAAGGCTGAAGATGCGATACAGGCTTCCCCGGCGCAGGTCGGCGTCCACCAGCAAAACGTGCTCGCCTCTCTGCGCAAGCACAATCGCAAGATTCAGGGCCGTGGTTGTTTTGCCTTCCGAAGGGAACGAGCTGGTTACAACGATTACGCGCGGCGGATTATCAATCGACGTGAGCAAAAGGGAACTGCGCATGTTTCGGTAGGCTTCGGCGCCGTTCGATTTTGGGTCCCACAGGGTGACAAGCATCTGCAGTGCTAGTGGAGATCCGGGCGGCACCTCCTTGTCTCCGCCTTTCTTCGATGGCAGCTTGGGCGCCAGATGAGGAATGGCCGCCAGAGACGGCAGTGTCGATGCGTTCTCGACTTCCTCTGAGGTGCGCAGCCTGTCATCGATCGATTCAATTACGAAGGCCAGGACGCACCCGATAACCAGCCCCGCAAGCAGTCCTAGAAGCGCGGTTTTGCTTCGCATTGGCGATACTGGGGTGAGCGGAACCTCGGCGCGATCGACAACCGTGATGTTGGCAGCGGACATGCCCGCATTGATGGTTGCCTCTTTGAGGTTTGTCTGCAAAGTATCGTAGAGAGTGCGGGCCAGCTCGGCCTGGTGGCGCAACATGGCATATTGCGCCACATCTTCGTTGAGTTTATAGGCCGCGTCCTCTTGTGCTCCGAGACGGCTGCGCAGCGCACCTTCTAGTTGCAGTGCGGCCTGGTATTCATCCTGCACCTGACGCCGCGCTAGATCCACCTCCTTATTGATCTGCGCCTGCACCTTGTTGATCTGAAGATCGATCTGCTGCATCGCAGGGTGCTTGGGTCCGAGCTTGGTCGCCATTTGCGCGCGCTGATTTTCGAGGTCTGTCAGCTGCGAGTTGAGCGTCGCAATCGTCGTGTCGTCACTCATCAAGGCCATCATGTCCGGCTTCATCGCGTTGAAGTCGCGCAAGCGCGCTTCCTTCATGATCCGGTCCGCCTCAGCGTCATCGAGTTCGCTGCTGATCTTCTGCAGGGTTTGCAAAGTGAGGTTCGAGTTCTGGTCCGTGCCCACGATATTGTGCGCCTTTTGATAATCGGCCAATTGGCGCTGCGCATCCGCCGCGTCCTGCTTCAGATCGTTGATCTGCTGCTCCAGCCAATCGGAAACGTGTGCCGTACGCTCGAAGCCGATTCTCAGGCCCTCGTCGGAATAGGTATCGACCAGCCCGTTGACGATGGCTGCGGCGAGCTGCGGATCGGTGCCCCGATAGTGAATCGCCAAAATCCGCGTATTGGGGACGATGCTTATGGTCAACCCCTGTTTCATAATTTCGATCATTGCGCGGCGCTCTTTGGGGCTGGGCGCGGAGGACGCCGCTTCTCCTGACGCATTTTTTCCTTCGCCGCGGCGAACCACGCTGAGAAGGTTGATGCCCTGCGCTGTTTGATAGAGCACGGAGTCGCTCTTGATTACTTCCACTTCAGTCTGCAATGCGACGATATCTTCGTCTTCATACTCAAGTTCCATTGAATTGTTGTTCAGCGAACTTGGCTTGATTTCGATGGTCGAGGCTGTTTCATACACCGGCGGCGTACTATACGCATGCCAGACTGCCCAGGCAAAGCAGAGAAGTGTTATCACCAGGATGGCAGCGCGCCGCTTGGTCAACACGCGCCACACATCCATGAAGGATCGTTCGCCCATCGCAAGAGCCTTCGACTGAATGTCGGCTGGCTGACCCGATTGCGGTCCTGCCTGCGATTCAAGAGACATAAGAGCTCCTAACCCATGACCGATGAAAGATAACGTGTCGTAAAGCGGCTTATCGCCGCGGATGAGTTGATACCGCAGTCCGCGCCGTGGCCCCGACGCCGAATGCGAGGTTCGCGCTTCGCGGCGTCACCTTGCAAAGACCGCGTTGATCGCTGCCGCAGTTCTCTTCAGGGAAAACCGCGCCGCGAAGCAGGGTTGTGCGCGCGCCGCCATCGCCGCTTGTTCCATCGCCGGTAAACCTAACCACTGTTGCAGCAGGCGCACAGTGCCTTCGAGCGTGTCGTCATCGGCCAAGCCCACTCCGTCGTTCTCGATCTCCGGCCAGATATTGACTGCGCGGCTGAGAAGCACCGGCCGCCCGGCCGCGAGCGCCTCGGCCACGGAAACGCCAAAATTCTCCTGGTGCGAGGGGAGGACAAATGCTTCGCACACCCGCAGCGCCCCCCACTTGACGTTGCCGCCGATCATGCCGGGCCAATGCACTCTTCCTGCGACGCCAAGCCGTTCGGCAGTAGCTTCAAGTTTTGCCTGCATACTCGCTTGGTCTGGGCCGGCCATCACCAGGTCTACGGTCGGCGCCGTCCCTGCCACACGTGCAAACGCCTCGATCAGCAGGTCGCATCCCTTCTTCTCATGAAGGCGCGCCAGAAACAACAAAAAGCGCCGGCCGCGTAGCTCGGGCAGCGCGCGGTAGAACTCTTCGATTTGTGTAGCCGGATCGTGCTCGGCAAACGCCTCCTCCGCGATGCCCAGCGGCGCCACCACGCTCTTCCAGTTGCTGGGCCGAAAACTCGTTTTCGCCAAGTCGCGCTCGGTTTTCGTCGTGAAAAAAACTGCCGCGGCATCGCGCAGTACTGCATACTGCAAAGGCCAGTAGAGAAATTTCTTCAAATGCTTCAGCGGATACTTGCGGTTGAACCAGGGATCGAGCATGCCGTGAACAAAGATCCCATAGGGCCGGCGCGCGCGGCGCGCAGCAAGACGCAGAGCCGAGCCGGGAAAGGTCCAGAGGCCATGCACGACCATGCCGTCGAAGCGTCCGGCGTTTGCCCGGAGCCAACGCCACAGGCGTGGCGAAAATGCATACCTGCCCCCCAAGGACTCGTCGAGAGGGTGAACAGGGCAGTCAAGATCGCTCAGGAATTCCGCCTGCGGACTGTCGAGGCATACAGCTTCAGCGTGTATGCCAGCAGCGCGCGAGACCTTCACCAGTTGCCGCACCGCCTCGGGCGGCCCACCGGTTGCCGGAGAAAAGCTGTCGATCGCGTGCAGGATTCGCATGAGCGGTCGCGGAGGAAAGTTGACGTCTATTCCGTCGCCGCGAGTTCTGCGTAGGCCTTGAACATCGCCTCGGGACTGGCACCGTCACCGGCGAAAAGCCGCTGCAGAGAACGGTGGCTGAGAATGATGGCAACCAGGGAGAGCACAAGCGTCTTGGCGCTGCTGCAGCGCAGTTCGCCCTTGCTCACCCAGGGTTCCAGGTAGCGCGCAATTACCTCGACCAGTTCGCCCAGATGCTTGCGCAGCAGAGGATCGATGTCGTCGCCCAGTTCGAGCGAGCAATACTGCATCAGGCGCACCAGATATTGCCGGTTCGATAGCGTCGCTGCAATCAACTCGAAGGTGCGCGCCAGTGCCGTCCGCGCATCCTGCGCTTCGGCAATGTGCGACAGCATGTCGCCGCGCAGCTTCACCTGTTGCAATTCGGCATCGAGCGCTGCGACATACAGGTCGCGTTTGCGCGGATAGTGCCGGTAGATCGTCACTTCATTCACTCCGGCGCCGCTGGCAATATCGCGCGTACTCACTCCGTTGTAGCCAAAGTTTGCAAACATTCCGGCTGCGCTGGCCAGAATGCGCGCTTCGGCTTCGTTCTTTCCGAAGTTGGCAGTTTTTGACATGGGAGTCTCAGTTGTGCGGCTGCAGGAGGACCGGTGCAGCCATGGAGTTGACTTTCAGATAGAGAGGCCCGGAGAAGTGGAACTTGCTGACAACTCTTGCGTAGAGGTTTCGAGTTGAAACGGTGCGGCTTTCGAGCTTGCTGAGAATAGCATGCTAGGGAGCGAAGTGTCGGGCTGCAACCGGCTCCAGGTTCGGTGGGTCGCGCGTCGGGAAAGGCTGTTTGCCCACTCGCGGCAATTAATGGCTGTTGCTGCGCGGTAGCACACCGGACGTGATAGGCTCCAGATCTTCCAGAGCCACTTCCACAGCGTAGCTCTGCATGATGTGCTCTACGGTCAGAACCACGCGGAAGCCATTCTTGTGGCGTACCACGATACCTTCGAAGCCGGCTAAGGCGCCGGAACAGATGCGCGCGCGCTGACCTGCCGTCAGCAGAGGATGCGGCTGCACCAAGCAGGATTCCAACCCCGATCGCAAAGCATTGATCGTGGCATCGGGCAACCAGGCAGGTTCGCCGCCCGTTCCGCCCACCACCGTCAGTACGCCGGGCACGCCCAACGCACGGCTACGCTCACTGCGGCAAATATGAATGAAGAGGTATCCAGGGAATAGCGGCAAGTTCAGAGTCACCCTCGAACCATCGGCCCATTTGCGATTCGCCTTGTAAAGTGGCAGGTAAAACTCGATCTCTCGCTGTCTCAAGTGCTGTGCGACACGCTTTTCATGCCGGGATGCGGTGTAGAGAGCAAACCAACGGGTTGGCTGCGGAGCATCGGATAGCAAGCCCAGCATGGGGCGATGATTTCCGATTGCAACCGGCGAAAATTCGATTTCTCGCATAGCTTCGCTATCCTCACTTGGGTGAGTGCGTTTTCCACAACCACTTCTACTCGGACAAAAATCGCTCAGCACCTATGCCGCAAGGCCCGATCACAAAGCAAGTGAAACTGCCTGTCTGCAGCTATTGCTGCCAGGTGTGAAAGGGGGAACTCTCATGAGCCCTTCATGAGCTTGTATCCCATGTGTTGGGGTTAAACTGTGATTTGACTATATCAGTCCGAATCGCGGAGTCAATGGAGAAATGGTTTCATTCATGCGCCGCGCCCTTACCGATGACAGTGGTTGCATGCTTACTTTCGTGTTGCATTTCCCGATTTGGGAACTGTCCTGCCAACCTCGGAGTTTCCTCGGTTTAGCGCACGCAGATCCTTCATAGACGGCAGTTGCAGCCGCGGCTATTTTGCGGCCGGCACTGGCCTGCACCCATCGCCGTCAGCCGCATCTGCGTCAGTCGCCACGTCGAGGTGGAAAGGGTCAGCGCCGTTGTAGTCTCGCCGCCCACTCTTGTCGGTAAAGTGCGTGAGTACATCCACCCACAGCCGTCCATCCGGGTCGAGCGAGATGGTGAGAGTTTCCTGCTCCTCTGCAGGCGCCAAAGAGAAACGCTCATCCCCTGAATGCCGGTCTCTACCAGGATCGGTGTTTTGGAGTCGACGTTCACCCAGGTCCCATTGAACCCAGGAGCCGGGGTGGGACGGTGCGGCGCCGGCGGGGCAGGACGCTGCGACTGGGCAATTGCCACGCTGCTGAGCGCCGGCAGGACTGCGGCAAGGCCGATGGAAAAGCACAAGACAGGAGGAAACTCGATTGACTTTCATGGCATTCTTTGGAGGTTATGGCGCATTATTGACCAATCGTGCCTATCCTGACTGGATTCTTCGGAAGATTCTCGCCGATGGTCGAAGTAACTACTTCTTCGATCGCGTGAACAGGCCCGTGAGTTTGCCGAAGAAGCTCGTCTTGGCGGGTGGCGCGGCAGGCGGCTTGGACGGAGCAGACGAAGCCGGAGCGGGAGCGCGGCCCGAAGGGCCAGGTCCGGGCGCGCCGTCTACTACACGCGCGTGAACCAGCTGCGGCAGCGGCGCATTGTTATTGTTCTTCACAAGAATTGTGATGCGTCGGTTCGAGGGGTCGTATGGGTTGCTTTTTACGCGCAACATCTGGTCGGCAAAGCCGCGTATCTGCGTCACCTGGTCGGGACGCACGCCATCCTGCTGCAGCAGCCGGCGCGCGGCGTTGGCGCGGTCGGCCGAAAGCTCCCAGTTGCTGTAGTTGGCATCGTTCGAGTACTGCGCTGCGTCGGTGTGGCCTTCAATGAGCAGTTGGTTGGGCAATGTTTTCAGCTCCGCGGCCAGCAACGCCAGCAGCGCCTGGCCGTCGGGACTCAGTTTCGCGCTGCCGCTCTGGTAGAAGGTGCCGTTCTTGTCTTCGAGCAGCTCAATGCGCAGGCCTTCCGACGTAATCGTGATCTCAATTTGCTTGATCAGCTTTTCGAGGTCCTTGCGGTCCTTGATTTCGTGTTCCAGTTTCTCTTTGAGCTGCTGCATTTCTTGCAGGTTTTGATCGGGCGCCGGAGCGGCGTTCTTGCCGATGAGCGGTGTCGTGGTGCCAAGAAGATTGGCGGTTCCCCTGGGGTCGTTAAAGTAACCGGCTACGGCCTTTCTCACCTGCTCGCTCTGGCTCATCAGCCATAGGACGATGAAGAGCGACATGAGCGCGGTTACGAAGTCGGCGTAGGCAACCTTCCACGCGCCGCCATGATGACCTTCATGGCCGCTCTTTTTCTTGATCACGACGATGGGTTGCGCTTTGGTGGCCGCCACGGTCCTTGTCCTTCGCCCTCTGCTCCCTACTGGCTACTGCCTATTCCCTGCTTCTACGCTGCAGCCGCTTCCACCGGCTCGGTCTTGTTTTTGCATTTCCTCTCCATCTCGTCGAAACTCGGCCGGGCATGGCTCGGGATGGCGCGCCGCCCCATTTCGATGGCGATGATAGGCGCGGAACCCTTGAGAAACGCCAGCAGGAGCACGCGCAGCACATGCAGGTACTCGTCGTGCCCATCGGCGAGCTTGCGCATGCTGGCGGCCAATGGTCCCACCACGCCATAGCAAAGCAAAACGCCAAGGAACGTGCCCACAAGCGCCGCCGCGACGTGCTTGCCAATCTCTTCGGGCGGTCCGCCGAGTGCGCCCATCGTGATCACCACGCCCAACACAGCCGCAACAATGCCCAGACCGGGTAGCGAGTCGGCTACTGTGGTCAGCGAGTCAGCCGGATTCGTGGCTTCATGATGGTGCACTTCCATATCCAACTCCATCATCTGATCCATGTCGAATGGTTCGACGCCGCCGGTGATGGCCGTGCGCAGCGTATCGCAAACGAAATCGACCGCGTGGTGATCGTTGAGAAACGCTGGATGGTCCTTGAAAATAGTGCTCGCCGAGGGTTTCTCCACATCCATCTCCACGGCCAGCAACCCCTCTTTTCGCACCTTGTTGAGGAACCGGTACATCATCCTGAGCGTGTCCAAGTAGCGGTCCTTGGTGAAGGGCGAACCTTTGAGCATGGCAACGAGTCCGGAGGCGATCGACTTGAGGATGCGCGGAGGGTTGGCGACCAGCAGGGACCCCACGGCCGCGCCGCCGATGATGATCAATTCGGCGGGCTGAAGCAATACGGTTAGGTTTCCCTTCTCCATCAGGAAACCGCCGATAATAGCAGCGAAGACAAGAAAGATGCCTATGATGGCAAACATGCCGAATCCTCCCGGGCATAGGCTGGAATGCTGCTATCCGCAGCGGCCGCCGCGCGGTTGCCGCCTTCGCGGATGCTGCATTCCATAGCTTCGCGGGCGCGCCGAAGTACCTGCGTTAGACTCTCCGCCGGTTCGCGGCCGACCTGCGCTGCGCCGATGCTTGCCGTAAGCGATACGCGGTCGCCCCACCAGCGAAAATCGGCTGTGCGCGCCCGGCCGGCTAGCGTTTGTGCCAGTGAAGTCAGCATCTCGGCGTTGCGCTCGTGAGCGATGATAAGAAACCCGTCGTTAGTCCAGTAGCCGATCTCCTCGCCCGGACGTAGTCCGTGGGCGAGGACGTAGTAGACCTTCTCCAACATGGCATGGCAGGCTGCAGCGCCATGGGTCTTGCGCAATTCCTGCGCCTGATCGACGTTGACGCAGAGAATGCCGAATGGCGGTCCACCCCGCATGAAGTCGTCGAATGCGATTTGCAGCCGCTCCTGCAGATCGGCACGGGAAGCTAGGACAAAGGATGCGTTGTTCGTCTCGCTTTGCGGCAAAGCATCGAGGCTTTCGACAGGATGAAAGAGCATAACAGTTCCAATGCGCTCTCCCAGTCCGTTGACCAGAGCAATGGTATTGGCGATGACCGGTACGAGATGACCGAATTTGTGGCGCGTTTGCGCCACCGAACGATGATTTTCCGATGAAGAGTCCAACGTTTGGGCTGGTTGTATGCCACTCCCGGCTGCGAGCAGCGCATCCAGACCCTCAGGAATCTCGTGGCCCAGCAACTCAATGGCGGTGTAGCCGGTAATACTCTGCGCGGCCTGATTCCAGAACATGATCTTGCCTTCTCCGCCAATAAGGCCCACGCCTTCGGGCAGACTATCGAGGACAGCTTCGAGCAGTTCCGTACGATCGGTCATCGAAGCCTCAATGGGGGGGCGGCGCTGTTTCCCTAGCAGCTTGGCGTAAGGAAGCTGTCGGCGGCATAGACAGGTCGCGCCCACACACTTGCATCGGCCTAGCAGGGCATAACTTCATCGCGCGACCCTGCAATGAATCAATTCCCGTGTGGAAAAAGATGCCGGTTTTGGCACAGGCCTTCGAGGGGGAAGAATCTCCATACGAGGGTTGTGGAACTGGCGTAGCCTTGAAGCCCGATACTATTCCACCGGCTTTGAGGGAGTGAACATCGGACAAACAAAGGCCAAAGCAAGAATTGTCACAAATTAGCTATTGACATAGTGTTGTAATATGACATATATAGATATATTGGTAGAATATTCATGAATGTCACAAATGAAGATCATGTCACTTCCAAGCTCAATGACAATGGGCGCATCGTCATACCATTCGGAATTCGCCGCCAGCTAGGCCTCAGACCGGGAGACACGCTCTTGCTGCGCGTCGAAGGCAACCTGCTGATCGCCGAGCCGCAACAGGCGAGGGTCCGACGGGTTCAGGAGAGTCTTAGCAGGCTCATTCCCGCCGAGCGCGCGCTCTCGGATGAGCTGATCGTCGAGCGGCGAGAAGAAGCGCAGCGCGAACTGGAGGAGTGGCTTGGCTGATCCTTTAGTCGCCGATCTCGCGGTCTTCGACGCATCGGCTCTCCTCGCCCTTATGAGGAATGAGAAAGGCACGGAGTTAGTTTCCGCATTGTTATCCTCTGCGGTGATCAGCGCCGTCAACCTAGCCGAGGTCCAAGCCAAGCTCGTCTCCGCCGGGCTCAGCGAACAGCAGGCCTGGTGGCATATCGCGGAGGTCGGCTGCGCAAGCGTTCCGTTCGACGAGGAGCAGGCCCGAATCGCCGGCGGACTGGTGCGAATCGCGCGCCTCCACGGTCTACCTCTCGGCGACCGCGCCTGCCTTGCACTTGCGATCCAGCGTAAAGCCGCTGTCTACACTACCAACCGCGTCTGGAAAAACCTTGGCCTGGAAATTGACGTGCGCGTGATCCGATAAATCCCAGGCGCGTCTGTGGTGGCCCGGCTAACCCTTGCGACGAAGTTTGCTGGACGAGCTGCTTGAGGGAAAACTTCATAAGCAGTTCCTATGGGGAGGGGCTGGAAACGGATCGCGCCCGGCGCAGATACCGCGCCAGTCCCTTACCCGACATTGGAACTTCGCTTGGCTGGGCCGGTCCAGGAGGCTGAGCAAAGACTACGAGTTTTGTCCCACTTCTTCGGAAACCATGCATTGGATCAGCTAAACCTACCCGCTGTTGAGAAGAACTTAGTTTGTGGACAGATTCTTTGCTTACCACGGGCATAACAAACGGCCGCCGCACTGCGGTTGCGCATTTTCAAGCGGTTACCGTTGCTTTTCGACGGAGCCCAGGGTCCCAGTCGTGCCCTTTGCATAACAGTGACTTTCGCTGCAGACTCGTAAGTCGCTTCCTGCAAAGTTGTTCTATGATATTGGGATGCCTGCGTTTCATTAGGGACACAGGCGGGGAGGCGCGGGGTGGCCAAAGCGAAGATCAAGCGGCTCTACCTGATTCCGATCCTCTCGAAAGCGCTCGACGTGATTGAGCTGCTCGAGCAGGACAACTCTCCGCTGTCGCTCGAAGATGTGTACCAGCGGACCAAGATCTCCAAGACCAGCGTCTACCGCATTCTGAAGACGCTGGCGCATCGCGGCTATCTGGCGCAGACGCCGAGCGGACAGTACCGGCTGGTTTCGCGCCCGCGCCGTCTGCGTTTCGGCTTTGCCGCGCAGAGCGCGGAGATGCCCTATTCCGAGATCGTCACGCAAAGCGTGACCTCGGCCGCCTCGGCGTCGGGCGTGGAGCTTGTCATTCTCGATAACCGCTACGATCCTGAGATTGCCGTGCGCAATGCCGAGGAGTTTGTGGCCAAGCATGTGGACCTAGTGCTGGAGTTCCAGGTGGACGAAGCGGCGGCCCCGCGCGTGGCGCATATTTTCAAGAGAGCGGAGATACCTCTCGTTGCCATCGACGTGCCTCACCCCAATGCCACGTACTTCGGTGTGGATAACTTCGAGGTCGGATTCGAAGCCGCGACAATTCTGGCGAACTATGCGCAGCGCCGATGGAAGGGCAGGGTCGATCGAGTGGTTGGCGTGGGCTTCAAAGAAGCCGGCAGCTTTGTGCAGACTCGCATTGCCGGAGCATTCGACGGCATCCACGAGCGTTTCAGCGACCTGAGCCCGGACCAGTTTTCCCGGATTGAAGGCCGGGGCATGCGTGAGCCCAGCTACCGCGCGATGAAGGAGTTCCTGCGCGGATGCCGCGCCGGCGAACAAACTTTGGTGGCTGTGGCAACGGATTCGAGCGCGCTAGGTGTACTGGATGCGGTCCGCGAGGCCGGGCTGGAAGTGAACTTCGCCATCGTGGGGCAGGATTGCATTCCCGAAGTGCTCGAGGAAATGCGCAGCGGCACGAGCGCCATCGTGGGCTCCATCTCTCACGAGCCGGAAACCTACGGTCCGCGCCTGATTCAGCTCGGCATTGCAATCCTGCGTGGCTACACGGTGCCTCCGTACAACTACGTTCATCACAGAGCCGTCACCCCGGAGACGTTAGGCGCAGAAGAGAAAACGAATGAAGATCCGGTGTCTGTCGCAATGAGCCAGTCGGCTTCCTGATGCCCTTGGCTGTATGATGAAGGTGTGCTCGATCCATTCCCCGATCAGGCGCTCCAGAATTCTGCAAATGCGAGCCTGCGCTGGCTTGGAACCCGCCAACATGAGGGATTCCCTTGCCGCGTGGACGCGCAAATGCAGACTTTCGCACGCGCCAGTGGGTGTTTCTTATGACCACCGCCATTGCTCCCCCCGTTTTGCATTTCCTTGAAGACCGTTGGGACCCCGTCGTCGCGGCCGCCCTCGATGAACCCGATCTTCTGCGCTATCGCTCAAACTTGCTCGGATCGGATGTGCGCATCACCAACTTTGCCGGCGGCAATACCAGCTCTAAGATCATGGAAACCGATCCCCTTACGGGCGAGCAGGTGGAGGTGCTGTGGGTAAAGGGTTCGGGCGGCGACCTGGGCAGCATCAGGCGGACCGGCTTTGCCACGCTCTATCAGGAAAAACTGCTGGCTCTCGAACGTAAGTACAAGGGTGTGGATGCGGACGACGAGATGGTGGCGATGTATCCGCTCTGCACCTTCCGCAACAATCCTGTTGCCGCGTCGATCGATACGCCACTGCACGGCTTCCTGCCCTTTCTTCACGTAGATCATTTGCACCCCGAGTGGGGGATCGCTTTGGCAGCCAGCGCCAACGGCAAAGCCAAAATGGAAGAGTTCAACCGCGAGTTCGGCCACTCGCTCGTGTGGCTGCCGTGGCAGCGCCCGGGCTTTGAGCTGGCCATGATGATGAAGCGCGTGGTTGACAACAACCCCGGCTGCGACGGCATTGTGCTTGGCGGACATGGGCTCTTTACGTGGGGCCAAACGCAACGCGCATGTTACCTGAATACACTCACGGTGATCGACCAGCTCGGACAGTTGATTGAGCGGCACGGGCGCAGCAGTGTGCGCTTTGGTGGTGAGGCGCAGCCGGCGCGCGCCGGCCGCAAGAAATTGGCGGCGCAAATTGCGCCCTTCCTGCGCGGACGGATCAGTGCTAAGCAGCGGTTCATTGCGAGTTTTTCTGATGCCCAGGACGTGTTGCAGTTTGTGGATTCGATCGCCGCCGCCGAGCTGGCTTTTCTTGGCACGAGTTGTCCCGATCATTTTATCCGCACTAAGATTCGTCCGTTGTTCGTGCCGTGGGCGCCGAGTGACGGACTCGAAGCGCTCAGGAATTCGATCGACTGCTCGCTGGCCGAATATCGCAATCAGTACCGCGCCTATTACAACGCGTTTGCTGCGCCGGATTCGCCGGCACTGCGCGACCCTAGCCCCACAGTGGTGTTGATTCCGGGGCTAGGCATGTTCACCTTCGGCAAGAATAAGAAAGAGGCGCGCATCACGGGCGAGTTCTACACCAACGCCATTCACGTAATGGAAGGCGCGAGCCTCCTAGGTGAAGGCGAAGTGGCGGGTCCCACGTCCCGCCATGTCGAGAAGTTCTTGTCCGCGGGCACTCCGGTGCCTCAATGCCAGCCCGGCATGGACCCCGCAGCCTTCAAGGTCTTCTCGAATTATGTGGCTCTTCCGGCGGTGGAAGCATTTCGCATCGAATACTGGTCTCTCGAAGAGGCGAAGCTTCGCCGCCAGCCGCCAGAAAAGGAATTAAGCCGGCGCGTAGCGCTGGTGGTGGGTGGGGCCAGTGGCATCGGCCGCGAAGTGGCGCTGTTGGCTGCACAACGCGGCGCGCATGTTTTTGTTGCCGATCGTAACGGCGAGGGCGCGGCGCGGGTTGCCATGGAGCTGGCGTCGGTGACTTCATCCGAGTTTGCCGGCAGCTCCGCCGTGGATATTCGCAGTCGTGAGTCTATTCGCGAGGTGCTGAGGGCCGCGTCGCTCCAATTCGGCGGCATTGATATTCTCATCAACACCGCGGCCATCTTTCCTTCAACACTAAGTGACGAGATTCCCGACGAGATGTGGGCCGACACTCTGGCAGTGAATGTGACCGCCAACTACCTGCTCGCCGACGAAGCGGCAAAGCTGTTTGAGGAACAAGGTCTGCACGGCAACATCGTTTTCACCAGTTCGGCCAACGCAGTGGTGGCCAAGCACGGCAGCGAAGCCTACGACGTGAGCAAAGCGGCGCTCTCGCACCTCATTCGCGAACTCGCGGTAAGCATGGCGCCCAACGTGCGCGTCAACGGCATCAGCCCGGCCACGGTGGTGAAAGGGTCTTCGATGTTCGGGCGCGATCGCTTGCGGGCTTCGCTGAGGAAGTACAATATTCCTTTCCAGGAATCGTTCAGCGACGAGGAGCTTCGCAGCCGATTGGCCGCGTTCTACGCCGAGCGCACCTTGACCAACAAGGCGATCGATCCGGCCGATTGCGCGGAGGCCATCCTCTTCCTGGCTAGTCCTCGGGCACGCTGCACCACGGGACACGTGATTCCCGTGGACGGCGGTCTGACCGAGGCCTTCCAGCGCTGAGAAAAACGAGGAATTGCTGCCGTGATGCAAGAGCCTGCTCGTGTTGCCATCGATCTAGGCGCCGAAAGCTGCCGGGTTTCAACGCTTCGCTGGGTGGATGGAATTCCGGTCATCGAAGTCGTCCATCGTATTCCCAACGGGCCCAAACATCGCGGCGGCACGCTCTATTGGCCACTCCAGGAGATTCTTGCCGGCCTTGAAGAGGGATTGCGCAAAGCTGCAGCGGCTGCGCCTGAGGGCATCGCGTCCATCGGCGTCGATAGTTGGTCGGTGGACTACGTGCGCCTCGCGCCCAACGGCTCAATGCTGCGCGAGCCCTTCTGCTATCGCGATGAGCGCACGGTGAAGAGTAAGCGGGACGCGGACGCGATCATCGCTCCCTTCGACATTTATCAGCGCACCGGCGCGTATCCGCTCAATCTCAACACCGTATATCAGCTCATCGCAGATCCCGCGGCCGGCATCGATAAGGGCGCGCCTTGGGCCATGTTTCCCGAGTTCGTCCTTTACTGGCTGAGCGGGCGGCGCGTGGGCGAGTACACCAATGCCAGCCACACCGGCCTCGTAAATCTCAAATCCGGCACATGGGATGCGGAACTGTTTGAGGTGCTTGGGCTCGCCGTGCAAGCCGCGCCGCCCATCGTGTCTGCCGGGACTATGCTGGGGCCGATTCAGGGTCCACTCGCCGCGCTCGACGCTTTCCGCGCCACACAGATCGTCGCTCCTGCCACACACGACACGGCGAGCGCGATCGCCGGCATTCCCACCGACCTGAGCTCGGGCGCGTACATCAGCTCCGGCACTTGGTCGCTTGTCGGCACCATTACGCAGAAACCTGTCACCACGCGCCACGCCTTCGACGCTGGGTACACAAATATCGGCGCCGCCGGCGGAGGGCTGCTCTTTCATTCGCTCATCAACAGCATGTGGGTGCTTAAGCAGTGCATGGATAGCTGGACGGCTGCGGGGCGTCCGTGGCCCATCGAGAAGCTCGTCCAAGAAGCCGCTGCATGTAATGCTCCTACCGGCGTCCTCGACATGGATGCTCCAACGCTCATGCTCGACACAGAAATGCCGCAGCGCATCAATAGCGAATTGACGCGTCTGGGATACAACGCGATCTCCGATGTGGCGGGCAACGAGCCGGTGTTTGCGAGAACAATCTTCGAAAGTCTGGCGCTGCGATATGCGTCGGCGCTGGCCAATCTGGAAAAGATGCTCGGCCGCAAGCTCGACCGCGTCCACATGATCGGCGGAGCTGCGCGCAACAAGCTGCTGATCGAGCTCACGGAGAAGCGGATTGGGCTCAAGGTCGAAATCGGCGAAACCGAAAGCTCGACGGTCGGCAGCCTGGCAATTCAACTGGCGGCGAACGAAGCCGCTGGAGAGCGCGTAACGCCAGCCGCGATTCGAAAGTGGGCGAAGCGGTTGTGCGAGAGATAGCGCGGCTGATTCGTTCATCGATCGAATTCTGATGCCACAGCAGCAAAATCCGAAGCGGCGCGATTCCTGTGTGCGCTGCAAAAGCCACATGTAAATGCAAAACGACCGCAGGCATGCTGACGCTCCCTGCTGCGCGCAAGACCCGCTGCGGCAAAAGGGCACAAACATTGCGTCGCTGCCCTTCGCATGTTGCCAAGTTTTCCTTCGTTCTTCTTAGCTAGTCCTATGTTCCGTTGGGAATAATCCGCGGCGAGCTCAGGTTGTTGGCGATGGCGCGGAAGATCGCGGTCATCGCCTTAATGTTTTGGTTCGTTGGAGACGACGCCTTGCAGTTCTGGCCGGCATCGGAGTAGAAATCCGCGCTGCTAGAGGCCATCGCCGCCAGCTCGTCGCAAGGCTGCCTGCTTGAGCCGTTCGGCCACGGTCCGCCGCCATATGCCGTATTGCCGGTGGCAGTGTATGTTTTGTCGGTCGTGCATCCGCCGGAAGTTACAGCGCCATAGCCAATCGTGTACACGGTAGTTCCCTGCTGGGTAGCATATTGCGCCGCGATGACTCCCTGACCGCACTCGCCCACCGCTGAGGGATATGTCGTGCTGGTGGGATTGTTGCCGGTGACACCGTTTAAACTGCCCGTCGACGAGGGCCGAAGTTCACTGCTGCTCGAGTAGTTCGCGGGGTTAGCACCCTGCCCACTTTGATTGCCGGTGATGCTGACTGTCGCATTCTGATCGCCGTCGCCAAGGAGAATGATCGCATTCCTCGAGTTTGGATTATTCTTTTGCTCTGCGGCCAAGTCCGATTGTGCCTGGTAGATTACCTGCGCGTAAAAGGTGTGCGCGCCTCCCGTTGCCACCACCCCATTGCAGCCGCTGCCGGAATAGCCGCTCGCCTTCACGAGATTCGAGCCGGTGTTCAGCGCCGCTGCATCGGAAACGCGATAGTCGGGATAAGTGGGTGTGGTTGTTGACGATGCGAAAGGAATAACCGTGTCCGTCCAGGTCGTGCTTGCCGTACCCGTATTGGGAAGTGTCGGAACCTCGTAATATTCGTGCGTCGGCGAGTGGCCTCCGGAGCAATAGTCTTGGGCTGCCGTCGATTGCTGCAGAGGCGGAAAGACGTAGAGGCTCACGTTATCAACAACGACTGTGCTGCTCGAGCAAGTAACGCCTAACGCGCAGGGATACATGTCCGACAATAGCGCCTGAACGCCCGCAAGCGCGCAGGATTCCTGCGTCCCGGAGCATGATGTGCCATTGTCGCTGTCGTTCATCGATGACGTCGCGTCCATGATGATGGCGATGTTCCACGGCGTGTTCATCCCGCCTCGCATGGCGGTGGTCGAGGTTGCCGAAAGGTTGAGCGTGGGGAAGCCGACCAGCCCTCCAAACCACAACGGGATCTTCGCGGTTTGCGTGACCGCCAGCGCGTTGCAGGTCGAGGCCGAGCCGGAACACGAGCCGCTGGTCGGCGTCTGGCAGGCCACGGCAAACGTGGTTCCTACCGTAGACGAGCAGTAGAAGTTTGTCGAAATTGCGGCGCTTTGCAAAAACGAAGAGGCATTCAGCTGCCCCGTCTCAGCGCTGTATTTGGTAACGTAGCTCTGCGCGGCAGTGATGTTGGGCATGGCCTGCGCGCCCGCCAAGGCTGCCGCGTTGGTCGACGCCACCAATAGATTGTGGGCGTAATAGATGTGGCCTATCTCAACCGCGGTTCCGCCTAGAGCCACTGATCCAAGCATCGTGATTGCCACGAGAAGCCCTGATTGGCCGCGTTCGTCTCTCAGAAGTTTGCGCAAGTGTGGAATTCCAAACTGTTTCATGGAACGCAATCCTCCTTTCAGTCAGCCATGGATGTGGCTGTCGACGTCAAGGCGCTCGACGGTTTGAAATTGAAAATCGGAAGCCAGGTATACGCATAGCTGACGCTAACGGTGATGGGTTCGTTCTGTGCCATGTCCGCCGCTCCCGCTTTGCAGGTGAATGAGCTTCCGGTAGTTGGTCCAAATTTGGTTGCCGTGCCGCCAGAATTGGTGATCCAAACCGTGTAGGTGAAACTCGACGCATTCCAGTTCGGCAATGATTGCGTCATCGAGGTCACCACTGCCGCGCATGGGTCGGTGATCAACCCCTGTTCTGCAGCGACCAGTTGCGCGGCGCCGGAAGTTGCGTTGCCAAGCTGCTGCAGGTTATAGAGGGCCAGCGAAAACGAGGCTGTCCCTGTCAGGAGCGCCATCAAAATCGGCAGCGAAAGGGCAAGCTCCACAAGCGCATTCCCTTCTTCGTTCCTAGAGTGCACGCCGCGCTGGCGGCGATGCGCACGCAACACGGCATGATTCGGGATGTTGTTAATGTTCATGTCTTCTATCTCCTCTGCGGCGATCCCTCATTACGAGCTCTTGCCGCGTGGCCCATCAACAACTCATTGGCGCACCCTCGCCCTGTAACCTCTCGGTTTAGCTCGTTAGGAACGCTCGGATTTCCTTCATCTCCGCCGAATCCAGCACCTGTGCATTGCGCGGCACCCTTTGCTTGTGAGCTTTCCGCTTCAATTACAGCTCCCAATCAGCAATGAGATTTTGCTGCGTCGCAACTCACTTATCGTCTCCGTAACTATTTTCATGACATTTTCCAAACGAATGTAACTCGATTTTTGGAGACCATAGTAACTAACGTCGCTTCTCCGAGAGACATTCCGACCGGTTTCATGAATGCCTCCGGGCTCCCCTGAGAAAGTATGAGCCACAACAACAAGGCGGGGCTGACGCACTTGCCCAAGCGCAGCCGATGGTTTATGAGACCGGTTCCAGGGTCAAGAAGATACTGTTGCCCTGAGATGTTTTCTCGCAGGTGACAAACAGGTTTGTCCTGACCGTTGTACTGGCAAGGTTCCGGAACTGCGTGCACTGGCGTTTCCTAGCCTCGGTTCAGCGGTTTGCGCCATCGCTGCAATCTGGCGGGATGGAATTGACAGAAACCGCCTGCGGGCAAAATCCCAGGTTGCTGTCGCAAATCCGGGTCTCCACGCAAGAGATCGAAGCGCACAGCGAAAATCGCGTGGAAGAGAGACAAAAGCGCCCAACGTCCCGAAATCTGTACGCCGATTACGCAATAGTTAACGGGGAGGTATGATGCCGATTTCCAAGATGACCATGTTCTTGCGAGCCACGGTTGCAGGCCCTGGCTGTAATATTCATAGCCAGAGTGAATCTTCTGGGAATTCCATGCCATCCCCGCTAGAACCGCATGATCGCTATAAGTTGCACATAATAATATGGTTATTATTGCAATCGAACACGGTAGCAGGACGCCAATCGACCTCGGCCTCCATAGGTTGGTGATGTGCCTTTATATTTCTGGCGTATCCATCGTAAAATCATTCCGGCGGAAATACGACTCATAGATCAAGTGCGAAATCGAGCCGCTAACTTCGAGCAGGTCCCTATCCCCCGTATCGAGTTCCCGGCTGACTCTGATGCAAAAGTGCGTTGCTCAAGGAGGGACTATCGTGGCAACCACGGAAACTCCGAAAACCGAAGAGCTGTATCTTCCTTCTCAAAGCCAGTGCATGCGGCAAATTGAGAAGGTTCTTCACTCGGCCAGTTTTCGCAATGCTTCCATGCTTCAGCAACTTCTTCAATACCTGGCGGCCAAGGCTTTGGACCATGGCGGCGAGACGCTGAAGGAATACACCATAGGAGTAGAGGCTTTTGGAAGGCCGCAGGACTTCGACCCGAAGACGGATACTATCGTCCGGGTTCAGATCCATAGGCTCAGGCAGAAGCTGAAGGAATACTACGATAATGACGGAATTCATGACGCGGTTTTGATTGAGATCCCCAAAGGGCACTATCTTCCGATTTTTGAGACGGCGGGTGGCGGGGACGGAAATCGTCGCGACGGCCAACACCGCAGCGACTTTGCATCCCGGTCGGACGCTGCTCCGGCCCAACGGAGCGAAGTCGACCGCCATGACATGCCAGCCGCTTCCAAGGATCGCAGAACGGTCAGGTCAATGGCGGGATATGCGCTAATTGCCTCCACAGGCATCGCGATCTTCGCGGCAGGACTATGGGTGGGAAGTGCCCGGATCCGAAGCGGCGCCGCCAGTCAGACGGCTGCGACAGGTCCAGCTCCAAACTCCAGCAATTCATCCGACCCCGTAAGAGCGTTCTGGGCCAGTTATCTCGGCAATGACTCCAGTCCCGTGATTGCGTACCCGGATGCTGTCTTTCTTCTTGACGACTTCAACGATCTCTTCCGCTTCCGGCTAGGAGCAACCGACTTCCGCGGTGCTCCCGTCGATCCGCACGTTGCCCAGCAATTTGCATCGAATCCAGCCTTGGTTGCCAGAGCCGGCCGGCTCTACTACGAAAACTCCTATCTTGGATTCGGCGAACTCCAGGCCGTGGCCATGCTTTCGAATCTGTTTGGCCAGATGGGCTTGAAGCCCGTGATCAAGCCAAGCCGCGAAGTCACCGCGGACGACTTCAAGCAGCATAACGTGATTATGCTGGGTTCTCCTTCGCAAAACATCGCGGTCGCTAATTTTAGCGCCATTGGTGACTTCAGCTTCCAGAATCCCCATGCGCGGCTCGAACAATGGCGAGGCGTGATCGTTAACGCACATCCCCGCCCCAATGAGGCGCCTTCTTATCGTACGGAGCGAGACCCCAATACCCAGGTTCTGAAGGCCGACTATTGTCTTATTACAGTGCAGCCCGGTATTGTTCCCGGGCGATACATTATGAATCTGGGCGGATTGGACACGACTGGATCCGAAGGTGCCGCATTGTTTGCGACTTCGAGACAAGGAATCGAGGAACTCTCCCAGATGCTTGCCGCTCCAGGAAAAGCAAGCGAGAAGAACTCCTTTCCGACTTTTCAAGCGCTGCTGCGCGTTCGTCTTGAAAAGGGTTATGACGTTCTCGGAGCCTCACTGGTCACCCTTCATATGCTTGCTCTTACGCAGGCTGAAAGCATTGACGAGACTCATCCTCCGCTGCAGCTCGATGAACATCGCGGGAAACGCGGCTCGCAACCTTGAACAGACTCTCTGCACCTGTGGGCGCTCATTCTGGATGGCGTGGAATTTCCGCGCCTGTCCTATGTTGAGCGCAGATAGACGAGCTCAATGCCTTTGCCACGTTGCGGGTCTAAATTCCGCGAATACTTGCGGCTCTCGTCGCTGTCCCAGTGCTCAAGGACTCCCAAGCTCGTTACCTGCTTGCCGTTCTGCCGGTAATTCGTTCCGGAAGGAGGATGGTCGGCAAGCGCTTCCTCGTACAGGTAGTCATCTGCGTTTTCGCGAATCATAATCCTGGGATGGCCGTCCGCGTCGAGGTTGTTTTTGGTTTGGGAATACAATATGTCGAGTCCTACGGAGTCGATCGCGACACCGTCGAGGGAGGCCAAAATGCTTGAGGGCCAGTTGGGGTTCTCGTACGGCTCTGTTGGATTGTGGAACGGCGCATTGGGAAAATGCAGCGGATATGACATGTGCCGCCGGGCGCAGTACAAACCGTCCAACGCATAGAGAATGGTCTTTGCGCCCAGATTCGGCGAGGCAGATAGATCCACGATCGGCGAATAGGCGTGAGGCGTGCCTCCCTGATTGGTGTTGAGGATGCCATGCAACTCGCCGGGGCCCTTGATCGAGCCGAAGTGATTTTTCCCGGTTAGGGTGACCCCGGTTTGTCCTTCATCGCCGCCTTCGGCCGCCGCAAAGGGATAGGAATGCGCCTTCACCAAGCCGAGATTGACAATGTAGGTTGCGTTCATCACCTGCCGCGGGATGAAGCGCGCAGCATCGTAATGGTTGGCTGAGTACGTGATCCCCTCCACCCAATCCGCCGCTTCCAGGTTGTGAATGGCGCCGTATGCGGGGTGTTTCTGGTGCGCGGGATCGGGCGCGTTCTTCTGCACAAAGTGGATCTCTTTGTATTCGTTCCAGATTTTGTCCAGCAGGCCGGGGTAAATGTCGCGCTGCGCATCGTAAACCAGGATGTCCTCGACGGAAACGCGTGCGTTGTCCACAAGCTGGCGAACCGCGGCTAGGGCCACCTGCGGGGAGACATTCATCAGGTTAGTGGGCACAACGGTATTGCTGTTGTTCAGGTTCAACTTGACGGCGACCCGTTCGCCCTTCTGGTGCAGTCTGTCTTTCAGGCCTCTTGCCTGTTCGTTGTAGTAGGTAAAGATAGCGTTCCACGCTTTCTCGTCGCTGACAGCTCCAGTCAGCTTGCGCAGGGCATGCGAGAGCATTGCATCCACCCGTGTCTGGTCGGTGCTCTTGTCCATCCACCACTGGTCGTCTACGGACTCGCGATGACCCCTCCAGTGTGCGGCCTTTGGATCATGTGCCCAGACCACGCGGCCTGGAAAAACCCCGCGCGCCGCGCCCAGCGGAAGATTGCGCTGTTTAGGCGCGTAATTGTATTTGGTAAGAAGCTCGGCGAGGGCCGAACCCTCAATCGCGTCAGGAATCCCCGACAGGGCCAGCGATGCGGCAGTTGCTTTCAATACTTCGCGGCGAGAGCATCTTGTTGTCATTCGTGAGTCCCTAGTAAAACTTCGGTTTTGGTAAGACACAAACGATCCCTGCAGGGTTGGCTCGCAACTCTTTCACATGAGGCCGGCCTCGCAGGCGCCTCAACAGAATTTCTGAGGAAAAAACGGCGCCCGTCCGTAAAGACTGCTGACCCTACGTCGGGCGCCGAAATGACGGGAGCCAATGCGATGACCAACCCGCATTAGCTCCCGCTGGCTAGGTTGCAACTCAATACGCGACTCAGAACGATAAGGTCATTCCCAGTTCGCCCTGCCGCATCAGAAAGTCGTTGCTGATCTTTCCGAAGCTCGAATCCGACACATTCGTGTCCGGCTGCTGATAGTTGACGTGGTTGAAAACGTTGTAGAACTGCGCCTGGAACTGCACCTGCATGCGTTCGGCGATGTGGATCGCCTTGCCGAAGGACATATCCCAGCTCTGGAAGCGCGGCCCGTACCCATTACCCTCCCCGACACCGTCGTTGCCGAAGACGAATCCGATCGGCTGCGAGAAGCAGCTCGTGTCGAACCACTGGGCAGTCGTGTGCGGATTGACGGCCTCGGCGCAGTTGTAATTGGCGCGCTGTCCGCTGTTTTGGCCCAGCAGATATTGCCCGCTCGCGTTGACCAGCAGGGGTGCCCCGGAACGGAACCAGGTGACGCCGCTAACGGTCCACCCGCCAACGATGGCGTCTTCGACGGGAGAGATCGAGTTCGCGAACTTCTGCCCGCGGCCGAACGGCAGCGTGTAGACGTAGGTAAAGGTAAGGACCTGCGGGAAATTGTTGTGATGCCATCCCACCGTATCCAGGTATTGGTGCATGTCGTAGCTGTCGAGCTGGTTGGAGTAGTTATCCATCAGCTTCGACCATGTGTAGGCCCCAGTGAAGGTCAGGTTCGCTCCGGCA
>Ga0335078_10002887_pt1 | contig 25807 bp, 21 predicted proteins | sample Lox_Sample_32_FD_206711 | JGI IMG/M metagenome (GOLD analysis project Ga0335078, IMG submission 206711) | Soil microbial communities from Loxahatchee National Wildlife Refuge, Florida, United States - Lox_Sample_3.2 | ecosystem: Environmental > Terrestrial > Soil > Wetlands | place: USA... | reverse complement strand
ATCGGGGAGTGGCTCAGCCTGGTAGAGCACCTGGTTCGGGACCAGGGGGTCGGAGGTTCAAATCCTCTCTCCCCGACCATTTTCTTCCAGTAAGATTAACCTCCGGAACCTAGTGAAAACCGCGCTGGGCATGCGCCGCCCGCCGGTCACGGCATTCACTTAGAAAGAACCTCATCGGCCACATGTGGGGTGTCTGCCGGGACGTTGTCGTGAGAATCCAGACTTTCTCGCACACACTTGGCCAGTGCTGTCAGTTGAAAAGGCTTCTGCAACAAGATGCAGCCCGGATTCAAAATCTGCTGGGTGGAGAGCAGACTGGCGGAGTATCCGGACATAAAGATGACCTTCGATTCTGGATGGATCTGTGACATCTTCTCCGCGAGTTCGCGGCCGCTCATCTTCGGCATGATCAGATCGGTAATCAAGAGATCGATGGCAGCGACCTGCCGTGTCGCGATATCCAATGCAGCCACTCCGTCTTTGGCATTGATCACCTTATATCCCTTGCTTCCCAGGTACTCAGTCGCTGATTCGCGCACCAGGTCCTCGTCCTCTACCAGAAGAATCATTTCGTGACCCATGACGGAAGCTTCCGACGGCTGCCGGTCAGCCGGGCGTACAGCGTCGCGTGTTTGAGGCAGGTATACCCTGAATGTTGTGCCACGGTTGAGTTCGCTCTCAACCACGATCTGCCCCGCATTTTGTTTCACGATGCCGAACACGATCGCGAGACCGAGTCCGGTGCCTTTGCCTTGCTCTTTCGTGGTAAAAAACGGCTCAAAGATGTGTAGCTTCGTCTCGGCATCCATTCCGCAGCCGTTGTCTTTGACGGTAATAGCGATCTGCCTTTCTGCCCTTGACGTCTGAGCAGGCTTGACTATGGCCGGCGGCGGTGCGGCTTCGGTTTGTACCAGAATGTTGCCGCCGGAGGGCATGGCGTCCCGCGCGTTTATTACCAGATTCATGATGACTTGTTCCATCTGGCCGGGGTCGATTTTGATGGTTCCGAGCGCTTCCCCCGCCACGAATTGCAAATTGATATTCTCAGGAATGAGCCGCGCGAGCATTTTGATTTGCTCTTTTATCAGTTCATTTACCTCGACGGTCTGGGGTGAGATCACCTGTTTGCGGCTGAAAGCCAGCAAGCGCTGTGTCAGCGAAGCGGCGCGATCCACAGCCTTTCGAATTTCTCCAACATATCTCTGCGGTGTGCCCTCGCTCGCAAGCGTATCTTGCAGCAGCTCGGCATAACTGCTGATGGCCATCAGAATGTTATTAAAGTCGTGCGCCACCCCCCCTGCCAATCGTCCTACGGCTTCGATTTTCTGCATCTGCCGCAGTTGCTGCTCGAGTTCGCGGGCCTGGGTGATGTCCTGCACGGTTCCTTCAACGCAAATCACGTTGCCTTCAAGATCACGTACCGGGTGAGCGGTCGCTGCCACCCAGATCTCTTTTCCATCCCGGCGGCAGGTCTGATATTCAAAACTCCTGACAAAGCCCTGCTGGATAAGCTGCCTCGCGAATTCAGAACGAGAGTGAGGGCTGAAATGCTCGGGATTGCCAATATCGTTTCGCGTCGCAACCAGCTCCTGTGCCGAGTCGAAGCCGAAAATGTGCGCCAATGCAGGATTGACGGACAGATATCTTCCGTCCGGCGTGCTTTGAAAGATTCCGACTGCTGCATTCTCGAAAATGCCGCGATACTTGGCTTCTGCGCTGCGAAGCGCTTCCTCAGCGCGTTTTCTTTCAGTTATGTCGGTGAAAAAGCCAATAATGCCCTTCAGGTTGCGATCGGAGTCGAACAACGGGGTCGCGGACATGCTCACGGCAACCGCGGTGCCGTCGCGTTTCACCCGCCGAACTTCTATGCCTGTCAATGTTTCCCCTGATAATAAGCGCTGATGCAGAACGGAGGTCGCCTCCGCCTCCTCGGCGGGGATGATTGGGCTGGGCTTCCCTATCACCTCTTTTTCCGGCCACCCAAACAGTTTTTCAGCAGCCGGGTTCCACATGGTAACGTGCCTCTTTGCGTCCGCGGCAATGATGGGCACGGGAGACGCATAGATACTGGTTTCTGTTGCTTTGCGAAGAGCTTCTTCCGCAAGTTTTCTTGCGGTGATGTCACGGGTAATCACCGACGCACCGATCACCACGCCTTCGGAATCGCACACCGGTGACACCGTAACCGAGACATCCAGCCGTCTTCCATCTTTTGTCAGTCTGACAGTTTCGAAATTTTGCAGGCCACGGCCAATTTTCCTTCCCGGCGCGGCGTGCATATTTTCATAGCTCCGCTCGGGCGGAATTAATAGAGAGAGACTTTTTCCCAGGACTTCGTCCGCGAGGTAGCCGTACATCCGTTCCGCGCCCTTGTTCCAGCTCGTGACCACGCCATTCAGATCGTGGCCGACAATTGCATCTCGCGAAGATTCCACAATTGCCGCAAGCCAGACCAGTGCCTCCTCCGCTCGCCTGCGTGCAGTGATATCCCGCACGTAGATCGTATAAATGCTGTTCGTTTCGATCGCCGTCCGGCTAACCGTCACTTCCGCGGGAAACTCGGTACCGTCCGACCTGACGCACAATATTTCGAACCGGCTGCCTATCATATCGAGACCGGCTGATGCGGAGGAATCAAACCACGCCTGACCGTGAGTCTCGCGCAGGCGCACGGGAAGAATTGTTTCGGCCAGGTCCCTGCCTAACGCGGCAGATCGCCGAATATGGAACGTTCTTTCGGCTGCTACATTGAACTCGATAATTCTTCTTTTGTCGTCGATTGAAATGATGCAATCGAGAGCCGAATCCAGGAGAGCCTGTCTGCGGATTTCGCTCTCGATGAGGGCCTGCTTCGCCGATTTCGTCCTGGTGAGATGTGCGGCTCGTGCCATGTTGGAAGAACATCTTTCAGGTCACAATTGAAATGGCAATGCCTTTAGCCCAGCGTCTCTTGGACTGCTTCCTTGAGCCGGCTTAACCGGAAAGGCTTTTGGAGAACCGTTCTCTCCATGCTGCCGTGAACTCGTGCGGGCGCCACCTCGCCGCTGTCGCCGGACATGTAAAGAACCTTCAGGCCGGGATGCATCTTGATGAGTTCATCGGCGACCTGATGTCCGCTCATCGTAGGCATGACAATATCGGTAATGAGCAGGTCGAGGGGAGACCGGTTATTCGTCGCCACCCGGATAGCTTCCGCTCCGGTACGGGCCTGCATCACCTTAAATCCTTCCATCATCAGAAATTCGGCGGTGGGAAGACGTACATTGTCATCATCCTCGACAACCAGAATGGTTCTGGCGGAAGAATTTGGGCCCTCGAGTTTGGTTACGGTTGCGTCGGCATCAAGCGCGGGGAAACAGATCTGGAATTGGATTCCCGGCTCGCTGCCAGCCCTCATGTACCCCCCCGCCCTCCTCGCGATTGTTCTCGCAATCGAGAATGCGAAGCCGGTGCGAGGGTCGGTGGCTGGCACGTGAGTGTTGTCATGCGCGGCGGCACAAACCGAAAGCTCCACGAACTTGCCTGACTTCACGTTTTGCGTGGAGCTGGAAAACTCCCTGTCAACTCTCTTCGTCGAGAGAGTCAGTTTTCCGCCATTGCGCAAGCCCTCGCGCACATCAAGCGCAAGACTCATCAGGAGCTGATCAAATTCGGCGCGGTCCAACTCAACCATGTGAGCATTCGGATCGGGCGAAAAGATGAATTCGATTTCTTCCCCAATCAAATGTTGCAGCAGATCGCCGGCTTCAGCGATCGCCGGGTTCAGAGAAATCGCCTGCGGCGATGGGTCACTCCGCCGGCTCAACGCAAGAACCTTTTGCACCAACATCGCAGCCAGCGAGGAGTTTCTCAGAAGCTGCTCCAGCCCGCGCTTTTCCTGGGGCGCAGCCTTCTTTGCCGCAAGCTCCGCATAGCCGGTGACGGCCATCATCAGGTTGTTCACCTGGTTGCCAATAGCTTCAGCCAGATCATTTATGAGGTGCGTCCTGCGAGTGAATGAACTGGCCGGGCGAGTCGATTGCTTTGGTCGGGCTTGTGGCATGAGAGCGCTTCCCGTTCTTGGACTGTCCCCATACGATACGTTCGTTTATGGGAAGGCCTCAACTTACGTAAGTCACGCTCAGTGACCAGCCGTAAACACAAGTGTTCGAAATTCAGACAATCATATTTCGTCCGGATTCCAGAAAACAACGGTTTGAAAACCGGACACCTGATTTGTTGACGCGTGCGGCACGTCCGCTTATCAAGGGTTTGCCAGTCTTAGCGTTTGGAGAACCGAATGCCATAACCGTGCCATGCTGCAAAGAATTCTCATAATCGACGATGACGAGCAACTGGCAGATGCGTACAAAATCTACCTGTCCAAGCATGGTTACTGTGTTCACTGCGCGCACGAGCTGGAAGAAGCCGAAGCCTTACTGGCCCATTACGAATATTCACTGGTCATCACGGATCTTCGCCTCAGCAAACTCGGCTTTGGCGGCCTGGAGATTGTCAAACAGATTCGCGAAAAGCGGCTCCCCACTCACATCGTCGTCTTTACCGGCTATGCCTGGCCCGAGCTCAAGGCCGAAGCCCTCGCTCAAAATGTTGATGCCTTCGTGCGGAAACCGGCAAAGCTTTCAGATCTGATGGAGACCATTTCTACGCTTACGGAGGCGTCCGCATGAAGAAGTCGTTGTTGGAGAGAATTCTCGACCCGCAGGAATTGTCTGTGCGCTTTCAGCCTATATTCCGGGTCAATGGGAACGACAGATCAGTTGACAGCCTGGAGGCGCTGATCCGCGGACCTCAGGGCACGAACTTCGAAAGCGCCGAGATTATGCTCGATTACGCGCGCCGGAAACGGGCGGAAGCGGAGATCGATCGCAGTTGCATAAAGGCAATCTGCAAAGTCGCAATGAATCTGCCGACAGCTTTCCGGATCAACGTCAATGTACACGCATCCACGTTAGGGCAAGATCCGGGATTCGTGGACTTCTTTCACACCCAGTTGAAGAAGTATTCTCTGGGCCCGTGGCGTTTCGTGGTGGAGATTATCGAGCACGCTCCCGCCTGCAACATTCCGGCATTGCTCTACAATCTCAACTGCTTCAGGGATGCTGGCATTCGCATTGCGCTTGATGACGTTGGACTTGGCCATTCGAATTACCGGATGATCCTGGATTGCAATCCTGATTACTTCAAGATTGACGCGTACTTTGTGCGCGGGGTCAGCGCCGATACGAAACGCCGCGCTGTGATTGAGTCAATTGTCGCACTATCCCGGTCTATGGGCGCACAGGTCGTGGCGGAAGGCCCGGAGACAAAAGAAGAGTTGCGCGTTTTACAGGAAACAGGCGTTGAGCTTGTCCAGTCCAACCTGCTGTGCGAAGCAATGCCTCTGTTCGGCTTGCAGGCCACAGGCCTGCTTGATATATCAAATGCCGCTGCCGCACCTCGGGACCAGAGACAAAACCCGGCTCCCATGTGCGAACAATTCGCGACGAATGAACCACTCTTCGCCGCGGTAAGGGCCTGAAGTCACCCTCTGCCCCAATCCATCCTAAGCAGTCCGCGTGACGAACTCTATCCACTCGAGACCAGATTTTTATGCGCCCGCTGCCCTGACTAGGCGCGCGCTGATACCAAACGCTTTCATCTTGTTATACAGAGTGCTTCTCGCCATCTGCAGCCGCGTTGCGGCACGCTCGATGTTTCCGTTTTCTGCCTCCAGAACCTTCTGAATATGCAGCTTTTGGATCTCCTTGAAGCTTAAGTGAGATTCGTCACTTTTTATCGGGACCTTTGCTTCCAGCTCCAGGTGCAGGTCCTCCGGATTAATCGCGTCGCCGGTTGCCAGCAGTACAGCTCGCTCGATTACGTTCTTTAACTCGCGAATGTTACCCGGCCACGCATACCGCCTGAGTGTCTGCAGTGTCGGATCGGAAATGGTGAGATGCAGCCGGCCGAGGTCCACCGCAATCCTTTGAAAGAACTGCTGCGCCAGCATCGGTATGTCTTGCAACCGTTCGCGCAAAGGCGGCACTTCAAGGATAACCGTATTAATGCGGAAATATAAGTCGCTGCGAAAACGCTGCTGCTGAACTAAGTTCGCCAGGTTCTCATGACTGGCGGCAACCAACCGGATATCCAGCTGACGTTCGCGAGTGTCTCCCAACCTGCGAAAGCGCTTCTCTTCCAGAATTTTGAGCAGTTTCGGTTGGATGTGCAGATCCATGTCGCCGATCTCGTCGAGGAACACGGTCCCTTTCTGTGCGACCTCCAGCAGCCCCATCTTGCGCTGCACCGCACCGGTAAACGCTCCCACCTCGTGCCCGAAGAGTTCGGTTTCGAGGAGCTCGCGCCCGAAGCCGGCGCAATTCAAGTCAACAAATGGCTCGTCAGCCCGCAGACTGTGGTCGTGAATCCATCGAGCCAGCACTCCTTTTCCCGACCCCGTCTCGCCTGCAATGAGAATTGGACAATGACTGCCGCACACCCGTTCAGCCTGATCTGCAAGCCGCCGAATCGAATCGCTGGTGCCTATGAATGGGTCTACCGTCTCGCGCTTTTCGCGCGCCGTGCCTGCAAGTTGTTTCCGATGGTCTCTCTGATTTCGTAATGTCCGCTCCAGGACAACAGCGATTGCTGCCATCTCTACTGGCTTGGTAAGGAACTGTTCCGCGCCATCTTTGATCGCTTTGACGGCAAGCTGAATTGTCCCGTTTCCGGTCAGCAATATTATGGGCACCCCCGGATAAGCCTGTTTGAGGTAAGGCAACAGGTCAAGAGCGGTGCCGTCGGGCAAGGAGTAATCCAGTATGGCGGCGTCCGGGCAGCAGATCTCGAATGATCGCTTAATAGCTTCGCAGCTGGTTGCCTCGGTAACTTCATACTCGAGGACCTGCAGGTAATCCTTCAGCGCGCCTCGGACCGCGGGGTCATCGTCACCCACTAGGATTGATTTCTTAGGCATAAACGATGCAGACTGCTTTTCTCTCTAGTGGCAGCAGCCGATAAGGATCTCTTCTGCGATCAAGATTCTTGGAGAATTCTAAGTTGGGGCGAAAATTTCCCGACAGATTACGCGGGTAACAAGGACCAGCTCAGGCTCAGGAATGATGGCGACAATCCTTATGCGTTAACTTCAACCGGCGTGTCTGGAACCGGAACAATGATATTTTGCCGAGTCCCGAGGCCGAAGATCAGTTGGGCATCTTCCAAAGCGTCCGCCCCGAAATCGAATTCACCGAACCGGTTCGTCCTCTTCTGCGAAATGGCATCCCCTTTCGAGATTAAAGTCACAGGGATCTCGCCGATCCCGTGGTCCGGCCTCGACGAATTCAGCAGTTGCCCAACGAGGACCACGGCATTCGACCCGGGCGTGGGCTGCATTCGCATATCGATGCAGATGCTGCCGGCCTTATATAACAGTTGCCGGGCGACTCCGCTGCTTCCGCGTAATCCATCCCTATATGGTGTTTCATTGCTGTCGAAGACCAATTGCGCCAATTCGACTGCCGCAGTGCAATCGCCTGCAGTTCCGGACAAGGCTCCTGTGCGTGTCATTTCAGTCTGTCGTTCATAATTAACGAACTTCATGATTGGTCTCCTGATGATCTGAGTGCGGACGGACAAACTTCTCTCGCCCTGTGTAGTAAGGGCAGCGGCAGAACAGGAAAATATAGGCAGGAGAAAAAATTTGCAGTGTTCGATTTCTGGAATCCGATCTGGATCTTTCCAGTAATCGCTGCCATTCATGAACCTAAGCCCTTGATCGTCAACATTTGGCATAAGGCTTGGTAATTGCATTTGACCCGGGCATGGCCAAGCAAGCATGGTTCGTTGCTGATGCTCTTCGTTTCACCTCAACTCCAAGTGCCCAGGGTGTTCCAGCCCACCAACTGTTAAAGCATTTCAACCCCAAGTTGGTGGGCTTCGGAATCGTTGGACCGCTTAGCGCCCGCACCGGCGAGATACAGTCTTTGCCCGATGACTCTGGTGCGTGCAATTCCACTTATCGTTCCAGGGAGACCAAGTAATGGCAGATGCAAACGTCAGTCTCGTTCCCCTTCAACACGCCGTTCTCTGCCTGGATTGCGAGACGATTACTGCTGCCCATAGGAATTGCATTGCCTGCGGCTCTACAGCTTTGTTGAGCATTGCTCGTGCTCTCAGCGGTCCGGTAGCTGAAGACACCTGCTACGGCGATCATGTGGCTATTGCGGCGCGGTCCGCGCGCTCAACCGAGCGGGACTTCATCCACAGCACCTAAGGCATACTTCCGTAAGTGCCTGGCTCCGCCAGCCTGGCAGGAACCATGCCAATATTCCCCACGTCGGGCCGTGCGCTTGCTGCGACCTTATTACGACCGTAATTTAAGAAATCCTCCTGCTTTCCCTCAAAATTAGCTTGATTCTCACCATTTGGGAGCGATCGCATAACGACGGCATGCACCAGCGATTCGATTTGCGCCGAAGCACTGCTGCGAGTGCGTGCGCTGACAGTGACCTATTCAAAACAATCTGCCCCCGCTCTCACCGACGTCGACCTTGAGCTGCCACGAGGAGAAGTTATCGGAGTGCTCGGGGAATCCGGAGCCGGAAAAAGCACGCTTGCCCTTTCCATTCTCGGCTTGCTCCCGGCCGACGTTGATCTGCGAGGATCGATCTCTTATTTCGATGGGGCTGCAAAGGTTGAGAATCTGCTGCAGCTTGATGACTGCAGGTGGAGGTCAATCCGCGGTGCAAAGATCTCCTTGATTTTCCAGGATCCCATGCTCTCCTTGAGTCCTGTCAGGCGAGTTGGCCATCAGATTTCCGACGTTCTTCGGGCGCACAATATCGGACACCACAAGTCGCGGGAGTCAATGGCAAAAGAGTTCCTGCGATACCTTTCCGTGCGGGATTGCGACCGTGTGTATAGCTCGTATCCTCATCAGCTCAGCGGAGGAGAGCTTCACCGCGTTGCAATTGCCCGGGCATTGGTTTGCCGGCCGCAGGCAATTATTGCAGACGAACCCACTCGCGACCTCGACACCGCCACCCAAGCCGAAGTCATGGATTTATTGCGCAACATGAATCTTGACTTCGGTTGTGCCTTTGTCTTCATCACGCATAATCCAGCATTGCTGGCGGATTTCGCAGACCGGGTTCTCGTAATCCATGAGGGTCAGATAGTAGAAGAAGCATCGTCTTCAACACTGTTTCGAATGCCCGCTCACTCGTACACAAGAAAGTTGCTGCAGCTTGCTTCCCCCTCGTTTGAAAGTCCACGAGCAACCTGCACCCAGACGATTCAGGAAACCGCAGGCAAGCCCAATCACCAGCACTCGCTGCTGCTCGCTCGCAGCTTAAGCAAGCGATACACCCGCAGGCGAACATTTTCGCGAGAGAGACTTGTAACCGATGCGCTCACCCGCTGCGATCTCGAAATTGTGCGCGGCTCGCTCACCGCCTTGGTGGGTGAATCCGGGTCGGGCAAATCCACCCTCGCAAACTGCCTGGCCTTGATAAGAAAGCCGGACCAAGGAGAAATCTGGTTCGAGGGAAAAGAAATATCACGGCGGAGCGATCGACAACTCCACCCACTGCGCCCGAAGATCCAAATGATTTTTCAGGACTCCGCGGGCGCCTTGAACCCGCGCTTGTCAGCCCTTGAGATCATAGCGGAGCCATTGAAGATTCAGCAGTGCGCCCGCGGACCAGAATTGAACGCCCGCGCGCTTGAACTGATGGAGGAAGTGAAACTGCCGCCGCATCTTGCGCACCGGCGTCCGCTGGAACTGAGTGGCGGTCAGAGGCAGCGGGTTGCAATCGCCAGAGCCATTGCTCTGCGGCCAGTTCTCCTGATTCTCGACGAAGCGCTTTCAGGCCTCGATTTGGTCACGCAGGAGCAAATCCTGAACTTGCTTCTGCAGATCAAGGCCGCCCACGCTTTGACCTTTCTGCTGATTTCTCACGATCTTTCGCTCGTCGCGAAAATAGCTGATTTCGTCGCCGTCATTCACAAGGGGCGGGTCGTCGAATACGGCGCGAAACAGCAAGTATTGACAATGCCGCGGCACGGCAGGACACAGCAATTGGTCGCGGCCGCAACCGCGGTTGAAAGCCGTTTTCGCGTTGCCTCGGCTGGAGGACCGCGATGACTTATCTCGCGCGCCGCCTCATCAACTCGGTTCTGTTGCTCATCGGGGTTTCAATCCTGTGTTTTCTATTCAGCGATCTTGCGCCGGGTAATTTTCTTGATGAAATGAAGCTGAATCCACAGATCTCTCCCGATACCATCGCCGCTCTTCGCTCACGGTATGGCCTCGATCAGCCGATGCCTCTTCGATATGTTCACTGGGTAAAGTCGATCGCCCAGGGCGACTGGGGATACTCCTTCGCCTACAACTCTCCAGTAAGAAATCTGCTGGCTGTTCGCGCTCGTAACACGCTTATTCTCACATCCGCGGGAACGCTGCTGGCCTGGCTCATTGCTCTACCCATTGGCATATGGACCGCCGACCGTTGCGGCGCGTGGGGAGACCGTTTGGTGACCGGAATAACATCCCTGGTCATTTCGGTCCCCGAATTGGCCTTAGCGGTGGGTCTGCTTTTCCTGGCTGTCCGCACGCGACTGTTGCCGCTCGGTGGCATGGTGTCCTTGAGTTTCGATCAGCTCAGCCTGGGAGCGAAAGTGCGTGATCTCGTTATGCATCTCGCTCTGCCTGTGACTATGCTTGTGCTGAGCAGCCTCCCAATCCTGTTGCGTCATGTGCGTGCCCAAATGATCGAAGTCTTGAAGGCTCCGTTCGTTCAGGCGGCCGTGGGATATGGAATCGGCAAACCCCGATTGCTTCTCGGATACGCTTTACCGGCCGCAGCGAACCCGCTCATCTCCCTGTTTGGGCTCTCAATCGGCGGCCTGCTTAGCGGGTCTTTATTGATTGAGGTCATCACCGGATGGCCGGGTCTGGGCCCGTTGCTCCTCGAATCTTCGATATCCAGAGACTTTTACGTCGTAATGGGAGTGGTGACGGCATCGGCCATTTTCATGATCGCCGGTAGTCTTCTGGCCGACATAATGCTTTTAATCGCGGACCCCAGGATCAGGACGGAATAGGCCATGGCCATGAAACGCAAACTCGCTTTCGCAGTGCTGATTCTGCTGGGGCTGCACTTGTCCATAGTTTTCGCCGGTTTCGTTGCACCTTATGATCCCGCGGCCCAGAATCGGGAGTTCGCCTATGCTCCCCCTACTCGAATCCATCTTGTCGATACTCGCGGAGGCTGGCACCTGCGTCCATTTGTCTATGAAACGCAATCGCAACAGGATGACGCTTACGCGTACGTTGAGTCTCCTGCGCATCAATACCCGCTGCACTTATTTGTGCGCGGCACTCCTTACAAAGTAGCGGGCATCTTTACCTCGCGGACTCACCTCTTCTGCGTCGATGCTCCTGCGCATATTTTCCTGGCGGGGACTGACAATTACGGCCGGGATCAATTTTCAAGACTTCTCTATGGCGGGCGGATCTCCATCGCGGCCGGACTCGTTGCCACCCTGATTTCGTTGGCACTCGGATCATTGATCGGGTGCATTTCAGGTTTTAATGGCGGATGGGTTGATGAGACCGCCATGCGGATTGCCGAACTCTTCCTTGTCATCCCGTGGTTCTATTTGCTGTTGGCGGTACGGGCGTTTCTTCCCCTGTACATCACCGGAGCCCAGGCATTTTTTCTGCTGGTCGCGGTGATCGGCTCGATCGGTTGGGCGCGGCCGGCAAGGCTGGTGCGCGGAATCGTTCTTAGCGCCCGGAATCGCGCTTACGTCGCCGCCAGCCGCGGCTTTGGCGGGTCCGATGCTTACATCCTCCGGCGCCATGTTCTGCCGCAGACATATGGGGTTTTGTTGACCCAAGCGGCCTTGCTTGTTCCGCAATATATCGTGGCCGAAGCCACCTTGTCGTTTTTTGGACTGGGTCTCAGCGAGCCGATGCCGAGCTGGGGCAACTTGCTGGCGCAGGTACAGCAATACAACGTTTTAGTTTCCTACTGGTGGATGTTTGCTCCGGCTCTCGCGCTGGTTATTACTTCATGGAGTTATATCGAGGTGGCGAATGCTTTTCACAAGCAACTTCAAACTGCTTCTATCTGATTGTTCGGACCGGCTGATGCGCAGCTCTGGTTGGCGATTGGGAATAATACTCTTCCTTGCGCTCACTCAATGCCATGCGGGCATTAATCCGCAATCGCCACAGACTGGCGAAGAATTGCAAGTCACTGGTAACGCCCCGGGTGTTTATGGCGGCACACTGGTGGTCGCGCAGCGAAGCGAGCCGAAGACTTTAAATCCAGTTACAGCCGCGGATGCCCCATCGCGTGAAGTCATCGGCCGCCTCAACGCGGACTTGATCCATATCAATCGTCTGTCCCAGCAAACCGAGCCGGCGCTGGCTAAGTCCTGGACTGTTTCAAAAGACGGTCGCGTTTTTACTCTGCGGCTGCGCCATGGGGTGCGCTTCTCTGACGGTCAACTGTTCGATGCCGACGATGTGGTCTTTTCTTTCCGGCTATACCTCGACGAGAAGATCGCATCTCCTCAGCGCGATTTATTGGTAATCGGCGACAAACCAATCGAGGTAGCAAAGCTCGATCAGTACACGGTGCGCTTTACCCTGGCGAAGCCCTACGCGGCCGCCGAAAGGCTTTTCGATAGCGTGGCAATCATGCCCGCACATCTGCTCACAAAGTCTTATCAGGAGGGTAAGTTCGCACAAGCCTGGCCGCTAACCGTTGAGCCAACCGGGATCGCGGGCTTGGGTCCGTTTCGTCTCAAGCAATATGTTCCCGGGCAGAAGATCGTACTCGAACGCAATCCTTATTATTGGAAGATCGATCGCGCCAAGAACCGTCTTCCTTACGTTAACCAGCTCGTGTTTCTCTCCGTGGGTAACGAAGACGCTCAGATGCTTCGTTTCCAGGCGGGAGACACAGACATCATCAGTCGAGGAAGTCTATGATCTGGGCCCCAGCCTTGAATACAACTTTTTGATGTTTAATCTTAACGATCTCACATCGAAGAACCTCGACAGAGTAGCCGCCGAACAAACCTGGTTCCGGGATATCAAGTTCCGGCAGGCTGTTTCTTTGGCCGTCGATCGCCAGGGAATCGTCAAGCTCGTGTATTCCGGTCGTGGAGTTCCGCTCTGGGGGAACGTAAGTCCATCCAACAAATTTTGGGTGGACCAGGGACTTCCCCACCCTCCCCGATCGATCGATGCTGCGCGGGCACTGCTGCAAGGCGCGGGATTTTCCTGGCGAGGCGACGGGAAACTCATCGATCACTCCGGCCGGGCCGTGGAATTTTCCATCCTCACCAGCTCTTCCAATACGCAGCGCATGAAGATGGCCACCATCATTCAGGACGACCTGAGCAATCTCGGCATGAACGTTCATATCGTTCCGCTTGAATTTCGTGCTCTGCTCGATCGCATCTTTCACACCTATGACTACGAAGCCGCCATCATGGGTCTGGGAGGCGGAGACGCAGATCCAAATCCTGAGATGAATGTCTGGCTCTCGAACGGCGGTACGCATCTCTGGCATCTCGGGGAACCGAAACCTGCGACCGAATGGGAGGCGCAGATTGATCGGCTCATGCAGGAACAGATGCTTGAGTTGAATTACAAAGAGCGGAAGCACCTTTACGACCGGGTGCAGGAACTGGTCTCAGAGAATCTGCCCTGTGTCTTTCTCGCTACTCCCGACATTCTGGTTGGGGCGAAGAAGTCAGTAGGCAATTTCGAGCCGGCCGTTCTCGAACCCACGACCCTGTGGAATGTGGAAAGCCTCTACCTCCAGCCACAGACTCAGGCCTCTGCGGCGCCACACTGATGCCCCAGACTGCGCAACAAGAGCGGAGATGGTCGGACGAACAACTCGTCCGCGAGTGCTGCGAAGGCAACTCCGCAGCGTGGTCTGCTCTTATCGACAAATACAAGAACCTGATCTTTTCCATTCCCATTAAGTTCGGGCTTTCGCGGGAAGATGCCGCCGATGTTTTCCAGACGGTCTGCGTTGACCTGATGGCCGGACTTCCCAAACTGCGCGAACCAAAGGCTTTGCCAAAGTGGTTAATGCAGACCGGCTTTCGACAGTGCCTGCGGTGGAAGAGGGATCGCCTCAATCTGTTGGATGATGCCCAAGAACTTGAAGAGCGGGTTGAACCGGGCTCGGAGAATCCCCCGGAAGAAATGCTCTACCAGCTCCAGCGCGAACAGGCGCTGCGGGAAGCAATCGATGAGTTGCCTGAGCGATGCACCGAGATGGTACGGATGCTGTTTTTCGAATCGACTCCGCGACCGTACGAGGAGATCGCAACCGAGTTGAACCTGGCGACGGGATCAATCGGATTCATTCGCGGGCGCTGTCTGAAAAAACTTCGCCGCCTGCTAGAAGAAAAGGGCTTTCAGTGACGCGACGTCGCCCAGACAACCCGGAGAATGCTGGACCTGGGTAACTTTGTCCAGCCCAGTAATGCGGCGCAAAATTACTGATGTAAGTTTCGAGGATTCCAACATCGCCTAGACTAACTTGAAAGGCAGGTTATACAAACGTGGAAGCATTGAAGCTGTTGGTTGTTGAAGATGACATCCCAAGCCTGGAGTTGATGACCGAAGTCTTCACTTCGCTCAAAGCCGACGCGCAACCCGTCCAGGACAGTCAGCAGGCAGCCGACATTATTAACGAACAGAAATTCGATGGCATCTTCCTTGACTTGGAAATGCCACGCCTGAATGGCTTCGACCTTGCCCGTTTGATCCGGAAGTCTTCCTGGAACAAGTCCACTCCGATCGTCATTGTCACCGGACGTGACGATAAACATACGATGCAGGAGGCTTTTGCCGCCGGTGCGACGTTCTTTTTGCAAAAGCCCATCGACTGGCAGCGGCTGAACCGGCTTTTTCGCACCGTGCGTGGCGGGCTACTCGATAACCGTCGGAGACACGTACGCGTTTCTCTGCATACCAATGTGACCTGCGAAACCGGGTCCAAAACCTTGCGGGGAATGACCTGGAACCTGAGCCGTGGCGGCATGCAAATCGAAGTCACCGGTCTGCCGGTCGGAAATAAAGTTCGCTTGTCATTCCGCTTGCCTGTCTCGGATGTGGCGATCGAAGCCGAGGGCTCGGTGGTGTGGTCGGACGAGAACCGTCAGGGAATACGTTTCATTAACCTGCACGCAAAGAGTGAGCAGGCCATAGCCGAGTTTCTCAGTTCAGTAGATAAGTAGCCGTCCTAAGGACCTTAGAGGGTTTTTGTGTAGTCAAAACGGCCCTCTTTTGTTCCGAAATCGTAACAAACAGGAAAAAATTCTCGGGGTTTAGCTTCAGCCTGTTTAATGGCCGGATGTCCGCTCGCGACGTTTGGAGGGCCATCCAGGAAGCGGTCAACAACGTCCAGCACGAAGTATCATCGTCACCTTATCCGATCTCGGTTGCCAGCCATGGCACAAATGATCTCGTCCTTGAGCAGGAGCGGAACCCTTCACCGAAGCCCTGGGTAGTTAAGTTGACCCTTGAGCGAGATACCCTGTCGCTGCAGGAGTATCTCTCCGAACCCTTGCCCCGCGAGGCCCGATACCAATTGCGTGGCCTCTCTATCACCAGTAACTCCCACTCCTGGACGCCAGAAGACTTTGTTCGACAAGTTATTTTGAAGAATCTCCTGCCTCGTGCGAAACGAGTACCCGGGCTTCCAGCGTCTTAGAATCTTGGCCCGGCCGCCGGCGGTGTTTCTTCCGGCCAGCCAGTGGTCATGCAATGTGACCGAGACGCTGTGGGCACGATCCCTCCTGTGGATTCTCTGTGTCGCCTGTTGGAGTGCCGATCATTTATTAGACCTGATCGTGAATTCCAGATGCGCAAAGAAGCGACATGCACCCTCGCCCAAAAAAAGATACGTCAAATCCCATTAGCGCATCGAGAAACTTACTCCCGTAACTGGACGGCCAGCGATGTTCGACAGATAATCACGATCGTTGTCACTGACGATGACCGAGGAACGCTGCTCTCGAACCAAGACCGAATCTCATGAACTAAGTACAAGGTGAATTATGTGCTGTAACCTCCGAACCTGCTGCGCCGTTGTGTTGTTTTTCATTACCGTATTTGCATCCGAATCGGCCTTCTCCCAGGTAAATTCCAACCAGGCCAGCGTCGTGCTTACGGCAACGCTGCTCGAGTCCATTACTGTCACCGCAATTCCCAGTGCGGTCGATTTTAATCTGGTTGCTGGTGGGGTTGCCGATGGTTCGACTCCGGTGGCAATCACGACAGTGTGGGTACTCGGCCCAACTCGTTCCAGCCTCAAGCTGTACGGAAGCTTTGCCTCCGCGGCAACGGCCCTGAGTGATGGCAGTGGAGATTCCATTCCTTCCGCTGACGTTCTCGGGCAAGTGACTACGGGATCTCCGACCAATTACACCCCTTTTACGCAGAGCGCTCCTTTCGGAGCCGCGGGTGCGGGGTTGCTCCTGTTTTCGCAATCGATTAGCGCGGCAAACCTGACTGGCCTTCGCACGGACAATCTCAATCTGGAGATCGACCTTACATCATTGTCCCTTCCCGCGGGCGTTTACACCGGAACTCTGGAAATCCAGGCGCAAGCCTTGTGAGCGGTTATGAGAAATCTGTCCCCTGCGGCTCAAATCGGTTTCGTCGCGATCGCCCTTGCGTGTCTTCCCGCAAACATCTCCTTAGCCCAAACGGTCCGCCCGGTGATCGTGGAATACCGCAACTCCGCCCGCGGCAAATTCGAACTGGTCAACAATAGTCTGCAACCCCTGAATGTCGTCCTGGAACCTTGCAGCTTTTCTGTTCGAGAAGATGGCACCGGAGAATTTCATCCGCTGGAAAAAGACGTTCACTTAAAGCTTTCGGCCATGAGTTTCCGCATCGCGCCCCAGCAATCCCACTGGGTCTTCTATCAGGCAACCGCCGATCAGTTGCCGGCTTGGTTCACGATCTACAGCGCCATGGCCACGCCACCTAATGCTCAGGGAGTCACGGTTCAGGTCGATCTGCCCCACACGGTTTATCTGCTGCAGAAAGAACATCTCGAAAAGAACGACGTTGTCGTGGAATCGGCCAAATACGAACCGGCGCATCATCGCGTCGTTATCAGTGTCGCGAACACCGGACCAAGATTGGGGCGGGCGCTTGATTGGCAAGTTAGCGCAAAGGGAAAGAAAATCTCGCAGGATGGGTTTCCCCTGCTGCCGCAGGGCCGCAGACGTTTAGAAGTGGACTGGAAATGGCCGAATCCCCCGGAAAGAATGACAGTCCGCTTCGAGCACTTCACCATAAAGCAGGCCATCAGTGGATCGCAGGAGTGAGCAGCCTTCTCTGTGGCATCTTCCTGGCCGCGCAGCCGCCCCGTTAAGAATTGCCCTCTTAATCGTCGCACTGCCTGCTTTGACCGCAATTTCCGGACATGCCCAGGTCTTTCAGGTCGAGGGAGGTTCATCCACCCTTTTCCAGGCCAGCGGCGGTTCATTGCAGGTTCGCACTCCCGACACTGAAGCGGCGGTCGGCCTCGGCTTTCTCGACGGCGAGTTTCGGTCAGGAGGGCTCTATCGTCACAAATGGGGAGACCTCACCTTCACTCTCGGCGATGACCCGATTCCTGTCCGCTTACCCACGGATCTGTTCGATACGAGTCACTACTTTTTCGGCCGGGGAGCGAGTGTCGCTCTCAAACGGCAACGCACCAGAATTTTCGCCTTCGCCGGTTTCACCTCCAACGGTATCAGCGCTCCGTTCTTTCCCGGCGGCAATTTTGGTATGCGTACTGGAGCAATCTTTTTCGACCGCGAAATCTCGAAGAAACTGCACTTTTCCAGCCGCAACATCTTTTCCACGCGTCAGACCAGTATCAGCGGGCTGGAGTGGCTACCGAATGCTGCCCTCAAATTAAATACCGCCGCCGGCATTGGCGCCAATTCCGGCTATTTTGCGAGCGGCATTTCCATCGAAACCGCGCCACTCTCGCTGCGCGCCGGATATGTTGCGGCCGGCCAGGATTTTCAACGCGTGCTCGTGACAACGCCCATCACCAGCGAAAACACCGGTGCGAATTTTATGCTGACGGTGCGTCCGCTGCGCCACCTCGATTTGTCAGCCGCACACTTCAACCTGGTTCAACCGCAGGTTCAAACCGACAACGCGCTGCATGCGAATCTGAATCAGTATTCCGCCAGTTTTCATTTTCAGAATACTTCTCTGGCGGGTTCGCTTTATCAATCTAAGACCGAAAACATGACCACATCAGGTTCATCTCTTTCCCTCACTCGCACCCTGACAAGCCGGCTCCAGGCCGGTGCCAGCTTATATCATGCCCGGGAGGAGCATGGGACCAGCCTGACTTCATTTGTGGGCATGTTGCGGGAAATGGTGTGCCCGCGCCTCAGCCTCACTCAGCTTGTAAACCATTCCAACGGCTCTACCAACTTCTCATGGGGAGGAGACTTCATTTCCAATCCGGTTACGGTCGGAGTGAACTACCAAACCGTCTATTCCCCATTTTTTCCCAATTCTCCCTTTCGGCAGGTTCTGCTTTTCAGTCTGCACTTCCAGCCGACGCACCTGTTCCAGGTCACCAGCGCGACTTACGTCGGAATTGATGGCTCTGTGAAGTACACGACTTACGGTGGGCTATCCGGATACCGAAACGAATCCGACACGAGCGCAGCGAGCCACTTCAAATTTTCTTCCTATATTGTCCAGGGAAACGTTGTGGACGAAAAGGGCGCCCCCATCCGCGGCGCCGCCATTCTGATCGAAAAAGATCTTCTCTTCACCGACCGTGATGGGCAATTCTTCGTTCGCCGGAAAAATCGCCATCCAGTTCACATCGAAGTGCGGTTACGCGAGTTCGCGGACGCAGGAAATTTCACCGTCTTGTCCTGTCCTGCGACCGCGGTGCCGTCATCCCCTGAATCAACGGCATTAATTCACGTGATTCTCGAGAGACACGCCAACCGTGGTCAACCCTAGAGAATGTCCAGATCGTGATTTATGCTGGTTCGCGTGGGGGCTGTATCTTGCCCAGGGAGCCGTCATCCGCGTTCGCAGGATAGCTTCGAAACAAACGGTGCATAAGTGATCGCTCCCCGCCAGACCCCGACGCCTGAACACCTGTTGCAGGAGCTGATCGCTTTCGGAGATGAAGCCAGCCGGAAGGAATTCGTTTCGCGCAATCCGTCCCTTCTCCAGCCTGCCATCATCGCCGCACTCGCTGAAAAAGTTCGCGAGCAGGTTCGCGAGGACGTTCAACAGGCCCTTCATACCGCCGATGCCGCAGTCACTCTCGCGCAATCGCTGAATCAACCGGAGCCGCTGGCGCAGGCGACGCGGGCAAAGGCCAATGCGCTCTACGCCAAAGGCGAGCACTCCGCCGCGGTAGTGCTGCACGGGCAGGCAGCGGCGCTCTTTGAGACATGCGGGAAAAAAGAAGAGGTGGCGCGCACCTTGAGCGGTTCTATTCAGCCGCTGCTCCTCATGGGCGAGTACGACCGTGCCTTCGCCGCCGGTGAACGCGCGAAGGAAATCTTTGCTGCCGAAGGCAACACCTGGAGGTTGGCCCGCCTGGAAATCAACCTCGGCAATATTTTTTATCGCCAGGACCGCTTTGCCGAAGCGCTGGCGTGCTACCAGCGCGCCTATCAAGGATTGCCTCCGGAAAAGGATGCGGAAGGAATTGCAGCCGCCCTCAGCAACATAGCGACCTGTCAAATCAGCCTCAACGCATTTTCAAACGCTTTGGACACATACGACCGTGCCCGTAGATTTTGCCAAGAGCATGCAATGCCATTGCTGGTCACGCAGGCTGATTACAACATTGCCTATCTTTATTACTTGCGCGGTGAGTACAGCAGGGCCATCCAAATGCTGCGGACAACTCGCCGGAATGCTAAAGAGATTGGCGACTCCTACCATCACTCCCTCTGCAATCTGGATCTCTCCGAGCTTTACCTGGAGCTGAATTTAAGCGCAGAAGCTGCCGAACTGGCCCAGCAGGGATATGAGGGCTTCCAGGAACTTGGCATGGGATACGAAAGCGCAAAGTGCCTGGCGTTTTCCGCGATGGCAGCCGGTCAGCAACGGCGCGCCGTGGAGGCCCTCAAGCTCTTCACGCAAGCGCGCGAAATGTTTCTCAAGGAAAACAATCAGGCCTGGCCCTCGTTGATTGATCTCTATCGCGCGCTGGTCTTTCTCCGCGAGGGAAGGCTTTTCGAGGCCCGCCGCCATTGCGCCGAGGCGCTTGCGTCCTTTGAGACTCTGCGGCTTGCCACCAAAGCTGTGCTCGCCCGCATTCTCCTCGGCCAGATCTCTCTGCGGACGGATGATCCCGCTCAGGCCCTGCAACACGCCAACGCCGCCATCGAAGAATTGCCAGGACTGGAATCGCCCTCCCTTTCCTATCAAGCTCACCTTCTCTGCGGTAATGTTCACTCCGTCCTCCACGATCTGCCGAAGGCTTACGCTTCATATCAGTCCGCGCGTGAAGCGCTCGAAACATTGCGCAGCAGCTTGCGCGGTGAAGAACTCAAGATCGCTTTTATCAAAGACCGTGTCGAGGTTTACGAGAACCTGGTGGAAATCTGCCTGAACAGTGAATACGTTAGTCCCAAAGGTCCGGCGGCGGTCGAAGAGGCGTTCACTTATATTGAACAGGCGAAATCCCGTAGCCTGATGGATTTGTTCATCAGGCCGGTTCCCAGCCACAGTGAACCCGCATCCGGACAGAGCGAACTGGTCCGCACGATCAGGAATTTACGCGAAGAACTGAATTGGTACTACAACCGGATCGAGAATGAGCAACTTCGGGCGGAACAAACCTCCTCCGAGCACATCGAAGAACTGCAAAAACAAGCTCGCGAGCGGGAAAAAGAGCTGCTGCGCACCTTGCACGAGGCCACAGAAACTGACGCGTCGCAAGCCGGTTTGCAGACTCCCAGCTTCGTGCCCATATCTCAGGTACGAGCGACCATCGCTCCTGATACTTTGCTGGTCGAGTATTTTCGCGTCCACGACCGTATCTTAGTTTGTCTGCTGGGATCCCATTCTCTCGAAATTGTTCCAGTAACGGTCGAAAGCAGAGTGGCAGACTTGCTCCGGTTATTGCAATTCCAACTCTCCAAATTCCGGCTTAATCCCCAATACCTTGAAGCCTTTTACGAGGCTTTGGTTTGCGCAACACAAGCCCATCTGAAAGATTTATACGACGAACTGATCGCTCCCATCGCAGGGCGCCTGCGGGCTAATCATCTCGTCTTCGTGCCTCACGGGTTGTTGCACTACGTCCCATTTCACGCGCTCTTTGACGGCAAGCAACACCTGATAGATCGTTTCACGATTTCTTATTCCCCCAGTGCCGGCATCTTCGCCCTCAGCCAGGGCCGAACCATTGGCTCAACCGGAGGATCCCTCGTTTTTGGCATTCCAGACGCACAGGCTCCCGCCATCTTGGATGAAGTAAGAAACCTGAGCAGCGTCATCGAGCATTCTGAGCTGTTCATCGGCAACGAAGCCAACGCACAAATACTCCGGGATAAGGGACCTGCGAGCCGCTTCATTCACATCGCCACTCATGGTCATTTCCGCAAGGACAATCCCATGTTCTCCTCCATTCGTCTGGGCGATTCGTTCCTCAGCCTCTTCGACCTTTACCAGCTCCGTCTTCCAGTCGAGCTCATCACCTTGAGCGGCTGCTCCACTGGCCTGAACGTGGTCGCCGCCGGCGATGAACTGATTGGTTTGGCCCGCGGACTTTTGCACTCGGGGGCGCAATCGCTGGTACTCAGTCTCTGGGATGTTCATGACCAGAGCACGTCGGAATTTATGCAATTTTTCTATAGCCTGTTGCGGCAGGGTAAGGCGAAAGCGGTTGCCCTGCGCGAGACCATGTTCCACCTTCGCGAGAGCTATCCCCATTGTTATCAGTGGGCACCATTCATTCTTCTGGGCAAAGTCTAAGTCTCAGGTTTTTTTCTGATTACCCTATATTTTTCGGCTGGTAAGTAACCCTTTACCTGTGACTGCCAAAAATGGCGACGGAGAAAGATGAAGCACTTCAGCGACACTGATTGGGCCGATTTCGCAAGAGACGTCGTGTCAGCGGAAGCCAAGGCTTCCATGCAACAACACCTCGATACCGGTTGCGAGGACTGCGCAGCAGCGCTGCGAATTTGGAGAAACGTAACTGCGATTACTGGACAGGAAAAGCGGTTCACTCCCGGAGAAGACTCTGTTCGTATAGTGAAGAGCTTCGTCTCCCCGCTAACCAAGGCCAAAACCGGCTTCCGCCTGATATCTGACTCTGATCTCCAGCCCCTTGCCGCTGGGATTCGCGGTTCTGTTTCTGCCCGCCAGGTTCTCTACGAGACCGACGACTACTATGTTGACCTGCGCCTCGAGCCGCGTCGGGAGACGGGAAAAACCAGCCTGGTAGGCCAAGTCCTCGCCCGTGCGAAAACACAAGGGACGAAGGGATTATCCGTCCGGATGCACCAGGGCAAGCAACCTGTAGCCCAGACCGTATTGAACCAGTTTGGTGAGTTTCAATTCGAGTTTGGCGCCGGCCAGGATCTATATCTTGTAATCAGTAGAGACGAAGAAAATGAGGTCGTACTCCCTCTGCGTGGTATGCAATCCAAGTCATTGAAAGACAATGACTTGGATTAAGCATTCGATGGGCACTTAGTAACTTCGCCTGAATTACCGGTGTAAGTTTGGAGAATTCTAATCTGACTCTAAACTGAATCGGATAAAGCGGGAATTAGAGGGGATGATGACAGCACTCAATCAACCGGCGATCAACCAGCTTAAGAGCCAAAAGTATTCTCGTGCTCTTCGGATCACAATGGCGGCCTTGCTGCTAGTGGGGCTTTTCCTGGCGCTGCCAGCCGCACAAGCCTCCCAGCCCACTTACACTCGTTTGGTGGTGCGGGACAGTCTCGGCGTCACCGGCATCGGAAATGTTTGCATTTTGGTACGGTGCTCGAAGGTCGAGTCGCTGGGCGATCCCAAGGGCCAGCTTTTCATGATCGAACTTCCCTCGTCGCTCTCGGCAATTACCTCGTTGCTGAATATTTCTATTCTCGGGCTTGTCGACGTTGAAGTTGATCAGGTCGTGCAAACCGAGGGAGCCTCGGCCGGGCCGGCTCCTTCATATTTGAATGACCATGCGCCCTACACTTATTACGGCTCCACGGTGTGGCACGGCTATGTTTACCAGCCGGCCAATCAGCTCATTAGGACCACCACCTCTCAGTCGTCTTTCAAGACCGCCGGGTCGGGGGTAACGATTGCTGACATCGACACAGGCGTAGATACGAATCATCCAGTTTTGAAAAATTCTCTGGTCAGCGGCTACGACTTCACCCGCAATCAAAGCGGCGGCTCGGAAATGAATGATGTAAGCTCCTCGGCTGGGTCTGGCTCGGGAAGCACGGAGACGGCGCAGGTCAGCCAGTCTACGGTAGCTGTTCTTGACCAGTCCACAGTCGCCGTGCTCGATGGTCCTCCCTATGCCGCCTTCGGCCACGGCACCATGACTGCTGGCATCATCCACCTTGTCGCGCCTCAAGCCAAAATCATGCCGTTGAAAGCCTTCCAGGCAAATGGAAGCGGATATGACTCGGACATCCTGCGCGCAATCTATTACGCGGTCGCGCACGGAGCCAAAGTCATCAACATGAGTTTCAATTACACCAGCTATTCGCAGGAACTGGCGAATGCGGTCAACTACGCCACTAACAGCGGCCTGATTTGCGTCGCTGCCGCCGGCAACAGCGGTGAGCAGGTCATGGTTTATCCGGGCGGGCTCAAAAACGTGATCGATGTGGCTTCCACCAGCAACACCGACATTCCTTCAACTTTCTCGAACTACGGCGCTCCGCCAGTTTGGCTGGCTGCACCTGGGGAGGGCGTCATGACAACCTATCCTTTCTCGACCTATGCCGCCGGATGGGGCACTTCGTTCAGCACGCCTCTGGTCGCAGGAACGACGGCGCTCATGGTTTCTACTTACAATGTGTCCACCAAGACTGGCCTTTCGCTGAAATCGCTTTCCATTTCGCTTACAGGAAGCGCCAATCTGCCAAGCTGGGAGCCTCAGGCGGCAAATGCTCTGGCAAATGCTCATCAGATTCCTGATCCGCAGATGGGCCATGGGCGGCTGGATACCTATCAGGCAATGCAAGCCTGGATCAGCACCCTGGGACTCAACTAACTCGGGATAGAGTCGTGCCGATCTTGACAACCCAGCTTCCGGCTGAAGTCGCAGGCAACGCCGTGCTGCTGCGAGTGAAGGAACTCGAGCAGCAGCAGCATGCATTGCTGAAATCGGTGATCTGCGGTTTCAACCAGTTGCTCGATTTGCGGGATCTCGGCACCGGAGTCCACAGTACACGGCTGGCTGAGTGGGCCCTTAGGGTCGCTCGCAAAATGGAGATTCCGGAAAGCGATTTGTATCAGATCGAAGTCGCGGCCCTTCTGCATGACATCGGCAAAATCGGCGTGCCCGATTCCATCCTCAAAAAAGAAGGAAAACTGACCGAAGATGAACGGGCGCTCATGAATAAGCATCCGGAGTACAGTTGGTCCATCTTGCGGCTTTTTCCCGGCCTCGACAAGGCCAGTCTCTATGCCCTTCATCACCACGAGAGCTACGACGGGCGGGGCTATCCCGGGGGGCTGCGCAACAGCGAGATACCGATGCCATCTCGCATCGTCTCCGTCATTGACGCCTATGACGCGATGATTTCAGATCGCTGTTACCGCAAAGGCATGCCTCATGACGAAGCGGTTCGCAGGTTAGTCGCCTCCGGCGGCACCCAGTTTGATCCGGCGGTCGTGAAAGCCTTTGCCGAAATCGCCGAGAATGAAACGGCTGAGGTATTCGCCGCCGTCGGAGCTGGACACCCGTGATTCACGATTCCACCGACACGGCAACCCATCGCAGCAAACTTCAACCGATTTCAATAAGGTCTAAATCTGAGAGGTTCAAATCCTCCCTGCGACCACTTTCATAGCCTTCATCGCAAACATTCCGCACCTCACGCGACCTTTTCGACACGGAACTGCCCGGGTCGATAATCGCCCGGCACTGTTCGGGCTGAAATGTTCAAGCGGTTCCAGCCATTGATGGCGACCACAGCGAGCGTAAGATCCGACAATTCCTTTTCATTGAACTGCTGGCGCACACGCTCATAAACCTCATCCGGCACGTGGCCGTCGGTGATGAGGGTGAGACCCTCGGTCCACTCCAGCGCGGCGCGTTCGCGATCGGTGTAGAAGGGAGATTCGCGCCAGGCATCGAGCGAATAGAGCCGTTGCTCGGTTTCTCCGCTTGCCCGCAGTTCCTTCCAGTGCATGTCTAGGCAGTACGCGCAGCCGTTGATTTGCGAGGCACGCAGATCTACCAGAGTAAGCAGTCTTTCTTCCAGGCCGCAGTTACGAAGATATTGCCCCAAACCGAACATAGCTTTAAGTGCTCCGGGGGCTGCCTTGGCATAATTAAAACGCGCTTCCATAAATCCTCCTTTTGGTTATTCGATTCGGTATTCGCCGGATGGAACCAAAGTTATCCGCCATTTGGCGTACAGCGATTACCTTAGGCGCGCGGAGTGAATAAATACGCGCCTTTGTGAATCGAGTAGTTCCTCAGTCGATCAAAATAAGCAAGCGCAAAATCACAAGGAGAAAGCGGAAATCATGATCAGTGACTCAGTTGATATCGATGTATTGATCGCCGGGGCTGGTCCGGTGGGCCTG
>Ga0335078_10002886_pt1 | contig 25811 bp, 19 predicted proteins | sample Lox_Sample_32_FD_206711 | JGI IMG/M metagenome (GOLD analysis project Ga0335078, IMG submission 206711) | Soil microbial communities from Loxahatchee National Wildlife Refuge, Florida, United States - Lox_Sample_3.2 | ecosystem: Environmental > Terrestrial > Soil > Wetlands | place: USA... | reverse complement strand
TTTTTCAGCGGATACATAACGCGCCCTCCATAGACAGCATAGCCCCACCGCCGCGAGGTGGGGTGGAGAATCGGGCGCCGATAACTTACTCCCAGCGCAACGCCACCAGCGGATCCACCTTCGTCGCCCGTCGCGCCGGCAGATAACTCGCCACCAGCGCCACGGCGATCAACACCGCGCACGCAGCGCCGATGGCGAGCGGATCCGTCGGTTTCACGCCGTAGAGCAGGCTTTCGATCAGCCGCGTCAGCCAGACGGTCAGCACCAATCCCGCGATCATTCCGCCGGCCACCCACCGCAGCGTGCGCAGCAACGTCATTTGCAGGACATCGCGGCGTCGCGCCCCCAACGCCATACGGATCCCGAACTCGTGGCGTGAGCGATTCACGGCATAACTCGCTACGCCATAAATCCCCACCGCGGCGAGCACCACGCCCAGGCCGCCGAACAGGCCGAAGAGCAAGGTATCCAATCGTTCGCTGGCGGTGGTCTGCGCGATCAGCTTGTTCATGTTCTCGAAGCCGTATACGGGGACGGTCTTGTCCACCGTTGCCGCCACGCGGCGAATAGTGTCCGCCAAACCCGCCGGGTCAGCCGCCGCTTTCACGACGATCGAAGGCAGCGGACCGGGAAGCTGGGCGTGCGGAATGTAATACTGCGGCTGAAAGTCCTCGTTCAACACGACCCGGGTGTTGTTGACTACCGCGACAATCTCGCGCCAGGGCGCCGGATCGCTCATTGCCAGGCTGGGACGAATCCGCTTGCCGATGGGGTCTTCGCCGGGATAAAACCTTCTCCCAAATGCTTCGTCCACGGCGACCACTGGCGGCGATGCCATGGTATCGTGCGCCGTGAAGTCGCGGCCCTTTCGCACCCTCATGCCCATCGCATGGAAGTATCCCGGACTCACGATGTGGACGCGGCCCGAAGGCGATTCGCCTCGCGGATAACTCCGCCCTTCGATATCGACTCCCGACACGGGATCGAACGTAAATGGGATCGGCCAACTGGCGACGGCCGCCTTCACCTGGGGCAGCGCGCGTAGTTTCGAGAGGAAATCGTCGAAATACAGGAGCTGCTTCTCCGGCGTATATTCCGGAAACGGCAAGTTGAAGTCGAAAGCAACTACGTTGTGCGGGTCGAAACCCGGTTCCACGCGCATCAGCCGCAAGTAACTCGCGATCAGCAATCCGGCGCCCGCCAGCAGAAGAACCGCCAGCGCGGATTCGGCGGCCACCAGGAAATCGCGGAAACGCCGGCGCGCGCCGCTTTCGCTGACCGTTTGCCGGCTTTCCTTCAAGGCTGCATCGACGTTCGGCAGCGAAATCTGCCACGCCGGAATGACGCCGAACAGAACTCCCGTAATCACCGAGAGCGCCACCGTGAAAATCAGGACGTGGCCGTCCACCGCGATATCGCGCTCGCGCGGTATGGCGTCGGGAATAATGGTGAGGAGCGCTCGCGTGCCCCAGTGCGCCATCAGGATCCCCAAACAGCCGCCGGTCAGCGACACCAGCAGGCTCTCGGTGAGCAACTGCGCTACCAGCATGCCGCGCCGGGCGCCCAAGGCGGCGCGAATGGCGATTTCCCGCGACCGCGCCAGGTTGCGCGCCAGCGACAGGTTTGCCAGGTTCACGCAGGCAATCAGCAGAACCCCCGCCGCCACCCCGAAGAGCAGCAGCAATGACCGCCGCGATTCGCCCACATAGCGCTCCAGTTCCGGCAAGGTCACAATCGATGTCCGGCGCTTGTTCGAATCCGGATACTGCGCCGCCAGACGGCGCGCGATCACGTTCATATCGGCCGCCGCCGTTGCCGCGGCCGCGCCCGGTTTCAAGCGGGCGATCACGCTCAGCCAGGAATAGCCGCGCTGCACCTTCGGCGGTCCCTGGTCGAGCGCCGAAGTGGTCCACAGGTCGCCATCGTAGTAGGAAGGCGGAAAACGAAACCCGGCCGGCATGACGCCCGTGACGGTGAATTCCTGCCCATCGATCTTGACGGCGCGGCCGGCAATCGATGGATCGCTCCGAAACTGCTCGCGCCACAGGCGGTCGCTGATGACGGCGACGCGGCGCCCCGGCCGGTCGTCATCGGGCGAGAAGCCGCTGCCCAGGACAGGCGACGCGCCCAGCACTTGAAGGAGGTTGGCCGATGCCACCAGCCCTTCGATGTGCACCGGCCCGGCCGACCCGGTGACGGTGAAACTCTGGCCGTGGTAACTGGCCACGCCGGAGAAGACATGGTTCTGCGCCCGCCAATCCTCCACCTCGGGATATGAAGTCGGGCTGCCGAATCCAGGACCATTCTCCTGCAAGGAGAACAGTTGTTCGGACCCGGGGTAGGGAAGCGGCCGCAACAACACGCTGTTGACTACGGTGAAAATCGCGGCAGTTGCGCCGATCCCGAGTGCCAGGGTCAGCAGCGCCACGGAGGTAAATGCGCGGTCCCGCCGCAGCGCCCGCAGCCCGTATTTCAAATCGCGCCGCAGACGATCGAACGAAGCCCATTTCCACATGTTTCGCACATCCTCCTTCACCAGCGCGGAATTTCCAAGTGCGCGGCGGGCGGCATACCGCGCTTGTTCCGCCGAAAGACCCCGCTCGGCCTGTTCTTCCGTCTCGAGCTCCAAATCGAGGCGTAGCTCGCGATCCAGATCTTGTTCCCTTCGCCGCCGCCATCGCATCTCAGAAGACATTCTACCCGGAATCGCCTCGATGTGGGTAGACGAACTACCCTCATGACGGTTAGGCACAACCCGCGGTCGTGGAGATGAGTCGTCCACTGTGGCGAACCGCTGCCTGCTACCCTATAGGCAATGACGGGACGCTGGCCGCACGCAGTCATTGCATTGTGCCTGGCCGGATTTATCTTCGCCTTCGCCGCCCACTCCTTCCAGTCCCAGACCACCCGGAAGCGCAAATCCAAACCGAAACCGGTTTCAAATACCGTCAGCCCCGCGACCCGGGCGGCTTCCGCCGCCAAGGTGGACGAGTACCTGCAGAACTCCGCCAGCCTCGCTTTGTTTCAGCCGGGCGCGCTGGTGCCGGTCTTCGAGCAACTTGCCCGATTGAGCGCCGGCCAGGACCCTAAGACCGTCCACATCATGCACTTCGGCGACTCTCACACGGCCGCCGACGAATGGACCGGGGCACTGCGCGAATTGTTCAAGAGCCGCTTCGGCGACGGCGGATCGGGGTTTTCCGTAGCCGGGCGGCCGTTTCCCGGCTATCGGCGATTCGACGCCCCCGGCGGAGGTTCGACCCTCTGGCATTCCTACGGCGGCCACACCGGCGATGGCGACGGATTCTTCGGGCTGGGCGGGGTTTCGTTGACCTCCGCGCGGGCAGGCCAGTCGGTCTATCTCGACGCCGAGTGCGACCGCCTGGAAATCGATTACCTGCTGCAGCCGGGCGGCGGGTCGCTGGCGCTTTACGACAACGAACAGGAAGTCGACCGCATTTCCACCGATGGTGAACTGGGCCCGGGCTATACCGCCTACGAGACTTCGCCCGGCCCGCACCGGTTCAGCCTGGTCACGTTGAACTCCCGGCCGGTCCGGCTCTTCGGATGGGCCGCCGATAAATCCGCCGGCGTCACCTACGAAGCTCTCGGCTTGAACGGCGCCGAGGCCGTGGTCATCGAGCACTGGAACGAGGCCATGACGGCCACGTACCTGCAACACCGCAACCCCGGCCTGATCGTGTTGGCTTACGGCACCAACGAGGCCACCGACCCGAGTTGGAGTCCCGAAGGCTACCAGGCGATGTTCGGCGACCTGCTCGATCGCATGCGCCGGGCCGCGCCGGCGGCGTCGATTCTGGTGATCGGTCCCGGCGATCGCTGGCGCAATGTCCACGGAAAATGGCAGATCGTCGAGGGCATCGACAAGATCATCGAAGCCCAGAAGGCCGCCTGCAAGGAACACCTGTGCGCCTTCTGGAACACGCGGGAGCGGATGGGCGGCAAAGGCGCCATGCGCGATTGGGTCTATGCCGGGTCGGCTCAATGGGACTTTGTGCATTTCACCGCCACGGGCTACCATCGTTTAGCGGAAGCGCTGTTTGCCGACTTGATGCAGCAGTTCGAGGAATACCGGAAAAGCCGCGTCGAAACCGGCGACCACGCCGCGAAATATCGGTAAATCAAGAAACCATGGAGAGGCAGAAAAAAATCATCGAGATCGTCAACCGCGTAGCCGGTAAGCAGGTCGATCCCGCGCCGGACGAATCGCTTTTCGAATCCGGGGTTCTCGATTCCTTCATCCTCGCCGACCTCGTTTCGGCTCTCGAACAGGAATTCGCCGTCAAAATTCCCGATTCCGATCTGACGCCGCGGAAGTTCGATTCCGTCGAGCGCATCGATTCCTATCTCGCGAGCCGGTCCTGACCATGGCCTATCTTCGCGCCTTGGGCTGCTACCTGCCTTCCCGGGTGGTCGGCAATGCCGAGCTGGCGCCGATGGTGGGCGCCGATCCGGCGTGGCTGCTGCAGGCTACCGGAATCGAAGAGCGGCGCTTTGCCGCTCCCCAGGAGACCGTGGCCGCGTTGGGCATCGCCGCCGCCAAAGACTGCCTGGCGGCCTCTTCCATCTCGGCGTCCGAGATCGGGATGGTGATCGTTTCGAGCGGTTCGGCGGAACAGCGGTTCCCGGGTCCGGCATCGGTGATCGCGGCCGGCGCGGGGATCGCGGGCAAGCCGGCCATCGACCTGCCGATGGCCAGCGCGGGATCGCTGTTCGGCCTGGCGCTGGCGGCGCAAATGGCGCCCCGTTACGGCCACGTGCTGGTGGTGGCGTCCGAGATCATGTCGCGCGTGGTGCGGCTCGATCCCACGGGCCGCGACACGGCCATTCTTTTCGGCGATGGAGCCGGCGCCTGCCTGGTCAGCGCCGAAACCGGGTTCGCCGAAATCGCCGATTTCGTCCTCGCCACCGACGGCGATTTTGCCGAGACGCTCCGCCTGGATTTCGACGCCCCGCTCCACATGGACGGGCGCACCATCATTCTGCAAGCCTCGCGCAAGCTGCCGCGCGTCATCGGCGAATTGCTCGATCGCAATCAAATGAACGCGGACGCCATCGGAACCTATCTGCTGCACCAGGCGAATCTGAATCTCATCACGCGGGTCGCGCAGGCGCTGGGCGCCCCCGATGCGCGGTTCTTTCGCAACATCGCGCGCTTCGGCAACACTTCTTCCGCCTCGCTGCTGATCGCCGCGGCGGAATGGTGGGGCTCTTCCGGGAAACCGCTTCGCGATCCGGTGGTGCTGGCGGCATTCGGCGCGGGCCTCAATTGGGGCGCGATTCTATGCCGGGCGGCCAGTTGAGGCGCCGCTAGAACGGCCAATCCCAGGCATATGCCGAAAAGCGCCGGATGGTCCGGAATCCGACCTTTTCGTAGAGCGCGACGGCGTCGCGGTTGATGGCGGTGACGGTCAGCGAGCAGCCGCGGCAGCCGACGTCCTTCATTGCCGCCAGCGAGCGGCGCAGCAATTCGTGGCCGGCGCCCTTGCCCTGCACCGATGGCGAGATGCAGATCTGCGTGATGTGGCCGCACTCGGGGGAAATGAGGCTCGCCAGGGAGACGCCGCACAAACGCCCGCCGGGCGACTCGATCGCCGCGAAAGAGGCGGGACGGAAGAAAGTGCCGCATCCGGGAAACTGCACGATGTTGTAGAGGAACCGCCGCGCGCCGGGAGCGGAACGGTACTGGTCGTTGATGCGGCCATCGACGTGGCCCGCGTAGGCGTCGGCGATCACCTGCGCGGCGGCGTCGTGGAACTGGTCTGACCATCCCTCGATGGAAATGGCGGCTCGCAGCGCCGGTTGGCGGAGGTCCGCGGTGGCCAGATCGCACCGCATGTAATTGCGCTCGTAGGCCGAAGCATATTGGCTGTAGGGCAGCTCGCGGGTGGGGACGAAATCGAGCATCAGGATCTGCGATTCCACGCGGCTGATCTGCGGCTGCTTGCGGATGGACCCCAGTCCGAAGTCGAGCAGGTAATCTTCATAGCGCAGGTTGCGGCGGTCGAGGCGGACGTAGAGATCGCCCACCAGCGCTTTATACTCTTCGAGCACGTAGTACATGTAGCCCACGGTTTCGCCATGCTCCACCAGGGCATGGCCGCTGAGCGCGTGCAGATCCACGAAACGGCGCACCAGCTCGGCCGACTTGCTGAAGTCCCAATCCAGCATGCTGGCCCAACCCGCGGTCTCCTCGGCCAGAAGCAGTTGCAGGTCGCGCGCCGAGAGCTGGCGCAGGTCCACGAGCTCCGGTCCGGCGGGAGTGGGATACAGCCTGGCTGCCATTTCGCTGGTTTATTGTATCGCGGTGCTACGTCCGTGATATAAGGTATTCCGCATCACCCCGCGGGGCCGCCGTCCGCCGGTCTGGCTCATGGTGTGCAGCTTCCCTTGAAGCCAAATGCCTTATCAACGTATCGAGGACTACGGAATTATAGGGAATCTGCGCACCGCCGCGCTGATCAGCAAACAGGCGTCGATCGATTGGTTCTGTTTTCCCCGTTTCGACTCCCCCAGCGTGTTTGGAGCGATTCTGGACGACAAGAAAGGAGGGTCGTTCCGTATCTACCCGGTGGTGAGAGATGTAACCTTCAAGCAGCTCTACTGGCCCGACACCAACATTCTGGTGACCCGTTTCCTGTGCGCGGACGGCGTGGGAGAGGTGCTCGATTTCATGCCGATGCAAGTCGGGCAGGATGGGGATGAAGCGACCACGCTGATTCGCAAGGTCAGAGTCTTGCGAGGGAACATGCGATTTTCCCTGGAATGCCATCCCGCTTTCAACTACGCGCGCGACCGCCATTCGACGCGAATCGATCGCGACGGCGCCCACTTTCACAGCGATGGCCTGCATCTCACCCTGAGATCCGGAATTCGCCTGAGGCATTCCGGCACGGGCGTTTCCGCGGAATTCACCTTGAGCGAAGGGAAGGGAAGGACCTTCGAATTACACGATACCGGAAGGCGCGCGCGGCAGGCGGAGGCGGCGGTCAGCGAACCGGAGAGCGAGCGGCTCTTCGAGGATACCGCCGTCTATTGGCGGAAGTGGCTATCCAAGAATACCTACCATGGCCGCTGGCGGGAGATGGTCAATCGCTCGGCGCTGGTGCTGAAGCTGCTCACCTACGAGCCCACGGGCGCCATCATAGCCGCTCCCACCTGCAGCCTGCCGGAGAGTCTGGGGGGAGGGCGCAATTGGGATTATCGGTACACCTGGATCCGCGACGCGGCTTTCACGGTGTACAGCCTGATGCGCGTCGGCCACGACGAGGAGGCCATGCATTTCGCGGACTTTCTCGACGCGCGCTGCCGCGAGCTGAAGCACGGCGGCTCGCTGCAAACAGTTTACGGCCTGGATGGCCGGCGGACGCTGAAGGAGGAGACGCTCGATCACCTGGAAGGCTATATGGGCTCGCGCCCGGTGCGCACCGGCAATGCGGCCTATCGCCAGCTTCAACTGGACATTTACGGCGAACTGATGGATTCCATGTATCTCTACAATAAATACGGAAAGCCGCTTTCTTACGAGTTGTGGTCGTATCTGCGGGGGCTGACGAACTGGGTGTGCGCCAACTGGCGCAAAAAGGACGACGCCATCTGGGAAGTGCGCGGCGGCCGGAGTGATTTCGTGTACTCCAAGGTGATGTGCTGGGTGGCCGTGGACCGGGCAATCCGCCTGGCCCAGAAACGGTCGCTGCCGGCCGATTGGCGCCGCTGGCTCACCGTCCGCGACCGGATCTATGAGACCGTGATGAAGCGCGGATGGAGCGCGAAGAAGCGGGCATTTGCCCAGAGTTATCAGGGCCAGGCCCTGGACGCGTCGCTCCTGCTGATGCCGCTGGTGTATTTCATCTCTCCCAACGACCCGAGGATGCTCGAAACCATCGACGCCATCAATCGTTCGCCGCACGAAGGCGGGCTGGTCTCCGATGGCCTGGTGTATCGTTATGATGTCGACAAGACCCCGGACGGGCTCAACGGCACCGAAGGCACTTTCAATATCTGCACGTTCTGGCTGGTGGAAGCGCTGACGCGCGCCAGCAAGGATAACCCGGGCCGCCTGCAAAATGCGCGGCTGTTATTCGAACAGATGCTGGGTTATGCCAATCATCTCGGTCTGTACGGCGAGCAGATCGGAGTTCAGGGCCGCGCCCTCGGTAATTTTCCGCAAGCGCTTACCCACCTGTCGCTAATCAGCGCGGCGTTCAATCTCGACAGGTATCTGGACGGCAGGATCGGACCGACACCTTAGTTCATGGGTGCGCGGATCCGTCAAGGAGGGGAACATGCCATATGAAGATGGCCGGACGGTGGTGATCACGGGCGCATCAGCGGGGGTCGGCCGCGCCACGGTAAGGGAATTTGCCAACCGCGGCGTGAAAATCGGATTGCTGGCGCGCGGCTCGGAGCGGCTCGAGGCCGCGGCGGCGGAGGTGCGGGCGGCCGGCGGCATCGCCTTGCCGATTCGCGCCGACGTAGCCCATGCCGAGGAAGTGGAGGCGGCCGCCGAACGAATCGAACGCGAGCTGGGGACCATCGACGTTTGGGTGAACAATGCCATGGTGACCGTGTTCTCGCCGTTCTCCGAGCTTTCGGCGGAAGAATTCCATCGCGTTACAGAAGTCACGTACCTCGGCACGGTATACGGCACCATGGCGGCGCTGAAGCGGATGTTGCCCCGCGACCGGGGATGCGTGATTCAGGTGGGCTCCGCGCTGGCCTACCGCTCGATTCCGCTGCAAGCGGCTTACTGCGGAGCCAAGCACGCCATCGTCGGATTCACCGACTCGATTCGCAGCGAACTGCTCCATGCCGGAAGCCACGTTTGGATCACGGTGGTCCATCTTCCGGCCATGGCAACGCCGCAGTTCGACTGGTGCCGGACGCACCTGCCGCGGCAGCCGCAGCCCGTGCCCCCGATGTATGACCCCGAAGTGGCGGCGCGCGCCATCGCCGCGGCCTCGCTCAGCCGGAATCGGGAGATTTTTGTGGGCGGCCCGACAGTGGTTGCCGTCGAGGGCAACAAATTCGCTCCCGGCCTGGCCGACCGCTATCTTGCAAAGACCGCTTTCGACGCGCAGATGACGCCGGATCCGATCGCCTCGGACCGCCAGGACAATCTGTTCCGGCCGGTGGCAGGAGATTTTGCGGCCAACGGCCGCTTCAATCGGGACGGGCAAAAAGTTCGCAAGACAGCCTGGGTGTCCTCCACGCCATCGCTCGCGGTGCTGGCGATCGCCATGGGAGCCGGACTCATGGGCGCTGTTTTATCCGTAATCCGCAGGCCGCAAGGCTCGCTGCCCGGCCGCCCGAACGATCCTCAATCGCCCGCTTCCCTCGGAGAAGCCGATCTCGCCGGGGAGGCTGTCGAGCGGCGTTGAAAAAGCGAGAATCTACTCGTCTCCCGGGAAGGCGATCGTGCTCAACAGGGCATTTTCGGCCTGCCGGGAATCCAGGCGCGTGTGCTGGCAGATTACCGGCACATCCGACTCGATCACGCTGGAATAGTCTGTCGCCAGGGGGATGCGCTCCGGATCGGTGAGATTGTTGAAGCGCACATGGCGGGTCCTCTCCGCCGGAACGGTCAGCCGGTACGTGACGGGCTTGCGGTCGGAGTAGAAGACCGTGATTGTCACGTGGGCTTCGGTGTTCGAGGCGTTGAGAATGCACACGCACTCGTGGCTGGTCATCTCGGGCTCGGGTCCATGGCTGCCGGCCGGGATATAGCCCTCCGGGATGGCCCATCGTTTTCGTCCAATAGCTTTCATGATGTCCGCCGATTTCGCAAGGCAAGGTATGCCAGCCCGCCGATGGCAAATGCCGCGCCGGCGGTGACCAGCTCCCGGGCATATCCATCGTTTCGCTCGAGCCGCTGCCATCGCCGCTCCGGATAACCGCCGCTTGTCTCGCGGCCGCTGACCGCCATTCGCAGGATCTGAGCCAGGTGCAAAGCCTTCCGATCCGTCGACTGCGCGATTTGCGTCCGGCAACTGAAGCCGTCGGCGACAATCAACGTATCCTTCGCCGCCGCGCGGACTTTGGGCAGCACCCCGAGCTCGCCCACTTTCATGGAAAGTTCGTATTTCGCGGGTTCGAACCCGAAACTGCCGGCCATTCCGCAGCAGCCATCGTCCAGCATGGCCACGTCGAGGCCGATCTTCCGCAGCAACTGCTCTTCACTATCCATGCCGAGCACGGCTTTTTGATGGCAATGGCCATGCACCAGCGCTTTTCTTCGCAGCATGGGAGGCCGATAGTGCGGCGCCTTCTTTTCGAGGAACTCCCCAAGAGTGAAGGTTTGCTGCTGCAGCCGGCGGGCATCTTCATCATGCGGCAGCAGGTCGGCCATTTCGTCGCGAAAGACCGCCACGCAGCTCGGCTCCAGTCCGACCATGGGGACACCCGCCTCGATCTGCGGCCGCAGCACGGCCAGCGTCTGATGGAGCAGGTCCTTGGCGGAATCGAGCATCCCATAATCATATAGCGGCCGCCCGCAGCACAGATTGGCGGCCGGCACGAGCACGGAAAATCCCGCTGCTTCCAGTACCTCCACCGCCGCCGCGGCGATTTCCGGATGAAAGTAATTGTTGAAGGTATCGGCCCAGAGAATCACTTTCGAGCCGCCGTGATTCCTTTTCCCGCGATGGCGCAGCCAGGATTTGAAGGTCTGCCGGGCGAACCGGGGGAGCGGCCTTTCCGGCGTGATGTCCCCGATCGCTTTCAAGATGGCCCCAAGGCCGGGCGCCGATCCCATGGCATTCACCATTTCCGGCGCCCAGGAAGCAAGCCTGGCCCATATGTGGATCAAACCCATGCTATAGGCATGGCGCGGGCGCAGCCGGCCTTGGTAGTAGTGGGAGAGGAATTCGGCCTTGTAGGTGGCCATATCGACGTTGACCGGACAATCGCCTTTGCATCCCTTGCAGGACAGGCAGAGGTCCAGGGCGTCGAACACCTCTTCGCTCTTCCAGCCGTCGCGGATCACTTCGCCCTGGGCCATCTCGAAGAGCATGCGCGCGCGGCCGCGCGTCGAGTGCATCTCCTCCATGGTGGCCCGGTAGCTGGGACACATGGTGCCCTTTTCGTGGCGGCGGCACTCGCCGACGCCGACGCAGCGCAGCGTGGCCTGGGCGAAGCTTCCGCCATCCTGCAGATAATGAAAATGCGTCTCGGGCTCGACCGGCCGGTAATCCGCGCCCAGCCGCAGGTTCTCGTCGATGCGGTAGGCGTCGACCACTTTTCCGGGATTCATCTTCCACTGCGGATCCCACAGCGATTTGAATTCCCGGAACGCCTGGATCAGCTCCTCGCCGAACATTTTGTGCAGGAACTCGGCTTTGGATTGCCCGTCTCCGTGCTCGCCGGAAAGCGACCCGCCGTAGCGGACCACCAGATCGGTGGCGTCTTCCATGAACGATCGGTAATTGCGAATTCCTGCGGAGCTCTCGAGGTCGAAACTGACGCGCGTGTGGATGCAGCCCTGTCCGAAATGGCCGTACAGGGCTCCCTCGTAGCCGTGCTGGTCGTACAGCTTCTTCAACTCGCGCAAGTAAGCGCCCACCCTGTCGGGCGGGACCGCGGAATCTTCCCAGCCTTCCCAGGTCACGTGCTGGCCGGGCACCCAGGCCGTCGCGCCCAGGCCGGCTTCGCGAATCTCCCAAAGCAGTTTCTCCTGCGCCGGATCCTCGAAGAGGCGCATTTTGGGAGCGTCGGATTTCCGCTTCAGCGCGTCCATCAAGCGATGAGCGGCGTCGTCGGAATCTTTCTTGGTATCGGCCCCGAACTCCACCATCAGCCAACCCTTTCCTTCGGGCAGCAGAGGCAGATCTTTCACATCGAGGCCTTTGATCCGCATGTTGCGGATCAGCATTTCGTCGAGCGCCTCGCAGCCGATGGGCTTGGCGGCCATCACCGCCGGCACATGGTCGCCGGCGCTGAAGATATCGGGATATCCCAGCACCAGGAGCGAGCGTGCTTTGGGATTCGGGACCAGCTTCACCGTGGCTTCGAGCACAAACACGCAGGTGCATTCGCTGCCGACCAGCGCGCGGGCAACCTGAAACCCGTTCTCGGGCAGAAGATCGTTCAGATTGTAGCCGGAGACTCGCCGCGGGATTCGCGGATAGCGCTGCCGGATGAGCGAGCCGTACTGGTCGCGAATTTTCTTCAGGCCGGCATAGATTTCGCCCCTTCGCCCGCCGGCGGCGATGATTTCCTGGAGATCGCTCTCCGATGTGGGGCCGACGCGCATACGGAGTCCGTCGTACGTCAGAATTTCCAACTCGTCGACATTTTCGTCCGTCTTGCCGGCCATCACCGAGTGCACGCCGCAGGAATTGTTGCCGATCATTCCGCCCAGCGTGTTGTGGTTGTGAGTCGCCGGATCGGGACCGAAGGTCAGGCCGTGCTGGTTGGCGGCGTCGCGGAGCCAATCGAGCACGACGCCGGGCTGCACCCGGGCGCGCTTCCCGGCCGGATCGAGATCGAGGATCCGGTTCAAATACTTCGAGCAATCCAGCACCACGGCGACGTTGCAGCACTGGCCGGCCAGACTGGTGCCGCCGCCGCGAGCCAGTACAGGAGCGCCATATTCGCGGCAGGTTGCGATGGCGGCCACAACGTCGTCGGCCGATTTCGGAACGACCACACCGATCGGGACCTGGCGATAATTCGAGCCGTCGGTGGCGTACAGGGCGCGCGATCCGGAATCGAAGCGCACCTCGCACGAAATGCGCTTCCGGAGATCGCGGGCAAGATCGGAGGCGTAATCGGGAGGCGCGTCGCCCGGACGGCGGCGGAGCGGCGTCTTGGTGGACGCGTGGTTCTCAAGCAGCATTCCCATAGACTCGATATTTCTCCACATCGGGTTGTTTGATCTCGAGACCGAAGCCGGCCCGCGAGAGGTCGGGGCGGAGGGCCCCCTTCTGAAGCTTGGCGCCGCCGTCGAAGAACATCTGTTCGATGCGGACGTGATCGTGAAAGTACTCGACGTCGCGCGCGGATTGGGCGGCGCAGCACAAGTGCGCGTGCAGGGACGGGGCGGTGTGCGCCGACAGGGGGAGTCCGAAAGCCTGGCAGAGCGCGTCGGCCTGGAGGAAGCCGGTCGCGCCGGCGCACCGCGTGGCGTCCGCCTGCAGCACATCCACGGCGCCCGCCGCCAGCATCCGCCTGAAATAACCGGCTTCGTACCCATACTCACCCGCGGCGATTTCCATTCCCGCCGGGGCGCGGTTGCGGACCAGGCGCAGACCATTCAGGTCGTCGGACGAGACCGGTTCTTCAAACCAGCTCACGCCCAAATTGCGAAACTGCCCGGCTTTTTCCAGCGCCTGCTTTCGGCTGTAGGCGCCATTGGCGTCGACCAGCAGTCTTACATGCGGTCCAACGATCTCGCGGGCGTGCCTCACGCGTCCGGGATCCGCGTCCGGTTCGGAACCGATCTTCATCTTCACGGCCCGGATGCCTTGCGCCATCCACCCCTCCACTTGTGCCGCCAGTTGCGCTGGTGAATAGTTTGTGAACCCGCCGCTGCCGTAGACCGGAATCTCCTCGCGCACCTGTCCCAACAGTGTGACCACCGGCACATTCAAGATGCGGGCTTTCAGATCCCAGAGCGCGTTGTCGACGGCCGCAATCGCCATGGAAGCGATACCGGGGCGGCCGAGATTGCGTATCGCGTGGACCATTTGCCGCCAGATGCCGGGCACGCGCAGGGCGCTGCGGTGCAGAACATTCTTCTTCAGGGTGCAATCGATCAACGTCGCGGTGGCCACGTCGGCGTAGGTAAACCCGAGGCCCAGCTCGCTGCCGCTGCCGGCGCGGACGATGACGATGGTGGTTTCATTCCAGGCCAGCGTGCCATCGGCCTCGGGCGACGATGTTGGAATTGTGTAGGCCGCGGTTTCCAACCGATCCACCGGAAATTCCCAGCCGGGTAAGCCCACTCGCGAATTTGAGCACGCGTCGAACCAAGGTGTTCCGCTTCCAATTCACTTAACGTGCAGACCAGCGTGCGACGCGCACGTTCGCGCCGCGGGGCGCCCAAATCTCCGGATCGCTGGGCCCGAAGAGAGCCAGAACCGGTGCTCCGGCGGCCGCGGCCAGATGCGTGATTCCGCTGTCGTTGCCGATGTAAATGCGCGCCTGCGCCAGCCAACATGCGAGGCGGTAGAGATTGTTAATGTAGACCGCTTTCGGAAGCGCGGGATCCTCGGGGCCGGCGCACCAGCGCACGGTCATGCGGCGCTCGAGGCCGCGCGCCATCGTGCGGAATCGATCGATCGGCCAGTTTTTGGACGCGCTGCCGGAGAATGGATGGATCACCGCAAAATCGCCGGACTCCGCAATGCCGGCATCGTCGGCTTTGCAACAGATGCGCGCGATTCCATCGGACCGGCACTCGACAATCGTGCGCACCTGGTCGAGATAAAAATCGGTTGCGTGGCTTCGACAGTCGGCGGCGGGCAGCGCCGGGAAAAACCGGAACGGCAGTCCCAGCGATGCCACGTACTGTCGGAATTCAGGCCGGTTTGCGCCATACCACGACACGATGGAATCGAAAGCGGAGAGTTCTTCGAGAAGGCGTGGTGGAGGTTCGGCGACGCCCAGAAGATCGAGTCCCGTGGATGCAATGGCGCGCACATGCGGCGTGAACCGCACCAGCGGGACATGCGCCGAAGAGGTCCAAATCTCCAGTTTGCCGTCTTCTGATTGCGGCGCCAGGCACTCCAATGCGGGCAACGACAGGATGAAGTCCCCGATGGCGCCCGGGCGGATGGCGAGTCTGCGCAACAGCCCCAGTATCGCAAAAAACAGAAGACCCGGAAGTCGTTTTTTCCACATGCGATTCACCGTCATCGAGGTGTAACCGATTGGAAACATTACATATAAATCTTGAGGAAAAGGGGTGCCCGACTTCACAAAGTGATTGACGAATAACGGGCTTGCGTTCATAGTGAAGAAGGTTCCAAGAGGTTTGAGGAACAGCAAGCCTTCGAGAACGTAGCGGGCCAGGAACGATGATCCGTAGCTTTAGCGCTTGAAAGAGACAAAACGCTGCGGGGAGCGAGAGGAAATCGGGCGTAATCGAAAGGCGGGCCGGAAGGTCGGCAGAAACAACCGAACGCTTTGATCCGGACGGGGCAAAATCCCGAAAGGGGAGTGGAGGTTGTGGAGCAAGCCTGAGGCGCCAGCGGTAGGAAACGCGACGGGCCTGAAGCAGAGAAACCATCCGCCACCGGGGCGAACCGGGAGCGGGGGTGGAGCAGGAAGGCCGAACGGGCGTGGAACACGGCGGGCGCAGGAGCGAAGTGCCAGGTCGGAAGCGTCGACCCGGGAATGGTGGTTCCGAGAGGAGCAGCCGTTCCTGGCGAGTGAAAGGCCGGTACGAGCGAACGGACCCGTACAGGAGACCAAGGTCTGCGGTGCGCTGGGAAGCTTTGATCCCGGAGCCGGCGAAAACGGCTTTGGGGGAGCAGAACAGCGAGGCACACAGCGCTCCTGGACGCGATGCTCGGTGCGGTGCATGCCCGCGGAGAGCAAGGCTGGGAATCAGGTCACTTGGAACCTTTTTCTTTTTGGCGGCTCGTTATCGAACCGCCTGCAGCTCCTTCTGTCCCGCGATGTAGCGGTCGACGTAATCCGAAAAAGCGCTCTGCAGGGCAATCCGCGCCGCATCCGATCGGCCGACCGCGCGATCTTCAATCTGGCGCACCGGCAGCAGGTCACGGGTGGTCGATGTGATGAAAACCTCATCGGCGGATTCCAGATCCGCCGGCTGCAAAACTTTTTCCGAGATCTGAATACCCGCGACGTGGACTTCTCCCAATATCACTTCCCGGGTGATGCCCGGCAGGCACCCCGAGTTCAGCGGCGGCGTCCAGACCTGGTTTCCCGAAGCGGCAAAAATATTCGCGGACGTGCACTCGGCCACTTCGCCGCGCTCGTTGAGCAGGATCACCTCATCGAACCCGCGGTCGTGCGCGGTTTCCGCCCAGGTGAGATTCATGGCCCATGACAGGATTTTGGTTCCGGTGAACGGACTCGCCGAGTGGCGTCCGTTCGCCTGGTAGGCCAGCTTGACGCCGGAGCCCCACTCTTTGGAGTCGGCGGTGAGCGCGATCAAGTCGCTCTCCCGGCCGTTCGATGGCCCCTCCCACATACCGCCGCTATTGCGCACGATCACCAGCCGCAGGGTGCAATTGCGGGCATGGTTGGCTTCGATCAGCTCCAGGAGATCGCGGCGAACCGCCTGCGGGTCCTGCGGAATGGAGATGTGAAACAGGGCGGCATCGCGGGCGATGCGGGCCCAATGCCTCTCAAAAGCGAACGGAATGCCCTCGGCGATACGAAGCGTGCTGAATACGCCCCATCCCGATAAGAGCCCCACCTGTCCCGGGGATAGCGAGAGATCGGACGTCTCGCGCACTGTCTGATTATGAAGGATGTAACGGTGGACCACGGAAATATTCTAGCTCGCCGTGCCGCCCGTTCCGGAATCCACGGCATTATCGCCAGTTCGCGAAAGGCGCCGATTGGGACTGTCGCGACGCCGAAATCAGCTCGGGCAGACGACGCCGCCGATGAAACAGCCGGTCCAGCAGAGACTCGAGCGCGCTCTCATCGTCTTCCAGCCATTCCGGCGGGATCGCTTTCCATGCGCGGTCGATTACTTCCTCGGGAAAGTTCATTATCAGATCGAGCCAGGGTTGAAAATCGTCCAGTTGATGGATGGCATCGTACACCACTTTGCGCGCATAAAGACCCTGCAGGGGCGACTCCGGGAAGTCCCAATTGGGTCCATTGAACGCATACCCGTGGTCGATCATGCGCGCGATGAAAGCCATGCGTCCTCCGTCGCCGTGACGCACCATCGCGCGGTGGAAGACGGCTTGCCGTCCGTCGGCGTTGCCGACCCATTTATCGAACACCAGAATGGCGCGGAAGTCCTCCAGGTTGGCGACGCCTCCCAACAAGGCGTCGGGCAGGAAATCGTAGACGGCGATGCGGGCAGGATCGCCCGGGTAGCGGGAGCCGAAATGCCAGCCCGGAGACACGTCGATTCGCCGCGACCCCAGCATGAGACAGACATCGCGGTTCTCCTCGAGGAAGGCCGGCGTCACGCGGATCAGCGACGCCTCCGGCGCGGAGATTTTCAAGTAGTCGAGCAGAGTGCTGGCGAGCAATTCGTTCACGAGCACACGCCGGTGCTGGGGATTATTGAGGAATTTGACGACGTACCAGTTGCTGTCGTCCGCCTGGAATAGATGGGCTTGGGCGCCTCCGCGCATTTTTCGAATGTGCCGGACGGCGGTGAGGGGCATCGAAGCGAAAATCGAGTACCCTAGAGTTGTATCACAGGGAGGAGAAGAGAATTGACCGAATCGGAATCGAATTCCACCGCGGAACCGAAGGAGTCGCCGCAGGCGCCGGCGCGCAGCAATAACGAAGTCGCTTTGGAGTTGATGCGCTTTATTGCCAGCACCACGGGCTATGGGAAAGCGGGGCAGGGCACGGCGGGATTCTCCGGAAAACCGCAGACACGTTCGCCGGAAGAGCACGCGGAAGCGCTTCTCGAACTCTTTGACCGCTGCCGGCGCGTCGTTAACAAGGAATAAGGTTTGGATTGCAGCCGGCGGCGGGCCGCCGGCTGGCGATAAGAGGGATCGAACGCCCGGATCTACTTCTTCTTGCCGGCCTTTTTAGCGGCCTTCTTTGCGGGGGCCTTTTTAGCCGCTTTTTTGGCGGGCGCCTTCTTGGCTGGCGCCTTTTTGGCCGGGGCTTTTTTGGCAGCCTTTTTAGCGGGCGCTTTCTTGATCGGCGCCTTCTTGGCAGCCTTCTTCGCCGGAGCCTTGGCAGCGGCCTTTTTGGCTGGAGCTTTCTTGGCGGCCTTTTTCGCCGGAGCTTTCTTCGCGGCGGCGGCTTTTTTCATCGGCTTCTTCGCCGGTGGAGCCTCGGCAGGCGGTTCGCCTGGTTCGGGCGCGGCGGGCACCTGGGCGGGCGAAGGAACCGCTACCGCTACCACTTCTTCAACTTCCTCTTCTTCATCTTCCTCGTCGTCCTCGAAGTCGTCCAGCTTCGCGTCGAGTTCAGAGTTCTCTTCGTCTTCGTAGTCGTGGAAGTCTTCCATCTCTTCTTCATCCTTGGGAGCGATTCTTGACCTATCAAACATTCAGCAGGCCTCCTGGTATCAGGGCACGATCACCCATAGAATACCCTTTTTTGACGATGAGGCAATAGCAAAAACGCAAGTTGATCGAAAATTCAGCGGAGGATGCGATCTCGAAGTCTCCATCGGACGGGCATCACTTCGTCGCGGCGGGAGAGGCGTTTCGGCGCCGGTGGATCAACCAGCGGCTATTTGCCCGAGGGCAGGAGGACTGCCGGCGGCGCCGAGGAAACGGGCGCCGTCGCCGGCTTCGGCTGTGGCTTGGGGCCCGCTGCGACGGGCCTCTGCTGCAGCTTCGGCGCCGCGACAGCCGGCTTCGCGGGAGCTCCCTTGGCCACCACCGCGGTGACGCCATGATGCTGCGCCGCGGGTGTGCGATGGGCCATCGTCGTGACAGGCTTGCGCACCGGCGCATCCACGCGCACCGCCGCGGGAATCAGCAGCCGGTCGCCTTCGGGCGCATCCTGGGTCTTGAGGTTGTTTGCGGCAATGATCGCCGCTGAGGTCACTCCGAAGTGCTTGCCCACCGAAAGCAGAGTTTCGCCAGGCCCCAGGGTATGCATGCGCCACGCATTGCGGTGCTCGGGCGGCACCATTTCCAAACCGCTCGAAAGCACATTACCCGAACCCTTCGGAACGTGAATCGCATACCCCGTGGGCGCCAGCCCGTGCAGCACCGCCGGATTGAGATCGCTCAATTGGGGCAGGGGAGTGTCGGTGACATCCGAGACCAGCGCCAGGCTGGTGGGCGCGGATAGATCCACGGTATCGTATTCGAGCGGCGCATCCATTTGCGCGAGATCCAAACCGTACTCGGCCGCATTCTTCTCGATGATGGTCATCGCCAGAATGATGGGCACATAGTTCGTGGTCTCCGCCGGAAGGACGCCGCGGCTGCGCAATTCCCAGAAATCCGCGTATCCGGTCCGCGCAACGGCGTCTTCCACCACATTCGGACCGCAGTTGTAGGCCGCAATCGCCAGGTACCAGTCGCCGAACTCGTTGTACAGGTCATGAAGATGGCGGGCGGCCGCGCGCGTCGCCTTCTCCGGGTCCATGCGGTCATCCACGTATGCCGTGTGGTTGAGCCCGTATTGCATTCCGCGAAACTCCACGAACTGCCACATTCCGACGGCCGCCATGCTCGATCGCGCGCGCGGCATAAATCCCGATTCGGCCTGCGCCAGATGGATCAGCTCCTGCGGCACACCCTCTTCATCGAGGATCCGCTGAATCATCGGGCGGTACCGTCCGGATCGCTGCGTGGCGAACGCCAGCGTGCCGCGGCCGCGATTGGAGAAGAAATTGATATAGCCCAGCACCGTGTCGTTGACGGTAAGGGGCAGTTGCGAAACCGTGGCGGCAGCCTGCTCGCGGACCCGATTCTTCAGTTTCGGGTCGACGGGGAAGGTCATCTGCAGAATGTCTTCCAGGGGAGCTTTCTCGAATTTATTCTCGTCGGCAGCCTGGGCTCCCATGCCGGCCGCATCCAGGCGATGGACCGATTCCACCATGTCGTCGAGGCGCCGCTGGTAATCCTGGCGGTCGGCCGGTTCCAGATCCGAAGCTTCCACCATCTCGTCGATGGCGGTGTCGAATTCCCGACGCGCGGCGGAAAAATCTTCCGACTGGTACAATTTCCTGCCCGATTCGAAGGAACTCTCGGCGCGGCGCACCATGGTGTCGCCCGCGGTCCAGCGGGGCAACGTGGGCGCGACATTCAGCAAGGGGATCGGATCGCTCGCGACAGGCGACGGCTCGACGGGCGGCGCGTCCTGGGTAATCGCGGCTAAGGTGGCCGACCGAGGAGCGGGGGGGAGGAAAGGCCGCAAATGGGCGCTGGGTTGCTCGGATAACACGCAGCTAACGGAGGTAAGGGCCGCAAAAACTAGCGAACACAACCAGACGAACTTCGTCCGCACGTCCATCAAGAGCTCCCTAAACGATGAAAATAAAGCTACTTCGATGGGCCGCCAGGCGGCACAATCGTTAAAAGACTACTACACATCACTGTCCGGCGCAACCCTAACCACACCCCTTAACCGTATTAGTGTGTCCACAGTGACATGCGGTGTGTCGAAATTTCCGCGCGATTTATGACACGCGCCACCGCGCCGGGGCATTCGAAATCGGCTACTCTTCCTCTTCTTCTTCACCGGTGGCCGCAGCCTTGGCGGCAGCGATAATCTTGTCGGCTTGCAACTGCGGCACGAAATCGTAGTGATCGAACTCCATGGTGAAACTGGCGCGGCCCTGCGTCATCGCCGTCAGGTCATTCTGATAGTTCAGCATTTCGGCCATGGGGACCTGGGCACGGATGAACTGAGTGCTTCCTTTAGTTTCCATGCCGGAGATGCGGCCGCGGCGCCCGTTCAAGTCGCCCATGAGATCGCCGGCATATTCCACCGGCGCCTGGATTTCCACGTTCATGACCGGCTCGAGAATGCTCGGCTTGGCATGTAACATGGCGGCCTTGAAGGCTTTACGAGCCGCCAACTTGAACGCCAGCTCGGACGAGTCCACGTCGTGATAGGAGCCGTCGTAGACCGTCACCTTGAAGTCCACCATGGGATAGCCGGCCAGGTAGCCCTTCTCGGCCGCTTCGATGATCCCCTTCTCGACCGCGGGAATGTAGTTCTTCGGAATGGCGCCGCCGAAGATCTCGTTGGCAAATTCGAATTTGGCGCCTCGCGGCAGCGGCTCCATTTTGATCCAGCAATCGCCGAACTGGCCGTGACCGCCGGTCTGTTTCTTGTGGCGGCCCTGGACATCCGCGGTTCCGCGGATGGTCTCGCGATAGGGAATCTTGGGAGCTTTGAGCGTGACATCCACGCCGTACCGGCGCTTCAGGCGGCTGACCACGATCTCGACGTGCTGCTGGCCCGAACCCGCGAGCAGAAATTCGCGCGTCTGCGGATCGCGATAGAACCGCAGCGACTGGTCCTCTTCCAGGATGCGGTGAACGGCGTTGCCCATGCGATCTTCGTCGTTCCGCGATTTGGCCTCGATGGCGAAAGCGATGGAAGGCTCCGGCAGCTTGACCGGGGAATACGTGAAATTGAATCCCTTATCGGCCAACGTGTCGCCTGTAAGAGTGTCTTTAAGCTTGGCGACGGCGCCGATGTCGCCCGCATTCAGTTCCGTGGTCGGCTGCAGGGTCTTTCCCTGAGGACAGCTCAGGTGTGCCAGCCGCTCGGAAGTGCCGCGCGTGAGGTTGTTCAGGTTGGCGTCGTTCTTCACCACTCCCGTCATCACCTTGAAGTTGGTGATACGGCCGGCGAACGGATCGGCAATCGTCTTGAATACGAATAGCGAGCACGGCCCGGCGGGTGTGATCTTCTGGGTGGCGCCTTCCGCGCCGCCATGGACGGGCACGGGGTCGCGATCGATGGGCGAGGGCAGGTTCTCGACCACGAAATTCAGAATCAGATCGCTGCCGATGTTGTTCAGTCCGGATGCGCACATCACGGGGAAGATGCGCAGCTCGCGGATGCCCTGTTTCAACCCGTCGAGGATATGTTCGGGCGCCAGCGTTCCCTTGTCGAAGAACTCTTCCATCAGGGCGTCGTTGCCTTCGGCCACCATTTCCACGAGCGCTTCATGGGCTTTCTGCGCGGCGTCCGCGACACTGGCCGGGATATCGCCTTCTTTTCCTTTGCCGTCGCCGCCGGCGGTATAGGTGTACGCTCTCATGCGGATCAGGTCGACCACGCCGCTGAAATCGCGCTCGCTGCCGATGGGGATCTGGATAGGAACGGCGGTGCGGCCGAACATTTCCTGAACACTTCCGAGGGCGCGCGGGAAGTCCGACCGTTCGCGGTCGAGTTTGTTGATGACGATGGCCCTGGGAAGGTTGAAATCGTGAGCGAAGGCCCAGACCTTTTCGGTCTGCACTTCGACGCCCGAGACGCCGTCCACGACGACGAGAGCCGCATCGGCGGCGACCAGCGAAGCCTTGGTGTCGTTGATAAAGATGTTATAGCCGGGGGTATCGAGGATATTGATTTTGCACTTCTTCCACTCGGCGATGCCTACCGCAGTGGAAATGGTGATCTTGCGCTGGATTTCGTCCTCGTCGAAATCGGTGATCGTGTTGCCCTCATCCACCCGCAAAAGCCGGTTGGAGGCTCCCGCGGCGAACAGGCAGCCGGCGGTGAGCGATGTTTTCCCGGAATCGCCGTGGCCCACCACACCGACGTTCCGAATGTCCTTGCTTTCGTATACTTTCACGATTGGCTCCCTGGCTTCTGACGAGAGGTCATGCCGTAAGGCAAAGTAAAACGGAATAGTAACACAAGCCTCGGAGGGTGGGCTTCGGGCCGGGCGCGGCGGGCCGAGTCCTGCCCGTAAGCCACTGCTGCCGCTGAAATTTCTTCCCCTTAGGGGCGGATTGGCGTCCGCCGCAGGCTTCCGGCCTGCCCTACACTTGAAGATGCCATTGTGAACAAGCGCCTGCCTCTACTCATCCGGCACGTCATGTACAACCTGCGCGGCGGGTTCCTGGTCCGCCCGCTGGTGATCGCGCTGGTTTTGGCGGCTGCCGGCGCGTCATTCTCCTGGCTGGAGGAAGAAGTTCCCGGCATCAGCGCCTGGGTGCCGCGCGTGATTTTTCCCTCGCACGCAGATCCGCAAGTGGCGCAGGTGATTCTGGGCGGCATCGGCACTTCGATCATGACGGTGGTGTCGATCGTTTTCGCCATCCTGCTGATGACCCTCACTTTGGCCTCGATGCAGTTCTCGCCGCGGATCATTGTCGGGTTCGCGCGCGACGGCGTTACCCAATGGACCCTGGGGATCTTCCTGGGAACGTTCTCGTACTGCATGGCCGCGCTGCCGGCGGCGCGTTCGCAGCCGCATCCGTTTGCGCCGGTGGGCACGGTTCTGGGGGCGATGATCCTGGCCTTGGCCTGCGTCGGCTGGCTGCTGCTCTTCATTCACCACATTTCGATCGCGATCGGCGTCAACCAGATCGTCGACAGAATCGCCAGTGAAACGGAAGTGGTAGTGGATGAAATGATGCCCTGGCCGCGACGGGCCACGCATTTCACCGGCGGCGATATGGTCGATCAGGTGAAATGGGAACAGTCGATTCCGAGCGAGGTATCCGGTTACATCCGATTCATCGATATCAAACGACTGGCGACCCTGGCGACGAATTACCGCATCAAGATCCAGGTGCTTCGCCGCGTCGGCCGATTTGTGCCGCAAGGCGTCCCATTGGTGGCGGTATCGAAGGCCGATCGCGTCACTCCGGAACTGGGCGCGGCGCTGCGAGGGGCATTCGATTTCGGCCCGTCGCGAACCTTGCAGCAGGACGTCGAATTCGGCATCCTGCTGATCGTCGATGTCGCGCTCAAAGCGATTTCGCCGGCGGTGAACGACCCCAGCACGGCTATCAGCTGCGTCGACCAGTTGAGCCGCATCCTGATCCGGGTGGTATCCCGCGAGCCGCCGGAGAGCGGGTTGTACAATCCGCCGGGTGTGCTTCGCGTATACGTCCCGTGGCTTGGCTTCGACCGGCTGTTGGATGCGGCCTTTGAACAGATCCGGATGTATTCGAAAACCGACGTCGCGGTGAGCTTGCGCCTTTTGCGCGCTCTGGGCGATATCGCCGCCACCACCGCCGATGCGGAGATCCGCAAGCTGGTTTTGGATAGGGCGAATCGGGTCGTGACCGGCTGCTCGGAGCGTCTGGGAGAGCACGAGCTCAAGGAAATCCGCGAGCGGTTGGCGGGAATCCAGTCGGTTGCAATTGTTACGGCGTGATTCCCGGCGGACAGCCTTCCAATACTCCGGCCGCAGGCAATTACTGACTTACCGGCTTTCCAGCCTCCAAAGCTTCGATCATTGCCTCGAGATTCTTGCGGTTCAGTTCATCCGGAGCCTGCTTCACCGCGATCTTGGCGTGCTCGAGCGCCTGCTTGGTGTCGCCCTTCGAGATGTACATCCGCGCCAGGCCGACGTGAACCGGCCACGCGTCGCCATTCCGCTCGGCGTTGAGCTTGAAGACCTCGTTCGCCTCGTCGATGAGCTTCCCTTGCTGCAACTGGCGCGCATATTGATGAATGTCGACCGGCGAAGTGCCGGGAAGGCGAAGCGCCGTTTGCATGATCGCCTTGGACTCGTCGTCGCGCCCCATCGCGTGGAGCACCTGCGCCTTGACGCTGAGGGTGCGGAAATTTGCCTGGCCGATTCCCGGCATACTGATGGCGGCCTCGGCCCACTTCAATCCTTGATCCAGATTCGTCTTGCTCTGAATCGTATACTGCGCGGCGACGTCGTACGCATGGAAATCAAAACCGGGCTGGTTGGCCAGGTCTTCTTTCAGGCGCGAGATATAAATGTCGTTGATGTGGGGCACCTGAATGTGCCAGCCGACGGCGAGATCTTCCCATTGCAGCTCCACCAGCGCCGAATCCGGTTTGCGTTCGGGGAACTCGTAGGCGAGGTATTCACGGTATTCGTGTGGATGAGGCTTAACGTTGACGCGCAGCGCATCTTCGCTCTCTTCATAGAAGAAGCTGCCCCATTCATGCCAGCTCCTGGAGAATATGATCGTCCACTCGTCCTTATTTGGAATCATGTGCAGGCCGTAATGACCGGCCGGCAATTGCCGGCCCTCGACCAGGACGTTGTCCGACGTGGAGAATACCGTATTTTCATTGGCGCCGGCGCGCCACGGCCCTGGCTTGCCATTGCCGAAACCGAGATCGGACAAGCCGTACGGAACCAGTTCGCCCCAGATATGCCCGCGCCGGTCTTTACCGGCGGCGGGACCCGCCGTGGCGTGGACCGACGGGCTCGAATAACTGATCGAGATTCGCACCGGCCCGATGTATTGAACGGTTTCGGCTTTTTGGTTGTTGCCGCTGGGCGGCAGAGTCATTCCCGGGTACTGCGCGCAAGCGGTCCCGGCGAAAACGAAAAGCGAAAGACCCCAGTATCGAAATCGCATGGACCTAGAGACGGGCGACGGATCAAATCGTTTGGGCGGCCGGTCAGCTTCCCACCACTCCCGCCAGCGGACTGCTGGCGCTGGCATACAGCTTCCTCGGCATGCGCCCGGCTTCGTAAGCCAGCCGTCCCGCTTCCACAGCCAGTTTCATCGACGTCGCCATTTTGACGGCGTCCTCGGCGGCGGCGATGGCGGTGTTCATAAGGACACCATCGGCGCCGAGTTCCATGGCGACAGCGGCGTCGGATGCCGTACCTACCCCCGCGTCGACGATCATCGGGACCGTAGTGATCATTTCGCGCAGGATGCGCAGGTTGGCGGGGTTCTGCACGCCGAGGCCGCTGCCGATGGGAGCGGCCAGCGGCATCACCGCCGCGGCTCCGGCATCCATGAGCCGGCGCGCATTGACGACATCGTCATTGGTATACGGCAGCACCACGAAGCCTTCCTTCACCAGCGTTCGCGTGGCTTCGAGGAGGCCGGCATTGTCCGGGAAAAGCGTCTTTTCGTCGCCGATGACTTCCAGCTTGATCCAGTTGGAGAGCCCGACTTCGCGCGCGAGCAGAGCCGTCCGGACGGCGTCGTCGGCGGTGTAGCAGCCGGCGGTATTGGGAAGGATGAAAATCCGGGATCGGTCTATATAATCGAGCAGCGATTCCTTGGAGCGAT
>Ga0335078_10002885_pt1 | contig 25817 bp, 24 predicted proteins | sample Lox_Sample_32_FD_206711 | JGI IMG/M metagenome (GOLD analysis project Ga0335078, IMG submission 206711) | Soil microbial communities from Loxahatchee National Wildlife Refuge, Florida, United States - Lox_Sample_3.2 | ecosystem: Environmental > Terrestrial > Soil > Wetlands | place: USA... | reverse complement strand
GTCCCGGGTCACCACGCTGCCGGCGCCGACGATCGCCTCGTCGCCGATCCGCACCCCCGGAAGCAGGATCGCGCCCACCCCGACGTATACGCGCCGGCCGATGTCGACTCGCCCGACGCGCGAATACCCGAGCCAGTGCTTGATGCTCGCGTCGTGGGCGACGATTCGCACGCCGTCGGTCACCACCGCCTCGTCCCCGATCGTGATCAGACCGAGGAAGCCGTAGTCGAAGTGCACGGCGCCGAGGTAGACATCCTTGCCGAGCTTGAGCCCGTGCTTGACGAGCCAACCCGGGGTGGCGTAACCGCGCAGCCGGTTGATCACGGTGTGACGAAGGCTCCTGCGGGCGGTCAGACGCGGCGGGCCGCTGGCCGTGTCGCCGACCGGCGCGAGATCCGGCGGAATCGCCCTGGGCTCGGATGACTCAATCGGCACCGTGCATCACGTGTCCTAGGGGGCTGCGACCACCACGGGCTCTCCCGTCACCGTGGGCGCTCCTCGCGGGTCGGGATCGCCGATCACGTCCATGAACAGGCGCGACAGCGACGCCGCCGAGGTGTCGATGTCGTAACAGCCGGCGACGACGTCGCGACCCGCTTCGCCCATGCGTCGCCTGAGCGTGGGATCCTCGAGCAAGCGCTCGAGCGCGTCCGCGAGCTCGTCCTCGCGCCCAGGGGAGACCAGCAACCCGTTCTCGCCGTCGCGGACGAGCTCTCGCACGCCGGCGACTGCGGTGGCGATCACCGGGCGACGACAGGCCAGCGCCTCCATCAGAACGACCGGGATGCCCTCCCAGAAGCTCGGAAGGCAGAACACGCTCGCGGCTTCGTAGTGGGCGGCGATCGCGTCCTGGCCCACCGCTCCCGCGAAGATCACTCGATCGGACAAGCCGAGCCGCGCGGACAGGCGCTTGAGGCCGTCCTCGGCAGGCCCGTATCCGACGAGCTCGAGCTCGACGTCGACCCCGCGCTCGATGATCCGAGCAAACGCGTGGAGAAGGACGGACTGCCCCTTTTCGGGGAACAACCGGCCGACGCACAGTACCCGTGGGCGTCCGTCGCTCGGGGGGTCGCCGACGCGGTCGTACGCCGCGGGCTCGATCCCGCAGCGGACGACGTGCAGCTTGGGCCACTGGTCCTCGTCGACCGCCGACATCAGCTGGCTCCGAGTGAAGTCGCTGATGCAGACGATGGCATCCGCGTGATCGACTTTCTTCACGAGCCGCGGCCACTGAACGTCCTGCATCTCGATCAGGCCGTGCACGGTGGCGCTCCAGCTCGTCGGGCCCTCGCCGGTGAGCTTCCCGAGATGGCTTGCCAGCATCGCGACATCTGCGGACACGGACACAAAGTGGGAGTGGACGTGGCGAACGCCGAGCTTCCGCCAGTGGTTCCAGGCCAGCACGGCCTCTCCGAAGTAGAAAACCTGCCACAGCCGGCCACGGGCACCCGGGCGGCTGTGCTGGAGCGAGAGGCGCAGCGTCGAGAGGAACGCGCGAGGGTGTCGCCCGAGCGCGTACAGGTGTGCCTTCGCCACTTCGGCCGGCCGCGGCGGGAGCAGCGCGTGAGTGTTTTCAAATTCTTCGCGATCGGCGTCCGACAGCGGTACCTGATCCGAGACGTGGACGGAGGTGGTGCTGACATCGACGCCGCGACGCCGCAACGCCCTGACTTCGCGCAGGATGAACGTGTGCGAGACCGCCGGGTAATAACCGGTGATATAGGCGATCATCCGCGACCAACGCATACGGTGACCCGTGACTTCCACAGGCCGCTTATCGGTTAGGTGAGAGCGTCAATCAGCCCCGCGATGCGGTCGACGAAGTGATCGACGGTCCGCTCGCGCACAACTGTCTCCCGCCCGGCCCCTGCCAGCCGATCCGCGCCGGCCCGGTCCTCCCACAACTCCTGGATCGTTCCGCGCAACGCGGCGGGATCGCCCGCGGCCACGGTGCGCCCGTTGACGCCGTCCTCGACGTAGCCGGCCAGCCCCGGCGTGTCCGACGCGACCACGGGCCGGGCGCACGACATCCCCTCGAGCACGCCGTTGACCCCGGCGGCATAGCGGGTGCCGGGGTGAACCGGGACCGCGACCACCCGCGCCCCCTGATAAAGCCTGCGCAGCTCCGGATAGCTGAGACCTTCGCGGATCTCGACGTGATCCGGCACCGACAGCGGCGACTGCGAGCGATGCGACCAGGTGCTGCCGGGCACGATCACCGCCGGCAGCTTGAGCGGGCGCAGAGCCTCGATCAGCGTGTCGTAGTCGCGCTGCTCGCGTCCGACACTCAGCACATACCCGTCCTCGCCGACCGCGCCGCCGGGGGCGAAGAAGCGATGATCGACCTTGTCCCAGATGAACCGCGCCTGCTGCTCGCTCAGGCCGTGCTCCTCGCGCAGGTAGCGCTCCTGAGCCCTGGAGAACACCAGGGTGACGTCGGTGTGACGCAGGAATCCGGTCCGCTCAGCGACCAGCCGCTTCGGAGAAGAGGTCAAGAGATGGGCGACCATCACGTGGGGCGCGTCCGGCCGCATCAGCGCGAGCGGTATGCCCACTCCCTCGGATAGCGACACGTACGCCGAAGCGCGGCAGCGATACGCCCTCACCGCCTGGCTGACGCGCAGCCGCAGCCGCTTCTCGAGGGCGGCTACGGGTGGAGCGCCGGGCCTCGGATACGAGATCCGGGCGCGGATCTTGGCCGCGAGCACGTCGTAGTCGGTCTGCGGGCAGTTCTGGCGATCGGCGCGGTTGCGACCGGGGTCCGCCGCCAGCAGGACCATTGGCCGTTGGCCTGTCACGTGGCTCATCCGGACGCCGGCGCGGGACTGCGGCGAGCCCAGAGCATGCCGCAGTGGCTGGGCTCAATCGGCTCGTAAAGCTCTCCGTACCCGGCATCGCGCAGCAGGCTGATCACGTGCGCGCGTGGGTCCGGCGCGGGACAGCCCTGTGCATGCCACTCGAGCACGATCAAATCAGCGTCCAGCCGCGCCATCCGCGGGTCGGCCAGCAGCGTCCACTCACCTCCCTCGATGTCCATCTTCACGAGATCCAGGTGGCCGTCGAGCGCAAACAGGTCCTCCACCGGCACCTCGACGACTCCGTCCACCGCCGTGCCTCCGTGTGAGCCGGCCTCGACGTCGAGCAGATGGGATTCGGAGGACAGCCCTGGCCGGAACGCCATCGTGCCTGAATGGTTCGAAACGGCTCTTGGGGTCAGCGTCCAGCGGTCCTCGAGGCGATTCTCGGCGATCGCCGCGCGGAGTAATCCGGCGCTCTGGGCATCCGGTTCGAAGCTGTGCACGGAGGCGTCCGGCCATCGGTGGAGGGCGTACAGGCCGAACAGGCCGACGTTCCCGCCCAGGTCGAGGATCCGCGGTTCCGGGTTACGGTCGAGCGCGGCGCAGAGCCCGCCGGGAGGCTCATAGGCCGCACGCCCTCCGGTGCCCCCGAAGATCTCGTTCAGGACCTCGACATCCGACGTGCGGTGGCGGACGTGAGCGATCTGGCGCGATCCGCGAAGGCGGTATCGGGCCGAACGCGGCCGGGTCACCTGCCCTGCCAGGAAGCGCACGGGCTCGTGGACCGCGCGGGCACCCCTGATGGCCTCGACGGCCCGCTGACCGACATCCGACTTGACCAGCGCTCGCAGCGGCGCGAAGCGGGCGATCGCCCGGCGTAACGGGTCTTTGGCGGCGCGGGCACGATGGATGCCCTGCTCGGAGGCCGCGGGGACGCGGGAGGGCGCGCTCGTGGTCACCGTCACCAACGCGCGTTTCTCCCGTTTGCTTCCACCGGTAATTCCAGGCAGGCGAGACCGTTGGTGCGGGTGGTTCCGAAGACTCACTGGGACATCGAATGGGTTGACCGGGAGACCCCGAGCTCGGGCACGCGATCCCGAATCGCGGTCGACCAGGGCCCGAGCACGACCACGGCCGACAAGGCGGTGACGACGGCGCCAGACGATGCGCTGCCGACGGCGACGCCAGACGACGCGCTGGCGACGGCGACGCCCGAGGAGGTCCGGGAAGGCACCCTCGCCGGCGTCCGCTGGGGGGTGCTGGCTCGGGTGGGCGTGGAGACGACCGCACTGCTGTCCACCGTCGCGCTCGCCAGGCTGATCAGCCCGCGCGGATTCGGCCACGCGGTGGTGGCGATCGCCGTGATCGCCGTGTCGCAGGCGCTTGTCGTCGAGGGGTTCGGAACGCCGCTTGTCCAGCGGCGCGAGATCTCCCGCGCCCATGTCGAGTCGACCATGCTCCTCAGCCTCCTCGGCGGTGCGCTGCTGAGCGGTCTGGTGTTCGTGGTCGCGCCGCTGCTCAGCGGGGCGCTCGGGTCGCAGACGGCATCGCTGATCAGGCTGGCCTCGCCGTGCTTTCTGATCATCTCGTTCTCGGTGCTCCCGCAGGCGCTCGCGCAGCGGCGTCTCGCCTTCCGCACCACGAGCCTGATCGAGCTCGCCTCGACCGTGACCGGGATCGTCGTCTCGATCCTGCTCGCGCTGCTCGGGCTCGGCGCGAGCGCGCTCGTCCTAGGCCAGCTCGCGATCCTGGCCTCGATGGCGCTTCTGTACCTGACCACCACGCGCCCGGTCCCGCCGCGGTGGCACCGGCGCGAAGCCCGCGAGCTGTGGGGATTCGGGTCCCAGACGGCCGCATCGTCGTTGCTCCAGTCGGCGTGGGCGAACCTCGACTATGTCGTCGTCGGCATCCAGCTCGGGCCGGTCGCGACCGGGTTCTACTGGCGCGCGTTCCAGATCGGCGGCGAGTACCAGGGCAAGATCTCGACGATCATGATCCGGCTGTCGCTGCCGGTCCTGTCGCGCACGCGCGGCCTCGAGGACATGAGGCGGATCCGCGGTCGCATCCTGCGCACGCACGCGCTGGTGATATTCCCGCTGCTCGCGATCTACATCCTGGTTGCGCCGCAGCTCGTGCCGCTGGCATTCGGCCCACGGTGGGCGCCGTCGGTGCTGCCGTCGCAGATCCTGGCGGTCGCGGGAATGGTGTTCGCGCTCGCGGGCGGGAGCGGGCCGCTGCTGGTGGCGGCGGGTCATCCGCGCGCGCAGCTCTACAGCAACATCGTCAACACGCTCGCGTTCGGCGCGGTCGTGATCGTCTTCGCCCGCTTCGGACTGACCACGTTGTGCATCGCGGTCGCCGGCGTCACCCTTGTCTTCTACGTCGCCCAGTACTACCTGCTGATACAGCGGCTGGTCGGCATCCCGATGTCGGACCTCTGGTCCGACATCGCTCCCGGGCTGACCAGCTTGGTGCCGCTGGCCGCGGCGGGCGCGCTTGTCGCGCTTGCGCTGTCGGCGGCTGGCGGCATGCCCTCGATCGTACAGATCATGCTCGTCTCGGCGGCGGCGGCCGTCGCGTATCTGGCGTTCCTACGCGTGCGGTTCACGGATTCGTGGGCGGACCTGCGTCTGCTGTTCGAGCGTGCCGTCGGCCGGCTGCCGACGCGGCCGCGCTCTCGGCGGCGAGTCAAGCCGAAGCGGCGTGATGCTCGCGGAGCGCGTCGGCGTAGTACTGCGACAGGCGCTCGCCCATCCGCGTCAGATCGAACTGCTCCGACACCCAGCGTCTCCCCTCCTCGGCGCGTCCCGCCCAGGCGCCGGGATCGTCCAGCACGCTGAGAACAGCGCGCGCAAGGTCGCTCGGATCGTCCGTCCGCGCGAGCTGATCGCGAAACGCGGGTGGGCAGGTCTCTGGCAGCGCGCCGCTGGCTGTGGCCGCGACCGGCACGCCCAGCGCGAGTGCCTCCTTGAACACCATCGACGATGTCTCGGCCTGGCCGCCCGGCATCGTCCTGCCGGGAACGACAAGGACGTGCGCGGCGCGCATCGCCTCGAGCACGGCGGCATGGTCGCGCGCGCCGTGGAACGAGACTGCATCGCCCAGGTTCAGGTCGTTCGAGGCGATCGCCTCACAGGCGGCGCGCTCGGGTCCGTCACCGATGACGTCGAGCCGGGCCGCGGGGTGCGCGGCGAGGATCGTCGGCATCGCGCGGACGAGCACATCGGCGCCCTTCACCGGGATCAACCTGCCCACATACAGCAGACGGAGTCCGTCGTCGGTCCCGGGCGGCGTCGATCGCGACTGGAGGCGATCGAGCGGCAATCCGTTGCGGATCAGCTCGACCGGACCCTCATATCCGAGCCCGCGGAGGTGCTGCCCAACGTATTCGGAGACAGCCGTCACGCGCTGCGTCTGGCCGAATAGGCGGTCGTACGAGCTCGCGGGCGCGGTCGCGTCAGACCCGTAGAAGGTGACGACGAGCGGCACGCCGAGCATGTCCGCGAGCGGCGCGGCGTAGTTGCCCGACCAGCCGAAGTGGGCGTGCACGAGGCCGATCTCCTGGCCACCGACGAACGCGAGCGCCCGCTCTGCGAACCGGCGCTCGGGGGTGCTCCGGGTCAATCGGGTACGCGCGCGCTGGAGCAGCGTTCCCGTGCCCGTGCAGTGAACGCGCCCCGCCGGCACGGCGTCGAACTCGCCATGGGCTTTGAGTCCGACGACGTGAGATTCCCAGCCTTGGCGTTCCGCCGCCTGGATGGCGTTGGCGACGAACGTCTCCGATCTCACGCCCACGTCGAGCATCACGTGGGCGACGGCGCACCGCGGCTCGGACCGCGCGATCGAGGAGTTGCCGGGCGGTGGCCCCTCCACCACCGCCGGCGGCATGGCGGCGCGGGCGTTCATGCCGGCGTTAGGCTTGAGGGCGCCGGCGCCGGCACGCCCGGGGCCGTCCCGTTGGGCGCGTCCCGGCGCCCGCCGTCGATCGTGGCGCGCAGCACATCCGCGAGCTCGCCGGCCAGCTTCCGGCGCGAGAAGCGGCGAAGCACCTCCTCTCGCACGCCCGGCCCGACCTCGATCGTCCCGCCCCGCCAGTCGGCGAGCACCTGTCGCAGCGTGGCGGCCACGTCTCCGGCGTCACGCACGTCGGCGCACCAACCGGCGCCGAGTTCCCCGACCAACCTGGACGCCAGGCTGTCCGGATGCGCGACCGACAGCACCGGGCGGCCCGACACCAAGTATTCGAAGATCTTGCCCGAAATCACGCGATCTTCGGGCGGGCGGGAGTACAGCAGAACCGATGCCTCGGCCATCTCGGCGAGCGCCCGGTCGTGGCTCACGTAGCCGGTGAACGAGATCGGAAGCGACCGGAGCTTGCGCCGCTCCAGGGCGGCGTGACCGACGACGCGCAACTCGAAGTTCCGGGCGCTAAGGACGCCGGCTTCCATCAGCTGGCGGATCGCAGCAAATGTTTCGGCACCGTCGTGCGAGCCGTACAGCGAACCGACGTAGGACAGGCGGAAGCGCCCTTCCGAGGGGTGAGCGCGGCGAGCCGGAAAGGGCGGGAGATCGTCGGAGTCGACTCCGTTGGTGATCACCACACGGCGTGGATCGGCCGGGTCCAGGCCGCACGCGCGCATGGTCTCGTCGGCGAACGTCACGTGCGAGGCCTCCGACACGATCGTGCGCTCCAGCGCCTCGCTGGCGCGAACCAGCGGCGCATACGAGCTCGTCCTGGGGTCGAGCGGGTTGAACAGCCACGAATCACGGAAGTCGGCCACCCAGGGAAGGCCCGTGAGCTTGTGCACGATCAACGCGGCGAGATGCGAGGTGGTCGGCGATGAGGTGCTGTACAGCACCTCGGGCCGGTAATCCCGCACTGCGCGCAGGCCACCGAAGATCGCTGCGGGGAGCCACCCGATGTGATTGTCGGGCCACAACGCCTCGCCCACCAGCTTCGTCGGCAGGCCGACACGCCGGAGTAGGCCATCGAGCTTCCATTGCGCGGTCTGGAGAGGCAGGGCACGCGCGCGCCGGATCCGGGTTCCCGGCGGAACGTCGCGCGAGAGGCTGGCATCGCGTAGCAGGAAACCGCGCGGCGTGCCGGTCACCAGAATCGGTTCGAACCCCTCGGAGGGAAGGTACTTGACGTACTTGGCGGTGCGCTGAACACCGCCGCCCCCGAGCGGAGGAAAGTAATAGGCGAACATCAAGACCCGTCGGTGTGCGGGTGACGCCGCGAGTGACGACATGTCCTGGTGAGACGTCATGTGTGGGTGAGAGGTCGTGAATGGGCAAGCGGGATCGTCGGCTGCGGGCGGCTCGCGTGCCGCGGCACCCTGCGCGCGGCGGGGAGCGCTACTCCGGCCGCGCCCGCGGCGACGCCGGCCCATGTCCAGAGGACCAGCGGGGTGAAGTTCGGCAACAGCGGATCGACCGCGCACAGGACCAGGAAGCAGATGCCGATCGCGACGAGGCCGAGCCTCCACGCTCGCAGCTCCGGGTCACGGTCCCGGTTGAACACCGCGCCGCCCAAGCCCCACAGCAGGCAGGCCAGCCACAGGACCGCCCCGACGAGGCCGAGCTCGACCGCGTAGGTCAGGTAACTGTCGTGCAGCTGACCCTCGACCTGCCCGAGGCTGCCGCTTCCCGAGCCACCGCCCGCCCCGTTCGTTGTCGAACTGCTCGGACCGGTCGCGGCGCCCGGACCGCCGGGTAGGGATGCGGGGTTGCGGGTCGAGCTCGGGAATCCGGTGAGTAGTCGATTCGGCCCTAGCCGGAAATAAGGAGTCGCGGTGCGGGCCCAGTTGTCGAAGCCGAAGCCGAACAGCGGCTTGATCTGAATCATGTTGAGCGCGGCCACCGTCTGGTTCTGGCGGTCCCACACCGGATAGATGCTGTTCAGGCGGCTCGTCGCCGTGGAATGAAGACTGGGCACGAGCGCGAGCATGCAGACCACGGCGAGCGCGCAGAGCGGGACGGCCGCGAGCAGCCAGCGCCGCACCTCGCGCGCGAGCAGGGCGGCGACGAGCGCGCCGGCCATGGCACCGATCCACACGCCCCGCTCGAACGTGAGGAAGCTGCCGAACAGGCACACGATCGCGACCATAACCGCAACCCACCGCCAGACGCCGCGCCACCGCAGCGACGCGATGACCGCCGCGACCGCGCACGCGTAGCACGCGAACCCCTCGGTGACCACCTCGGAGAACGGGCCGGTGGCCGCCGCGCTCATGCGCGACGCGTCGACCTCGCGGATGTAGTGCGGGAAGACCAGCGAGTGGGGACCGAGCGACTCGAAGATCGCCGTGAACCCGACATACGCTCCGATCGCCACCAGAGTGGCCAGCATCCAGCCACGCTCCCGCGGGCCCGAGAAGATCGCCGGAGAGACGAGGAACATCAGGAACGGGATCGCGCCGAGGCGATCGAGCAGATCAAACACCGTCGCCTTGGTGCCGATGGTGTCTGCCAGTACGCCGGAGGCCAGCGCATACAAGACCGTAAACAGCATCAAGAGGTGCACGCCCCGCACCCGGACGCGAGGCAAGTCCACCGCTCCTGGCGACTTCAACAGCAGCGCCAGGAACGCCGCGACGAGGAGGATCCGGTCGGGCACGAACGGAAAGCCCGGGAACCCCAGCGTCGTCCAATTACCCGAGAACAGCGTGAGGGCGAGCGCGCCGCAGACCATCGCTGCGGGCGGCATCTCCCACATGCTCGCCGCCACGAGCAGCACCAGGACCAGCCCGGGGATCACCATGAGCAGCGTGTCTCCGTGGAGGAGTTGCGGAGCCTTCACGTGGATACCCGCGAGCACGGCCGCGGCAGCGGCCAGCCACATGTACCACGGCACACGCCACGGTATGCGACGGTCGATTACCGGCATCTAATACGCGGCGTAATGCCGGCGGACCCGGCGCTGTTCGAGCAGCACGGCGGACGCCGCCCCGATCAGCAGACCCATCGCCAGGCCGACGAAGCCGTACAGCTCGAGCTTGTGACTCCGGTCGCTCGAAGCCGTCAGCGCGCTGGCCAACGGCGAGAGCATCGTGCCCGCCGGCTGCTGGTTCTCGAGCGCCTGCGTGTAAGCGGCCGCGAGCGCATTCGCGTGTCCCTGAGCAAGGTCGGCATTGGCCTGGGCCTTTATGAGAGCCGGGTTGCTCGGATTCGCTGTGCCGGTGGAGTTGTGGTTGGTCTGGTCCTCGATCTTCTGCACGACCGCCTTGTAGTGGGCGAGCGTCTGTGTCTCGGCCTTGTACGCCCGGTAGAGCGCGGCGGCGTTGGTGCCGGTGGGATTACCGGTTGACTGGTTCGTGGCCTCGTAGGAGATCATCGCGGCCGCGGCCGTATTTGAAAGGTTGACCGCCGACTGCGAACTCGAGCCCGTGGCGATCACGCTGAACGCGGCGCCGTCCGGAATCGGAGTGGCGGCCAATCGCGAAGCCGCCGCCTGCGGAGTCAGCCCGGTCTTCTGGTGGATGATCGACAGGACTCCATTGGCGGTGATCGCGCGGCTGAAGGTGGTCGCGAGATCGGTCGCGGACTGGACGAATCCGTAGAAGCCGGGGGAGTTCGGATTGACCTGGCCGACCTGCACGCTCGAGGTCGCGCTGTACACGGGCTTCCGTTTGACACCCAGGGCCAGCCCGACAATGGTGAACAGCACGGTGAGCCCAAGGACAAGCCACTTGTAGCGTCCCAGAGCGGCGACAATCAGGCTCGGCGCGGGCTCCGTTCGGTATGCCGACGGGTGCGGGTCAAGGAAGTCAGCGGGGGCTCTGGAATTGGCAGGTGTCTGTGTCTGAGTTGACATGATCCTCCTCGGGAGGCGCGGCGCGTACTGCCGCCGCCTCGGGGGACGGACGAAATTCTCGGACCAACGCAGGGTGCCGCCGGTAACTTCCAGACGAGTTTTGTGGTTACCAACCCTGGTGGATATCCATCTTCATGACCTGAAGATGGCTCCACGGAAACGACGCAAGCAGCTGGGACGCGTACAAGCCGCCTGTCAGCGTCGGACCCAGTGCGAGGAACGAGGAATCGCCCGTCGGGTCCTGCTGGATGAACGACATCACACCCGCCTGATCGCGGATGATGATCCCGTAGCGCTGGGCCGCCAGAGCGATCATCCGCGTCAGCGGCGGCATCTTCAGCTTGGCAAGATTCAAGCGCGGGTCGAGCCGTAGGCGTGTGCCCTCGGGGAGCGAATTCGGATCCTTCGACCATCCGTCGTCACGTAGCGCCGGCGAGACGAACGCTCTCCGTCTGACGTTCGGGTAGACCATCGCCAGGGCGTGGTCGATCTGCCCGGCCCTCAGGTCCTGGTACGTAATCGCGCCCGCGACGATCGGGAACGACGCTGCCGTCACCCCCCACCGGCTCTCGTCCCCGGTCCACCCGTTCTCCGTCGGCGAAGCCGGCCAGGCGCCGGGGCCGTACACACCACGGTTCGAAGACACGTTTTGCATCGCGCCACCCCACTCGGCCTCCCACCCGTTCGCGGTCTGGTGAAGCTGAAAGAACTCCCACATGCTGTTCGTGCTCGGCTGCCACACGGCCAGGTCGTTGTCACCGGGCGACGGGCGCGCCCCCGGGGGCAGCGGCACCGCGCTCCAGGCGGAGCTCAGGTTGGCGTCCGGGTAGTGGTCGAGTGTCACGGTCACCGTCGGCTGGTTCGCGGGAACTGTGAGGATCGTCACCCCGTCGGTCCCGGCGTTGATCCAAGGTCCCGTCTTCCTGGCTTGCTCCCCGTGCACATAGCGCAGGAGGTCGGACACCAGCGCACGCGAGTTTCGCGCGAGCGGAGCATGCCGCCACAGCGGCGTATTCCAGAAGCTCTGGGGAGAGAAGAACCGAAATGGCGGGGATAGGTCCTTCGCCGTGTGGGCGGGAGGCGGGCTGTCCGGGCGGCGGGCGCATTGACTCCAGGTCTGGCGGATCGCACAGCCCGCCTTCGACGTCCGGGACGCCCGGGTGCTGCTCGCGGTCGCGAACCCGGGTGCCGAGGCCGCGGCCGAGGTCAGCCCGACCAGGACCATGCAGACGGCAGCGATCTGGTATTGGAACATGCGGCGCATCGAAAATCGCCAGGGTTGGCAGACGGAGTCCCTGTCCTCATCGGGCTTCCCCAGCATCATGCGAACCTCTCACCGGTCTGCCCGGACGGGCGTCCACGTAACGGCCGCCCCACGAAAGCGCCACAAAGGCCACATCGGGCTTGACGGGCTCGACCGCGCGTCGGGGGTTTGAGACGGCCGTCCCCATCGGCACGGGCTCTGGGGTCGCCACCGGCTCGTGCATGAGCTTCAAGGACGCGGGCACGTTCGTGGGCTCCCGCGGCGTGCGCTCCCACCCCGCCGGGCCCCCGCCGGCACCCATCACGATGATCATCCGGCGAGCGAGGAAGCGAGGCAACGACCCGAACGCGCGCCACACCGAAGCGGGGGCACGGCTCACCGCGAGCCCGCCAACGACGTAGATCGCTTGGGCGAGCAGGCTGGCGGCCGCCCACCGGGCGACGCGGCGGGTCCCGGCGAGAAGCGAAGCGACGAGACCGCCAGCGTTGATCGCGAGCAGCAGAGACTGGGACGGGAGCACGGGCTCGAGCGCGGCATCGACCTGCACGGCGCTCCGGGTTCGCAGCGCCCGCGCGAGCAGCCTCGGGGTCAACCGCGCGGCCAGTGCCGCCCGCCCGCTCTCCCAGCGCCGCTCCTGGGCGTGCACGCCGGCGTCGGTGCTCGGCGACGGCGACCGGACTTCGGCCTCAGGCGCGAATACGGCCCGAGCGCCGGCGAGCACCCACCGCATGTGCTGCTCGCGGTCCTCGGCGAAAGAGAACGCGGCCCACGGCGAGTGCACGAGCAGGGCGCGCGAGAACGCCATCCCCGTCCCGACCAGACCGCTCGACAGGCCAAGCCGGTCACGGCCGAGCGGGCGCACCACGTTGAACAGCGCGAACCCGGCCCACCGCAGCGCCGCGGCAGGCGAGCGCTCCGGATTCGACACCAGATAGGGAACCTGCACCGCGTCCGCTCCGGCGCCGACCCGAGCTGCCACCGCGGACAGGTAGTTCGCCGACACCTCGCAATCGGCGTCGATCACACAGACGGCCTCCACAGCCGGGTCCTCCACCAGACGCGGGAACGCCCAGGCCAGCGCATGCCCCTTGCCGCGACGGAGCGGATCAGAGCGCTCCCACACCTCGGCGCCGGCCGCCCGTGCGGTGGCAGCGGTCGCGTCGTCGCAGTTGTCCGCGATGACGATGATGCGCCGCCGCAGGGGGTCGTAGTCGCAGGCCTGCACCGAGCCAACGGACGCGGCGATCTGGGCCTCCTCGTCGTGGGCGGGGATCACGACGGCGAGACCGACGTCCCCGCGCGGCCGGGGCCCAGGCTTTCGGCGTGCCCCGACCGCGGCCGCCAGGAGCATGAGCAGATGCCCGGTGCCGAAACCGCCTGCTGCCGCGCAGCAGAACGCTGCGGCTCGGGCGAGCCGCCTCACCCGGCTTCGTCTCGACCCGCGGCCGGTGCTCATCAGAGACCGCGGCCGCGCAGGACATACGGGACCGTTCGCAGCAGGATCTTCAGATCCAGCCAGAGCGACCAGTTGGCCCCATACAGGTAGTCGATCTTCACCATCTCGTTCATCGGGATTCGCGACGATCCGAAGATCTGCCAGAGGCCGGTCATGCCCGGTTTCACCGCGAGTCGGCGCCGCTGCCAGCCTTCGATCAGCGCGTCCTCGTCCGGGACGAGGGGTCTCGGCCCGACCAGGCTCATGTGGCCCATCAGCACGTTGAGCAGCTGAGGCAGTTCGTCGATCGACGTGCGCCGGAGAAAGCGTCCGACGCGAGTTATGCGCGGATCCTCGCGGATCTTGAACAGCCCGCCCTGGGCCTCGTTGTGCCCTCGGAGCTCCGCCTTTGCGCGGTCGGCGCCATGGACCATCGAGCGGAACTTGACCATGTCGAACGTCCGGCCGCCGCGCCCGACCCTCGGCTGGCGGAAGAACAGCGGTCCGCGCGAGTCAAGCTTGATCGCGATCGCCAGGACCAGGAACACGGGCGCGAGCACGACGACGCCGACGGTTGCGCCGACTAGATCCATAAGCCGCTTCAGGAACTCCGAGGACCGCGACAGGCCGTAGTGCCGCACGCCGAGCAGCGTGATCCCGTCGATCTCATCGAAGGTCGACGACGAGCCCACCGCCTCCAGGAGCCGGGGCAGCACGCTCACGCGGACGCCTAGCGCCTTCACCAGTCGGATCGCCTCGAGCGTCTCGTCCTGGTCGTGGGTGTCGGGCGCGATGATCACGCGCTCGACGCCGTGTTCGGCGATCACCTGCGCAAGCGATCCGATGTCTCCCAGGGTCCGCACGTCCGAGCGGTGGCCGCGTTCCTGCGGCCGGAGCGCGAGCCGCCCGAGCACCACGGCGTTTACGCCGGGCGAGGTTCCGAGCTTCCGCGCCGTTCGAGAGGCGTCGCCGGCGCTGCCGAGGATGATGCACCGCTCGGGCGGAGTGGCGGAGAGCGCGAAGTGCCGCGCAAGCGCGCGCCCCACCGCGACGAAGGCGAACGTTGCCGCGGCGAGACCGAACACCTCGGGTCGCGTTAGCCAGCCACGGAGCAAGACCGCCTCACCGAGCCAGACGGCGATCACGAAGAAGACCGATAGCTGAAAGATCGACGGCAGTTCGTCGAGCGTCGTCTTGTGCAGGGTGTGCTGATCGCGGTCGTACAGGCCTATGCCCTTGCTGGCGAGCAGCACCAGCGGTGCGAGCAGGGCCGCCGCGGGACGCAGTCCCACCTCTCCTCCAGCCAGCAGGACGAACATGAGCGCCGCGTACGCGCCCACGACGTCGATCAACGCGAGCATTCGCCGGAACAGCGCGTCGCGCGATTGCGCTCTGAAGTAGCTCTGCCCCTCCGGTGCCGGGGTCGACACGTCCTCCCAGACCGGCGAGATCTTGGGATCGAGCGCGGGCGAGGCTTCGGCGCCCTGCGTCCTTTCGTGTACCCGGTGGCGGGCGTTCGCGGCGCCTCTCGGCGGTCGCCAGCTCCCTTGTTTCACCCTTGGCCGGACATTCACGGATTCACCGTCAACTCCACAGCGGTGCGCGCCGCTCGGGCGCGCAGGTGTGGTCGTGTTGTGTCATTTCGGGGAACGCAGGGGTCAATGTCCGGGGCTCACGTCCTGCACGTCGAGCTCCGACCGGCGTCCCGCCACACCGCACACTGAGAATACGGCCGCCCAGCGCGATCTGAGGTGGAAAAAAGGCGGAACGCGGAGTGACCGACCGCACACTTTATTCACCATGACTCCCCAAAACGTGCACGATCCCGCGTTCAAGCAACCGACTGCACAGCTCGCAGAGGTCGTGTTCGATTCGCGCGCGCGGCTCGCCGTATCGGTCGGCGACCGTCCGTGCGGCAGCCGCGACGGTGCGTCCGCCTTCGAGGGCCGCGAGCATCCGTCCCGAGCTTGGATTCAGACCGTGGTATTTGCCGGTCGCGAGGTTGAGTACCACGGTCTGCAGCGGCAGCTCCCGGTACACGACGTGGCCCGGAAGCGAAACCCGGCTCTCGGGCCTCACGGATGCCGCCCGTTGCGCGGTCTTGTCGATCACGGCCTCCAAATCGGCTACCAACCGATCCCGCGGTCGATTACTTCCACTGCGCGGGCAATCCCCAGCACCGGTCAAACAGACTGGAACCTTTTTCCTACTCGAACCAGCTTCCGGAGCGTCAGCATGAAGCCAACCTCACCGTTGTTATCACCCAGTGAACGACCGGATCAAGACCGCAATCGTGGACGCGTCGCTCGAAGATGGCGCGGATGACGTGTGCCGCCGCAACCCGGCTCGGTACCTCACCTCGGTGGCCAACATGCCGGTCATCGCGCATGTCATCCACAGCCTGGCGGACGACGGCATCGAGAACGTCGTGATCGTGTCGAACGCCACGATGCACCGCAAGCTCGCCCCTGTCCTCCTCGCCGCGGAGGGCTGGGGGATCACGACCACGTTACTCGCCACCGACACCGGCGACCCGCTGATGCCGCGGCTGCGGCAGGCAGTGGGCGATCTCCCGGCACTCGTGCACTCGGGCGATTGCCTGTTCCCCGAAGAGTTGCCGAGGCTCCGTAGCCGCTACTGCGCGTGTGAGCTTGACCTCGCGGTGCTGATGCGGCCCCTGGCAGGCCACGGGGATGACGATGTCCTCCCGGCTCGAGGTCACTTCCAACTGCCCCGAGAGGAACCCCAAGGCACCGCGTTCGTCGTCGGCCCGGAGGCGTGGTCCGAGCTCGAGCCCCTCGGCACGGATGCGCTGAGCGTCAGAAACCTGGTCAGGCGCACGGAAGAGGCCGGCGGCCGCGTTGGGGTCTCACACGCCCGGCGGTTCTGGTGTTACGAGAAATCGATGGACCGCCTGCTCACGGCGAACCAGATGCTGCTCGATGCGCTGCGTGGGACGGGCACGGCCCCGTCGGATGACTGCGTATTCGAGGGTCGTGTGGCTCAGGCCCCCTCGGCGAGAATCTCACGCAGCCGGGTACGCGGGCCCGTGCTGATCGGCGCGAACGCCGTTGTCGAGGATTCCTTCATCGGCCCCTATACCTCCATCGGGCCGGGCGCCGTGGTCGTAGGCGCGGAGATTGAGTACACGATGGTGCTCGCCGACGCTCAGGTCCGCTACCCCCGGTACCCACTCGAAGCGAGTGTGATCGGCGAGCGCGCAGTCGTCTCGCAGAGCTTCGGGCTACCTGCTGGACTGCACCTTGAGATCGGGCCCGACTCGCGGGTCATTCTCGGATGATTGCCGTCTTCAGTCGAGGTCCGCGACTCCCGCCCCCGCGGGTATGCCATCGGTGTCGAGCGACAGGATGCCCAGTCCCAGTCCGGAAGCCGGATTCAGCAGCAACTCGACCGCCTCGTGCCGTGAGCGCACACCCAACTTCGCGAAAGCAGACGAGAGGTGACTCTTCACCGTGCTCTCGGCGAGATATAGCCGCTCGGCGATCTCGACGTTCATCAGCCCCATCGCGACCAAACCGATCACCTGCCTCTCACGGATCGAAAGAACAGGGCGTGGCGCGCCGATGACATCCTGGGTTGGGACGCAAACCTGGCCGGACGCGACCGCCGCGACAGCCGGCAGCAGCGTCTGCCCCATCTGCTCGCGGAGCACGATCCCTCGCACGCCCGCCCGCAGCAACGCTCTGACGTCGACCGGGCCGGCGTGGTCGCACACGAGGATGGTCATTCCGGCGAACTCCTCTCCGGACACCCGCCCGACCGCCTTGACCAGCGCCCGTCCCGTCTTCGAGCTGGTGATCACCACGATCGAAGGCGGAGCTTCGTGGCCGCCGCGGTCGCTGAGCTCCCCGTTCACGTGCATGACCGTCACCTCCGCGCCGCCCTTACGGAGCACGTCGGCCGCATCATCCTCGGCCGCATCATCCTCGGCCGCATCATCCTCGGCCGCATCATCCTCGGCCGCATCATCCCGCGCCCGCTCCGCGATCAGCCAGATGCGCTCGGGTGCGTATCGAGTAGGCACTCGCTCTGGCACGCCGCACCAACGCGCGCGTCCGGCGCGGACTTCCGCGTGCCGGGTCTCTTGCAACGGCCGATCCCGCGCCGATCCACCGCCGATCTAGCCCGCCCAGCCGGGTCACCCTGGACAAAAACCTCGCGCCACACCAGCGGTTTTCGTCCCAGAACCGCCCGCGCGCGCCGAAAAGTCTAGGGTGGGCGACCCCAAACACTGGGGTTCGAGCCCGCAATAGCAGGGCTCGCCGCGGGTACTCTTCGCCGCGGTCGGCAGAACCACCTGGGCCACTGTGGGCGCAACCGACCCAGGCAATCTCCGATAACGGATTGGAATGCAATGAACCGTGCCGTTACATCACAACGGCCCGAATGGGCCGCTGCGTCTCCGGACCATCTCGTCGAGACCTCGCCGTCGCAAGGTTTCTACGTGAGCACCGACGTGGATCACAACGACCGCGATCCGGCGATCGCTGCCGCGGTCAGAAGTGCCAAGCGAGGTGACAAAGAGGCACTCCGTTTCCTGTACCTCCGGTACAAGAACAACGTCTACGGCTACGTGCTGAGCATCGTTCGTGACCCCCACGAAGCCGAAGATGTCACTCAGCATGTGTTCCTGAAGCTCATGTCGGTTATCCCGAAGTACGAGCCGCAAAAAGTGCCGTTCACAGCCTGGCTCATACGGGTCGCGCGCAACATGGCCGTTGATTACCAACGCCGGCACCGGAACGTCCTGTGCGAGGAGGTATACGGGCCCGCACACCCGGCCGACGACGCGGGTGACGACCGCAGATGGGGGCTGGAGCAGGCTCTCGAAACGCTTCCCGAGGATCAGCGGGAGGTGGTGCTGATGAGGCATGTGGTCGGGTTGACGCCGGGGGAGATCGGCGAGCGGATGGGTCGGACCGAGGCATCTGTGCACGGACTTCACCATCGCGGCCGACAGGCCCTCCAGCGTGAGCTTGGTCACATGGGATGCGCGCCTCGAACGCGGGCGGCTTAGGCGGAGCCGTGGCGCCGACGCAGGTTCTCCTGGTCGCGTCGAGCGGTGGACATCTGCTCGAACTGCTCGAGCTTGCCGATGAATATGCGCCCCAGTCGCGCCACTGGGTGACCTTCGACAAGCCCGATGCCCGCGTGCTCCTCGCCGGCGAGGAGGTGACATTCGCCTACAGCCCGACCAATCGCCACATCGGCAACCTGATCCGCAACGCTTTGCTGGCGCTCCGCGTCGTGGTCCGGACCCGTCCCCGCGCCGTCATCACCACGGGAGCCGGCGTCGCTGTTCCGTTCCTGTACGCCGCACGCGCGCTCGGCCACCGGGCGATCTACGTGGAGAGCCTTGCCCGGATCGACGAGCTGTCGTTGACCGGCCGTCTCGTGTACCCGATCGTCACGCACCTCTTCGTCCAATGGCCCGAGCTTGCCAGGCGTTACCGCCGCGGGCGCTACGTGGGAGCGATCCTGTGATCTTCGTCACGCTGGGCACGCATCAACAGCCCTTCGATCGAGCCCTCGACCTCGTGGCCGAGCTACCCGGCGCCGACGCGATGCTGGTGCAGCACGGCGCCACCCAGGCACGCCCGACCCTGCCCCGGATCGAGTGGCTGGATTACCTGGACTGGGAGCCTCTCACCGCGCGCATGCGCGACGCCGAGGTCGTGATCACCCACGCCGGCGTGGGTTCGGCCGTCACCGCGATCAGGGCTGGCAAGATACCGGTCCTCCTCCCCCGCCTCGCACGGTACGGCGAGCACGTCGACGACCACCAGCTGGAGCTGGCCGAGCGCCTGGCCGAGTTCAACCTCGCGGTCGTGTGCGGTCCCGGCGAGCAACTCGAGGTGCCGGTCGCCCAGGCTCGTACGGGCATACCTCGCTCGCTCGGCAGCCGGCAAGGCCGCCTCGCTCGGGCTGTCGCCCATGCCGCACTCGCCCCGTAGCCCGAACGTCTTCGGCGACCGGATCGCGGCTGCTCGGCGGCTGAACCGCTTCGGGCCGCCGGCCGAATCGGTCACGCGCGCCGGCTGAACCCGCTCCGGCCGGACGGCCGGGTTCCTTGCTCGGCATCACGCACGCCGACTGAACCAGCGCCGGCCGGACGGCCGGGTTCCCTGCTCGGCGCCACCCCGGCGTCCGCACGCCCGACCGACGCTCAAGTTTTTTGCGCATCTGCTCGACATGGGGAGGGTGACCTCACCCCGACCCGCGATGGCGAATTGCTCAGCGCGCTCCTTGTGATCCTCACCGTGTGGCTGGTGGGCGTTCCGCTGGCAACGGTTGGCTTCACCGCGCTCCTCGCGTGGCGCGAGCGGGAATCGGTTGGGCGGCCTCGTAACCGGTACCGCATCCGCACCTCAGCGTTCGGCCGGCGGCGCGACAGGCGGCCGGCGCACGGTCCTCCCATGGCCGGCCGCGCCCGCTCCCAGCGCTTCCCGTGCCGCGTCCTTGTGTCGGGGCGCTATCCCGCGCCGACAGCTCGCCTCACCCGTGGCCGAAGCCGCGCGCACGTGACGCCAGGTCGCGATGCTCGATCACTTTGTCGACGAGGCCGTAGGCGACCGCTTCGGGGCCGGTGAAGTAGCGATCGCGCTCCATGTCGGCGTGGACTCGCTCGAGCTCCTGGCCGGTGTGCTTGGCGTAGATCTCGTCGACGCGCGCCCGTAGCGCCAGCACTTCTCGAGCGTGGATCTCGATGTCGCTCGAGGGCCCTTCGAACCCGCCGGACGGCTGGTGGATCAGAATCCGGCTGTTGGGCAGCGTGAGCCGCTTGCCGGGCGCTCCTCCCGCCAGCAGCAGCGAGCCCATCGACATCGCGATCCCGTAGCAGATCGTCTGCACGTCCGGACGGATGAACTGCATCGTGTCGTAGATCGCCATCCCGGCGTAGATCGAGCCGCCCGGGGAGTTGATGTACAGGTGGATGTCCTTGTCGGGGTCGTCCGATTCCAGGTGGACGAGCTGCGCGACGATCAGGTTGGCCGAGTCCTCGTCGACCTGGCCGCCGAGAAACACGACCCGATCGTTGAGCAGGCGGGAATAGATGTCGAACGATCGCTCGCCGCGAGCGGTCTGTTCGACGACCATTGGAACTAGTGGCATTTGGAGCCTCCTGACGATCTGATAAGGTGCAACCAGTTGGTTGCGGACAAGCTACCAGATCCGCAACCTATTGGTTGCGCGTCAGATCGAATCGACGAGGAGGCAGGCGATGAGCGACCGGATCGAGCGTGAGTTGTGGCTCCCAGCCACACCCGATGCCGTGTGGGACGCGGTCACGAGCGATGGCTGGCTGGCCGACCACGTCCGCATCGATCTGCGCCCCGGCGGGGACGCCGAGTTCGACTCGGGTGACCGCGTCCGGAGCGGCTGGGTCGAGGATGTCGCCGCGCCGGAGCGGCTGACTTTCTGGTGGGCCATGGACGACGAGCCCGCGAGCCGGGTCGAGCTGCGGATCGAGGAGCGCGGCGCCGGTTCTCGCCTGCGTGTCGTCGAGACGCGTCCCCTCGAGGTGCTTGACCTCGTCGGCGTGCCCCTCCCCGGCGTGGGCGGCGCCACCTTCGGCCCCGCACTCGTGGCGGCGTAGGGTGTCGACAGCCGACGATCGCGCCGGCGCAGTGTTCGGCGCGCTGTCCGATCCAACCCGGCGCGCGCTGCTCGCGGCGATAGCCTCGCACCCTGCCGCCACCGCGACACAACTCGCCTCTGAGCTGCCGATCTCGCGTCAGGCCGTCCTCAAGCACCTCAACGCGCTGACCGACGCCGGCCTGCTCGATCGGACGCGGACCGGGCGGGAGGTCCGCTACCAGTTCACGCCCGAGCCGCTGTCCGACGCCGTCGGGTGGATGGCCGAGGTGGGCGCCGAGTGGGACGAGCGACTCGCGGTGCTCCGGCGGCAGATCGGCGAAGCGCCCACGAGGCCGATCAGCTCCTAGAGAGGGCTCGCCCGGAGGTGGCGTCCTCTACCCATAGGGTGGGTTGGCGCGAGCCTCCGCAAGGACGACCATTTCGGATCCCGGATTCGCTCTTGGATGACCGTCCGGGCTTCACGAACCCTGGTCCTCACGAAGGAGTGGCCACATGCCTCTGCAGAAGTTCAACGCCGCCCGCGACGCTCGGCATCAGGCGCTTCTCGCGCAGCAGCAGACGCTCCGGCACACGATCCGCGCGCTTCGCGAGCAGCAGCTCCGTCGTGTCGCCGAGGCGAGCGCGCTCGTAGCACGAGCCCGGAGCTCTGTGCGCTAGCGCGGCGGGATCCCGAGGTACGGCACGGCCCAGCCCGCGATCTGCTGGAACGCGGGCGCCGCGACCGAGCCGCCGTAGATCGATCCCTGCGGCTGGTCGACGACCACCGCGACCACGAGCCGCGGGTGGTCGGTCGGGACCATCCCGATGAAGGACGCGACGTAGGCGCTGTCGGAGTAGTGGCCGTCGACCGCGATGTTCGCGGTGCCGGTCTTCCCGGCCATGTCGTAGCCGTCGATCTGAGCTCCTGACGCGGTTCCGCCGTCGGCGAACACGCCACGGAGCATGTCGCGGAGCTCCGATGCGGTCGTCGCCGAGATGATCTGCCGCCCCGCCGGGATCGGCGTGGACTTTCCTCCGACCGACTGCACGACATGCGGCGCGCGCAGTATGCCGCCGTTCGCGATCGCGGAATACGCCGCGACCATCTGCATCGGAGTGACCGACTCTCCCTGGCCGAAAGGAAGGTTCGCCATCGAGGAGCCCGAGTAGTTCCACCAGTGCAGGACGATCCCGCTCTGCTCGCCCGGAAGATCGACGCCGGTGGGCTGGCCGAATCCAAACCGGCGCACCCAGTAGTCGAAGCGCTTCGCCCCCAGCCTCATCCCGATCAGGTCGGCACCGATGTTGCTGGACACCTTGAGGATGTTCGCCACGTTCAGCATCTCGTAGCCGTGGTCCTCGGCGTCGTGGATCTGGCGGTCGGCGAACTGCAGGACAGGCGGGATGTCGAACTGCGTGCTGGGCGTGACCAGGCCGTCCTGGAGGGCGCCGGCGACCGTGATCGCCTTGAAAGTCGAACCCGGCTCGTAGTTCAAACCGATCGCCTCGTCCTCGGCGGCCGCAGGGCTGCCGTTCGCGGAAGCGGGCCAGTTGGCGAGCGCAAGGATCGCGCCGGTGCTGGGGTCGACGGCGATCGCGGTCGCGCCCTTCGGCGAGTATTCGGCGCCGACTTCGGCGAGGACCCGCTCCACCTCTTGCTGGAGACCAGAGTCGATCGTGAGCGCAACCGTCTTGCCGGGCACGGTGGGGCGCAGGTCGTCGATCGAGATCGGTTGGCCGCGCGCGTCGCTGACGATGCGGCGCACTCCGTCCGTTCCCTGGAGCGCGTGGTCGTACTCGAACTCGATGCCGCTGGCGCCGCCGCCGTCGAGGTGAACGGACCCGACCACCTGCGCGGCTTCGTCGCCTCGCGGATACACGCGGCGGGTCTGCGGCACCAACGAGATCCCGGCGATGTGCAGTTTCGAGATCGCGGCGGCCTGACTGGCTGGGAGCAGATGCGCGAGGTACACGAACCCGGTGTGGGCTTTGGTCAGCAGCTTCAGGACATTGAGCTGCGGCATCGCGAGCAGCGACGAGAGCTCGGCCGACGCCGAAACCGGGTTCTTGATCAGGTACGGATCGGCGACGACGTCGTCGGCTGACTCACTGATCGCGAGCTCGGCTCCGTCTCGGTCGGTGATCTCGCCGCGCGGGGCCGGAACGACGATGTTGCTCACCTGCTGCGTGGCTGCGGCGCGCTCCAGTGATCCCGCCTGGACCGAGCCCAGATATGCCGCCCGGGCGAGCGCGAGCCCGAGAAGCGCGACGAAGACGATGAACAGAATCCCGATGCGCCGGTCCATGACGGCCATCCGGCGCTAACCCCCGCTGTTCTGCTGCGTGCCACCCGCGCTGCTCTGCTGCGTGCCACCCGCGGGCTGGATCCCCGCCGCGCCCGTCGCCGGCCCCTGTGACGCGCTCCCCGTGCCGGTCGTCGTGCCCTCCGGTGTCGTCGTCGGGCTCTGGGTGGCGGCTGTCGAGGTCTGAGAGTCCGCCGGGGTCTGCTGCTCGGTGGTCGACGCCTGAGTGGATGTCGTTGGGGTACCGGTCGTGGCGCCGGTGGAGGCGCCGGTGGAGACGCCGGTGGACGTGCCGCTCGTGGTCCCGGCGTCCCCGCTGGTCGCCGAGCCGGTGGACGGGACGGTCGATGTGGGACTCGGCGTGCTCGTCGGGGTGGCGCTTCCGGGCGTGCCGGCCTGCGCCAGGACGCCGGGAGCCGCCGGCAGCATCGAGGCTCCGGGACCGGTCACGAGCGCGCCGTTGGTGGGAGCGAGCGCCATGAACGCGGTCGCATCCGGCGAATGGATGTTCCCCAGCGCGCGGGTAACGTCGCCGTGCAGGTTGGCGCCGATATAGCCGACCGCCCCCGGCGGCGGCAGCACCATGCCCATGCTCGTGGCCAGCCGCTCGATTCGCTGATCGTTCGAAAGCGAGGCGACGCTGTAGCGGAGCTGCTCATTCTGGGTGGTAAGCGTCGTCGTCTGCTCGAGCGAGCGACCCATGCTCGCCCCCAGCTTCAGGATCTCGACCTGGGCCGCGACGATCCCCGCCAGCAGCACCCCGAGGAGCGGAATCCACACCCGACCGCGGACCACCTTGTCGAGCCACGGGTGGTCCGGCAGCGCGACGACGAAGGTGCCGATGCGAGGGAGGAACCCGGTCGCGGGCTTGGGCGCGCGCTCCCTCCGGGGAACCGGGCGGAGCCTGCGGGGAACCGGAAGCGGTATCGCGACGGCGGCAGCCAGCGCTCCGCCGGCGCCGGCGGCTACCGCGCGGGGCATCCGGGTCGCCCAGGGGGCGGTTGGGGCGCGCTTTGCGCGGGCGGTGGTCGTCGCGCGCTTCGGCCGGGATCCCGCCGCTGCGCCGTTGGCGCGCGATGCGGTCGCGGCGCGCGATGCGGTCGCGGCACGGGATCCGGTGGCGGCACGGGATTCGGTGGCGGTACGGGATCCGGTCCCGGTACGGGATCCGGTCGCGGCACGGCTCGCGCGGATGCTGGGCTTTCCTCCTACGGGCCCAGACACCCGCCTCGGCGGACGCGGCGTCCGCGTTGCCCTGCGCTCACCCGGCGCCTCCGGAGCGCCGCGGGGTACGCGCCGGCGATCCGCCGTCCGCGCGCCGGCGTCGTCTTGCCTGGCTGCCGCGCTCCGAGCCGCCTGCGTCAGGGCGCCGGGCCTCACGAACCCTCGCCTTCCAGCTTGCGCGCGGCGCGAAGATGCGCCGACTTCGATCTCGGATTAGCCTCGATCTCGCCGTGCGAGGGGGCGAGCGCCCGCCGGGTCAGGAGCTCTGCCTCGGGACGATGTCCGCACACGCACACCGGAAGCTCCGGTGGACACACGCAGCCTCGGGCGCGGTCCGCGAGGAAGCGCTTGACGCGGCGGTCCTCGAGTGAGTGAAAAGAGATCGCGGCGAACCGGCCGCCGGGCCTGAGGACCGTCCATACCTCCGGCAGCGCCGCGTCGAGCTGGAGCAGCTCGTCGTTGACGGCTATCCGCAGCGCCTGGAAGGTCCGCCGGGCGGGATGGCCGCCGGCGAACTGCGCCGGCACGGGCACTGCCCCCTTGAGCACGTCGACGAGCTGCTGAGTGGTCACCAGCTCCTCACGCGCGCGTGCGCGCACGACCGCGCGCGCGATGCGGTTCGCGTATCGCTCCTCGCCGTACTCGCGGATCAGTCTCGCCAGCCGGCGCTCGTCCCACGTGTTGACAATCTCGCGCGCGGTCAGGTCCTGCTCAGGTCCCATCCGCATGTCCAGCGGGGCGTCGTAGGCGTAGGAGAAACCGCGCTCCCAGGTGTCCACCTGCATCGAAGACATGCCGAGATCGAGATACGCGAGGTCCGCCTTCACGCCCTCTTCATTGAGCTGCCCGAGCGCGCTCACGAAGTCGGCCCGGATGAAGCGGGTCTGGCACGGGAGCTCTGGAGCCATCTCGCGGAAGCGCTCCTCCGCGACGGGATCACGGTCGATGCCGATCAGCGTCCCCGTCGGCCCGAGCCGATCGGCGATCAGCCTCGCGTGGCCGCCGCCACCGAAGGTGCAGTCCACGGCCGTCTCCCCGGGATGTGGATCGAGCAGATCGATCAACTCCCCGGCAAGCACCGGGATGTGCGTCTGGGTCATGTCAAGGAGTGTGGCCAAGCCTTGCTGCGATGTCGGGAACGCGGATCAAAACGTCCTCGCTGTAGCCGCCGTACTTCGCGCGGTCGAACACCTCGAGGCACTCGCCCGAGCCGGTCACGACGACGTCTTTGTCGAGGCCGGCGTACTCCAGAAGCATCGGAGGGATCATCACGCGGTTCGCTGAGTCGAGTTCGGTGTCATGGGAGTAGTTGAAGAAGAAGCGCTTGAGATCGCGCGCTTCGGGCGAGATCGGGCTCCACCCCGCCAGCGCGGCGGCG
>Ga0335078_10002884_pt1 | contig 25820 bp, 24 predicted proteins | sample Lox_Sample_32_FD_206711 | JGI IMG/M metagenome (GOLD analysis project Ga0335078, IMG submission 206711) | Soil microbial communities from Loxahatchee National Wildlife Refuge, Florida, United States - Lox_Sample_3.2 | ecosystem: Environmental > Terrestrial > Soil > Wetlands | place: USA... | reverse complement strand
GACCGGGTCCGGCGCGGCATCGGCGTCGCGGTCCTGGGCACGGCCGGCCCGGGGGAACCGGCCGCCGGGTGAGCGGGCGCCGGGTGAGCGGGCGCCGGGTGAGCGGGCGCCGGGTGAGCGGGCGCCGCGATTTGATCACGCGCCGCCGCTTCGTGGGAGGATCGGCATCATGCTGCGCTGGCTGACCGCGGGGGAGTCGCACGGGCGCGCGCTCGTCGCGATCTGCGAGGGGCTGCCCGCGGGCGTCGAGGTGACCACCGCCGACGTGGCGGCGGCGCTGGCCCGGCGCCGGGCCGGATACGGCCGTGGCGCGCGGATGAAGTTCGAGCAGGACGAGGCCGAGATCACCGGCGGCGTGCGGCACGGGGTGACGCTCGGCGGGCCGGTCGCGATCCGCGTCGCCAACACCGAGTGGCCCAAGTGGGAGACGGTGATGTCACCGGACCCGGTGCCCCCCGGCACCCTGGACGACCAGGCCCGCGCCGCGCCGCTGACCCGCCCGCGGCCGGGCCACGCGGACCTGGCCGGGATGCAGAAGTACGGCCACCACGACGCCCGGCCCGTGCTCGAGCGGGCGAGCGCGCGGGAGACCGCCGCCCGGGTCGCGCTCGGCGAGCTGGCCCGGCGGTACCTGCGCCAGTCGTTCGGCATCGACATCGTGAGCCACGTCGTGGCGATCGGCCCGGCAGGCGCGCCCGACGGCGTGGTGCCCGGGCCGCAGGACGCGCAGCGCGTCGACGCGGACCCGGTGCGCTGCCTGGATCCGGCCGCGAGCGCGCGGATGCAGGCGGAGATCGACGCCGCGCGGAGGGACGGTGACACCCTCGGCGGGGTGATCGAGGTGCTCGGTTACGGCCTGCCCCCGGGGCTGGGCAGCCACGTGCACTGGGACCGCAAGCTGGACGCCCGGCTGGCCGCCGCGCTGATGAGCATCCAGGCGATCAAGGGCGTCGAGGCCGGCGACGGGTTCGCGACCGCGCGCCGCCGCGGCTCGTGCGCGCACGACGAGATCGAGGGCTCCGGCGGCGGCGTGCGCCGCCGGACCAACCGGGCGGGCGGAATCGAGGGCGGGATGACCACAGGTGAGCCGCTGCGGCTGCGGGCGGCCATGAAGCCGATCTCGACGGTGCCCCGCGCCCTCGACACGGTGGACGTGGCCACCGGCGAGCCGGCCAAGGCCATCAACCAGCGCAGCGACGTCACCGCGGTGCCCGCGGCGGGCGTGGTGGCCGAGGCGATGGTGGCGCTGGTCCTCGCCGACGCCGCCACGGAGAAGTTCGGCGGCGACTCGGTCGCCGAGGCCCGGCGCAACCTGCGCGGCTACCTGGACGCGCTGGTGATCGCGTGACCGGGCCGGCGGCGGGCGGGCAGCCGGGCACCGGCCCGGTCGCGGTGCTCATCGGCCCGCCCGGCGCGGGCAAGTCCACCGTCGGGCCGTTGGTCGCCGAGCTGCTGGGGGCGGACTTCGCCGAGACCGACCGCCTGGTCGAGGACGTGGCGGGCAAGCCGGTCAGCGACATCTTCGTCACCGACGGGGAGCCGGTGTTCCGCGAGATGGAGCGGACGGCCGTGGCCGTGGCCCTGGCCGAGCACCGGGGGATCGTCGCGCTCGGCGGCGGGGCGGTGATGGATCCCGGCACCCGGGAGCGGCTGGCCGGGCACCGCGTGGTGTACCTGCGGACCGGTTTCACCGCGGCCGTGCGCCGGGTGGGCCTGGACAACCCCCGCCCGCTGCTGATCGGCAACCCGCGCGGCCGGATGCGGGAGCTGCTCGCCGAGCGGCTGCCGGTCTACGAGGCGCTCGCCCAGATCACCGTGGTCACCGACGACCGCGACCCGCAGGAGGTCGCGGACGAGATCGCGGCCCTGGTCACCGCCCGGATCGCCGCGGCGGCGGGGGAGGGCGCCGGGACCCGCCCGGAGGACGAGTACTGGGCGGGCGAGGACGGGGCGGGCCAGGACGATGACGGCACCTGACCGGCAGGCCGCCGCACGCCCGCTCACGGCTTTCCCGCGCGCGGGAAAGCCGTGAGCGCGAGCCGGATCGGCGTCGGCGGGGAACGCCCCTACCCGGTCATCGTCGGCACCGGGGTGCTCGGCGAACTGCCCGCCCTGGTCGGGGACGCGGCGCGCACCGTGGTGGTGATCTGCCCGGACGGCCTGGACGCCATCGCCCGCCCGGTCTGCGGCGCGCTGGAGGCGGCCGGGTACCGCGTGCACCCCGAGCCGGTGCCGGCCGGCGAGCCGGCCAAGGACATCGGCGTGGCCGCCCGGCTGTGGTCCCGGCTCGCCGCGCACCGGGTCACCCGCAGCGACGCCATCGTCGGCGTCGGCGGGGGCGCCACCACCGACCTGTCTGGGTTCGTGGCCGCGACCTGGCTGCGCGGGGTCCGCCTGGTGCTCGTGCCGACCACGCTGCTGGCGATCACCGACGCGGCCGTCGGCGGCAAGACCGCGGTCAACACCGCCGACGGCAAGAACCTGGTCGGCGTGTTCTACCCGCCCGCGGGGGTCCTCGCCGACCTGGCCGTGCTCGAGTCGCTGCCCGCCGCGGACTATGCCAGCGGCCTGGCCGAGGTCATCAAGGCGGGGTTCGTCGCCGACCCGGTGATCCTCGACCTGATCGAGGACGACCCGGCGGGCGCGGTCGTCCCGCACGGGCGGCACGCCAGGGAACTCGTCGAGCGGGCCGTCGCGATGAAGGCGGAGGTCGTCACCGGCGACTTCCGGGAGGCCGGGCGCCGCGAGATCCTCAACTACGGGCACACCCTCGGCCACGCCATCGAACGGGTGGAGGACTACCGGATCCGGCACGGGGAGGCGGTCGCGGTGGGCATGGTCTACGCGGCGGAGCTGGCCCGGCTGGCGGGCCGGCTGGACGCCGCCACCCTGCACCGGCACCGCCGGGTCCTGGCCGGCGCCGGGCTGCCCACCACATTCCTGCCCGGCGCGTGGCCGGCGCTGCGGAAGGCGATGGCCGTGGACAAGAAGGCGCGCGGCGACGCGCTGCGCTTCGTCGTGCTGGAGGGCCTGGCCCGGCCCGTCATCCTGGCCGACCCGCCCGAGGACATGCTGAGGCAGGCATACGCGGAGGTGACATCGCGGTGATAGCGGTGCTGGTGCTCAACGGCCCCAACCTCGGGCGGCTCGGGTCCCGCGAGCCGGACGTGTACGGCACGGTGGACTTCGAGGGCCTCACCGAGACCTGCCGGGCCACCGGCCGCACCCTGGGGCTGCACGTCGATGTGCGGCAGACCGACGACGAGGCCGAGCTGATCGGCTGGGTGCACGAGGCCTGCGACGAGGCGACGCCGGTGGTGCTGAACCCGGCCGCGTTCACGCACTACTCCTACGCGCTGCGGGACGCGCTGGCGATGCGCACCGCGCCGCTGGTCGAGGTGCACATCTCCAACCCGGCGGCGCGCGAGTCGTTCCGCCACAACTCGGTGGTGGCGGGGGTCGCGGACGGCACGATCGCCGGCTTCGGGCTGCTGTCCTACCAGCTCGCGCTGCAGGCGGTCGCGGAGCTCTGCGCCGTCGCCGGGGCCGGGGGCTGAGGCCGGCCGGCGACGCGGGCGCGGGCGGCGGCTACCGTCGACCCACAGGGGACATAACGCTCCGGGCGGCCTGGGCGTGGCAGCGGAAGGGCGGGACGGGATGCGCATCGGGATGTCGCTGAACTACGCGGGGGGCTTCACCGAGACGGTGGCGGAACTCGCCGACTACGAGAAGGCCGGGCTGGAGATCGTCTTCGTGCCGGAGGCGTACAGCTTCGACGCGGTCAGCCAGCTTGGCTTCATCGCGGCCAGGACCCAGCGCCTCCAGATCGCCTCGGGGATCTTCCAGCTGTACTCGCGCACGCCCGCGCTGACCGCGATGACCGCGGCGGGCCTGGACTACGTGTCGGGCGGCCGGTTCACGCTCGGCATCGGCGCGTCCGGGCCGCAGGTGATCGAGGGCTGGCACGGGGTGCCCTACGACGCGCCGGTGGGCCGCACCAGGGAGGTCATCGAGATCTGCCGGATGGTGTGGCGCCGCGAGCGGCTGGAGTACGCGGGCAAGCACTACACCCTGCCGCTGCCGCCCGCCGAGGGGACCGGGCTGGGCAAGCCGCTGAAGCTGATCAACCACCCGGTGCGGGAGCGGATCCCGATCGTGGTCGCGGGCATGGGGCCGAAGAACGTGGCGATGATCGCCGAGCTGGCCGAGGGCTGGGAGCCGATCTTCTTCTTCCCCGAACGGGCGGCCGCGGTGTGGGACGGCCCGCTGGCGGCCGGCCGGGCCCGCCGGGATCCCGCGCTGCCGCCGCTGGACGTGGTGGGCCAGGCGGGGCTGGCCATCGGCGACGACGTGGGCGGCTACCTGGACCTGGCCCGCCCGCTGCTGGCGCTCTACATCGGCGGCATGGGCCCGCACCGGTCCAAGGGAAGCAACTTCTACTACGAGCTCGCGGTGCGCTACGGGTTCGGCGAGCAGGCGGCCAGGATCCAGGACGCCTACCTCGACGGGCGCAAGGACGAGGCCGCCGCGCTGGTGCCCGCCGAACTGCTGGCCGGCACCTCGCTCGTCGGGCCGGAGGGGTACGTCGCGGAGCGGCTCGCGGCGCTGCGGGAGGCCGGGGTGACCACGCTCAACGTGACCCCGGTCGCTGCCACGCACGCCGACCGGGTGCGGCTGATCGAGAAGGTCCGCGACCTGGCCGGCTGATCCGCGAGCCGCGCCAGCCCCCGCCGCGCCAGCGCCCGCCGGCCGCGCCCGCCGGCCCCGCAGTCCCCGCCGTCAGCCGCCCCGCCGGCCCCGCAGTCCCCGCCGTCAGCCGCCCCGCCGGCCACGCCCGCCGCCCGGGCCGCCCTGCCCGAAGGACCCGGCCGGGCGCCCGGCTGGCTTCCCCGGTGCCGGTCGGCGAGCCTTCAACTACTTATGGTGGTTTCTTTACATAATGACCATGTGAGCCAGAACCTGCAGCAAAGGGCCGATCCGTCCCGTGGCGCGCCGCCCCCCGGCGCGCGGGGCCGCCCCGCGCCGCCCCGCCGCCCGCCGGTCTCGCCCGCCACCTACTGGCGCCGCCGCCTGGTCGTCCTCGGCCTGGGTGCCGCGCTGCTCACCGGGCTCAGCTGGGCGGTGAACGGGCTGCTCACGGCCAGCTCGACCGCGGGCCCGGTGACCGCCGCCGGGGGCGCCCCGGCCGCGTCCCGCGCCCGGCACGGCCCCGCCCGGGCGCACAGCACCGCCAAGCGCGCGGCCCCGGCGGCGTCGCCCGCGCCGCACCACACCGCGGCGCCCGCGCGGCACCGGGCGGCGCGGCAGGCACCGGTGCCCGCGAACGCGCCGGCCTGCGGCCTGGGCGGCGTGACGCTCAGCGTTTCGTCCCCGCAGTACTGGTACCAGCCGGGCAAGACGCCGCGCTTCACGGTGCACGCCGCCAGTGACGGCCAGCCCTGCCGGTTCAACATGGGCGCCAAGTTCGTGTCCGTGGTCGTCTCCACCGGCGGCCGGCGGGTGTGGAGTTCGGCGGACTGCGTGAGCGGCGCCGGTTCGCACGTGGTCGTCCTCGGCCGCGGCACTCCCGCGGCCCTGCACGTCTCCTGGGACCGGAGGACCTCCGCCCCGGGCTGTGACGGCGCCGGGACCCTGGTGCGCCCCGGGGAGTACCACGTCATCGCGGCGGCGGGCGCGCAGCACAGCAGGAGCGTGAACATCGTGCTCGGCGCCAAGGGCGTGTCCGGCCCCTGACCGGGCCGCGCCCTGACCGGGCCGCGCCCCTGAACCGGAGCGCCGCCCGTGCCGCTCAGGCGGCCGTCGCGGGCGAGCGCCGGCGGGCGGCCTGCGCCCGGCTGGCCACCGCGGCGGCGGCCAGGACGCCGACCGCCACCAGGAGCAGGGCGGCCTGCCAGCTCGCCATGCCGCTCGCGGCGGCGTGGGCATGGGGCGGCGGGAATGGCACCGGGTGCCGCGGCCGCGCGCCGAGGGCGGGTGGCGGACCGGACCGGGCAAAGGCGGCGGGCGCGCCCGCGACGGCCGCCGCCAGGATGGCGGTAAGCGCGGCCAGGGCGCTGGTGATGCGACGGACGTGGATGTGGTTCATGGTGGCCCCCGTATCGGCTTGTCGCTGATACGGAGGCCACCGGCTGCCCCGCTGATACGCGGCGGTTCCCGGCCCCTGATACGCGGCGGTTCCCGGCCCCGCCCGCGGCGGGCGGGGGCCGGGAACGGGGCTAGGAGACCTGCCAGGACATGCCGGGGTCACTGGCCGCGCAGCTGGCGATCACCGCCTGGGTTCCCTCGGCGGTGGCGTCACCCGGGTCGGACAGGCACAGGCCGGAGGCCGGGTTGACCAGCGAGACCCCTCCGCCGGCGGTCACCAGGTGCCATTGCTGCGCCCCGGTGCCGTTGCAGGAGTACAGGTCCACCGGGCTGCCGGTGGACCTGGCACCGCCGCCGACATCGAGGCACTTGCCGTTGATGCGCACGGTCCCGTCCGGCTCGGCCAGCCACGCCTGGCCCGCGGAGCCGTCGCAGAGCGCTATGTCGATCTTGGTGAGGTTCGCCGTCTGGTCGCCGCTGTCGTCGAGGCACAGTCCGGGGATCTGTGACGTCACCGGCCCGGCGGGCAGCGTCCACGACTGGTTCGTGTAGCCGTTGCACGGCCAGAGCACGACGCCGGTGCCGTTGCTGGTGCTGAAGCCGGGGTCGGCGAGGCACATGCCCGACCAGGGGTTCAGCAGGGTGGTCGGGCGGGCGCCGCGGGCCGGGTTCAGCCCCCGCGGGTAGACCAGGTGCCATTGCTGCGCGGGCGAGCTGGCGCACTGCTCCAGCCCGGCCGGGGCGCCCTGGGCGGCGGTGGGGATCGTCAGGCACTCGTTGTTGATCCGCAGCGTGCCGTCCTGTGCGTAGGTCCAGCTCTGCGCGCTGTTCCCGGTGCACGCGCTGATCACGGCCTGGGTCCCGCTCCCGCCGGGGGTTGCCGGGGTGTTGCCGGCCGGGCCGCTGCTGGCTGGCGGGGGAGTCGGTGCGGTGCTGGCCGGCGGGGTGCCGGACGGGGCGGGAGTCGGCTGCGTGCCGCTGCCCGCGGTGAGGCACTCGCCGCCGAGATCCAGCTGGACCTGCCCGGTCGGGCCGGCGCTGGGCGCGGAACTCACGTTCCAGGAGAACGACACCGAGCCGGACTGGCCCTTGCTGTTGGTGGCGCTCACCATCGGCGAGTAGCTCCCCACCGCCACGGGCCAGCCGGTGATCTGCCCGGACGGGCTGATGCTGGTCCCCGGCGGCAGGCCGGCCGCCGAGAACGACAGGGCCTGGCCCTTCACCGGGTCGGCCAGCGCGGCCTGGAGGTTGACCGTGCTGCCGGCCACGCTCAGCTGGCGGCCCGGGTTCAGCAACGGTATGGCCGCGGGGTTCATCTGGTCCAGGTCGGTGTCCCCGGCGGCGTTGATCCCGGCCACCGAGCCGGCGCTGGAGTACTGCCAGAACGAGTAGTTGCTCCAGCCGGGCGTTATCAGCGGCCGCGGCGCCGAGGTGTAGTCCGGGACCCACAGCGGGAACTGCGCGAACCGGGAGGTGCTGCCGGTGCAGTCGTGCCACCACGGTCCCGGGCCGTAGATGATCGGCTCCGCACCGGTCTTGGCCTGCACTTCGGCGCTGAACTGGGCGATCCACGACCGCATGGCGGGCTGGCTGAGCCCGTAGCATTCGGCGCCGTAGGGGTTGTACTCGATGTCCAGCATGACCGGTGGCAGCGGGCCGTTGGCGGAGGAGAGGTACCTGATCAGGTAGTCCGCCTGCGCGACCGGGCTGCCGGAGCCGCCGTTGCCGTTCGGGATCGCGAAGGCGTAGGCCATCACCGACAGGCCCGCCGCCCTTGCCTGGGCCAGGTCGGTGAGCGCGAAAGGATTCCGGTAGTAAGCGCCTTCGGTCGCCTTGACCGCGGCGAACTGAATGCCCGCCCGCGCCGCCCTGCGCCAGTTGATTCCCACGCCGCCGGGGTGTTGATATCCGGCCACGTCCACGCCCTGCAACGCGCCGGAGAGCGCGGCCCCCCGCGCATTCTTGTTTGGGCCATCGGCATACCCGGCGAGCTGGCGGAGCACCTTCGGCGAGTGGGTGGCCGCGACATTGAAATGGCTCACCCGCTGCCGGTGCCGTTTGGCCGCCGACGCTGCCGCGTGCCTGCCGTGCCCGGATGAGCCCGCGGACGTTGCCGCCACCGCCGCCACCGAAAGTGCCGCAACCGTCACGACGCCAAGTCCGACGCTTATCACGACTCTCGGCAGTCGCCAGCCGGGCAGTGCCCTCATCGTTGCTCCTTCAGTCCCCGAATCAGCGCGAGCGGTGACCCATTTAGCGCGGCTTCCGGCCCGCGCGGGGATGGCCACCCACGAGCGGCTTCAGTCAAGCACTTATGGCACTAATAGTCGCGTAAGCGGCATTCGTGTCGTCATTCGAATTTGTGCCGCCGGATTGGGCGGCCGCTAGTCGCCCTTGAGCGACCCCCGTTGCGGGGCGACCCCGGCGAAGCTGGCCGCGCTCAGCGGCGCCGGGTTCAGGTGCCGGGCGTGGATGACCGCCAGCAGCCTGGTCATCTGCTGGCCCAGGCCCGGGACCCAGTGCAGCAGCACGATCTCGCCGGGGGCCAGTCCCTTGCCGTCCCAGGTCTGGACCCCCTGGCTGGTGACGGTGGCGCTCCAGCCCACCAGGGCCTTCAGCCCGGCCCGGTACGCCGCGGCCGCCACGGTGGGGTCGGTGGCCCCGTAGGGCGGCCGGCCCAGGGCCGGCTCGCCGCCGAGCCAGTGCCCCAGCGCCTGGCGGGCCTGGCCCCACTGGGCGCTGGCCTGGGCCAGGGACAGCTTGGTGAGGTCGGGGTGGGAGACCGTGTGGTCCCCGATGGTCCCGCCCGCCGCGGCGAAGGCCCGCCAGTACAGCAGGTTCCGCTGGGCGGCCTGCTCTATCAGGAAGGCCGTGACGGGCAGGTGGGTCTTGCGCATGAGCTGCAGGACCGGGGTGCTCGGCGTCCAGCCGTCATCCACGGTGATGTAGACGGCCCGGCCGGCCGGGCTGGCGAAGGAGTAGAGCGGGACCGTGGGCAGGGCGGGGACCGTCACGCGCACGGCGGCCTGCTCCCCGTCACGTGCGGTCAGCCGCAGCCGTGCCCGGCAGCCGGCCGGGCTCTTGGCCACCGTGACCTCCGTGGGGGCGGGGAAGCCGACCGCGTCGGTGCGGCACAACGGCCGGCGGGGCCGGGGGCGCAGCGGGCTGGAGGCCCGGATGAGCAGCCCGGCGGACGTGTGCCGGACCACGGTGACCCGCAGCCGCGGCGGGACGGTCACGGTCAGCGTGCGGGTGACCGGCTGCGGGCCCCGCACCCGGACCGAAAGCTCGGTTCGCTGGCCCGGCGGCACCGGTACCCGCACCGCCCTGCCGCCGCGGGCGGCCGTGCCCGCCAGCCCCGTCCCCGGCGCCGACACCGTCAGGCGGCTGCGGTCCATGACCTGCTGGGCCGTGGGGCCGCCGCCCGGCGTCAGCCGGATGGTCACGGTGTTGGACGCCGGTGACAGCGACCACGCCACCCCCGGCCTGGCCTGTGCCGCGGCGTCCGCCCGCTGGCCCAGCCAGGCAACGGCCAGGCCCAGCCCCACCAGCGCGCCCGCCGCGGCCAGGACGGCAACGCGCCGGGTAGGCGCATATCCCCTCACAGCAACTCAGAGTCGCACATTCTGCCGGCTTGATCGCGGCGCCACGCCGGGGGGCGGGGCCTGCGCCACAGGCCCCGCCCCCCGGTCTGCCCGCGCTGGCACGGGCCAGGTCATCCCCCGGTCAGACGGACTTCTGGTAGGCGCGGAAGGTCAGCACCGACAGCGCGGTGACCCCGATGGCCAGCACCGCGAGACCGCCGCCCTGGACGAGCACCCGGGACCAGTCGGGGCTCGCGCTCATGGCCGCCCGGCCCGCCTCCAGCGCCCAGTTGACCGGGTTGCAGTCCGCCACCACGCGCATCCAGTGCGGCATCAGCGCCTCGGCCATGAACGCCGACGACAGGAAGGTCAGCGGCAGGAGCAGGAACGTGTTGATCCCGATGATCGTCTCGCGCTGGCGGGCCAGCATGCCGACCGTGTTGGAGAACGCGCTGAACACGATCGCGACCAGCACGGCCACCGCGACCAGGACGAGCAGCCCGGCCGCGCCGCCGTCGTAGTGCGCGCCGGCGGCCCAGCCGAGGGCGATGATGATGACCGACTGCAGCGCGGTGGTCAGCGCCTGGAGCACGGCCGAGGCGTTGATGATCGCGGACCGGTGCAACGGCAGCACCAGGAACCGGTCCATGATGCCGCGGTCGATCTCCTCCAGCACCGTCATGCCGCTCCACATGCTGGCCGACAGCGCGCTCATGATCACCACGCCGGGGACCAGGTAGTCCAGGTAAGACGGTGCGCCGAAGCCCGGCAGCTCGACCACCTTGTGGAACAGCGAGCCGAACAGGAACAGCCAGATCACCGGCTGGATCAGCATGATGACGACGTACGCGGGCTGGCGCAGGATCGCCTTGACCTGGCGCCCGGTCATCCAGGTGGTGTGTGCGGCGATGGTGGTCACTGGGAGCCTCCCGTGGTGGCTGGCGCGGCGGTGGACTTGTCGGCCTCGGTGAACCGGCGGCCGGCGTAACGCAGGTAGACGTCGTCGAGCGAGGGGCGGGCGACCGTGGCCGCGCGCACGGTGACCCCGGCGGCCTCCAGCGCGGCGAGCACGGCGGGCAGGGCGGTCGCGCCCTCGTCGGCGCGGGCGCTGACATCGCCGCCCGCCACGCGGATCTCGCGCACCGCGGGGACCGGCGCCAGCGCCGCGCGCACCTGCTCGCGTGCCGGGTGACCGGCGAGCTCCAGGTGCACCGCGTCGCCGTGCAGCTCGCCCTTCAGCTGGTCGGGAGTGCCTTCGGCGACGACCCGGCCCCGGTCGATGATCGCGATCCGGCTGGCCAGCCGGTCCGCCTCCTCCAGGTAGTGGGTGGTGAGCAGGATGGTGAGCCCCTCGGCGGCGGAGAGCCGGCCGATCTCCTCCCACATGGCCGAGCGGGACTCCGGGTCCAGGCCGGCCGTGGGCTCGTCGAGGAACAGCACCTCCGGCTGGTGGACCAGGCCCATCGCGACGTCCAGCCGGCGTTGCATGCCGCCGGAGTAGGTGCGCACCCGCCGGCCGGCCGCGTCGGCGAGGCCGAACCTGCCGAGCAGGTCGTCGGTGCGCCGCGCCAGTTCCCGGCCGCGCAGTCCCTGGATCCGCCCGGACAGCAGCATGTTCTCCCGGCCGGTGGCGACCGGGTCCGCGCCGCTGCGCTGGGCGACCACGCCGATCCGGTGGCGGACCTGCGCGGGCCGGGCGCGGACGTCCAGCCCGGCCACGACGGCGGTGCCGGAGTCGGCCTGGGCCAGCGTGGTGAGGATCTTGACGGTGGTGGACTTGCCCGCCCCGTTCGGCCCGAGCAGGGCGAAGACGGTGCCGGCCGGGACGGCGAAGCTGAGGCCGTCGAGGGCGCGGATGTCCTTGGGATAGGTCTTGACGAGGTCGCGCGCCTCGATGGCGGGCGCCGCGCCCGGGCCGGCGCGGCCGGGTGCGGGCGCGCGTGTGTCAACGGTCATGATGGCTTTTCTCCCTGGTGGTCGGGTGTCTGCACCGGTCCGCGGGGGAGCAGCCAAGTATCCTTGGAGATGCTCACTCGATCTGGTCTCGCTCCCGCGGGACCGGTTCGGGGGGATTCGGCCCCCGGCCAGGTGTTGCCGCACCGTGCCGGGGGCCGGCCTGCAGCTTGGTCAGTCTGGCGTGGCTCCTTCCTCTGCCCCGGGTGGCGTGTGCAGGGCGGTCAGGTCCAGCTCCCAGTCCGGCTGCTGGCCGGTCTCGAAGATGTGCCGCCAGCCGTCCTGGCCCTGCAGCGTGCCCGCCTCGAGTTCGCCGGCGAGGTTCCGCACCCAGGCAAGCTCGGTCTCCCGCAGGGCCAGGTGGTACTCGCCCTCGATGAGCAGCAGCCGGGGCAGGCCGGCCTTGGCCGCGTGCTGCAACAGCACGCGCACCTCCGCGATCTCCTTCTCCAGCAGGCGGGTCCGGGTGCGCAGCAGCGTGACGACCCGGTCCGGGTGCAGCACCGGCATCAGCGACAGCGCGGCCTCGAACTGCGGGTACTCCTTGACCGGCTCGGCGAGCAGTTCCGACATCCAGTCGTCCAGCTCGGCGTGGCCGGCGTCGGTGATCTGGTACACGGTCCGCTCGGGGCGCCGCCCCTCGCGCACCGCCTCGACGGCCTCGATCAGCCCGTGCTTGGCGAGGTTGTCGACCACGGTGTAGAGCGAGCCGTAGTTCAGCTTGATGCTGTGTTCCTTGCCGCGCTCGCGCATGGTGGCGGCCATCTCGTAGGGGTGCATCGGCCGTTCGAACAGGCACGCGAGCACGGCAAGCGCCAGGGGGTTCGACACGACCCGCCGACCGGCCATCGCGTGCTCCTCTCGGGTCCGTGAACGTATATCCGTCTACGAGTATACGTAGGCGTGTATCCGTGCGCAAGCATTTAGCGTGCCGGTGCCGGGCCGGCCGCGACCGGGCTAGGGTCGTGGGATGGCCGAAACCCATGCGCGCAGGCGGGAGCACGTGCGGGACGCGCTGGCGTCCGCCGGCGTCGATGCCGCGCTGATCACGAGCCTGGTCAACGTCCGCTATCTCACCGGGCTGGCCAGCTCCAACGCCGCGCTGCTGGTGCCCGCGCAGGGCCCGGCCGTGCTCGCCACGGACTCCCGCTACGCGCTCGCCGCGGAGCGCGACTGCCCGGACCTGGCGCTGGTGACCATCCGCGTCGTCGAGCCGGCCCTGGCGGAGTTCGCCGCCGAGCAGGGCGTGCGCCGGCTCGGGTTCGAGGCGCAGGTGATGACCGTCGAGCTGCACGCGGCGCTGGCGCGGGCCGGTGCCCCCGGGCTGGTGCCGCTCGGCCATCTCGTGGAGGGCCTGCGGGTGACCAAGGACGACGGTGAGCTCGCGCTGGTCGGCCGGGCGTGCGCCATCACCGCCGCCGCCTTCGACCAGGTGGTGACGGGGATCCGCGCCGGGATGACCGAGCGCGAGCTGGCCGTGGCGGTCGAGCGGGCGATGGTGGACGCCGGGGCGGAGAAGCCGGCCTTCGACACCATCGTGGCCAGCGGGCCCAACGGGGCCATCCCGCACCACGCGCCGGGCGGCCGGCGCTTCGAGCCCGGCGACCTCATCACCATCGACTGCGGCGCCAGGTACGCCGGCTATCACGCGGACATGACGCGGACCGTCGCCCTCGGCCAGCCCGCCGCCTGGCAGCGGGAGATCTACGCCCTGGTGGCCGCCGCGCAGCAGGCGGGGATCGAGGCGGCCGTGCCCGCCGCCGCGGCCGCGGACGTGGACGCGGCGGCGCGTGCGGTCATCGAGGCGGCCGGTCACGGCGAGCATTTCACCCACGGCCTCGGCCATGGCGTGGGGCTGGAGGTGCACGAGGAGCCGATGTTGGGGAAGGCGAAACCGGGTACACTCGGGGACCGGGTTCCCCTGACCGTGGAGCCGGGTGTCTACCTGCCCGGCAAGGGCGGCGTCAGGATTGAGGACACCCTGGTGGTTCGTTCCGGGGCCGGGCTCGCCGCGACCCGCGACCTGCTCACCGTGACCCAGACCGTGCCCCCCGGGGAGCTGCTCGTCCTCGAGCCCTGAGCTCGCCCCGGTCACCAGGAAGGCAACAGCCGTGCCCGCGCGAAGCAAGGCCCGCAAGCGGGCGCTCGATGTGCTGTTCGAGGCCGAGTTGCGGGGTGAGCCGGTGCTGGCCGTCCTGCACGAGCGGGCCGCCGAGCAGGCCCCGCCGGTGCCCGCGTACGCGCGCGAGCTCGTCGAGGGCGTGGCGGCGCACCGCGCCCGCATCGACGAGCTGCTCGCCGCCCACGCCCAGGGCTGGGCGCTGGAGCGGATGCCCGCGGTGGACCGCAACATACTCCGGATCGGCGCCTACGAGCTGCTCTGGCAGGACCAGGTCCCCGACGCGGTCGCGATCAGCGAGGCGGTCCAGCTCGCCCGGGACCTGTCCACCGAGGGCTCGCCGGCCTTCGTGAACGGGCTGCTCGCCCGGCTGCTGGAGCTCAAGCCCACGCTCACGCTCTGACCGGCCGGACTCGCGCCGGGCCGGCGGCGGGCCCTGGCGGGGCGTAATGCCGCGAAATCAGCTGGCGGCGAAGCGGACCCGCAGGCCGGAGCGGCGCAGCACCGACCAGAACCATACGGCCGAGACGACGATACCCGCCGCCGTCAGGGCGACCGTGACCACCGTCGAGCCGACCATGAACGCGCGCAGCGGCTCGGTCGCCATCAGGACGCCCAGGCCCGCCGTCATCAGCAGGAAGATCCCGGCCCACAGCCACGTCGCGCCCTGGAAGAACCGGTGCAGGCCGGGATGGTGGCGGGACGGCTGGCGCAGCGCCACGACCTCGGCGGCCAGCCGGGCGACCAGGGGATGCGGGCCCCGCGCGGTCCGCGCGAACAGGAACGACATGATCAGGTTGGCGGCCGGGAACTGGAGCAGGTAGATCCAGAGCTGGCCGGTGGCGAGAACCATCGCCGTCTGCACCGTCAGCACCACCGCGGTGATCGTGAGCAGGCTCGGCACGGTCCCGGTGGCGACCTTGCGGATCAGCGCGACCAGCCAGGTGGCGGCGAGCCCGGCGAGCAGCCCGGCGGTGCGGCCGTAGAGCCAGGCGCCGAGGGCGAGGGCGCCGATGGGCAGCCCGGCCGACTCGACCAGGCTCCAGGACACCGTCCGCAGCAGCCGCAGCGGCCGGGGGAACTCCACGTGATCCGGCATTGGGGCGAGCCTAGGCGGTCTTCGGCCCGCGGGCGGGCCGAAGCCGGCGATTCACAGTTTTCCAGCGGTCACGCTGCGTGATGTCCGCCCCGGTTCCCCCGCCGCCGGGGGGCCCGCGGCGCCGCTCATCAGCCCGGGAAATGTCAGGTGGCGCCACTACAGTGGACCGCAGCGGACGCGGTGCGGGAGGGCCACCGCGCGTCGGGCGGCGAGGAGACGGCGTGGCAGGGACCCCGGTGGTGCTCGACATGCTGCGTGCCGTGGCGTCCGCGCTGGCCGCGGAGACCGGCCGGGCCGCGCTCGACATCGTCGACGCCGGCGGCGGCACCGGCGGGTTCGCCGTCCCGCTGGCCAGCCTGGGGCACTCGGTCACCGTCGTGGACCCGAGCCCGAACTCGCTGGCCGGCGCGCAGCGCCGGGCGGCCGAGCAGAACGTGCCGCTGCGCGCGGTCCAGGGCGACGCCTCCGATCTGGCCGTGGTCATGGGGGAGAAGAGCGCCGACCTGGTGCTGTGCCACAGCGTGCTGGAGTACGTGGACTCCCCGGCCGCGGCGCTGGCGGCGATCGCGGCGGTGCTGCGGCCCGGCGGGGCGGTCAGCGTGCTCACCGCCAGCGCCGTCGGGGCGGTCATCCACCGGGCCCTGGCGGGCAGGTTCGATGAGGCGCGGCGGCTGCTCGCCGGCATCGGCGCGCCGGGCGGGCAGGCGGCGGACGGGGCCGCCGTGGCCGGCGGGCCACGCAGGTTCACCCTGGCCGGCGTCACCGGGCTGATCGAGGAGGCCGGCCTGCGGCCGGGCGCGGCGCTGGGCGTCCGGGTGTTCGCCGACCTGGTGCCGCGGGTCGTCGCGGATGCCGACCCGGGCGCCGGGCAGGCGCTGCAAGCGCTGGAGCTGGCCGTGGCCGCCCACCCGGCCTTCCACGACTTCGCCGCCCAGTTCCACGTCCTGGGCTACCGGTGAGCAGGAAGTCCCCGGCAGGCGGCCCGCGCGGGCCGCAGCGGGCCGGCGCGGACGACCGCGGCTGCCGCATCCTGCACGTGGACATGGACGCCTTCTACGCCAGCGTGGAGGTCAGGGACCAGCCAGAACTCGCCGGGAAGCCGGTGATCGTCGGCGGTGGCAGCCGCGGTGTGGTGCTGTCGGCCAGCTACGCGGCGCGCGCGTTCGGGGTGCGGTCGGCCATGCCGGTGCACCGGGCACGGCGGCTGTGCCCCCAGGCGGTGTTCGTGCCGCCGCGGCACGCCGTCTACGGCGCCGTCTCCCGGGAGGTCATGGCCATCTTCCGCGAGGTGACCCCGGAGGTGGAGCCGCTGTCCCTGGACGAGGCGTTCCTGGACGTGAGCGGCGCCATCCGGCGGCTGGGGCCGCCGGCCGCCATCGCCCGGATGATCCGCGCCAGCGTCGCCGAGCAGCAGGGGCTCACCTGCTCGGTGGGCGTGGCCACGACGAAGTTCGTGGCCAAGCTCGCCTCGACGCTGAGCAAGCCGGACGGCCTGTGCGTCGTCCCGGCCGGTGAGGTCCTCGAGTTCCTCCACCCGCTGCCGGTCGCCGCGCTGTGGGGGGTGGGGGAGCGGACCGGGGAGGTCCTGGCCAGGTTCGGCCTGCGCACCGTCGGGGACATCGCCCGTACCCCCGCCGCCACGCTGCAGCGCGAGCTCGGCACCGCGGCCGGCGCGCACCTGGCCGCCCTCGCCTGGGGGCGGGACGAGCGCCCGGTGGTGTCCCGGGTACCGGACAAGAGCATCGGCGCGGAGGAGACCTTCCCGGCCGACGTGGACGATCCCGTGGTGATCCGCCGGGAGCTGCTCCGGCTCTCCGAGCGGACGGCGCGGGGCCTGCGCGCGGGCGGCTCGGTGGCCAGGACGGTGGTGGTGAAGCTGCGCCTGGCCAGTTTCAAGACCATCACCCGGTCCCGGACGCTGCCCGAGCCCACCGACGTGGCCAGGAAGATCTACGACACCGCGTGCGCCCTGTACGCCGGCTCCGGCCTGGACCCCCGGGCCCGGCTGCGCCTGGTGGGGGTGCGCGCCACCGGCCTGGTCCCCGCCGGGGCGGCGGCCACGCAGCTTGCCTTCGGCGAGCACCCGGCCGCCTGGCGGGACGCCGAGCGGGCCATGGACAAGATCGCCGGGCGGTTCGGCCCGGGCACGGTGCGGCCGGCGGCCCTGGTCCGCCCGGGTGAGCCCGGCGGCAGGCCCGGGGCCGGGGAGCGCGCGTGAGGGCCCCGGCCGTCGTGCGTAACCTTCGCTTTGCCTCCGGCTGCTCTTTCCCCTGCCTGGCGGCCCTCGTATTGTGGAGGGACACACAACTGTGAGGCCACGGTGATCGCACCCGTCCCCGCGCGAGAGGTTCATGGGAGGCGCAGTGCCGCTCTCTGAGCACGAGCAGCGTCAGCTCGAGCAGATCGAGCAGGCGCTCTATGCCGACTACCCGAAGCTGGCCCAGTCCGTGCGGTCGCAGGACCCTCGCGTCCACTACAAGCGCCGTGTGGTCGAGGCCGCGATCGGGTTCCTGATCGGCGTAGGCCTGCTCCTGGCGGGGGTGATCTCGAAGATCATCTTCGTCGGCGTGGGCGGGTTCCTGGTCATGCTCGCCTGCGCGATGTGGGCGCTGACCAGCTGGCGGCACATGGGCGGGATCGTCAGCGGCCAGGGCCTCGGCGTGGCGCGCCCGCAGGGCGGCGGCAGCACCGCCCCGGCACACGGCACGCGCAAGCGCGGCCCGGCGGTGGCCAAGCGCGGCCCGGCGGTGGCCAAGGGCCGCCCGGCAGCGGCCAAGGGCCGCCGGGGCGGGCGTGGCGGCCGACGGGAGAAGTCCGGGCTGAGCTTCATGGAGCGGCTCGAGGAGCGGTGGCGCCGCCGTCAGGAGGGCGGCAGGTAGGACCGCGCCGCTACGCGGTGCCGGGCTGCCGGGCCGCGGCCGGCACGCGGCGCCGGGCCTTGGTCGTCACCAGTTCCATCCAGCTGAACACGTCCAGCACGTGCTGGAGGCCCGCCCGGACGGGTATCAGCGCCGACGGCGGCGCGAGCCTGGCCGACCAGCGGGCCGGCCGGGCGCAGCGCCGCGCCAGGGCACACCGCACCAGAGCCTCGTCTGCCTGCAGCCGGGCGGAGCTGGCCGGGGTCACCGCGTAGCTGGCCCGCTCCTCCGACCGGGCGATCCGGTCCAGGGCCTCGCGCTCGGCACCGGCCAGGCTCAGCGACCCGGCGATGCGGCGGGACAGCGCCCGGGGTGATTCGCTGGCCCGGTAGGGGATCCGGTGATCGGTGAGGTCGTTGCGCAGCTCATGCCAGGCGACGTGGGCCCGCGAGACGTCGTCCCTGGCGCGCCACCAGCGCCACCGGCGGCCGGCGATCCGGGTGGCGGCGGGCGCGATCAGCAGCACCGCGAGCAGCACGACGACCGCGAGCCCGATCGGGCCGGCGCCCCGCCGCGCCGCGGCCGCCGTTCCGCCCGTGCCGCCGGGCGCGGTCTTCTTCAGCTTGTCCAGCCCGGTCTTGCTGCCGTGGCCGGCGGACTTCACCGAGTTGGGGTTGCTCTGCTGCGCCAGGCTGGTCCCCGGGTTCGTGCTGGCGGACACGCTGGCGTCCGGGGTCGAGTAGGGCGGGACCGTGGCCGTCGCCTGCCCGGGCAGCCCGGCGGTGTCCGGCGGCGTCGGCTCGAACCGCAGCCAGCCGGCCCCGGCGAAGTACAGCTCCGGCCAGGCATGGGCGTCGCTGGTCTTCACCTGGTAGGTGTGATCCCCGCTGAAGGTGCCCTGCGTGTACCCGACGACCACGCGTGACGGGATGCCCACCAGGCGCGCCAGCACGGCCATCGCGAAGGCGAACTGCTGGCAGTAGCCGGTCCTGGTGTGGAACAGGAACTGTTCCAGCGCCGAGGAGTTCTGCGACCGGCTCACGCCCCTGATCGAGTAGGTGAAGTGGCCCGGCGCGGTGAACCACCGCTGCAGCGCCACCGCCCTGCCGAACGCGGTGGTCAGGCCGGCCGTGAGGTGGTGCGCCAGATGCATCAGCTTCTTGGCCCGGAATGCGTCCGGGAGGTAGAGGTAGGAGCCGTAGGCCGCGGGCGGCGCGGGCGCCTGGCGCAACTGCTCCGGCGAGGGGTTGACGTCATCGGCCACCACGCTGTAGCGCAGCCCGGCCAGATGGGCCGTGGTCGAGAAGACCGACAGCGAGCCCCCGTCCACCTTCCAGGCGCCGCTGACCTTGACCTGGCGCGCCGGGTACGGCAGCGGCAGGTAGCTCACGTTCCCGCGGTTCGCCAGGTTGGCGCCGAGGGTGACCTGCTCCCGCACCGGGATGGTGTGCGTGGTCGCGGCCAGGCCCGCGGGGGCAGGCAGGAGCCGGTTTCCCAGCGTGCTCACCTGGCTGGGCGCGCCCATCGTCCACTGGTTGGTGCCGAGGTTGCCCAGCACGTACACCTGCAGGTAGGGCGGCAGCGTCTCGTTGGTGCGGTAGGACAGGACGGTGACCGGGCGGGTTTCGGTCAGGTCGGTGTTGAGCAGGTCCAGCGGCTGCGGGAAGGAGATCCGGTGCGCGCCCTGGCCGCTGCCCTTCCCGTTCCCGGAGCCGGGGAACAGCCGGTGCGCCTTCAGGCCCGGGACCAGCAGGGGCAGGGCGAGCGCGAGCACCACGGCGGCCGAGCCGATCCGCCGCCCCGCGGCGGCCAGCGGCCTGATGTCCGGGCCGCTGTCGGCGGCATCCTGCCAGGGGTGGATCAGCCGCCCCCACAGCCGCAGCCGGTGCCTGCCGTCGGCGGACAGCAGGCTCAGGTAGCCCACCATGCCCGCGCAGAACACCAGCGTCGCGCCCACCGGCCCCGGGCGGGCGGCGGTGGTCAGCGGCACACAGAACAGCACAAGGAGCGGGAGCCCGGCGAGCGCGGGACGGTGCAGGCGCACCGCGAGCACGTCGGCCAGCACGGCGACCAGGCCGATCCCGGCCACGGTCACCAGGGTGATGCCGCGCTCGGCCGGGACGGGCGGCGGGTCGTTGGCCATCTCGGCCAGGGCCTGGTGCACCAGCAGCTGAAGCTGGTGCGCGGAGGCGCCGGTGGGGACCAGCCCGGCCCAGGACTGCCGTCCGGCGAACACCGCGTTGAGGTAGAGGAACTCGGCGCCGAGCGCGGCCAGCGAGCACAGGATGGCCGGGATCGCGCGCCGCCGGGTCGCGGCGCCCACGGCGGCGATCACGATCGCCGCCCCGACGCCGCCCCAGAACCAGGTCCCGCCGTCCACCAGCGGGTAGAGCGCGATCGATGCCAGCACGGTCGCGACGGCGGCGGCCACGGTCAGGCGCAGGTTCACCGGGCGGCTCCCGCGGGCGGGCCCGGGGCCGGGGCGCCGGGTGCGGCGGGCCCGGCCAGGCCGGCGGTCCCGGCGGGAGCGCCGCCGCCGAGCGGCGTTCCCGCGGGCCGGTGCGGCGCGCCCCCGGCCCACAGGGAGTCCCCCCGGGCCCGGTGGGCGCGGTTGAGGACCTCCCAGGCGACGTTCAGCGGCATGTCCGCGGTCGCCGTGGCCACCCGCCACCCCGCCGCGGCCAGGATCCCGGCCGCCTCGTCGGTCTCGCCGGCCGCCCCGGGCCGGTCGGCGGTCCAGGTGGAGACCGCGAGCAGCAGGGCCATTGCCGGTCCCGCCCGGCGGGCCGCGGCGAGCTCCCTGGCCTGGCCCGCGGTCAGGTGCCCGGCGACCACGATCAGCAGCCCGCCGCTGTCGTGCGGCAGCTGCGCCAGGCCGGGGTTCAGCGAGGAGTTGCGGGACGGGCGGATGACGGCGAGCGTGTCGAGGAGCACGTCCTCGAACGAGCCGGGAGCCGTCGCCTTGCCGTCGTCGGTGAGGAACTCGGTGTCCATCTCCTCGCGCGCCAGGTGCACCCCGATCGATGCCGCGGCGCTGACCGCGTACTCGAACGAGGAGGCCGGCCCCCGGCCGCCGTGACCGGACAGCCGGGTGTCGAGGAAGAGCACCGCGCGGTTGCGCCAGCGCTGCTCCTCCCGGCGCACCATCAGCTCCCCGTACCGGGCCGTCGACCGCCAGTGGACCCGGCGGAGCTCGTCGCCGTCCCGGTAGGACCGCGGCACGACGTCGTCCTCGCCCGCCGCCGCGGCGGTGCTGGCACGGGCGTCCCCCTCACCCAGCCAGGCGCCGGCCAGCGAGGTGCGCGGCAGGGTGGTGACCGCCGGCGTCACGATCAGCGTCCCCGCCGGGGCCGCCGTGCTGCCCACCTTCGCCAGGCCGAACGCATCCGCCACCCGGACCTGAAGCGGGCCGATGGTGAACTTGCCCCGGTGGTCGGGCTGGATGGGGTAGCTGAGCCGGCGCGAGCCGCCCGGCTCGATCCGGTCCAGGATGAACCGGGGCCTGCTGCCGATCGAGTAGGGGACGGCGTCCTCGGCGAGCAGCAGTCCCGTGGGGAGCCGGGACACGTTGTCGAGCCGGATCGTCACCGACGCGGTGTGCCCGGCCGGCACCCGGACCGGCGTGATCTCCCTGGCCCAGCTGATCCGGTACCGGGTCCTGCTGGCGACCAGGACGGACAGCACCGGAAGGATGATCAGCAGCCCGCCGATGCTCAGCAGGGTCCGCTGCCCGAGCCCGAGCCCGAGCACGCCCGCGGCGGCTCCGGCGGCGACAAACGCCCTGCCGCGGGTGGTGAATCCGGCCAACACGGACCGCATGCGGCGCCCTTCCTCGAGCCTGCATTTCTCAACTTACGGACGGGCTCACGTCCATGCTAGTGATGGTCTCCTTCCCGGCCGCCGGGCTGGCCCCGCTCAGCGCAGCTGGGGCAGCGGCAGGTGATCGACGATGGCGGCCAGGACGCGTTCGGGCGACTGCTGCGTGACCACCGCCTCGGCACTGGGCAGCAGCCGGTGGGCGAGCACCGGCAGGGCCAGCGCCTGCATGTCGTCGGGGATGACGAAGTCGCGGCCATCCAGGGCGGCCCTGGCCCGGCCCGCCCGCAGCAGGTGCAGCGTGGCCCGCGGCGAGGCGCCCAGCCGCAGTTCCGGTGAGTTGCGGGTCGCGGCGACCAGCCGGATCACGTACTGCTTCAGCGGCTCGGCCACGTGCACGGCGCGGACCGCGGCGATGAGCTCCCTGATGTCCTCGGCGTGGGCCACCGGTTCCAGGGTGTCCAGCGGCGACGACGACCCGTGGGCCTCGAGCATCGCGAGCTCGGACTCGGCGCTCGGGTAACCCATCGAGATCCGGGCGGTGAACCGGTCCCGCTGCGCCTCGGGCAGCGGGTAGGTGCCCTCCATCTCGATCGGGTTCTGGGTGGCGATGACCATGAAGGGCAGCGTCAGCGGGTAGGTCTGGCCATCGACCGTCACCTGCCGCTCCTCCATGCACTCCAGCAGTGCGGACTGCGTCTTGGGCGAGGCCCTGTTGATCTCGTCGCCCACCACGATGTTCGCGAAGACGGGCCCGGGCTTGAACTCGAACTCGCGCCGCTCCTGGTTGTAGGCGCTCACCCCGGTGATGTCGCTGGGCAGCAGGTCCGGGGTGAACTGGATGCGCCGCACCGAGCACCCGGTGGACCGTGCCAGCGCCTTGGCCAGCATTGTCTTCCCCACGCCCGGGACGTCCTCGATCAGGATGTGCCCCTCGGCGAGCAGCACGGTGAGCGCGAGGCGGACCGCGTCCGACTTGCCTTCGATCACCGATTCCACGGCCTCGCCGACGCGGTGCGCTACGCCTACGAGATCGTCAAGGGGGCGGCCGGTGCCCTGCCCCGCGTCCAGCTTCACTGCGCATCTCCCTCGACTGCTCACGCTGCGTGCCGGGGCTTGCGGCTGACCGCTCGGCCGGGCACCCGACTGGCCGTGCTAACCGACAGTACGTCCTCGAACCGGACACGTGCGACGCGCGGGCCTGGTTCAGCAGCACCTTTCGGCGTCACGGCGCGCCGTTCACCGGCGGGGCGCCCGGCGGCCCGTGGCAGGGCTCCCGGCCGGGGCCGGGCCGGCCCGCCCGCGGCTGTCCCGCCGCGCTCCCGCCGCCCCGGCCCGGACGCTCCGCCACCCGCGCGCCCGGCGGCCCGGCCCCGCTGACCAGGCCCGGCGGGGAGCGAGTGGAGCGCTGAGGGGGGCAATCGGCATTGACCGTGGGGGATTGTGGAGTACAGTGGTGCGCAGTGGGGTGCACGGGTGCCCGAATGGGCGCATGGGTGCGGCGCGGGGAGTGGAGGTGAGGGCCGTTGTTTCTCGGTACTCACTCGCCACGCCTGGACGACAAGGGGCGGATGTTCCTGCCGGCCAAATACCGCGAGGACCTGTCCGGCGGTGTCGTGATCACCAAAGGCCAGGAGCGCTGCCTCTACGTGTTCCCCGCCGAGGAGTTCGCGCGGATCACCGAGGCACTGCGCGCCGCCCCGGTGACCGCCAAGGCGGTGCGGGACTACAGCCGGGTGTTCTTTGCCAGTGCCTTCGACCAGGTCCCGGACAAGCAGGGCCGGGTGACGATCCCGCAGGGGCTGCGCGACTACGCGGGGCTGCAGCGGGACTGCGTGGTGATCGGCGCCAACACCCGGCTGGAGATCTGGGACGACGCCTCCTGGACGGCCTACCTGGCCGGTCAGGAGGACGCGTTCTCGGCTGCGTCGGAGGAGGTGCTGCCCGGCGTCTTGTGACTGGCGCCACCGGCGGCACCAGTCGTGCACGGCGAGGTCTCCACCCGCGGCAGGGGCGGCCTGCCGGCTGGCGTCACTTCCCCGGCGCCAGGCGGCGGAGGGGCCGCCCGCGCGTCGCGCGGATGGAGACCTGGCCGGGCACGACCAAGCGGAGCGCCCGCGAGCGGAGGCAATGAGATGAGCACAGCGGGAGCCGGTCACCGGCCGGTGTTCCTCGCGCGCGTCCTCGCGCTCCTCGCCCCGGCCCTGGACCGGGCCGGGGCGGTCCTGGTGGACGCCACCCTGGGCCGGGCCGGGCACGCCCGGGCCCTGCTCGACGCGCATCCGGGGCTGGTGCTGATCGGCGTGGACACCGACGCCGCCGCGGTCGAGGAGTCGGGCCGCCTGCTCGCCGGCTACGGGGACCGGGTCACGATCGTGCACGCCGTGTACGACCAGATACCCGACGTGCTGAGCAGCCACGGCCATGCCGCGGTGGACGGGTTCCTGTTCGACCTGGGGGTGTCCTCGCCGCAACTGGACCAGGCGGACCGGGGGTTCGCCTACTCCTACGACGCGCCGCTGGACATGCGCATGGACCGCAGCCGGTCGCTGACCGCCGCCGAGGTCCTCAACACCTACCCGGCCAGCCGGCTGCGCCAGGTGCTGCGGGAGTACGGCGAGGAGAGGTTCGCGCGGCAGATAGCGGACGCCGTGGTGCGGGAGCGGTCGCGGGCGCCGCTCACCTCGACCGCGCAGCTGACCGAGATCATCCGGGCGTCGATCCCGGCTCCCGCCCGGCGCGTCGGCGGGAACCCGGCCAAGCGGACCTTCCAGGCGCTGCGGATCGAGGTGAACGGAGAGCTCGAGGCGCTGGGACGGGCCCTGCCCGCGGCGCTGGACGCGCTCGCCCTGGGCGGGCGCATCGTCGTGCTGGCCTACCACTCGCTGGAGGACCGGCTGGTCAAGCGGGCGCTGACAGCCCTCGCGGTGGATACCACGCCGCCGGGCCTGCCGGTGCCGCTGCCATCGGCGGGCCCGCAGCTGCGGCTGCTCACCCGCGGCGCGGAGCGTCCCTCCGCCGCCGAGGTGGCGGCCAACCCACGGGCCGCCGCTGCCCGGCTGCGGGCAGCGGAGCGGATCAGGACTGCCGCGTGAGCGGGGGACGGGGGACTACAACCGATGAGAGCAGGGGGAACGCGGTGAACGGGCGCATCGAGGTTACCGACAGGCCAGCGACCGGCGGGACCGCCCGGCCGCGGCGAGCCGGGCCGGCCCGGCCGGCGGGCGCCGGCCGCACGGCACCGGGACCGGCGGGCCGCACGGCAGCGGGACCGGCGGGCCGCACGGCACCGGCCCCCGCGCCGACGCGGCGGCGCCCGGCCGCGGCGCCCGGCACCGCCCGGCCGCGGGCCGCCGCCCGGCCACGGGCCGCCGGCCGGGGGGCGGCGCCCAGGTCACATCCCCGCTTCGTGTTCCTGGTGGTGGGGCTGCTCGGCGGTGGCCTGCTGAGCCTGCTGATCATCAACACGGTGCTGGCCACCGGCGCATTCCAGATCACCGCCCTCCAGCAGCAGAACGTCGCCCTCGCCCAGCGCGACCAGCAGCTCCAGGGGCAGATCGCGGCGCAGGAGTCCCCCTCGGTGCTGGCCAAGCACGCCGCCGCGCTCGGCATGATGATGCAGCCCCGGCTGCACTTCCTCAACCTGGCCAAGGGCCGGATAGACAGCGAGCCGGGCCACGTGCCCGGGGTGCCCACGGTGCCCGGGTACACCCCGTGACCGCACCGGGCGGCGGCAAGGACGGCCAGCGCCGGCCGCGCGGGCCCGGCCGGCCGCCCGGCGCGGCCGGCCCGCGCCGTCCCGGGCCGGCCCGCGCCCGCCCGGGCGAGCGCCCGCCGGCGGCGCGCGCCACCCCCGGGCGGCCGCCGCGCGCCGGCCCCCGCCCGCCGCGCCAGCCGTTCGCGCGGCGGGCGCGGCTGCGCCGGGCCAGCCCGTCCCGGCGGCTGCAGGCAAGCCTGGGGTGCGTGGCCTTCGCCCTGTCCCTGGTGGCCGGCCGGCTGGTCCAGCTGCAAGGCCTGGAGGGGGCCAAGTTCCGCGCCGTGGCGCAGCAGTACCACCTGCAGATCCTGAAGATCCCGGCCGAGCGGGGCACCATCACCACGGCGGACGGCACGACCCTGGCACTGACCGTGCAGCAGGACATGGTGGTCGCCTCGCCCCAGCAGATGCGCGGGCGGACGGCGGCGGCCACGGCGGCCCTGCGCCAGCGGATCGCCGGCCTGCTGGCGGCGCCGCTGCACCTGGCCCAGGACGCCATCCTGAACCTGATCGAGCACCCCAGCTCGCCGGACTACGTGATCCTCGCCAA
>Ga0335078_10002883_pt1 | contig 25830 bp, 24 predicted proteins | sample Lox_Sample_32_FD_206711 | JGI IMG/M metagenome (GOLD analysis project Ga0335078, IMG submission 206711) | Soil microbial communities from Loxahatchee National Wildlife Refuge, Florida, United States - Lox_Sample_3.2 | ecosystem: Environmental > Terrestrial > Soil > Wetlands | place: USA... | reverse complement strand
CTGGCTGGCGCCGGGGTGCTGGCCAGCGGCTCAGCCAGCTCGAAGCCGGCCTCCGCCAGCGCGCTGCCCAGCAGCGCGGCGTGCAGTTGCAGGGACAGCGCGGCGACTTCACCGGCGGTCTGCCCGGCGCGGTCCCGCGACCCCGCGCTGCGCTGCCGCAGCGTGGGCGCGACGACCTGCTCGATCAGCGCCGACTCCCGCTCCACCGCGGCCCGGACGGCCCGCAGGTGCCGGGCCTGCACACCGTAGCCGCCCAGGGCCACGATGATCCGCGCCGCGTCGAGGGCGTCCGCGCCGTAGTGCCGGCCCGACGGCCGGACCAGGCCGAAATCTTCCAGTTCGGTCAGGTAGCTCTCGTCGATCCCGGCCGCGTCGAGCAGCTCCCGCCTGCTCAGCGGCCGCCGACCGGACCGGGCGGGGCCGTCCTCCTCAGCCTCCTCCCCGGTGGCGGTGAGCCGGTCTTTGATCACCCGGAGCGGCAGGTACTCGTCGCGCTGCGCGGTAAGGATGTAGCGCAGCCGGGCCACGTCGGCAGGCCCGAACCGGCGGTAGTTGGACGCCGACCGGGCCGGCTGGATCAGCCCCTCGGACTCCAGGAACCGGATCTTGGACACGCTGACATCGGGGAACTCGCCACGGAGCTGGGCAAGTACCTCGCCGATGCCGAAGTTCGCGCGGGCGGGCTGAGCGCTCATGCCCCGACCTGCGCGCCTCCGCCACCACGTTCAACCTGAGGCCGCCGCCCGGTGAGGAACACCAGGCGGAACTTGCCGATCTGTACTTCGTCCCCGCCGATCAGCGCCGCCTCTTCGATCCGCTCCTGGTTGACGTAGGTGCCGTTCAGGCTGCCGACATCGCGCACGGTGAACCGGTCGCCGTGCCGGTAGAACTCCGCGTGCCGCCGGGACACGGTCACGTCGTCGAGGAAGATGTCGCTGTCCCGGTGCCGGCCGGCCGTGGTGATGTCGCTGTCCAGCAGGAACCGGCTGCCTGCGTTCGGCCCGCGCTTGACCACCAGCAAGGCGGTGCCGGCCGGGAGCGACTCGACCGACGCGGGATCGGCGAACTGCTCATCGACCGGCTCGGCTTCGGCGCTGTCCCCGGGCAGCGAGATGATCGACGTGGTCTCAGCCGGCCGATCTGCCGCCGGCCGGGTCAGCATGGTCCCGCAGTGCAGGCAGAAGCGCGCGTCGTCAGGGTTCGCCTGACCGCACCGTGTGCAGTAGATGCTCGGCATGTCGTGGCCCAGCCTCTCCTCTGCTGGCCATGGGCTAGGAGCGGGCACTGCGTCGGACGCGGCCCCGCCCCCGGGCGCAGACGATCTGTGCTCGGAAGACGCGTGCTCGGATGCCTGCCACGCTACCCGCGCCGCACCCGGCCGGTCCATGCGCCACGCGCGTCGCCCGGCCGGGGTGAACCGGGCCCGCCAGCCGCGGCGCCGACCCTGACCAGGGGCGCTCTCGCCGCCCCGGCCATTATCGTGCCGCCGCCACATCCTGGCCGCACCTCCGCCGCATACCCGCTCCCACGGGGTGGATTCTCTCACGGGGGCGCTGCCCCCGCTGGACACTGAGCAGGCCAGCATAGCCGCCAGAGGTCAGCGTCCGGGCCGTTCTGCGATCCCGGCCCACTCATCCAGCAGCGCCTGCGCGGTATCTGCGTCGGCGCCCTCGGCCCACAGGTGAGTCACCGCGTCGGCCGGGTCGGGCAGAACCAGGACCCAGCCACCGCCCGGCTCGACGATCCGCACCCCGTCGGTGGTGTCCACGGTCCGCTCGCCTGCCGCCTCGACCACGGTGCGCATCACGCTGCCCTTGGCCGCCCAGGGCGTCGGCATCGAGCGCTTCAGCAGGTGGGCGGCGGGAATCCGGGCGTCGATCTGGCTGAGCGTCAGCCGTGCCCGGGCGACCAGCCCGAGCAGCCGGGCGAACGCGGCGATGCCGTCCAGGGTGCGGCTGAACTCGGGGACCACGAAACCGCCGCGGCCGTCGCCGCCGAAGATCACGTCTTCCCCGGCGGTCGCCTCGGTGAGCCCGTGCAGCGAGGTCGGCGTCCAGTCCACGTGCACTCCGTGGAACCGGCACACCTGCTCGGCCACCCGGGTGGTGGTCACCGGCAGCGCCACCCGGCCGGACCGGCGTTCCGCCGCGATCAGGTCCAGCACCACCAGCAGCGCGCGGTCGTCGCTGATCATCTGGCCCTTGTCGTCGACCAGCATGATCCGCTCCCCGACCTGGTCAAAGCGGACCCCGAACGCGGCCTGGGAGGAGGCGACCAGCTCGGACAGCCGCTGCATACCCGCCCGGACCTGGGCCAGGCTGTGCGTGGGGGTGGCCTCGTCCAGCCGGTTGTTCACGGTCAGCGCGTCGACCCCGAGCCGGCCGAGCAGGCTGGGCAGCACCAGCGACACCGTGCCGCCCGCGCAGTCCACCACGACCTTCAGCCCGGCCTCCCGCACGCCGGTCGTGTCCACGCTGCGCACCAGCTCCTGGGTGTAGGCCTCCACGACCCGGGACGGATAGGTGAGCTCGGCGATCTCACCGGGGAAGGCGCGCCGGTACTCCTGCCGGGAGAAGACCCGTTCCAGCTTGCGCGCGGCGGTCTGGGACAGTTCGGCCCCGCGCTCGTCCAGGAACACGAGGTCGATCGACTGCGGGTCGCCCGGCGTGGTGCGCAGCGCGATGCCGCCGCTGCACACGCTGCGCGCGGTCTGGAACCGGGCCACCGGCAGCGGCTGGGCTTCCAGGTCCACCACGTTGATGGCGCTGGCGTTCAGCGCGCACTGCACGGCGCGCTTGAGGGCGCGCGCGGCCCGGGACACGTCCCGGGACGTGGTGACCATCGACCCCTTCCGCAGCGTGGTCGCGTAGGCGCTGCACAGCCGGACGCACAGCTCCGGCGTGATTTCCACGTTGACCAGCCCGGACACGCCGCGCTGGCCGAACAGCGTGCGCTGCCCCCGGGATTCCCAGATGACGCTGGCGTTCACCACCGCGCCGGCTTCGATGGTCTTGAACGGGTAGACCTTGACCCCGGCCGACAGGTACGCCTCCGGCTCGATCACGCACTCGTCCCCGACCACGGCGCCTTCCTCGATCCGCGCGGACGGCATCACGTCCGTGTTCTTGCCGATCACGGAGCCGCGCAGGGTGACCCCCTGGCCCACATACACGTTGTTGTGCACCACCGCGCGGTGCAGGAACGCGCCCTCCTTGACCACCACGTTGCTGCCCAGCACGGTGAACTCGCGCAGCTGCGCGCCCGCCTCCACCTTGGCGTAGTCGCCGATGCACAGCGGCCCGGTCAGCTGGGCGTCCGGGTCGACCTCCGCCCCCTCGGCCACCCACACCCCGGGCGACACCTCAAACCCGTCGATCTCGGTGTCCACCCGGCCGGACAGCACGTCAGCCTGGGCCTTGAGGTAGCTCTCGTGCGTGCCGACGTCCTCCCAGTAGCCATCGGCGATCCACCCGTAGAGCGGCGCACCGCGTTTGAGCAGCGCCGGGAACACGTCCGCGGACCAGTCCACCGGCTCCCCCGGCGGCACCTCGGCGAGAACTTCCGGTTCCATCACATAGACCCCGGTATTGACCGTGTCCGAGAACACCTGGCCCCAGGTGGGTTTCTCCAGGAACCGCTGGATGCGGCCGTCCTCGCCGACGATGATGATGCCGAACTCCAGCGGGTTCGGCACCCGGGTCAGGCCGACGGTGACCAGGGCACCCGCCCGCCGGTGGGCCTGGACCATCGCGGACAGGTCAATATCGGTCAGCGCGTCGCCGGAGATGACCAGGAAGGGCTCGTCGTGCAGCGCGTCCTCGGCGTTCTTCACGCTGCCCGCCGTGCCCAGCGGCATCTCCTCGGTGGCGTACTGCAGGCTCATGCCCACGTCCTCGCCGTCGCCGAAGTAATTGCGCACCAGCGAAGCGAGGAACGCCGCGGTGACCACGGTCTCGTCGAAGCCGTGCCGCTTGAGCAGCCGGAGCACATGCTCCATGATCGGCTTGTTGCACACCGGGAGCAGCGGCTTGGGCTGGTTGGCGGTCATCGGGCGCAGCCGGGTGCCCTCGCCACCGGCCATCACGACAGCCTTCACCGGTGACCGGTCTCCTTCCGGGTCATTCCTGCCCCCTGCCCATCCTCCCTGATTCCGCTCCGGCCGGGGCGGTCGCCTCCGGGTGCCTCCCATCATGACGAGGGGCGGCCGGCCTGGCCACCGGGTGACCGCGCGGTCAGCTGCCAGGCCTGGGCCAGGTACAGGCCAGCTGCCCACCAGTACAGGGCGGTGCCCCAGATGCCGAAGGCCCAGCCGGCCACCCGGGCGACGGTGGCCGCGGGCCCGGCGTACGCGCCCAGCAGCAGCAGCGGGAACGCGTACAGCAGGCACAAGGTGGCGGCCTTGCCCACGAAGCTGACCTGAAGTGGCTGGTAGCCGTGGGCTCGCAGCCACAGCAGGGCCACGCCGAGCACCAGCTCCCGGAGGACCAGCAGGCCGACCAGCCACCAGGGGATGATGTTCCGGATGGCCAGCGCGATCAGCGTGGCCGCGATGTAGAGCCGGTCCGCGGCCGGGTCGAGCACCTGCCCGAGCCGGCTCTCCTGGTGAAAGGCCCGGGCGATCTTCCCGTCCAGCCAGTCGGTGGCGGCCGAGACGGCGAGCAGGGCCACCGCCCAGCCGTTGGCGTGCAGGCCGAGCACCAGCCACAGGAACACCGGCACCCCGGCCAGCCGGGCCAGGCTGAGCACGTTGGGCACGGTCCACAGCCGGTCGGGCAGGGCGGCTTCACCCGGCGGCGCCACCGCGGGCGGCCGTGGCGGGCCGCCCGTCTGCTGGGCCGCGCCGCCTGCGTCAGGTGCGCTGCTTGCGCTGCTCGCGCTGCTCGCGCCGCTGCCTGCGTCCACGGTGCGGGCCCCTTCGCTCGCGGTACACACACCCGCCGCCGACCCTACCTAAGCGGGGCCGCGGCCAGCCGGACCGGGTTGGCCAGCCCGTGCTAACCCGCCGTGCCAACCCGCCTGCTAACCCGCCGTGCTAACCCGCCGTGCTAACCCGCCGTGCTGGCCAGCCCGGTGGCCGGTCAGGCCGGCCCGGCCTCGGTGGCCAGCCGGGCGGCCTGGGCGGTCAGGAAGTCCCGCTCCCGCAGGTTGGTGGCCCGGCTGGCCGCAACGGCGAACTCGGCCCGGGCCGCTTCCCGCTCGCCCGCCTGCTCCAGCAGGTGGGCCCGGACCGCGTGGAATCGGTGATGCCCGCCGAGCGGCCCGGCCACCCCGTCCAGGACGGCCAGGCCCGCCCCGGGGCCCTGGGCCATGGCCGCGGCCACGGCCCGGTTCAGCGTCACCACCGGGTTGCCGCTGATCCGCTCCAGCGCCTGGTACAGGGCCAGGATCTCGGCCCAGCTGGTGCTGTCGTGGCTGGCCGCCTGGTCGTGCACGGCGGCGATGGCCGCCTGCAGCTGGTACTCGCCGGGCTGGCCGCGGCGCAGCGCCTCGGTGGTCAGCGCCACGCCCTCGGCGATCAGCGCCCGGTCCCAGCGGCTGCGGTCCTGCTCGGCCAGCGGGATCAGCTCGCCGTGCGCCCCGGTGCGGGCCGGCCGCCGCGCGTCGGTGAGCAGCATGAGCGCGAGCAGGCCGGTCACCTCGGGCCGGTCCGGCAGGCTGGCCCGCAGCCCGCGGGCCAGCCGGATGGCCTCCCCCGACAGATCGGTGCGGGCCAGGTCGGGGCCGCCGCTGCTGGCGTACCCCTCATTGAACAGCAGGTAGAGCACGTGCAGCACGGACCTCAGCCGCTGCGCCTGCTGACCCGGCGGCGGCAGCCGGAACGGCTCGCCGGACGCCTTCACCGTGGCTTTGGCCCGGCTGATCCGCTGGGCCATGGTCGCCTCCGGGACCAGAAACGCCACGGCGATCTCCCGGGTGGTCAGCCCGCCGACCGCGCGCAGCGTCAGCGGGATGGCCGACCCCGCGGGCAGCGCCGGGTGGCAGCACATGAACATGACGGTGAGCGTGTCGTCCCGGCCGGTGTCGTCCTCGCCCGGCTGCGGGCTGGCCGTCGGCAGCGACCACGACGCGGCCAGCAGCTCCCGGCGGCGGCGGGCATCGTCGCTGCGGTAGGCGTCGGTCAGCCGGCGGGCGGCCACCCGGATCAGCCAGCCGAGCGGGTTGGCCGGCTGGCCCTGCTCGGGCCAGCCGGTGGCCGCGGCCAGCAGGGCTTCCTGCACCGCGTCCTCGGCGTCGGCGAAGTCCCCGTAGCGGCGGGCCACCGCGCCGAGGACCCGCGGCGCCAGCTCGCGCAGCAGGTCCTCGGGGCTGGTGGCGCCGCTCACACCTCGGGGTCCGGGGCGCTGAGCACCTGGCGGACCTCGATCGGCTGGCGGATCGCCGCCCCGTGCGGCCCGGGCGCGGCCGAGGCCCGGGCGGCGATCTCGATGGCCCGGGCGGCCGACTCGACGTCGATCAGCCGGTAACCGGCCAGCAGCTCCTTGGACTCGGGGAACGGCCCGTCGGTGATCACCGGGGCCCTGGCCCCGTCGGACACCACGAACCTGGCCTCCTCCGGCCCGGCCAGCCCCTGCGCGTCCACCAGCTCACCGAGCTCGGCCAGCTCGGTGTTCAGGGCCTGCTGGAACTCGATGTGCGCCCGGACGTCCGCGGGCGACCACTCGGTCATCGGCGGGCAGCCCGATGCCGCCGGCCCGTAGTTCTGCAGCAGCATGAATCGCATCGCCTCATCCTTCCGCTCCGGCCGTGCCACCGTAGCCCGGCCTGCCCGGGTATCGGATCCGCGGCCGGAATCTCGACGCGTGACCCCGGTGAGTTGGGGTAGGGGGCGCCTGACCGCAGATGTCCGACGATTAAAACAAGGAGCAGGAGCATGCTCACACTGACCGACAGCGCCGTTACGGCGATCCGCAATCTCACGGCCCAGCCGGAGCTGCCGGAAGACACCGGCCTGCGCATCATGTCGCAGGACGAGGGCAGCCCGACGTTCCAGGTAACGCTGGCGGAGAGCCCGGTGGCTGGCGACCAGGTGATCGAGAGCGCGGGAGCGCGGGTCTTCCTGGAGCCAGGAGCCGCGGTGGCGCTGGATGACAAGTCTCTCGACGCGCAGGTCGATGCGGAAGGCACCGTCGCCTTCACCCTGGCCGAGCAGGCCGTCTAAGCCGGCCGGATAACCCGGGGCAGCTGCCCGGTGGGCCCGCGCGGGCCCACCGGGCGCCAGCCTGCCCGCACGCTAGTGGTGGCCGGTCCACTCCGGCCCGACCGACGCCCACGCCGCCTCCCAGCCCGCCAGCCGCCGCCGGTCCAGTACCCGCCGGGCCACCGCTCCCCCGATGACCAGCGCCGCGGCCAGCACCGCCACCGTGCCCACCGCGGCCAGCACCGCCCCGCCCGCGGCCTGCGCATGCCCGAGCGGGCTGGGCACCAGCTGCCCGGCCCGGTTGGTCCAGATCTGCACCAGACGGCCGGCCTGGGTGCCCGCCGGCACCAGCACCTGGCCGGTGCGCCGGGCCTGGTCCGGGCCGATCCACCAGGCGGGCACCCGGGCCAGGTAGCTGGCTGGGTCAGCCGGCCCGCGCGGCGGCGGCGCCGACCGGACCAGGTGGGCCGGCACCCGGTGCCAGGCCGCGGCCTCGGCCCGGGCGGCGGCCCGGGCCGCGCCGGCCGCCGCGGCGTGCCCCACGCTCAGCGCGGCCACCGGCGCGGCCGCGGCGAACAGGGCGAGCAGCCCGATGATCACGATGCGCTCGACCCGGTCGGCGCGCCGCCGCAGCGGGTTGCGGTCCGGCCACAGCCGCCACAGTGTCCTCCGCACGGCCGCCAGCCGGCCGCGCCGCGGCACCAGCCGCCTGCGCCCCGCCATCAGGCCGCCTCCCACAGCGTGGCGATGCCCTGGCCGACCCCGATGCACATGCTGGCCGCGGCGCGGGCCGCGCCCCGGCGCCGGAACTCGTGCAGCAGCGTGGTGGTGATCCGGGCCCCGGAGCAGCCCAGCGGGTGGCCGATGGCGATGGCTCCGCCGTTCACGTTGACCCGTTCCGGGTCCAGCTTGAGCTCGTCGCACACCGCGACCGCCTGCGCGGCGAACGCCTCGTTGATCTCGATCAGGTCCAGGCTGGCCCGGTCCCAGCCGGCCCGGGTTATCGCCTTGCCCACCGCCGGGACCGGGCCGATGCCCATGTAGTCCGGGTGCACGCCCGCCGCCGCGGTGCCGGTATACCGGGCCAGCGGGGTGACCCCGGAGGCGGCCAGCACCGGCTCGGAGACCAGCAGCACCCCGGCCGCGCCGTCGTTCAGCGGCGACGAGTTGCCCCCGGTGACCGTGCCGCCCGGGCGGAACGCGGGCCGCCTGGCGGCCAGGTCGGCCAGGGTCAGCCCGGGCCGGACGCCCTCGTCCTGGGTGACCTCACCGGCCGGCGCCGCCACCGGCACCAATTCGGCACGCAGCCGGCCCGCCCGCTGGGCGGCCGCGGCGCGCTGGTGGCTGCGCAGCGCGAACTCGTCCTGGCGTGCCCGGCTCACCTGGTAGCGCTCGGCCACGTTCTCCGCGGTCTCGCCCAGGCTGATCGGCGGGTACGTCTCCTGCATCAGCGGGCTGACCAGGCGCCAGCCCAGCCGCGTGTCGGCCACCCCGGCGTCCCGCGGGAACGGGTCGCTGGCCCGGGGCAGCACGAACGGCGCCCGGGTCATCGACTCCGTCCCGCCGGCCAGGACGATGTCCGCCTCACCGGCCGCGATGGCCCGCGCGCCGGCCGCGATGGCCTCCATCCCCGACCCGCACAGCCGGTTGACGGTCGCCCCCGGTACTTCCACCGGCAACCCGGCCAGCAGCACGCCCATCCGGGCCACATTCCGGTTGTCCTCGCCCGCCTGGTTCGCGGCGCCCCAGTACACGTCGTCGATCCGGGCCGGGTCGAGCCAGCCGCTGCGGGCCAGCAGCGCCCTGATCACCCCGGCGGTCAGATGATCGGGCCGGACCGCGGCCAGCGCGCCCTTGATCTTGCCTACCGGGGTCCGGCACGCGTCCACCGCGAAAACCGCCGTCATCTCTGCCTCCACCGTGCCTGCGCGGATCTGCCCCGAGGCTACCCACGGTGCGCACAAGCGCCTGCAGCGCGCCCGGCTAGGTGATGGAAATCACGCTGGAAGTTCAGGCCCGGGCGGCCCGGCGGCTGCCGGACGACCACGGGGCGCGGACCGTGAGCCGTACCGAGCTGGCCGGGCCGGCCAGGGCCAGCGCGGCCTGGTAGCCGCCGGGCGCGGGCAGCGAGACCAGCGAGCAGCCGTGCACAGCGGTCGCCGCCATCCGCTGCTCCGGGCCGCCGGGCACGGCCGGGCCGGGTGGCCCGTCCGGGCTGCCCAGCACCGGGAAGGTGCCGATGCCGTGGCCGATGCCTTCGCCGGTGCACTTGAGCACCGCCTCGGCCCGCACCCACCAGCGGATGACCAGGTCGTGCCGGGCCGCCTCGCTGAGCGGCCGGCCCCACGCCGCGTCGGCCGCGTTCATGTCCGCGGACAGCGCGCACACGCAGCCCGCGGGCTGCTGTTCCACGTCCACGCCGACCGGCTGGCTGGCCACGGCGATGACCACGGCGTCACCGCTGTGCGCGAGCGAGAAATGCACCCCGGAGCTCGGCGGCAGCGCGGGTCGGCCGGACGGCTTCCCGCACCGGGGGCACGGCTCACGGCAGAACACCAGGCTGGACGGCGGGATGTCGAGGTAGCCGGACAGCACCCGGCGCAGCATCACGTGCGCGGCGGTGTACCGGCGCCGGTCGGCGCGGAACGCGAACGACGCGGCCCGCTTGTGTTCGTCCAGGCTGAGCTCGGCCAGCTCGCCGCGGCCGACCACGACCGCGGCGATGTCCAGCCACCAGACGTCCGCGCAGCCCGCGGGCGGCACCGCCACCATCACTGCCTCCCGGTGGGCAGCCGGGTCCGCCCGGCCACGAACGCGGCCAGCGTGGCCAGCGTGGCCAGCGCGTCCAGGTTGAGGTCCTCAGCCGCCACGTCCACCCCGAACCGACGCCGGACCTCGCGCAGCAGCCGGGTGCCGGTCAGCGAGTCCAGCCCGACCGGCGGGCCGAACAGCTGGCTGCCCGCCGGGACCGCGCGCAGCTCCTCCCGCCCGGTCACCTCGGCCAGCACGCCCCGCAGCTCCGCCAGCGCCAGTTCCTGGCCAGGTATCCCGTCCGGGCCAGTCATGGCTCCTCCGGCGTGATTACCCAGTCCGGCCGGGGCGGCCGCGGGCCGGCCAGGTCATGCCGGTACAGGGCCCGGCCCGGCCCGGCCGCCGCCGGGTCGGCCCGGAAGCCCGCGCTGGCCAGGGCGAGGCGCAGCGGCACGCTGCGTTCAGTCAGCACGCACGGCAGCTGCAGCACGCCGGCCCCACCGCGCGCCGCCGCCCGGGTCAGCCAGCCGAGCAGGCTGTCGATGACGCCGCGGCCGATCGCCCGGCAGGACATCATCAGCAGCGGGACCGTCCAGACCCCGGCCTGGCGGCGGTCGACCACGCAGCCGCCGACCAGCCCGTCGTCCGCGAAGCGGTCCTGCAGCCGCACCGTCATCACGTCCTGCGCCCGGGACCGGATCGCTTCTTCCAGGGACGCGCTGCTCAGCGCCTGGCCCGCCGAGTTGAACTGGCTGGTCCGCTCGGACAGCTCGTGCAGCCGCGGCACGTCGCCCGCTGTCGCCGCGGCGATCGTGACCTCCGTGCCGCAGGCGCGCAGGAACTCCTCCCGGGATCCGCCGAACGACCGTTCCGCCGCCATCCGCCGCTGCCGCTGCTGGTACAGCCCCGCCCGGCGGCGGGCTTCCGCGGTCACCTCGGCCGGGCTGAACTCTGGCCAGTCCACCGCCTCGGCCACGTCTTCCGGGGACAGCACGCGCACCCCCGGCAGCGCGGCGCCGACCTCGGCCCGCTCGTAGGGGTCATCGTCCACGAAGGCCAGCGCGTCCACCCCGATGTCCAGCCCGGCGGCGATCCGGGCCAGCGCCTCCGACTTCCGGCCCCAGCCGCACTCGGCCGCGACGAACGCGCACCCGGTGGCCTCGGCCGCGTAGCGCGCTGCTTCCGGCGGGTTCCGGCTGGCGATCGCGTGCAGGATGCCCCGCTCGCCCAGCACGCTGAGCAGGCTGGCCATGGCCGGGTCCAGGGGCGGCGGCCCGGGCCGCGACTCCAGGTAGACCCCGCGCAGCAGGGTGTTGTCCAGGTCCCACACCACGCACTTGACCAGGCCGGCGGGCGCGCTCATGACGCTCCCCCGGGCGGCGGCCCGGGCCGCTTGGCCAGATCGCGCTTTTCCATCGTGATGTGCGTCGCCTCGAATCCGAACTCGCGGTAGACCGCGCGCATGCCGAGATTCCTGGCGTGCACCTTACCGGTGAGCTGATGCCATCCGGCGTCCGCCGCGGCGGCGAGAACGGCTTCCATCAACAGTTCCGCCACGGCCGCCCGGTCCGGGATGTCAGCCACCGCGAGCGACCGGAAGTTCCCGTACCGCGCGCCGGTCAGCGAGTTGGTCCGCCCGGACAGCCACGCCCAGCCGACCGGCACGCCCGGCGCGCCCGCCGCGACCGCCACCACGGTCACCTCGCCCGGCTTGCCCAGCGCCCCGGCCACCCGCTTGCGGTGCAGGCCAGCATCGGTGATCGCGTCGTCGCCGAACGAGACCCGGGCGATGTCCACCTCGAACGAGGCGACCGCGTCGAGGTCGGCGTCGCCCGCCGGGCGGATCAGGTAGCCATGCCCGCCCGCCCGCGGCGCGCCGGTGGCCGCCCCGGCCGTCACCGGGTCCCCAGCGGCATCGGCCGGAACACCGTGCCCGCGCACTCCGGGCAGCCCGCCGCCTTCAGCTCGCTGATCATCGCCCACCGCCCGCCCGGGCCCACCTGGTGCACCGCCCCGCAGCCGGCGCAGCGGTACGGCCGGGCCGCGGCGCGCCGGTCGGCGGTGTACAGCGGGCCGGCGTACGCGCCGGTGATCAGCGGGGCGGCCCCGGCCGTGCTGCGCAGGTGGAACAGGTGGCTGGTGCCGCCCAGCACACCCGCGCCCAGGTACTCGTTGAACCCGGGCAGCAGCGCCCGGACGGTCAGCCCCAGCTGCGCGATCAGCGCCTGGGTGAGCAGCGTCTCCGCGGGCCGCCGGGCACCGAACGAGAAGAACACGTGCTGGCCCGCGTCGGCGGTGAGCGCGGACACCGCGCGGGACAGGAATAGCTCGGCGCCGGCCGCCGTGTACGGCGGGTCGGTGCAGGCCACGTCGAACGCGCCGAGCAGCCCGCCGGGCAGCGGCTCGCGCAGGTCGTGCCGGCACAGCTCCACGTCGGTCCCCAGGCCCGCGGCCCGGTCGCCGATGAACGCGAGGAGATCCGGGTCGGTGTCCACCACGGTGAGGCGGCGGACCCGGGTGCCGCTGCCGGGCAGCGCGCAGAACGCGGCCACCGCGAGCGCGGTGAGGTCGTCGTCACCGAGCACGATGACCGCCTTGCCGTCCAGCGCCCCCGCCTCGTGCATGCGCAGCACGCGGTGGACCTTGGTCGCCGTGGTGCAGTGCGTCTGGTCCAGCTCCAGCTTGGCCCCGGGAATCCCGGCGGACAGCCGCTCCAGCTGGGCGGTCAGCGCGGCGGCGGCCGGCGGGACCACCACCCCCCGGCCCCGGCAGCACGGGCACTGCCCGGAGATCCCCGACCGGGGCGGCAGGTTCAGCGCGGCGCGGCCCTCCGCAGTCAGCCGGACCGGCCGGCCGCTGTCGACCACACCGCGCTTGCGCAATTCGTTACAGACCGCGGTGACCAGCGGGATGGGCAGCTCGGCCTGCCTGCTGACCTCGCGGGTGGCCACCGGCTCGCTGCGCGCGATCGCGCGTATCACGTCCTCGACCCCGGACCGGCCCTCGGCGAGACCGACCGCCGAGGCGACCTCGGTGACCACTGCGTCAACGTCCATGTGGCGCGTTCTCTGTGTTGCGGGGAAGGGTGGTGCGGAAAGGGTGAACGGCGGCGGGGCCTGAATGGCCGGCGGCAAGTACGGTATTCTCCCACATCATGCCGGGCAACGGAGCACTGAGCGGGCAGGCGGTGGCGGGGCGGTTCGGGCCGCCAGCGGCGCAGGCAGCGCCAGCAGCCCGCGCGGCAGGCAAGACCCTGCACACGATCGACGCGGCCGCCACCCCGGCCTCGCCGCTCACCGACCTGGCCCGGATGACCGCCGCGGCTCGCGACGCGGTGCGCGCCGGGCGCGGTCACGTGCTGGGCACCAGTCACGTCACGTTCCCCAACGGCGCGATCACGCTGGTCCTGATCCTGGCCGAGTCGCACCTGAGCATCCACACCTGGCCGGAGGAGGACCTGGTCGCGATCGACCTGTTCAGCTGCGGCGCCATCGACGCCGACCGGGTGATCGGCGAGCTGGTCCGCCAGCTGCACCTGGACCGGGTCGCGGCGCGCGCCGTGCCGCGCGGCGTGCCGTCAGGCGGGTACCGCTAGCGACAGCGCGAACTGGCCGCCCGCATCGGTCCACCACCGCCGCAGCGCGAAGCCCGCGGCGGCCAGTTCCCCGGTCACCCCGAGGCGGCGGAACTTGGCCGACACCTCGGTCCGCAGTTCCTCCCCGGCCGCGAACTCCACGGCCAGCCCGATCGCGGGCAGCGCCGCGGTCTGCGCCCGGGCCGAGCGCAGCCGCATCTCGATCCACTCCTGCGCGGGGTCCCAGAGCGCCACGTGGTCGAACTCGTCCGGGTCGAAGTCCGCGCCCAGCTCGCTGTTCAGCACGCTGAGCACGTTCTTGTTGAACGCCGCGGTCACCCCGGCCGCGTCGTCGTAGGCGGCCAGCAGCACCCCCGGGTCCTTGACCAGGTCGGTGCCGAGCAGCAGCGCGTCGCCCGGGCGCAGCCCGGCCCGCAGCCGGCTCAGGAACGCGGCCCGCTGCGGCGGCAGCAGGTTGCCGATCGTGCTGCCGAGGAACGCCACCAGCCGCGGGCCGCCGGCGTCCGGCAGGCCGAGGTGGCACTCGAAGTCCGACAGGACCGCATTAACGACTAGTCCCGGGTAACTGGCCAGCACCCGCTGCCCGGCCGCGACCAGGGCTGACTCGCTGACGTCGACCGGCACGTAGCTGCGCAGCGAGCCGGCGCCGCGCAGCGCGTCGAGCAGCAGCCGGGTCTTCTCCGACGAGCCGGAGCCCAGCTCGACCAGCGCGCTGGCGCCGGTGGCGGCCGCGATGTCCGCGGCGCGCGCGACCAGGATGGACCGCTCGGCCCGGGTCGGGTAGTACTCCGGCAGCAGGGTGATCTTCTCGAACAGCTCACTCCCCCGCTCGTCATAGAACCACTTGGGCGGCAGCGTCTTGGGCGTGGTGGTCAGCCCGGCCAGCGCGTCGCGGCGCAGCGCGCTGGCCAGGAAGCCGTCGGGCAGCAGTCGGTCCACGTGCAGCTCGGTCACGGATCGGGGATCCTTCCGTCGGTTCGTGGTCGGTCAGTCGGCTGGTTTGAGCGGGCTCACCTCGACCGCGCCGGGCCGGGCGGTGAGCACGGACCGGTCCGGCACCCGGTGCCAGCCCGGCTCGTCGTCGGTGGGCTCGGCGGCGACCACGGTGTACCCCGGGTCGCCCGGCCCGGCCCGGTAGCAGAGTGTGTCGCCGGCCGCGGTCGCCGCGATCTGCGCGCCGTCGGTCAGCAGGAAGTTGAACCGGCCGGTGATCCCGTTCGCGTCCAGGTCCGCGATGGTCTGCGCCAGCGCGTCCGGCAGGCCCTCCCCGGCCCGCAGCCGGTGCAGCACCAGCGCCCAGGCCAGCGCCGAGTCGGTGCGCGACTCCAGGGCCAGCAGTTCCGCGGGCGGCAGCGTGGCGGCCAGGCGGTCGGTGGCGGCGGGCCAGCCGTTAAGCCTGCCGTTGTGACTGAACAGCCAGCGGTCAGCGGCGAACGGCGCGGCCGCGGCTTCGCCGGGGGCCGTGCCGTCGGTGGCCGAGCGCACCGCGGCCAGCAGCGCCCGGGTCCGGACGACCCGGGCCAGGTCGGCGAAGGACGGGTCGCCCCAGATGGGCACGGCCCGCCGGTACCGGGCCGGCACCGGGTCGCCGTCGGCGTACCAGCCGACCCCGAAGCCGTCCGCGTTGACCGTGCCGTACCGCTGCTCGCGGGGCGCCCAGGACTGCCGGACCAGGCCGTGCGGCGGGTCGCTGAGTACCGCGGCCAGGCTGGCCGGCGGGCCCAGGTACGCCAGATGGCGGCACATGAGGCCGGCTCACCCCGCCGCGGGCGCGCCGTCGCGGGCGGTGCGGAAGCCGGCGAAGATCTGCCGCCGGACCGGGTAGTCCCAGTTGCGGAACGTCCCCCGGCAGGCCACCGGCGCGGCCGCGAACGAGCCGCCGCGCAGCACCTTGTACTCCGGGCCGAAGAACACCTCCGAGTATTCGCGGTACGGCCAGGCGGTGAAGTCGGGGTAGGGCAGGAAGTCGCTGCTGGTCCACTCCCACACGTCGCCGATCAGCTGGCGGGCGCCGGACGGCGCCGCACCCGCCGGGTAGCTGCCCGCGGGCGCGGGCTGCAGGTGCCGCTGGCCCAGGTTGGCCACGTCCGGGGTGGGCTCGTGGTCACCCCACGGGAACCGGCGGGAGGCGCCGGCGGCCGGGTCGAACCGGGCCGCCTTCTCCCATTCCGCCTCGGTCGGCAGCCGGCGGCCGGCCCACCGCGCGTACGCCTCGGCCTCGTAGAAGCTGACGTGCAGCACGGGCTCGGCGGGTGGCACTGGCTCGGTCACGCCGAACCGGTCCCGCACCCAGCCGCCGCCCTCCTGGCGCCAGAACAGCGGGGCTTCCAGGCCGGCCCGCTGCCGGTGGGCCCAGCCCGCCGGGCTCCACCAGCGCTGGCTGGCGTAGCCGTTGTCGGCGATGAACTCCTGGTAGGCGGCGTTGCTGACCGGCGTGGTGTCCAGGTAGAAGGACGCCGTCGTGACCCGGTGCGCGGGCCGCTCGTTGTCCAGCGCCCACGGCTCGTCCGAGGTGCCCATGGTGAACGGGCCGCCGGGGATGAGCACCTCGGCGGGCAGCCGCAGCGCGTCCGCGGGCGGCGGGCCGGGCGGCGGCGCGGACAGCGCGGGCGTGCCCTGGCGCAGCTGGTGGGTGATCAGCATGGTCTCGTCGTGCTGCTGCTCGTGCTGGACCACCATGCCGAACGCGAACCCGCCGCTGACCAGCCGTGGCCCGGTGAAGCTGGCCGCGGCGAGCACGTCCAGTACCCGGCCGCGCACCTCGTGGGCGTAGGCCCGGGCCTCGGCCGGCGGCAGCAGCGGCAGGGTGGGCCGCTCCACGCGCGGATGCTCGAACGCGTCGTAGAGCGGGTCGATCTCCGGGTGCATCGGCTCCCGGCCGCCGACCGCGCGCAGCAGCCAGAGTTCTTCCTGGTTGGCGATGTGCGCCAGGTCCCAGACCAGCGGTGACATCAGCGGCGAGTGCTGGCGGATCAGGTCGGTGTCGTCCACCGCGTCGGTCAGCAGCCGGGTGCGCTCGCGGGCGGTCAGCAGGCTGCCCGCGATCCGCTCCCGCAGCGCGTCCGGGGTGGTGGGCGTCGTGGTCATGACTCGTCCTCTCCACGGGGGCCGGCGGTGGCCGGGGTGATCGGTGAACTCGCCGCGGCCCGCGCTGCATCGAGGCAGTCGTCGGCCGGGCAGCGGCCGCGCAGCACGTAGCGGTCGGCGAACGCGGCCACCGCCTGCCGGACGTGGGCCGGGGCGCCGAGCCGGGTGAGCGCCCCCATCGCGGCCGCGAAGCATTCCTGGGCGGCGGTGGCCAGCCGCGGGTCGGCCAGGCCGAGCCGGGCGGCCCGCAGCGACACGTCCTCCGGCTGGCCGTCCGGGGGGGCGCCGGGTGCCCGCCACAGCGGCTCGACCGCGGCCATCGCCGCCTGGGCCGCAGCCGGGTCGTCGGCCAGCGCGGACACCACCGCGGTGGGCACGATCCAGCCGTCACCGGGCTGCGCGTCGATCATCCGCAGTTCCAGGTGGCCGCGCGGGCGCACCGGCGGGAACAGCGTGGACATGTGGTAGCTGAGGTCGTCGGCGGTGGGGGGCGGCCCGGCTTCGCCGCGCAGCCAGTCGCGGAAGGTCAGCCCGGCCGGCGCGGTCCAGCCGCCGGGCTGGCGCAGGCACATCACGTCCGCGTCCAGCACGTAGCTGGTCCACGCGGCGCGTGGGTCGCCGTCCTCGGGCCAGCCGTTGCCGATGCTCAGCGGGCCGGGCTCGGCGCCACCCGGGGGCCGGGTGCGGAACGGGTCCAGCCGGAACCACACCGCCTGCCGGGTGGACTTCCACCCGGACGGGCGCCCGGCGCGCAGCGGTGAGTTGGCGAACGTGGCCACCAGGACCGGGCCGAGGGCGTGCAGCAGGTGCCAGCGCCAGCGGAACCCGGCCGGGCCGCGCTGCTCGTGCCCGGCGTCCACGCAGACCTGGACCGAGGCGGTGCTGCACATCATCACCCGGCCCCACGGGCCGCGGCGGTCGAAGAATTCCTCCATGGCGGCGTAGCGCGGCTGGTTGAGCACGCGCCGTGGGGGCCGGAACGGATCGAGACCGTGCCCCGCGAGGCTGAGCCCGGCGGGCTCGATGGCCCGGCGGACAGCCGCGAGGTCACTGCGGGCTGCCGCCACGCATCCGCCCAGGCCTGACGCTGGCGCGGAACTAAGCTCGACCTGGCCGCCGGGTTCGGTGGTCAGCCGACCACGGCCAGGGAGCGCTCCGGGCTCGTCGAGGCGGGCCAGGGCGTCGGTCACCCGCTGCTGGTCAACGGGGAGAGCCGGATCGCGGCCGTCACAGACCAGCCATTCCAGCTCGACCCCGACCGTGCCGGGCGGGCCGGTCTTGAAGCAGATGCCGTGCGCGTGTTCCTCGGCGTCACGCTCAGTGAGCGGCGGACCCGGCGAGCGGTCAGCCTCGCCACGCTCAGAGGTCACCAGATTCGCCCCATCCGTGTCGGTAGCTCGCCGGCCACGTACTAGGAAACCAACTCTCCGCCGCAGCAATTCCGCCCGCGTGGCATCCGCGGTGAATCCCACCCTGTCATACGCTTGAGCGCGCAACCGCTGCACCCCCCGGGAGGGCTCGATGAGCGTGCTTGACGTGGATGTCGTCCTGGTCGGCATGGGCGTAGGCGGCGAGTGGGCGGCGGAACGCCTGGCCAGAGCCGGTCTGTCGGTGGCCGGGGTGGACGACCGGCTGGTCGGCGGGGAGTGCCCGTACTGGGGCTGCGTGCCGTCCAAGATGATGATCCGGGCCGCCAACCTGCTGGCCGAGGGGCGCCGCATCCCCGGGATGGCCGGTCATGCCGAGGTCCACCCGGACTGGGCGCCGGTGGCCCAGCGAATCCGCGACGAAGCCACCGACGACTGGGATGACAAGGCCGCAGTGGACCGGTTCACCGCGGCCGGCGGGCGGTTCTTCCGCGGCCAGGGCCGGATCACCGCCCCCGCCGAGGTTACTGTGGGTGACCAGGTGCTGCAGGCCCGCCGGGCGATCGTGCTGAACACCGGTACCGAGCCGCTGGTGCCGCCGATCGACGGCCTGGCCGGCACCCCGTACTGGACCAACCGGGAGGCGATCGAGGCCACCGAGGTGCCTGACTCGCTGGTGGTGATCGGGGCGGGCGCGGTCGGCGTGGAACTCGGCCAGGTCTTCGCCCGGTTCGGTGCGCAGGTGACGCTCGTCGAGGGCAAGGACCACCTGGTGCCCGCCGAGGAAGCCGAGGCCTGCGAGCTGCTCGAGAAGGTGTTCGCCCGCGAGGGCATCGACGTGCGCACCGGCGGCGTGGCCACCGCGGTGCGCTACGGCGGTGGCCGGTTCACCGTGGAGCTGGACGGCGGGACCAAGGCGGAAGGCGACGGACTGCTGATCGCCACCGGGCGGCGCCCCAACCTGGCCGGCATCGGCCTCGGCGTGCTCGGCCTGGACGAGCACGCCCGCGCGATCCCGGTGGACGATCACCTGCGGGTCGCCCCCGGCGTGTGGGCGCTGGGCGACATCACCGGCAAGGGCGGGTTCACCCACGTGTCGATGTACCAGGCGCGCATCGCGGTGGCCGACATCCTGGGCGAGGACGTGTCGCCCGCCGAGTACCACGCGGTGCCCCGGGTGACGTTCACCGACCCGGAGATCGGTTCGGTCGGCCTGACCGAACCGCAGGCCCGTGAGCGCGGCGTCACCGTGCGGACCGGCTACTACCCACTGCCCAAGTCCACCCGGGGCTGGATCCACAAGGTGGGCAACGACGGGTTCATCAAGCTGGTGGCGGATACCGATCGCGGCGTCCTGGTCGGCGCCACCTCGGTCGGGCCCACCGGCGGCGAGGTGCTCAGCCTGCTCGCGCTCGCCGTGCACGCCCGGGTGCCGGTCCGCCGGCTGCGCGAGATGATCTACGCCTACCCCACCTTCCACCGGGCCATCGAAGCCGCGCTCGAAGACCTGGGCTAGCGGGGCCTAGCCGGGCTGATCGCCAGCCGGACGGGCCGGGCTCGGCGCGGCATCTGGCGGGCCGCCGGGCAGGCCACCCGGCAGCAGGCCCTGTTCGTCCGCGATCCGGCGGAGCAGCGCGGTCAGCTGCTGGTGCTCGGCCGCGGTGAGCCCGCTGGCCAGCGCCGCCTCGTGCTGGGCCGCGATGGCCCGGACCCGCTCCACGGTCGCGGTGCCGGCGCTGGTCAGGTACAGCGCGTGTGACCGGCGGTCGGCCGGATTGCGCCTGCGCTCCACCAGGCCCAGCTTCTCCAGCTCGTCGACCAGGAAGACCATCCGGGTCGCGGTCACGCCGATCATGCCGCCGATCGCCTGCTGAGACCGGCCCTGGTTGACGGCCAGCCGGAGCAGCATCCCGGCCTGCCGTTGCTCGAGGCCGAGCGGGACCAGCCGGGCGCCGAACTCCCGCGCCCCGTACAGGCCCAGCTGGACGAGCAGAAACCCGAGCCCGCCCGGCCGGGCCCGGGTGTGAGCTGCATCATTCACAAGATCATACTATCAACCAGATAAATACTTGCGAGACTAAATCGTCATTGGTAGAAACTATTTAAGGCAGCGAGGCAATGACCTGGAGGTTGCCGTGCACGGATCTGACAACGGGCCGCCCGGCGACGCCGGCCTGCGGGTGTCCGATGCCGACCGCGATGCCGTGGTCGACCAGCTCGCCGGGCATTTCCAGCAGGGCCGGCTCGACCTGACCGAGTTCCACGACCGGATGGATCGCGCGGTCCGCGCCCGCACCCGCGGTGACCTGGCCGGCCTGCTCGCCGACCTGCCCCAGCCGGGCGCGGCGGCCCCGTCCGTGGCCACCCCGGCCATGGCCGGCCCGCCACCGGCCGAGCCCGGGCGCCGCTGGCCAGTGCCGCTGCCCGTGCTGGCCGTCCTCGCGGTGGCTGGCGCGCTGATCCTGGCCAGCCTGCTCGGGGCGGCCGCCCACGGGCCCTGGGCCGGCGCGCACTGGGCTAGTGGGCACTGGGCTAGTGGGCACTGGGCTAGTGGGCACTGGGCCGGTGGGCAGTGGGCCGGGCACCGCGGCGGCCCCGGCTGGCCGGGCGCGCGGTGGGCCCCGTGGTGGGCCCCGTGGTGGGCATTGTGGTGGCTGATCCCGGTCACCCTCGTGGGGCTGCGCGCCATGTGGTGGCGCCGGGGCCGTTCGGCCGGGGCGTCGCGGTGACCGGGCCCGGGCCGGAACTGACGGTGGCCGGACGGGCGGGCGTGGCCCGGCGCCCGGCCCCGCTCGACATCATCCGCCGGACCAGCCTGGGCATGTCGGTCGCGCTGCTGGTCCAGTTCGGCCTGGGCATGTGGGTCAGCCTGTACGTCACGGTGCCCGGGCGGGACCAGGGCGGCGGCGAGTTCGCCGCCATCGGCCGGGCGCTGTCCAGCGGGCCTGCCGCGCTGGCCACGCACGCCGCGCTCGGGCTTTTCCTGCTACTCGGCTCCATCGTGCTGGTGGTCCGGGCGGTGGCGGCCCGCCGCCCGATCCTGATCGTTACCACGGCGGTCAGCCTGCTGGCCACGGCGGGCGCGGCGGCCAGCGGCGGCGCATTCGTCAACGCGGGCCAGGACGGTGCGTCGCTGAGCATGGCCCTGCTGACCGGGGTGGCGCTGCTCGCCCAGGTGATCAATCTGTACTGGCTGGGCGCCGCCCGGTAAGCGGCGCAATACACGCAATACATCAGCGCGGTGCATTGTGGTCGTGATTACCCCCACAATGCACCGCGCTACTGCTGAGCGGCCGGCTGGCCGCGGCCGGTAGTTTGGAGCCGGCAGCAGGAGGTGCGGCGGATGAGCGTGGAGCATCTGGTCCAGACCGGGCCGCTCATCCTGGCTGCGCCGATCGCCGCGGCGGCCGGCGCGCTCACCTTCCTGTCCCCCTGCTGCCTGCCGCTGGTACCCGGTTATCTGTCCTACGTGACCGGCATGTCCGGGGCGGACGCGCTGCGCGCGGCGGGCCCTGACGGCCCGGCTCCCCCGGCCGTCCAGGCCCCGACCGGCCAGGCCGCCGGGGCCGGGGCCGGGGCTGGCGGCAGCGGCCCGGGCGGCACGATCACCGCCACCCCGCCGCTCGCCGCTGTCCCGCCGCGCGGCCGGACCGTGCTCGGCACCGCGCTGTTCGTGCTCGGGTTCTCCGTCGTGTTCGCGACCGAGGGGCTGGCCTTTGGCAGCCTGGGGCTGCTGCTGCAACGGCATTCGGCCGGGCTGACCCAGGTGCTCGGTGCGGTCACGATCGTGCTCGGGCTGCTGTTCGCCGGGGTGTTCGACCGGCTGCCGGTCACCGGGCGGATCATGCGCCCGGGACTGCGCCCGCGGGCCGGCCTGGCTGGTGCGCCGCTGCTCGGCGTGCTGTTCGCGCTGAGCTGGACGCCGTGCATCGGCCCGACGCTGACCGCGGTGCTGACCCTGTCGTTCAGCTCGGGCACGGCGGTGCGCGGCGCGGTGCTCGCCTTCATCTACGGGCTGGGGCTGGGCGTCCCGTTCCTGATCATGGCGTTCGCGTTCCAGCGCGGGATGACCGCCTTCCAGTTCGCCCGGCGGCACGCCCAGCTGATCACCCGGATCGGCGGCGGCCTGCTGGTCCTGGTCGGCCTGCTCGAGGTGACCGGCGCCTGGACGGCCGCGCTCACCTGGCTGAAGGTGCACTGGATCGGCTCGTCCACCGGGCCGCTGTAAGCCACCCGCGGGCGGTGTCCGGCCGCGGGCTCACCGTGACTGGCTCACCGTGACTGGCTCCCCGTGACTGGCCTGCCGTGACTGGCCTACCGCGGCCCGGGCTGCGGCCGGGGCGGCAGCGGCGGGCGCTGCCGGGACGGCCGGCTGGCGGTGTCCGGCGGGCGGGCCACGGGCCGCTGGGCCAGCCCGTCCATGGCCAGCCGGACGGCCGTCTCCAGCTGCGGGTCCTGGCCCTCGGCCCAGTCGCCGGGCGAGATGAGCACCTCCACATCCGGGTCCACGCCGTGGTTCTCCACCCCCAGCCGAATCCGTCCAGCCAGATGGCGTACCGGGGCACGGTGATGGCCGTGCCGTCGACCAGCGTGAAGCCCTCGTCGATGCCGATCACCCCGCCCCAGGTCCGGGCGCCCACCACCGGGCCGAGGCGCAGGATCCGGATGGCCGCGGTGACCATGTCCCCGTCCGACCCGGCGTTCTCGTCGGCCAGCGCGACGACCGGCCCGCGTGGCGCGTCCCGTGGGTAGGTGGTCGGGCCCAGGGCACGGGGCACATCCCAGCCCATGATCCGGCGGGCCAGCTTCTCCACCACCAGCTCGGACACATGACCGCCGCGGTTGGCCCGCACGTCCATGATCAGCGCGTCGCGCGACATCTCCACCCGCAGATCACGGTGGAAGTGCGCCCAGCCTTCGCCCATCATGTCCGGGATGTGCAGGTATCCCGCCCGGCCACCGGACAGCTCGCGGACCAGCCGCCGCTTGGCCGTCACCCAGTCCTGGTAGCGCAGCCGCCGGTCGCTGTCCAGCGGGGTCACCGCGAACCGGCGGGGCGGCTGGCCGTCCCGGGCCACGGTCAGCTCCACCGGCTTGCCAGCCGACCCGACCAGCAGCGGCCCGGGCCCGGCGACCGGGTCCACCGGGCGCCCGTCCACCGCCAGCAGCACGTCGCCTGCCTCGATGGTCACGCCCGGCGCGGTCAGCGGGGAGCGGGCCCGCGGGTCAGAGGACTCGCCCGGCAGCACCCGGGTGATCTGCCAGCTGCCGTCGGCGGCCCGGACCAGGTCGGCGCCGAGCAGCCCGACCCGGCCGGATCCGTTGCGGCCCGGTGTCTGCGGCGCCCGGATGTAGGCGTGCGAGGAGCCCAGCTCGCCGACCAGCTCCCAGAGCACGTCGGCGAGCTCGCTGGAGGTGCCGATCCGGTCCAGCAGCGGGCGGTAGGCGGCGGCCGCGCCGTCCCAGTCCACCCCGGCCATGTCCGCGACCCAGAAATCGTGCCGGATGTACCGGGTCGCCTCGCCGAACGCGTGCCGCCACTGGGCCACCGGGTCGGCCTGGAACCGGGCCCGGGACAGGTCCACGGGCACCGTGTCCCCGCTGTCCGGGTCGGCTTTCCGCGTGGCCGGGATCACCCGCAGGTCGCCGCCGTCCCGGATCACCAGCCATTCGCCGTCGCCGCTGACCGTGAACCAGTCCAGCCCGGGGACCAGCTCGGTGACCTTGCGCCGGCCCAGGTCGTACCGCTCCAGCGACGGGCGGGGCCGGCTTCCGTCGGGCGTGCTGGAGCCCTCGCCGAGCACCCCGATGACCGGCTCCCGCAGCCAGGCCAGCCCGCCCGTGACCGCCCGCAGCGACCGGTACCGGAACTCGGCCACCGGCACGCTGATCACCCGGCTGGCCAGCCCGTCCACGTCTACCGTGACCGGCGGCGGGCCATCCGGGCGGGCGGGACCGGTGGAGTTTTCCCGGCCCGCGGAGCCGCCAGCGGCCGTCGCGCCGGCGGTGGGCGCGGTCTCCGGGTCGCTCGCCTCATCCGGGTCCGGCGGCCGGGGCGGCCCGGCCGGCTTGTCCGCCCCGCTGCCGGGCGGCCGGCCGGTGAGCACCGGCCCGAACGGCGACGGCGTGCCCGCGGCCAGCGGGACCAGGTAGGGGCGCGATCCGTAGGGAAAGGACAGGTCGAAGAAGTGCGCGTCGTACACCGGATCGAAGACCCGCGCGGACAGGAACGCCAGGTACTTCCCGTCGTCGGTGAACACCGGCTCGGAGTCGACGAACCGCCCGTCGGTCACGTCGGTCACCGTGCCGTCAGCCAGCCGGGCCAGCCGGATATGCCGCAGTGGGTCCGGGCCGGGATGCGACCAGGCCAGCCACGCTGAGTCGGGCGAGTAGGCCAGCCCGGACAGCGCGCCGTCGGCTGACCGCGCGAGCTCACGCACCTCGCCGGAGGTCACGTCGATCAGCAGCAGCCGGCCGTCCCGCGTGGCGGCCATCACCGTGTTGCCGTCCGGCGCCGCGGCCAGCTCGCTGACCAGGCCCAGCTGGCCTTCGGCCAGGCGGCGCGGGCGGGGCAGGCCGGTGTCCAGCGGGCCGTCAGCGTCTCCCGGGCCGCCCGCGGGCGCGACCTCCAGCGCGTCGGTGCCGCCCGCGTCGGTGATCCAGGCCACCTGCCCGCTACCGCCCAGCACCTGGGGCAGCCGGGCCCGGGCGTCGGGTGCCACGGCCAGCGCCCGGGCCGGGCCGTCCCGGTGGGTCAGCCAGTGCACGGTGCCGCGCACCTCAACGGCGCTGGCCAGCCCGGTCTCGTCGCAGGACAGGCCGCCGATGTGGTCGGCGGCGGACACGAGGCGCGGAGCCAGCCCGGTGGCAGCCGAGCTGAGCTGGATGCTCACCGGCCGGGGGGCGCTGTCCCGGTTCAGCTCGTCCACGACCCAGAGCTCACCGCGGACCTGGTACACCACCCGGTGGCCGTCGGTGCTGGCCTGCCGGGCGTAGGCACCGTCATGGTCGGTGTGCCGGAGCAGATCCGAGCCGTCCAGGCGGCACGAGTACAGGTTGCCGGTGCCCTCATGATCGGACAGGAACGCCAGCCGCTCCCCGATCAGCATCGGGCTGGAGAACTGCCCGTTCACCCCGGCCAGGACCCGCTGGAACGGCTCCCCGCCGGTGGCCGTCCACAGGCGGCCCGCGGTACCACCGCGATACCGCTTCCAGAACGCGGGATCCCGCCCCCACGTGCCGTTCAGCAGCGCCTGGGCGGCCGGCTCGATGGCCACGCCGACCACCGGCCCGTACCGCAGCTGCCGGGCCGGGCCGCCGTCGGGTGGCGCCGCGTACGCCCAGTACTGCCGTTCGAACGCCTGCCCGGTGGCGCTGAGCGCGAGCACCTCGCCGTCCGGGGTCCAGCCAGCCACGATGACGTCCGGCTCGCCCCAGTAGGTGAGGCGGCGGGATGGCTCCCCGTCCACCCCGGCCAGATAGACCTCGCCCGGCCCGTCCCGCCAGCTGGCCCAGGCCACCGAGCCGCCATCCCGGGCGAACCTGGGCTGGGCCACCTGCGCGCCGTCCGCGGACAGCCGCCACGCCCGCCCGCCCGCCCGCGGGGCCAGCCAGACGTCGTCCTCGGCGACGAAGGTGACCAGATCACCGTGTATGTGGGGGAAGCGCAGGTATCTGGCTGAGGTCATCGCATCATCGTAGGGGCCGGCCATCCCGGGCCGGCGGCCTGGTCAGGCCCAGCCGCCGCAGGCGGGCACCGCGCTCATATCCAATTCAACTTAGCTACTAAATAAATTAGTAAGAGTTAGACCTTAACCGATAGGCGTCACGTTCATCCGGGCTTGCCCAGAATGACTTGTCGGTGGCATGTGCTGATGCCACAATTCTGGGGT
>Ga0335078_10002882_pt1 | contig 25843 bp, 16 predicted proteins | sample Lox_Sample_32_FD_206711 | JGI IMG/M metagenome (GOLD analysis project Ga0335078, IMG submission 206711) | Soil microbial communities from Loxahatchee National Wildlife Refuge, Florida, United States - Lox_Sample_3.2 | ecosystem: Environmental > Terrestrial > Soil > Wetlands | place: USA... | reverse complement strand
GCGGCCGATCCGGCGCGCGACCTAGTGTTCATTCCGACGGGCAGCGCCAGCCCGGATTATTTCGGCGGAGCGCGTCCCGGCGACGACCGGTGGGCCAATTCGGTGGTCGCGCTGAGAGCCTCCACGGGCGCGTTCGTCTGGGGATTCCAGGCCGTGCACCACGACCTTTGGGATTACGACGTGGCGTCGCAGCCGGCGCTCATCGAGTATCACGGGCGGCCGGCGGTGGCGGTGACGACCAAGATCGGGAATGTCTTCGTGCTCGACCGGCTCACCGGCCGGCCGCTGCACACGGTGGAAGAGCGTGCCGTTCCCAAGAGCGACATTCCCGGAGAAGATGCGTCGCCCAGCCAGCCGATTCCGGCATGGAGCCCCATGGTTCCGCAGCGAATGACGGCCGCCGATGCGTGGGGAAGCACGCCGGAGATGCGCGAATGGTGCCGCAGGAAGATCGAATCGCTGCGCAACGACGGCCTTTTCACGCCGCCCAGCTTCCGCGGCACGATTTCCTTTCCCGGCAATATCGGCGGTGTGAATTGGGGCAGCGCGGCCTGGGACCCGGTGCGCAATGTGCTGCTGGCGAACACCAATCGCGTGGCGGCCATCATGAAGCTGCTCCCCCGCGAGCAAATGGGCGAAGCCATGGATCGCATGAAGGAGACCGAGACGGCCTGGGGAGGCGAATTCGCGCGGCAGCGCGGAACTCCTTACGGGATGTACCGCGAGTGGCTGGTCGCTCCCAACGGCCAGCCGTGCAATGCTCCCCCGTGGGGCGCGCTGGTGGCGTTCGACCTGGCGACAGGCAAGCTCCGCTGGGAAGCGCCGCTCGGCAAACAGGGCGACGATTGGCCCGCGGGATCCATCAACCTGGGCGGTCCCATGGCCACGGCATCGGGCCTGATCTTCACCGCCGCCGCATTCGATCCGCATTTGCGGGCCTTCGATTCCGACAGCGGCAAGGAACTGTGGAGCATCGAGCTTCCGGCGAGCGCGCAATCGACGCCCATGACCTACGAGTGGAACGGCCGGCAGTACATCGTGATTTGCGCCGGCGGGCACGGCAAGATGAAGAGCAAGATGGGGGATTACGTGGTAGCGTTGGCGCTGGAATAACGCAGCAGGGCAGACGGGTCGGGGTGTGCCGTCGGCCGGTAGGGCAGACGGTCGGTGTGTGCCGTCTGCCGGTAGGGCAGACGGTCGGGTTGTGCCGTCTGCCGGGTGGGGCACACGGTCGCAGTGTGCCGTCTGCCGGCACATTGACAGGCGGCACAAAACGACCGCCTGTGCTACTGTCCAAGCCCGCACAAAGTGTCTCGTTTTCGGACAGATCAACGGCGGAACTCCTCTGGGGCTCAGGTACTTGCGCTGGGTCCCGGCGTGCCCGGAAATGGCCATGGATCGCTTGCTGATGGACCTCCGCCTGGCGCTGCGCCGCCTGCGTCAAAGCAGCGGGTTTACAATCGTTGCCGTGCTGACGCTGGCGCTGGGCATAGGCGCCAATACCGCCGTCTTCAGCGTCATCAATGAAGTCGCGCTGCGTCCGCTGCCGGTGGCTCATGGAAGCGAGCTGGTGTCGCTCAACCAGGTCATGGCGGGCGCCGCCTATCCCACGGTGTCCTTCCCCGATTTTCGCGACATCCGTGACCGGAACAACGTGTTGTCCGGGCTGACGGCATATCGCATCGTGCCGGCGAGCCTGGGACTGGCGGGAAACAATCAGCGGCTGTGGGGCTACCTGGTCACCGGCAACTATTTCGATGTCCTCGGCGTGGACGCCGTGCGCGGACGTCTGCTCACGCCCTCCGACGATCTTCATCCGGGCGCGCATCCGGTAGCGGTGATCAGCTACTCCTGCTGGCAACAGCGATTCGGAGGCGATCCCGCGATCGCCGGCCGGTCGGCCAATCTCAACGGCATGCGATTCACCATCCTGGGCGTGACGCCGAGAGGATTCATCGGGACGGAGCTGTTCTTCGCGCCGGAAGCCTACTTTCCGATGATGATGGAACAGCAGATCGAGGGGGCCAGTTATTTCGACACTCGCGACGCGCACAACTTCTTTTCGGTCGGCCGGCGCAAGCCCGGTGTTTCGATGGCGCAAGCCGAGGCCGGCATCAACGCGATCGGCCGCCAATTGAGCGAAGAGTTTCCGAAGACTGACGCCGGTATGAAGATGGTCCTCAGCGTTCCGGGATTGGCCGGCGGATACCTGCGGGGTCCGGTGGTCGGTTTTGCGGCGGCGCTGTTCGGCGTATCCTGCCTGGTGCTGCTGGTGGCGTGCACCAATATCGCCACCATGCTGCTGGCCCGGGCGGTGGATCAGCGCAAGCAGACGGCGATCCGCCTCGCCTTGGGGGCGGCGCGCGGCCGGCTGATTCGCCAGCTGCTGACAGAGAGCCTGATGGTCGCGCTGGCCGGCGGCGCGGCCGGAGCGATACTGGCGCAGTGGATGGTCGACGCGCTACGCTCGTGGCGGCCGCCGTTCGATTTTCCGTTGGTGGTGACGGCGCCACTCGATTGGCGCGTCTTTCTCTTTACGCTGATCATATCGGCGGCGGCCACGCTGCTCTTCGGGCTGGTTCCGGCCGTGCAAGCCACCAAAGCGGACCTGCTCTCGGCGCTCAAAAGCGACGCCATCAGCGAGCGATTCCGCCATTGGCAATTGCGCGATTACCTGGTGGGCGCGCAAGTGGCGTTGTCGGTGTTGCTGATGGTGTGCTCGGTCCTGGTGGTGAGAAGCTTGCAGCGCGTCCTGCAAGCGCCCATCGGATACCAGCCGGCGGGCGCGGTCGCGGCCTCGTTCGATCTCAATATACAGGGCTACGACGAAACGCGCGGCCGCGAATTCGAGCAGCGCCTGCTCGAGAAGGTGCGCTCCCTGCCGGGCATTGAATCGGCCGCGCTCGCCAACTACCTGCCGCTCACGCTCGATACATCGTCCGACGGAATCCAGGTGGAAGGGCAGCCGAAGCTGAAACCCACGGAAATGCCGCTGGCGAACTCGTTTGTGGTCAGCAGCGATTATTTCCGCACCATGCGAAGCAGCCTGCTGATGGGCCGCGAATTCGATGCGCGAGACAAGAAGGGCGCCAAACCGGTGGCGGTCGTCAACCAGGCCTTTGCGCGCAAGATCCTGCGCAGCGATCAGCCGTTGGGCATGCGGTTCAGCGTCTCATCGGATGCCGATCCCATACAGGTTGTGGGCGTGGTTGAAGATGGCAAGTATTTCTCGCTCAATGAAAATCACGCTCCGGCATACTGGGCGCCGCTGGAGATTTTTCACAGCCAGGCGGCCACGCTGGTGGCGCGAACGCGGCTGAAGCCGGCGGAAGCATTCGGCCTGATCCGGAGGGCCGCAGCGGAGCTGGATCCGGGATTGTCGCTCTATTCCGTGGCGACGCTCACGGACCGCCTGGGTGTGGCATTCTTTCCGTCGCGCCTGGCGGCCGGCGCGCTGGGCGCGTTCGGAGTGCTGGCGGGGATTCTGGCGGCCATCGGAATCTACGGCGTGATGGCGTACGCGGTCTCGCGGCGCACCCGCGAGATCGGCATTCGCATGGCGATCGGGGCGGATTGGAGCGAAATCATCGCCATCGTGGGCCGGCGCGCGGCGATCCTGGTCGGCGGCGGCACGGCGATCGGACTGGCGATGGCGCTGCTGGGAGGGCAACTTCTGGGGACGATGCTGTATGGGATCGAGCCGACCGATCCGCTGACGTTTGCGACGGTTTTCGCGGTGATCGTGGCGATCGGATCGGCCGCGTGCTGGATACCGGCGCGCCGCGCGGTGCGGATCGACCCCGTCGTCGCGCTGCGGCAGGAGTAAGCCGAAGGCGGGCTCACTGTGGAATATACTGTGGATAGGAGTCCACAGTGGAGACCATACAGGTCGTAATCGACCGCAAGCTGCTAAAGGCCGCCGACCTCGCTGCCAGGCGCCAGAAAATGAATCGCTCGGCGCTCTTTCGACATGCCGTCCGGGAGCACCTCAAACGACTGCATGCTTCCCAGCTCGATGAACGCGACCGCCGGGGATATGAAGCCCAGCCACAGCGCCCGGAGGAATATCAACCGTGGGAGGAGATCGCGGCGTGGCCAGAAGACTAAACCGCGGGGACGTCCACTTGTGCCGATTTGCGCCGCCAGACAAACTGCGGCCGGTGCTCATCCTCACGCGCGGGGCTTCCATCGGTCATCTGTCAACAGCTACGGTCGCGCCAGTCAGTTCCACTATTCGAGACGTGCCCTCGGAGGTAGTGCTGGACGTCGATGATGGAATGAAGGGCAGTTGCGCAATTAATCTGCATAATCTCATCACCGTATCCCAGATGCGCCTTGCCAACCGAGTCACAAGCCTCAAAGAGGACCGAATGCGCCAGGTATGCGCGGCCCTCCGGTACTCACTCGGTTGTGACTGAAGGGCGACAGCCCGCGAGCAACAGAGCGGCCCGGCAATCAGCGCATCGGGATTGCGAGATGCTACATTGAGAAATCAGCGATTTCTCGCGTCCCGATCCCATGCCAGACGATTGCAAGGCAGGCGACAAGTTTCAACACCTGGTCTCCATCATGGCGCGGCTGCGCGGTGAAGGCGGCTGCCCCTGGGATCGCGAACAGACCTTCGACACCATCAAGCCGTACACGCTCGAAGAGACCTACGAGGTGCTGGACGCCATCGACAAGCGCGACTGGCGGGGGCTCTCGGAAGAGCTCGGCGATTACATGCTGCAAGCCGTCTTCTACGCGCAGATGGCCGCCGAACAGCAGCTTTTCCGCATCGAGGACGCGCTCGACGCCATCAACCAAAAGCTCGTGCGGCGCCATCCGCACGTGTTCGGCGACGAATCGGCCGCCACCGCCGGCGATGTCAAGCGCATCTGGGGCGAAGTGAAGGCAGCCGAAAAGAAAGATCAGGGGAAAGAGAACACCGGGCTGCTGGACGGCGTACCGCGGGCGCTTCCGGCATTGGTCGAAGGGCAGCAGATCGCTTCCCGCGCGGCGGGCGTGGGCTTCGATTGGGAGAATGCCGACCAGGTGATCGAAAAGCTGCACGAGGAACTGGCCGAGCTCGCGGAGGCGCGCCGCAACGCCTCGCACGACGAGATGGAGAACGAAATCGGCGATCTGTTCTTCGTGCTGGTCAACCTGGCGCGATTCGTCAAGGTCGATCCGGAGCAGGCGCTGCGACGCACCAATGCCAAGTTCCGCGAGCGCTGGAGCTTCATCGAGAGAAAACTGGCGGAGCGCGGCAGGACTCCCGCCGAATCCAACATCGGCGAGATGGAGGAGTTGTGGCAGCAATCGAAACGGTGATCGAAATTCGCCGTCTGGTCCACCACGACGAATTCCGCGATGTAGTCGGGCTGCAGAAAACCATCTGGCAATTTCCCGATATCGAGCTGCTGCCGGTGCGTTTTCTGGTGGTGGTGAGCCGCGTCGGCGGCCATGTGTTCGGTGCGTACGACGGCGATCGCATGATCGGCTTCTGCTTCGCCATCCCCGGCATTAAGGCGGACGGGCGTCCGTACCTGCACAGCCACATGCTGGGCGTGCTGCCGGAGTACCGCAATCACTCGGTGGGGCGGAAGCTCAAACTCCGCCAGCGCGAGGACGCGCTGGAGCGCGGCATCGCCCTGATCGAGTGGACCTTCGACCCGCTGGAGCTGAAGAACGCGTTCTTCAATATCGAGCGTCTGGGCGCCATCGTGCGGCGCTATTCGGAGAATCAGTACGGCACCACCGGCAGCCCCCTGCACGGCGGCCTTCCCACGGACCGGTGCTACGCCGAGTGGTGGCTCGATTCGCCGCGCGTGCATGCGGTGCTGGCCGGACAGGGAATCGGCCACGGGCAAACGGAGCGCATCGCGCTGCCGGCCGAAATCGCGCACGTAAAATCGGCGTTCCCGGCGCGCGCCCGCGAGATTCAGAAGAACGCGGCCGCCCACTTCCTGGATGCGTTCGCCCGCGGACTGGCGGTTACGGGATTCGAACGCGGCGAGACCGAAGGAGTCTATCTGCTGGAGCCCTGGCAATGAAAGTAGAGCGCGTCACGCTGCGCCAGATCCGCATGCCCCTGGTGCATTTTTTCGAGACCAGCTTCGGGCGCACCACCAGCCGCGATATCGTGCTGGTGGAAGCGCTGTCGGGCGGCATGTCCGGTTGGGGCGAGGTGACCGCGGGCGAAAACCCGTTCTACAACGAGGAGTGGACCGAATCGGCATGGCTGATTCTGCGGGATTACGCGGCGCCGCGCGTGCTCGGCCGCGAGTTGGCCAACGCGGAAGCCGTCTATCCGCTCACCAGCCACATCCGCGGCCACAACATGGCAAAGGGCGGCCTGGAGACGGCCATCTGGGACCTGGAGGCGCGGCAGGAAAACGTTCCGCTTTGGAAAAAAATCGGCGGCGGAGCGCGCCGCGAGATTCCCTGCGGCGTCTCGATCGGGATTCAGGATTCGTTCGAGCAGTTAGCCGCGAAAATCCAACACGAGCTCGAGGACGGCTACCAGCGGATTAAAGTCAAGATCAAGCCCGGATGGGACGTCGATATCGTGAAGCGGCTGCGCGAGCGCTTTCCGTCTGTCAAGCTCATGGCCGACGCCAATTCCGCCTACCGGCTCAGCGACGCCGCTCACTTGAAGCGGCTCGACGACTTTTACCTCATGATGATCGAGCAGCCGCTCAGCCACGACGACATCATCGATCACGCCGAGTTGCAGAAACAACTGAACACGCCCATCTGTCTCGATGAATGCATCCGCTCGGCGCACCATGCCGAACAGGCAGTGAGGCTGCGCGCCGGCGGCATCATCAATATCAAACTGGGCCGTGTCGGCGGATTCGCCGAGGCCAGGCGCGTCCACGGCGTGGCACGCGCGGCCGGCATCCCGGTCTGGTGCGGCGGCATGCTCGAAGCCGGCATCGGCCGTGCTCACAATATCGCGCTGGCCACGCTGGAAAATTTCGTGCTCCCCGGCGACGTATCGGCGAGCAAGCGGTACTGGGCGCGCGACATCATTTGCCCCGCGGTGGAGACCACGCCGCGCGGCACCATCGAAATCCGCGACGAACCCGGTTTCGGCTACGCCCTCGATCTCGACTACATCCGCGCCATCACCGTGCGCGAGGAGACGGTCGGTTGAGGTCGCTGCTCTCGCTGCTGCGCGGGAACCGCAACTACCGGAACGTCTGGATCGGCCAGATTGTCAGCGAGATCGGCGATCAATTCAATAACATCGCCGTCTTCAGCCTGGCGGTAGCCGCCACTCACAGCGGCATGGTGATCACGCTGATCTTTCTGTCGCGCGCGATTCCCGCCATGCTGGCCGGACCGCTCGCCGGCGTAGTGCTTGACCGGGTCAACCGGAAGTACGTCATGATCACCAGCGACGTGGTTCGCGGCATCGTCGCGGCCGGGTTCATCCTCGAAGCGGAACATCCCCACGCTCAGATGTTGTATCTGCTCAGCGCGCTGCTGATGTTGGCATCTCCGTTTTTTACCGCCGGGCGGTCCGCGATTTTGCCTTCCATCGCCACTCGTGAAGAATTGCACGTGGCCAACTCGCTTACGCAAAGCACACAGTGGACCACGCAGTTGGTCGGCGCCCTGCTGGCCGGAGTGAGCGCCGCGGCTGTGGGCTATAAGTGGGCGTTCGCTTTCAATTCCTTCTCGTTCTTTTTTTCCGCGGTTTGCATCTCCCGGTTGGCCCTCGCGGGCCGGGGATTCCGCCCGCCCGAACGCGGCCTCACCGAGGCCGCCGTGGTTCGCCCGTGGCACGAGTACGCCGAGGGCCTGCGCTACATCAAGTCGGTGCCGCTGATTTTGGGTCTGTTGATCATCAATATCGGATGGGCCAGCGGCGGCGGCGCGGCGCAGATTCTATTTACGGTGTTCAGCGAAATGGTCTTCAAGCGGGGACCGGCCGGGCTCGGAATGATCTACGGCTGCGCCAGCATTGGCTTACTTTCCGGCGGCGCCATCGCCCACACTATCGGCCGCAAGCTCAGTTTCCGCGATTACAAGCGCACCATTTCGATCGTCTACGTGATTCACGGGGCCGCATACGTGGCGTTCGCCATCTCACCGAAGTTCGCCATGGCGCTGTTCTTCATCGCGCTTTCGCGCGCGGGCGTCGGTGTCAGCAGCGTGCTCAACTGGTCGCAGCTTTTGCGGATCGTACCGAACGAATTCCGCGGACGCGTATTCTCGACCACGGAATCGGTGACGTGGTCGGTGATGATGATCTCGATGCTGCTGGCGGGGGCGTCGTCGCAATCGGTGAACCCGCGGGTGATCGGCGTAGTGGCCGGTGTTCTGAGTTCCACCACGGCGATATTCTGGGGATGGGCCAATCTCACTGGCCGGCTGCCGGAGCCCGAACGGCAAGGCGTGGAACCGGAAGAGGTGGAGGTGCATGAAGAGCCGCGAAGCTGAGGCGATGTGGGGCAGGCCGGCGTTTTTCGCGGGTCAGGCTGTCAACCCGCCCGGTTCCCGCTCAGGCCGACTAACAGTCGGCCGCAGGCTGACAGCCTGCCCCACATCGATATGACCGGTAAAGTCGTTCTCGTCACCGGCGGCGCCAGGCGTATCGGACGCGGAATCGCGTTGCGGCTGGCCGCCGAGGGCGCGCGCGTCGCCATTCATTACCGGGCGTCCGAAGCCGAGGCGCGGCGCACGGCCGAAGAGTGCGGCGGCGCCGAGATTTTCCGCGCCAACCTGGAAAGCGTCGAGGAGATCGCCCGCATGTTCGGCGATCTCGAAGCGCGAATGGGACGGCTGGACGGCCTGGTCAACAACGCCGGCCGATTCACCCGCATCGACCCCCTCGAGATCACCGAACGCGACTGGGATTTCGTTCACTCGGTCAACCTCAAGGCCGTGTTCTTCTGCTGCCAGAACGCGGCCCGGCTTATGCGGAAATCGGGCGGGGGGCGGATCGTCAATATCAGCTCGCTCGGCGGCATCCGGCCGTGGGCCGAGCATGCGCACTACTGCGCGTCGAAAGCCGGCGTGATCCATCTGACGCGCGCGCTGGCAAAGGCATGGGCGCCGGACATCACCGTGAATTCGGTGGCTCCGGGAGTGATCCTGTTCGACGATCCGGACGAACGCGGCCGGCGGATGATCGATGCCACGCCGGCGCGGCGCGGCGGAACGCCGGCCGAAATCGCCGATGCGGTGGTCTATTTTCTGCGCGCGACCAATTTTGTCACGGGGCAGATCCTGGCGGTCGATGGGGGGCTGAACCTCAGATGATGCGGCACAATTCCCGCATGAGCGGCGTCTAACGAGGTATGACTTCCTGGCGGCTGGGAGCGCTTCTCCTTCTCGGAATGACCGCCATCGGTGCCGATCCACCTCCGCAGTTCACGGCGGCGGGAGTGGCCGGCGGCTCGCAGCCCGCCAGGAAGGTCGTTCCCGGGGCCTTTCTTACGATCTATGGCGAGCATCTCGGACCGGCCCAGACCCAATGCATTCCACCCGCCGGCTCACCGCGTCCCACCATGCTGTGCGATACACAGGTGCTGGTGGGATATGAAACAGCCGATTTGCTCTATGTCTCGAACACGCAGATCAACCTGCGCGTTCCTGACGACGCGCCGAAAGACGGCACCGTCGAGCTGCGCGTGATCTACAACGGGCAATCCAGCCTGCCGGTTACGGTCACGGCCGGGCTGGAGCAAACGACAGTGTCGCTGGACGGCCCGGCATACGCCGGAATGCCGGTCTGGCTGAAGGTCGAAGCGCCATCGCAGTTCGCCTCGATCCGTTATCCGTTTACTCTGGGACCGGCCGATTTCGGATGCAACCAGGTGGAGATGCGCCGCGACGGCCGGATGCTGCCCATGCAACCGGGCTCGGATTGGGCCAGATATGGCATTACAATCAGCGGATTTATCTGCGGGTCGATATCCCTCGACCGGCAGGTAAGCGGCGGTCGGCTGCCCATCCACCTGCTGTACCGGCTCGATCCGGGCGTGTACGAAGTCCGCTACACCCTGCGCAGCGGGCCCGCTGGAATCACCGCGCCCGGACCGGAAATCCGCGTGCAATCCGAGTGGACGCGAATCGAAATACTGCCGGCCAGGCCGAATCAGCGCGCGGAATGGCTGCAATCGATCCGCGAGCGGGATCCGAGCGACCCCGCCGAGCTGCTGACAGACGTGCTGCCAAGCCTGATGGGCGTGGCCGACGACGCTTCTTTCGAGATTCTGTCGGGCTACCTGTACCATGCCGACGATTCCGTGCGGAAATTCGCCGCCAATGGCCTGTTCTATTGGCCCGATGCCTACGTCCGCGGGCGGTTGGAAGCTCTACGGCAAAGGCGCGGCACGAGCGACGTCCTGACCTGGTTCCTCTCTCACCAATAACTCCCCGGGCCTCGCATGAGCCAGTTTACGGCTCGATTGCGCGTTACGAAAAAGAGGAGGAGCACTCGTTTTTTCGAAAACGGGCGCGTTATTCATGACCAGGCGATTTCTGATTCTCACCGCAGCTCTGCTGGCGAGCGGCGCAGCGTACGCCGCCACGACCAATACCACACTGACCATTAATGCAACAGCCACCGCCGGCGCCACCGGACTAGCCCTGAGCGGGACAGCCAATTTGACCAACATCGGCAATGGCACTTTTTCGGCAACTCTGGGAACCGCCAGCTTTGCGGGACCGTACACGATCACGCTGTCCAGCGGCGGCACCATCACCGGAACACTGACCTCATCGGCCACGGTACTGGCGGGCTCGGGAACGTCCTCCGCCACGGTCACCGGAGGAACGGGCGCCTACAGCGGAGCGACGGGATCGTTTCCAACCCTGGCGAGCACCGGAACCATCGGCGCCACGGGGTCGATCAGCCTGACGTTTACAGGGAATGGCAGCATCACTACCGGCGGATCGACCGGGCCGCCGCCGCCCACCATCACGGATGTGCTGGACGCCGCCAGCAACACCGAAGGGCTGGCACAGGGCAGTATCTTCATCGTGAAAGGATCGAACCTTTGCCCCAGCGGCTTCACATCATTCAACGTGCCGCGTCCGACGACCTCTCCCGACGGCGTCAAGATCACCTTCACGCCGGTTTCCGGCGGAACAGGCACCGACGCTCTGCTGTGGTACGAGTACAACCTCAGCGGCACGGTGCAGCTCGCGGGAATCCTTCCATCGACGGTCGCGACCGGCAATTACAATGTGACGGTCACCAACGGCTCCGCCAGCGCCGCGTTCGTGACCACCGTGACCAAGAGCAAGTTCGAGCTGTTCACGCAGGACAGCAGCGGCTCCGGGCTGGCGTCGGTGCAGAACTACATCTCGGCTTCGCGGGTGGATCTGAACAGCTTCACCACCGGCAACGGGAAGAGCACCACCATCTCGCCGGCGCATCCGGGACAATACCTGCTGGCCTACGGAACCGGGATGGGCGCGCTGGCGGGCGGCGATAACTCCGCCTCGCCGGCCTATAATTTCGCGGCCAATGGCGTGAACGTGCAGGCGATCGTCGGCGGCATGAGCATCCCGGTGACCTACGCGGGCCGCGCGGGATACGCCGGCGAGGACCAGATCAATTTCGCGCTGCCGTCGAATGTGCCAACGGGCTGCGCCGTGAGCTTCCAGATCTCGGTGAACGGCGCCCTGAGCGCGCCGGCCTTCATCGCCATCGCGCCGGATGCGAATGCGAGCGTTTGCGTCCAGCAGGGATTCACCGCGGCGGAGCTGCAGAAACTCGATGCCGGAGGCACTTATACCGTCGGCGGTTTCGAATTGATGCAGATTCAGGCGGTCCTGCCCTCGGTGGGGACGGTGACGGAGAATTCGGCGAGCGGGTCCTTTACGACCTTCACGGGCTACCAGTTGGCCGGCGCGGCACAGGCATCGGTTTTCGCCTCGGGAAACTGCGTGGTCACCCACTCGAAGAATACTTCGAGCACCACCCCGGTCCTGACCGGCGGCGTTGGCCTGGACGCGGGCGCCGTCACCCTGAACGGACCGGCGGCATCGAACATCAGCAACATGACGTTCAAAGAAGATCCCTCGACCTTCAGTTATTCGCTGACGCTGGCCACATCCGGTCTGCCCTCGGGCGTCCCCGGCGGCGGTGGCACGGGGACGATCGTGGCCGGTCAGTACTCGCTTTCGGGCGCGGGAGGCAAGGATGTCGGCAAATTCAGCTCGACCATTACGCTGGGCACTCCGCTCCTGCTGACCGGCGGGCTGCCGACTAGCGTGAATCGAGCCAACGGATTGCCGCTCGCCTGGACCGGCGGAAACTCGTCGGACATCGTGGAGATCATCGGTAGTTCTTCCACCTCCACTGACAACTGGGGCTTTATCTGCACCACCACCGCCGGGACCCGGGGTTTCACCGTCGGAAGCTCCATCCTGAATCAGTTGCCGGCGTCGACAAGTGGCTCCCTCTCGATTGTTTCCGCGCCGACACCTTCGACGTTCAACGCTTCGCTGACCGCCGGCGGGTCGATCGATCTCGGGACCTTCCTGGCTCTGACGGGAACAGGAGGGACCGTGGCGTATCAGTAGGGACCGGAGGCATCCGGCGGCGATTCGGAGGGTTGGCGACCGCGTCGCAAACCGAGCGGCAGGTTGCCAACTTAGCCGCCGGATGCCATCCAGCCCGTCAGCGATCTAACGCTGGCCGTTGGGAGACTCGGCCGGTTTCGAAGACGCCGTCGAATCGTATTTCGGGCCCAGTCCGAGGGCGATGAGGGAGAGCGAATTGATCTTTCCGGTGGAATCCAGTTTCTGTTCCGCCTGAAACCGCTTCATGGCCTCGATGGAGGTGCCGTCCCACTTGCCGGTAGCCTCCTCGGGTTGCAGATAACCCTTGGCAACCAAGGCGTCCTGAATTTCCCTGTAGCGGTCGGGTGAAGGGGCGGCCTGTCGATTGCGCCAGGTCGTAACGGGGCGGCGGGCAGCCACCGTGGATGTCCGCCGCGTGGTTCCTGCCTTGGAGGCGGCGGTTCTGGACGCGGCGGTTTTGGACGCGGTGGTTCTGGTCGTGGGATGCGGCGCGCCAGTCTTGGAAGTGGAAGTTTTAGCGGCTGGAGTCTTACCCTGCGCCGCCCTCGCCTGCGCGGGGGCTTTGTGAACCGCCGTTTGCGACACCTGTTTCTTCGCGGCAGCCGTATCGGCGGCGTGCGCGGCGAAGATCAGGGTGGCGGCCGATGCCGCCCAGCACAGGAGCTTCCACATAGGGAAACTCCATTGTATACACAAAAAAGGGCCGGTTTGCCAGCCGGCCCTTGGTTGTTTTTGGTTGGATTCCGGTGGTTAATTGCCGCCGTTGCCGCCGCTTCCGCTGCCGCCGCCCGAACCGCCATCATCCCGGCGCTTCAAGGTCGGACGTTCATCCGGATCGGTCTTGGGTGTAGTCCCATCGGGATTCTGATCCACGGGGCCGTTGGTTCCAGGCCCGCGGCGAAGAGTCGGACGGGTAGGATCGGAGCTCTCGACCTTCCGATGGTTGTGCAGCATCGCCAGCCGCGCCTTCACGTTGTTGAATTCCGACGTCGTGACCACGTATTCCGGCTTCGGCGGCAGATCCTTCTGAATCTCTTCCTGTGACAGCTTGATGCGGTCGTCCGTCATGGGATGGGTGGAGAACACCTTGGCGATCGTTCCGGGCTTCTTCTTCTCCAGCGTTTCGATCTTCTCGAAGAAATCCACGAAAGCCGTGGGGTCGTACCCGGCCTTGTACATGTACTGCAGCCCGTAATGATCGGCTTCGCGCTCCGAACCCCGGCTGAACGCCAGATAGCTGACCGGAATCGCGAGGCCGGCGCCCTGATAAATCGCATATCCCGTCCAACCGCCGGTGGCGATGGAGCCCACGATGGCTCCGATCTGCATCAGTTCGCCCTTGGTGGCGTTGCGCGTGCCATGACGGCAGGCGACGTGGGCGATTTCGTGCGCCATCACGCCCGCCAGCTCGGCTTCGGTATCGGCTTTCAGGATCAGGCCGCTGTTTACGAAGAAGAACCCTCCGGGAAGCGCGAAAGCGTTAATTTCTTCGGTATCCAGCACTTTGATGGTGAATGGAACCTTGGCGTCGGAATTCCGCACCAGGTTCTGGCCCACACGGCTCACGTACTCGGCAATGATCGGATCATCGATAACCTTGGCGTCCCGCTCGACCGACTGCGCCAACTGCTTTCCCAGGGCAATTTCCTTGTCGAGACTGTAAAAGTTGATACCGGATCCCACATCCCGGTCGCCAATCGCATCGGGATCGTCTTTTTTGTCCTTCGGCTTCTGCTTTTTCGAATTGGATTTGGTGTTTTGGTCGCCGTTGGAGCTGCTATCGTCGGACTGTTGAGCGAAAGCTCCCATCGCCAGGAGACTGAGTGCCGCCGCGGTGGCCGCCAGCATCGTGAGTCGTCGTTTCATGCCGGAACTCCCTAGATACACTATACGCCTAATCGCCCGTGTTCTGTTGCTCAATGGTGACTACGTGGGCTAACGGCGCACGGTTTCACGCCGGGCGAGGAATTACAATTTCCCCTCTTTAGAACCCATCGGCCGAAGCCGGGCTCAGTACAGTCCGATGCTGATCACATTCCCGGTGGAATCGACCAGGACATCCAGGCGCCGATCGAGGTACGAGTAGAACATCCGGCCCTTATTTGCGTCGGCAACGCTCACATGATTGCCCCAGACCTTGCGGCAGTCTTGCCATGTCATTTTCCACGGATAGACGAACACCGTGCGAAGCGTGCCGGTGTCCCGCTCAAAGTCCAGTTCGATCGTGCGGTAGCGGCTGCTGGGATCGAAAAAGGCGAGGATGTCCCCATTCTCGGTGCCTTCGTCGTTGACGGAGGGACGCCGGCCCTTCGGGTCGCCCAGCAGGGCGATGGCATCCTTTTGCGTCCAGGCGCCGATCTGCTTTTGGCAGAAAATCGCGCTTTCGGTCCCGAATTCAGGCGGATACGGCGTTGAGCCGCGGCGAAGCACAGGGCGGTCCGGATCGGGGACCGGGAGCGCGGGTGGTCCCTGCATGTGATTCATGGCCGTCGAGACGCTTTTCGCCGGCTTGGGAAGTTTGGACGCGTCCGCCGCCGGCAGCGGAGCAGTGCCGCCCGGCAAGGTGACGATGGTAGTGTCGTCTTTCTCCCCACTTCGCAGGACTGGGGGAATCGCCGGGTTATTAGCATCCGTGGCGCCGGCGCCGGGTGTAGTTTCGGCTGATTTCGTTGCAGTGGCAGGCTTTGCCGAATCATCGTCCACTGGCGATCCCGCCAGCGCCATTCCACCGGCCAGCAAGATCACGGAAAGGAAACCTGTGGCACGCATATAGTTACCCTGGTTACACGACCAATTTATCGAACCAGAACAAACGTGTAAATGGTTGTTTTTGGCTGAATTTAGGCAGCAAACCCCTGTTAGCCAAAGTTAGGCCGATCGCGGCTCGCGCTCGCGGATTTGTCCCCGCCGCGGATGACGGCCCGACCTTCCCGGAAACGCGTTTTCGATCGGATCAGTCCCCGCGAGGGAACTTCCCGGACGCCGGCCGCGTATAGTTCTACTCTGCAGAACATATGTCCCGCGAACATTTGGGCGAGTTCGAAGTGATCGTGCTGCTGGCTCTCGTCCGACTCGGTCCGGACGCCTACGGGGTTCCCATCCGCCGCGAGATCGAAAAGCGCGCCGGACGGTCGGTGACGGTCGGGGCGCTCTACCGGACGCTGGACCGGTTGGAATCGAAAGGCTGCGTCTCGTCATGGTTCGGCGATCCCGCCCCCGAACGCGGCGGGCGTTCCAAGCGCTACTTCCGCCTCGAGGCGCTGGGGCTCCAGGCGCTTCGCCAGACCGAACGCGAACTGGCGGCGATGTGGGAAGGAATCGATCTGAAGAAGGCTCCGCATGTCTCGTGAATTTCCGCGTCTCATTGAGATGCTCTTCCGGCTGCGCTACGGGAAATCGAGCGAGTTCGTGCTGGGCGACGTGATGGAGGAGTACACCCAGGGGGAGCAATCGAAGTGGTGGGTGTGGCGCCAGTTATGGAGCGTTTATGCTCCGTCGGCGCCCGCAACACCGCGAATTCAGGGAGGGAAAAGAATGTACTGGCCGCTTTCGCACGAGATACGTTTTGCCGCACGGACACTGCGGCGCAATCCGGGTTTTGCGCTCATCGCGATCTTGACCATTGCGCTCGGCGTGGGGGTGAACGCGGGGATTTTCAATCTGCTCAATGCCATCGCGCTGCGTCCGCTGCCGGTGCCGGAGGGCGGGAAAATGGTCGCCATTTATCAGATCTTCCACGGCCGGGTGTCGCGCAGTGTTCACGGAGCGCCGAGCCTGTTCTCCACCGCGGAATACGAGACCTACCGCGATTCCAACCACGTCTTCAGCGGAATGGTGGCATATGCCCCGTACTTGCAGGCCACGCTGGGCGGCGAGACGCCCCGCGAGGTCATGGGGGCTTACGTTTCGTGCAATTACTTCGATGTCCTCCATGAGCCGCCGGCGACAGGCCGGACTCTGGTGCCTTCCGATTGCGCGGCGGAGAATGCGGGAGCGGTAGTGGTGCTCAGCGATGAACTGTGGCGGGGCCGCTTTTCGGGCGATTCCGGAATTGTCGGCAAGACCGTGACCTTGAACCGTCAAGCCTTCACCGTGGTGGGAATCGCGCGGCCGGATTTCCATGGCACCGAAGCGGCTCTCGAGTCCTTTTGGATCCCGTTTACCATGGAGCCGGCTTTGGAATCGAACCAATCGCGCGGCTGGACCGCTTTTCCGCGCCGCAGCGTGATCTACGAAAACCCGAACATGAGCTGGTTGGCAGTCATCGGGAAGTTGAAGGACGGAGAATCGATGGGGCGGGCACGGGCCGACCTGGCGGCCATCGCCGCGCGCATCGACCGTCAGTATCCCGGCCGCACCACCACGCTCGCGGTCAACCAGGCGAACTATGCGTCCATGCCGGAGGCGCGCTCCATCGTGATGGGCGCCGGCGCGGTCATCCTGACGGCGGTAGCGATGGTGCTGATGATTGTCTGCGCCAATCTGGCCAATCTTCTGCTGGCACGCGCCGCCGGGCGGCAAAAGGAGATCACCATCCGGCTCTCGGTGGGAGCCACTCGGGGACAACTGGTGCGCCAGTTGATGACGGAAAGCCTGATGGTCGCGCTGGCCGGGGGAATTCTGGGATGCGCGGCGGCATTCGCCGCGAGCAGCGGCTTGCTGCGCGTCATAATGCAGCACGCTCCGAAGGACGTCCCGAAATTCGGCCTGGACGTGGGACCGGATGTGACGGTGCTCGCGTATTCGCTGGCGATGACGATCTTCACGGGACTGGCATTCGGGCTGGTGCCGGCCCTGCGCGCGACCAAGATGGATACAAAAACCGCCAGCGAACGAAAGAACGGACTGCTGCGAGGGGGGCTGGTGGGCGCGCAGGTGTCTGTCTCGATGGTGCTGCTGATCGCCGCCGGCCTGCTGCTCCACGCGCTGTACGCCGCGCAAACGGTCGATCCGGGATTCCAGACGAAGGATACGCTGGCCGTTTCTTTCAGGCTCGGCAACCAGGGTTATGACGCCGCCAGGGCGTCCAGCTTCCAGCGCCAGCTGGTCGACCGTGTGGCCGCGCTTCCGGGAATCGAGGCGGTGGCCCAGGCGCGAGTCACACCGCTCAGCGACAGCCACATCGGCTATGCGATGACGCCCTCCGGCGGGACCCAGGTGGAGGCCGTCGAGATCAACGTGGTTTCACCCGCTTATTTCCCCATGCTGGAACTTCCGATCGTCCGCGGGCGGAATTTCCAGGCCGGGGAAACTCAAGCCGCCATCGTCACCCAGTCCACGGCACGGCGCCTCTGGCCGGGCGGCGACGCAATCGGCCAAACCCTGCATGAGGATGACGGCCGGATCTTTGCAGTGGTCGGAATTGCCGGGGATGCGCAGATCTCGCACCTGGGGCGTTCCAACGAGACGTACGTCTACCTGGCGCCCGGCGCGTCGGACCAGGGGGATCTGCAATTGCTGGTTCATTCGAAGGTGAATCAACGGGCCGCGATCCGGCGGGTGTTCCGCGAGCTGGACCCGAATCTGGCGTACGAGATTGCACCGTTGGAAAGCAACCTGGAATGGTGGCGCGCACCGCTGCGGATTGTCGGCGTGCTTTCCGGGTCGCTGGGCGGGGTGGCGCTGCTGCTGGCATCGCTGGGGATCTACGGCGTGGCCGCCTTCGCGGTCAGCCGGCGAGTGCGCGAAATCGGCATCCGCATGGCGCTCGGAGCGGAGGCCAGGTCGGTGCAGCGATTGATACTGCGCCAGAGCATGCGGCCGGTCCTGATCGGAGCGGTGATCGGCATCGCGGGATGCGCCGCGGTTTCGAAGATCCTCTCGCGGATTCTTTTCGGCGTGAGCGCTTACGATCCATTGGCATTTGCCGGCGTGCCGATTCTGCTGATCGGAATCGCCTGTCTCGCGAGCCACCTGCCGGCCAGGCGCGCGGCGCTGGTGGATCCGGCGGTTGCGTTGCGTCACGAATAGCGTTTCACCACCGTAAAGCCGCGAAAATCGTGCTCGGCGGTACGTGATCGAGCCAACTGTGGAACCAGATCTGCACTGATCGGCCACGGACCTCCGCGGCATGAGTACCTCATCTGAAGCACCCGATCCGTCTGCTGCTTCGGAGAGTCCGCCGGCCGGCCAATCGAAGGATGCGCCGCCGCGCAACCCGCATCGGCGCCGCAAGTGGCCTTGGATCGCCGCGATCCTGGCCGTGATTGCCGCCATCTGGTTTTTCCGCGCCAGGGGTGGCTCCCATCCCGCGCCGAACCCGGCGGAAGCGGCCGCGGCTATCACGGTCGGCCAGTCGCGGAACGGCGATATCGGCATCTACATCGAGGCCCTGGGAACGGTAACGCCACTCTACACGGTCACAGTCTACAGCCAGATTACCGGGCGCGTGATGAACGTCTATTATCGCGAAGGCCAAATGGTGAACGAGGGCGATCCGCTGATCGATATCGATCCCCGCCCTTACCAGGCCATGCTGACGCAGGCAGAAGGGAACCTGGCTCACGACCAGGCGATGCTGGCCGAGGCGCGCATCGATCTCGAGCGATATCAGGCTGCATATGCCAAAAATGCCATCGCCCGGCAGCAACTCGAGGATCAGGAACAGCTTGTCAGACAGGACGAAGGCACCGTGAAAGCCGACGAAGGTACCGTGGCTTACGATCAGGCGCAATTGTCCTATTGCCACATCGTGGCGCCCATCACCGGCCGTGTCGGCTTGCGGCTGGTGGATCCGGGAAACACCGTTTTTTCCGGCAGCGCCTCCACCCTGGTGGTGATCACCAAGCTGGAGCCCATCACCGTGGTGTTCACGGTTTCCGAGGATGACCTGCCGCAGGTCGAGGCGCAGTTGCGCGCCGGCCGGACGTTGCCGGTGGATGCCTTCGACCGCGCGGACGAAAAGATAATCGCCGGCGGAACGTTGACGTCGCTGGACAACGAAGTGGACACGACCACCGGGACCGTCAAGTTCCGCGCGGAATTCGCCAACCGGAATCTGTCCCTGTTCCCCAATCAGTTCGTCAATGCCCGGCTGCTGGTCAATACGTTGCGCAACACGACGCTGGTGCCGAACGCCGCCGTGCAGCACAACGGGACCAGCGCCTTCGTGTATGTCGTCAGGCCGGACGACACGGTGGCCGTGCAGGACATCACCACTCTGACCAGCGGCGACCGGGAGACCGCGGTCAGCGGGCTGGCGGCGGGCGTCGATCTGGCGACCAGCGGATTCGACCGCCTGGAGAACGGTGTTCACGTCACGGCGCGCGGTCCCGCGAACCCGCAGGTGCGCGGCACCGGCTCGCCGGCTTCGTCGGGTGTCGCAAGACGATGAATCCTTCGCGTCCATTCATTCTCCGGCCGGTGGCGACCGCCCTGCTGATGGCGGCGATGTTCCTGGCCGGCGGGGTGGCGTTTCTTCAACTCCCCGTTTCGGCGCTGCCCGAGGTCGATTATCCGACCATCCAGGTGCTGACGTTCTATCCGGGAGCCAGTCCCGACGTGGTTGCATCGGCGGTGACGGCTCCGCTCGAGCGGCAGTTCGGCCAGGTAGCCGGTCTCGGCCAGATGACTTCCACCAGCGCCGGCGGCGTGTCGGTCATCGTGATGCAATTCCAGCTCAGCCTGAATATCGACGTGGCCGAGCAGGAGGTGCAGGCGGCGATCAACGCGGCGCAGAGCTACCTCCCGGCCAACCTGCCGACACCGCCGGTCTATAGCAAATCGAATCCGGCGGACGCGCCGGTCCTGACGCTGGCGCTCACCTCCAACGACATGCCGCTCTCCCAGGTGGAGGATCTGGCGGACACGCGCCTGGCCCCCAAGATCTCGCAGATCTCGGGCGTGGGGCTGGTCAGCATCTCGGGCGGCCAGAAACCGGCGGTGCGCATCCAGGCGAATCCCACGGCGCTGGCCTCGTACGGCATCAACCTGGAAGATTTGCGCAATGCGCTCACCGGCAACAGCCTGAATTCCGCCAAAGGCAATTTCGACGGTCCCTCGCAGGACTACACCATCAACGCCAACGACCAGTTGATCTCCAGCGGCGAATATAAATCCGTGGTGGTGGCTTACCGCAACGGTGCTCCCGTGATGCTCACCGACGTGGCGCGCGTGGTCGATGGCGTCGAAAATGCGAGGCTGGCGGCCTGGGTGAATTTCACTCCGGCGGTGTTGCTCAACATCCAGCGGCAGCCCGGAGCCAATACGATCGAGGTTGTCGACAGCATTCAAAAGCTGCTCCCCAGCCTGGAATCGACGCTTCCCCGAGCCGTGCATGTGCAGGTAGTCACCGACCGCACCACCGCGATTCGCGCGTCGGTGAGCGACGTGGAGTTCGAGCTGCTGCTGACCGTCGGCCTGGTGGTGATGGTGATTTTTCTCTTCTTGCGCAGCCTCTCCGCCACCGTCATCCCCAGCATCGCCGTGCCGCTCTCGCTGGTGGGCACGTTCGGCGTCATGTACCTGGCCGGCTTCAGCCTCAACAACCTCACCATGATGGCGCTCACGATTTCGACCGGATTCGTGGTGGACGACGCCATCGTGATGATCGAGAACATCTCGCGGTACATCGAAGAGCGCCATCAGCCGATTCAGGCGGCGCTGAAGGGCGCCGAGCAGATCGGCTTCACCATTCTGTCCCTGACCGTCTCCCTGATCGCGGTGCTGATTCCCCTGCTGTTCATGGGCGACGTCGCCGGGCGCCTCTTCCGGGAGTTCGCCGTGACGCTCGCCGTGACGATCATCCTGTCGGCATTCGTTTCGCTCACACTCACGCCCATGATGTCGGCTCGGCTGCTGCGCTATACGCCGCCGGAGAAGCAGGGCCGCTTCTATCGCGCTTCGGAACGGGCGTTCGAGAAAGTCATCGCGTTTTACGGACGCACGCTGAAATTCGTTCTGCGATTTCAGACCGCGACCCTGGTGGCCGCCGCCGGCATCATGGTGCTGACGGTCGTGCTCTACATCGTGGTGCCCAAAGGGTTCTTCCCGACGCAGGACACCGGCATCATCCAGGGAATCTCGCAGGCTGCCCCGACCATCTCCTTCGAAGCCATGAGCGAAAAGCAAAACGACCTGGTGAAAGCCCTGCTGGCCGATCCCGCCGTCGACAGCGTCTCGTCGTTCATCGGCGCGGACGGCACCAATACCACCCTGAACAGCGGGCGCATCGAAATCAATCTGAAGCCGCTCGGCCAGCGGGGCATCTCGGCGATGCAGGTGATCAACCGGCTCTCGCCGAAGCTGGCGGAGGTCCCGGGCATCAGGCTCTACATGCAGCCGGTGCAGGACCTGACGGTGGACGACCGCGTGAGCCGCACCGAGTATCAGTACACCCTGGAAGATCCCAACACCAACGAGCTGAACCGCGTGGTCCACGACATGATGGCGAAGCTGACGAAACTCCCCGAACTGGCCGACGTAGCCACCGACCAGCAGTTGGGAGGCGTCGCCGAATCGGTGACCATCGACCGCGCCACCGCCTCGCGATTCGGCATCACGCCGCAGACCATCGACAATACGCTGTACGACGCGTTCGGTCAGCGCCAGATCAACACGTTATACACCGAGCTCAATCAGTACCACGTCATTCTGGAAACGGATCCGCGGTTTCAGCTCGACCCGGGGAAACTGCGCGACCTGTATATTCAGGCGTCCTTGAACAACCCGGCATCCTCCACGCCGGGCCAGTCGAACACAGCCGGCTCGTCGTCGGGAGCGGGGTCGGGCGCCGCCGTTTCGTCCGGCAATGGATTGCTGGTTCCGTCCTCAGCCGCCGCCATCTCCCTTCCCGCGGCCACGACGGCGGCATTGGGCGGCAGCGGCAGTACAGGACCACTCACGTTGGCTGCTTCGAACGCCACGGCGAGCTCTCCGCTGACGTCCGCCTCCAACGCCGCCACGGCGGCGAGCGTCCTCACGAATACCAGCGCGACAACGGGCATTTCGTCCAGCGCCACGACTTCGCTGAACGGGACGTCGCGCCCGGCTGCGTCCGCCGGGGGAGCGGCCGGCGGCGGCAGCCCGGCCAGTGCGCCCGCACCCGTGCCGCTGAGCGCGCTGACGAGCTTTCATACGCAGAGCGAAGCGCTATCGGTGAATCATCAGGGGCAGTTTCCCGCGGTCACGATCTCGTTCAACCTGAGCCCCGGCTACTCCCTGGGACAGGCTTTGGATTCCATGAACCAGGTGATTGCGAAATCGAATCTTCCGGCGAGCGTGGTGGCGAATTACCAGGGGACGGCCGCGGCTTTCCAAGGCTCGCTTTCCAACGAAGGCCTGCTGATTCTGGCGGCGCTGGTGACCGTCTATATCGTTCTCGGGGTGCTGTATGAAAGCTTCATCCATCCGGTGACCATTCTCTCCACGCTGCCATCGGCCGGTGTGGGGGCGCTGCTGGCGCTGCTGCTCTTCCACCTGGATCTCGATATCGTGGCCGTCATCGGCATCATTCTCCTAATCGGCATCGTGAAGAAGAACGGCATCATGATGGTGGATTTCGCGCTCGAAGCCGAGCGAATCGAGGGGAAGAATGCCACCGACGCCATCTACCAGGCCTCCCTGCTGCGCTTCCGGCCGATCCTGATGACCACCATGGCGGCGCTGCTCAGCGGCATACCGCTGGCCTTCGGATCGGGCATCGGTTCCGAGCTGCGCCGTCCGCTGGGTGTGGCGATGGTCGGCGGGCTGCTGGTGAGCCAGGTTCTTACGCTCTACACCACCCCGGTGATCTACATCTTTTTCGACAGGCTGGGAGCGCGGTTCGGGCGCCGCCGCGGGCCACACCCCGTGCCGGCGCCCTCACCGGAGGAATCGTGAACCCGTCGCGGATTTTCATTCAACGGCCGGTCGCCACCACGCTGCTCACGGCAGCCGTGGCCATGGCCGGAGCGATCGCCTTCGCGGTGCTGCCGGTCTCGCCGCTGCCGCAAGTGGATTTTCCGACGATCACGGTGGCCGCCACGCTGCCCGGCGCCAGTCCGGAAATCATGGCATCCTCGGTGGCGACTCCGCTGGAGCGGCAGTTCGGGCACATCGCCGGCGTGACCGAAATGACGTCGTCGAGCACGCCGGGCACCAGCAGCATTACGCTGCAATTCGATCTCAGCCGCGACATCAACGGCGCCGCGCGCGACGTGGAGGCGGGCATCAACGCGGCGCGCACCTATCTTCCCGCCAACCTGCCGGCGAACCCCACCTATCGCAAAGTCAATCCGGCCGATTCGCCGATCCTGGTGCTCGGGCTGCAATCGGACATTTACGACGTTCCGGCGCTCTATGACGAAGCCTCCACGGTCATCTCGCAGCGCATCTCGCAAATCGCCGGTGTGGGCGAAGTGCGGGCCGTGGGCGCATCGCTGCCGGCGGTGCGCATCGAGCTGAATCCGGATAAGCTGATCAGCCACGGCATCAGCCTGCCGACGGTGCAGCAGGTCGTGGCGGGGCAGAACTCGAACCTGGCAAAGGGCCAGTTCTCCAATGGCGACGTCACGACCGACGTCGTCGCCAACGATCAAATCTCGAAAGCCGCCGATTACAAACCGCTGGTGGTCGGCTACCACAATGGCAGCGCGGTGCGCATCGAAGACGTAGCCGATGTAGTCGATTCGCAGCAGTCCCTGCTCCAGGCCGGGTTCCTGAACGGCAAGCCTTCCGTCGATATGCTGATCTACCGCCAGCCCGGCGCCAACATCATCACCACGGTGGAAGCGGTAAAAGCCGCGCTTCCCTCGCTGCAGGCCACGATTCCCCGAGGCGAGCACCTGGTCACGATTCTCGATCGCACCCTCACCATCCGCGCGTCGGTGGCGGATATCGAGCGGACCTTGCTCATCTCGGTGCTGCTGGTGGTTCTGGTGGTGTTTCTTTTCCTGCGCGACATTCGCGCGACCCTCGTCCCGGCGGTGGCGGTGCCGGTGTCGCTGATCGGCACCTGCGCGGTGATGTACCTTTGCGGCTTCTCGCTCGACAATCTCTCGCTGATGGCGCTGGCGATCTCCAGCGGGTTTGTGGTGGACGATGCCATCGTGGTGATGGAAAACATCACCCGCCACCTGGAAGACGGATGGACCACCTTGCAAGCCGCGCTCAAGGGCGCGCGCGAAATCGGATTCACGGTGTTTTCCATCAGTGTTTCGCTGATCGCCGTGTTTATTCCGCTGCTGCTGATGGGCGGCATTATCGGCCGCCTGTTTCGCGAGTTCGCCATCACGCTTTCGGCTGCCATCCTGGTTTCAATGGTGGTTTCCCTGACCACGACGCCCATGATGTGTTCGCGGGTTTTGGTCGCCGGAAGCCGCGTGCGGCACGGAAAACTGTACCGCTGGAGCGAGCGCGGCTTCAGCGGCGTCCTGGACACCTACCGCCGGAGCCTGACGTGGGTGCTCGACCATCCGGCGCTGATCCTGACGCTCTTCCTCGCGACCCTCGGCTTGAATGTATTCCTCATGGAACGAATTCCCAAAGGATTTTTCCCGCAGCAGGATACCGGGGCGCTCATGGGCGGCATGCAGGGCCCCCAGGACAGCTCCTTCTACGCCATGCGCGGCGCGGCCCAGCAGGCCGTGAGCATTATCAAGGCCGACCCGGCCGTCGAAAACGTGATGGGCTTTACCGGTGGGCAGGGCGCCCTCAACAGCGGATTCATCTTTGTGGCGTTGAAAGATCTGGATGTGCGCAAGGTGAGCGCGGAGCAGATCCTGGATCGTCTTCGCCCCAAACTGGCGCGCGTCCCGGGCGCCGCGACCTTCCTGCAGGCGGTTCAGGATATCCGAATCGGCGGGCGCCAGGCCAACGCCGCGTACCAGTACACCCTGCAGGCTGAAACTACCGGCGACCTGCTCCAATACGGCCCTCTGCTGCTGGCGCAGATGCGGAAAACTCCGGGGTTCGCCGACGTGAACACGGATCAGCAGACCCGCGGCCTGCAAATCCTGTTGAACTACGACCGTCCGACCGCCGCGCGGCTCGGGCTCACTCCGCAGTTGATCGATAGCACGCTCTATCATGCTTTCGGCCAATCGGAAGTCTCCACCATCTACACGCAGCTGAATCAGTATTACGTGGTGCTGGAGGTTGCTCCCAGGTACTGGCAGTCACCCACGGAACTTCGGAACACCTATCTGATCCCGGCTTCGGGCGGCGGCCCGATCCCGCTGGACGCAATTGCAACCTACGCGCCGTCGACCACACCGGTTTCCGTGAATCACACCGGCCTCTTTCCATCGGTCACCGTCTCCTTCAACCTGGCGCCCGGCGTCTCTTTGGGACAGGCCACCGCCGACATACAGAGCATCCAGCGGAAGCTCGGTAT
>Ga0335078_10002881_pt1 | contig 25852 bp, 26 predicted proteins | sample Lox_Sample_32_FD_206711 | JGI IMG/M metagenome (GOLD analysis project Ga0335078, IMG submission 206711) | Soil microbial communities from Loxahatchee National Wildlife Refuge, Florida, United States - Lox_Sample_3.2 | ecosystem: Environmental > Terrestrial > Soil > Wetlands | place: USA... | reverse complement strand
GGTATCTTTTTTCCATTCGTAAAGCTTACCACCAACTTTGTTGGTGGTCAACAAGGTGTGGGGTTTGCAACCCCACGCCCACCACCGACTAAAGTCGGTGGATTCGCGGACATTGATTAATTCTTTTAAGCAGTAGATACAAAAAGATAGGGGAAATCATGTTTCCCCTATCTTTGTATATTTAAGTTATATTGACTGTTTAAAACTTGCCAATCACCGAAAGATACTGCAATGGGGTTAATTCATTGTTAACCCAGGCATAATCAAGTCCGATAAAATACCATCTTAAGCTGGCTCCTATTGACCATGTCGGCTGCTGGTCAAGGCCCGATGAAATTTCGCTGTAGCCCTGTATTCCGCCTCTCAAGGCTAACATCCTGTTCCACCAGTATTCAGCTCCTACATGGTATACTATCTGATATTTTGTATCCATATCCGCGGCAAGTATAAATTCACTCTTCATTTGTTTCAGGAAATCAAATGGCATGTTATACGCAAGTCCTGCTTTTACGTTAAGCGGCACCTGCTCCACTCCGCCCTGAAAGTAGTCATCTGTGCCTGGCGTACCCAGCGAACCCCAATCTTGTTCTGTGTATATATCCTGAACGTTCACGCCAAGAGATAACCCTTGAAATGCGCTGCTCAAAGTCTTCATATCAAGGTAAAGTCCCGCGTCCACTCCACCGCCGCTGTAATTTATCGTAGAAAGGCTGGCTGCTCCGGATGAGTTTACAACCGTAGCCGGGTAATTTCCCAACAGCAGTTTGCCCGATATGCCAAAGGAAAATCCGGTTACAAGGTTCCTTGCATACGACAGGTAAATAGCATTGTCTGCGTTCCCTGCCGCATTGCTTATCACATCACCCTGATTGTCTGTAATCTGTATCTTATCAATGCCCTGCCTTAACCATGCCACGCCGAATGCGCCGATGTCGTTGCTTACGTTATAGCAAAGGTTTACGTAAGTATAGGCCGTATCAATAGCATTCAAGTTTGGATTTGCCGTTAATTTCACGTCAGAAACCTCGACTCCCTTTACATTTACCAGTCCTGCCGGGTTCCAGTATGACGCAGATGCATCATCCGCAAGTCCTACAAATGCTCCTCCCATGCCGAGCGGCCTTGCGCCTACTCCTATTGCCATTGATTCTCCGGCAAACTGATCCGCGTATACACTTGCCGCTAAAAATGCGAATACCACCACAATTAAAAGTTTCTTTCCCGCTAACTTCATAATCCTTTTACCTCCTTAAAAGTTGTTTATTTTTATATTATCGCTGCTTCCGTCGTTGCGTCAAAATAGTGGGTCTTGTTCATGTCAAACACAAGCTCCAGCTCCTGGTTTATCTCTATTTCCGCATCCGAATCCATCTTTGCTATAAATGGCGTCTTGCCTGTAGTCAGGTATACCAGGTTTTCGCTTCCCAGCGGCTCTACAACCTCCACCGTGGCCACAACGGTATTATCTGAGCTGGCGTTTGGCGCATATACCTTGTCGTATATGTCCTCCGGCCTTATACCCATTATTATCTGCTGCCCGGCCTTGCCCTTCAGCGCTGCTGCCATTGTATCTGGTACCTTTACTTCGAAATTCTCTTCGTTGAAATACAGGCCGCCTTTCTTCTCTTCCAGTATTCCGTCTATAAAGTTCATTGACGGGCTCCCTATGAACCCTGCGCAGAACTTGTTTACCGGTTTATCGTACAATGTCTTCGGGTCCGCTATCTGCTGTATCTCACCATCCTTCATTACCACTATCTTCTCTCCCATTGTCATGGCTTCAACCTGGTCGTGCGTCACGTATATCATTGTCGCCTGCAGTCTCGTGTGCAGCTTGCTCAGCTCCGCCCTCATCTGCACCCTCAGCTTTGCGTCCAAGTTTGACAAAGGCTCGTCAAATAAAAATACCTTCGGTTTCCTTACTATTGCCCTTCCTACCGCCACCCTCTGCCTCTCTCCTCCCGACAGCTCTTTCGGCTTCCTCTGCAAAAGCTTCTGTATCCCAAGTATCTCTGCCGCCTCATCCACCCTTTGTTTTACCTCTGCCTTCGGGTATTTCCTCAGCTTTAGTCCGAATGCCATGTTTTCTTCCACCGTCATATGCGGATACAATGCGTAATTCTGGAACACCATTGCTATGTCCCTGTCTTTCGGCGGTACGTCGTTTACCATCATGTCGTCTATGTATATTTCTCCGCCAGTAGCCTCTTCAAGCCCTGCCACCATTCTCAGCGTCGTTGTCTTGCCGCATCCTGACGGTCCTACGAGTATTAAAAACTCCTTGTCCTCGCATACTATGTTTGCGCCTTTTACTGCCAGCACGCTTCCGTATTTCTTTATTACGTTTTTCAGCACTACTCTTGCCATTTTGTCCTCCGGTGTTTAATGTCATTTCCTGACAAAATTATTAAAAATTCTTAATGATATTATCATTTATGCTGATTTATGTCAACGCTTTTGGCTGTTCTTAACGAGAGTTTGTGCAGGAATTTATCTGGTCTCTTTAAACAAAATGGCTGCTTTTCTGTCTATATCTTTAATAAATTTATCTTTCCCTGCTATATAAGCTTTAATGTCATTTTTATATTTCCAGGCAAGTTCTCTTTTTAATTTACTGTATTTTTTTGCAGAATTTTTATGCTTAATAAGGTAATCTCTGAAATTAATATGCCTTTTGATCTCGGGGTTTTCCTGCTGGAATATGTGAATGTGATGCGTTCTGAATATTTCGTTTTCTTTGATAAAAAACCTGCGTCCCGCAATGCCAAACTCGCCTTTTGCAATATATCCTTTTACCTGCATTTTTTTATTAAAGCTGTCGATTTTTCTTATGTCTGATACAGAAACCAGAATATCTATGATTGGTTTGGCATGCATACCTGGTATTGCAGTACTACCTATATGCTGTATATCCTTTATTAAAGTTTTAAAAATTGACTTTAAAACCAGTGCCTCTTTTGCGAAAGATTCTTTCCATGCTATATTATAAGGAATTACTTCTATTATTCTTTTTTTTGAATTTTTCATTTTTCTGCTCCGGCCATTTAAATAAAAACAGTCAGGCTTAAAGCCTGCCGTATTAGGATATAACAATAAAACCTGAATTTCTACTTACTTGTTATAAAAATTTTACTCATGTATTTCACAAGTTCGCCCGATCTAGTGTAAACCACCTGTTTATTTGTATTTTCTCTTAACATAATTTATTGACAATCATTGTGTTTTGTGATAAAAATCATGTGTTTCAAAATACGAATTTACCGGAGGTAATTTTAATGCCGAATTTGAAAGCTTCAATAAAAGACGTAAGAAAGACAGCAAAAAGGACCGAAAGGAATTCAAAAACCATCTCAGAGGTCAGGAATACGATGAGAGCGGTTAAAAAAATAACATCGCCCGAAGAGGCAAAAAAGGCACTCGTAGGCGCTTTTTCTGTGGTTGACAAGGCAGTTCAAAGGGGCATTTTAAAGAAAAATACCGGATCAAGATATAAAAGCAGGATGTCAAATTACGTCAACAAGCTTGTAAAAAAGTAAAACTTCCTATTGTTTTGCAGGGTTTAGCCTCATAAAAATCTTTTCAAGCATCACCTGAAAAATTATTTTACCATTTTCCTTGGATGATAACTTTATCTTTTTGTCCGCGTCTTTTAATATCCTAAGCATATCTATAAACGGGATTTTCATGTAATTTTTGGCGTGTTCTTTTGCCTTTTTAAGCGTAAACCAATTCATAAGCCTGCCTGCTTCCTGCTCTGCCTGCTTTGACATAAACCCTGAGTTTCCTATATAGTACTTGGCAATATATATCCTGTAAATTGAGCTGAAAACAAAGCCCAGTATGTATTCGGGCGGTGTATCTTCGTAAATTTTTTCAAATATTGCAAGAGCCTTTTTCTCATTTGCCTCGCCTATTGCGTCCGAGAAATCGAATATTGAAAATCCTTTTTCTACTCCCCTTGTTTTGTTAAAATCCTCAATGGTAATCTCCGGCTTGTTCCCGGTAAAAAGCACTAGCTTGTCTATCTCATTTTTTATCATGCCCATGTCGCCGTTTGACTCGTAAATAATATAGTCCATGACCTCGTATTCAATTTTTTTCGAGTCTTTTGAGATGTATGTCTTTACCCAGTCCATGATGTCTGAATCGCGCAGGTTGGAAAAATCAACCATATTTTTGTCCGGAACATTGTATTTGTCCATTTTCTTGCTGAAATCCCTGCTTTCCATGCCTGAAATAAGCACAAGACAGGAAAATTCCGGTATATTTCCCAGGAACCCCATCAGGATTTCCATTTCGTCAGCCTTATACCTGTCAAAGGATTTTATTATTATAAGTTTCTTTTCAGAAAAGAAAGGCCTTGTTTTTGCGTTTTCTATGATGGATTCTACCGGGATTTTCGCGTCCTTGTCGTCAGCGTGGTATGTATCGGTACCGCTTGACGCGTCGCCTGTTCCGAATAATTTTGCCGACAGTTCGCCTATGAATTCGTCGTTCAGGAAATTATTATTACCGGCGAGTATATAGTATGGCTCGGCCTTTTTATCCATAACAGCCGCGAATTTCGGTATCATGCCTAATTTTTCATTTCAAAAAATGTTATTGCCGACAGTTTGCCGTTAATATAAAGATTTATATGATAAAGCCCCTGCTTTTCAGGTGTCTTTTTCTGGCCGTTTTCAGTGAGTATATTGTCTATTTCGATATAGTTTGCGCATATGTATGCGTTGTACTGTTTTCCGTCTACCTCTACCCTGTCGTTTGAGCTTGCCTGGTCCCAAGTTACCACGCGCTCGCATATAATATCGCCTGACGGTGAAACCCAGCTGTCCTCAAAGACATAGCTTTCCGGCGTCGATCCGCCGCCGTTTTTCGAGTAAATCTCATAAGGATTAACAAAAAGATAATAATGGTTTTTCAGGTTGATTTCCTTTTCAAGGCCTGCCGGGAAAAGCATATAAGCCCAGTACTGTATTGCCTTGTCAGAGCCCCTGTAAAACCAGTTCTTGCTGTCCAGCGGATACCCGTTTATGAGGCCGCTGCATGTGGTGATATGCCCGATCATATATGGATCCGCACCGTAGATGTTTAATCCCGCAAAAACCATCACGAATATGAGAATTATTTTTTTCATTTTTCCTCGTTTAAATCATTTTCTGCCCTTAAAAGGGATCAGGTAAAACCGGTTATTGCGAGACCGTACCGTATATTACCCTGTTCACTATTGTGTTTGCAAGCTGGTCAAGCACCCTGTTCCTGGCTGTTGTTTCATCTTCAGCTGGCATGCCAAGGTTATTTGCGACATAATATGTTGTCTCTTCCCTTATCAAGTCGTCGGTCCACAGCAGGGTCTGGGTCTTATTGTCAAAAAAGTACAGAGTTACATGTATCCTGAGCCTGTACTGCTGGGGAACCTGGTTTACGTCAAAAAGTATCGGCTGCAAAAGGTACTTCGTAATTTCAGCCTTTACTATGGCATCTGCTTTTCCCTCTTCTGTAATCTGAAGCCTGCCGTTCTGAATAAACGTGTCTATTGTTTTCTGGGTAAGGTACTGCTCCATGCCGTACTGCCCCGTCTTATTTATAAACATTGATACGAAAGCCTTCTGGATGTAGGCCGGGAGCCCAGGCTGCGGGCTGTAGGTATTGCAGCCTGCAAAAGAAACTGCGGTCAAAACCAAGAGAATCAAAATAACTTTTTTCATGTTCCTTCTCCTTTCAAAAATTTGTTTTTAGCAAAGACCCCGTTTAAGGCTGTCTTTAACAACTCGATTTATTTTACAACAATATTAAACAATTTGTTCTGCACAAATATCTTTTTTACTATTTCCTTGCCTTTCGTGAATTCTTTTATCTTTTCATCCGCAAAGGCGAGTTTTTCCACCTCTGCCTGCTGCATGTTGAGAGCAATGCCGAGCTTGCTCCTTATCCTGCCGTTTACCTGCAATATCATTTCTATTGAGTCTTCCACTGTCAAAGATTCATTATGCTTCGGCCACGCCGCGCGAAAAACGCTCGGCTTATTGCCTGCCTTTTCCCATATTTCCTCAGCAAAGTGAGGCACTATGGGCGCCAGTAAAAGAGCCATGTTATTTATCACGAATTTTAAAAGTTTTTGCCAGTTTTTATCTTCAGGGTTTACCTGCGTGTCGTTCAGCGTGTTGAAAAGTTCCATAAGGGCTGCTATTGCCGTGTTAAACTGCTGCTCCACCTCGATATCGTTGGTTACTTTCTTTATCACCTGGTGCGTTTTCCTGGCAAGCCTTTTTCCGCTGTCATTTAATTTATCATATTCCACATCGGCGTCAATGTTTTTTATCTTATCTTCGTATTGCGATATTTTGCGCCAAACCCTGTTTAAAAACCTGAAAGCTCCTTCCACCGCCTCGTCCGACCACTCCAGGTCAAAAACAGGCGGGGCCGCGAATAGCATGAAAAACCTTGCGGTATCAGCCCCGTATTTTTCTATCATGTCGTCAGGGCTCACTGTGTTGCCCTTTGATTTTGACATTTTTGCGCCGCTTTTTATAACCATACCCTGTGTCAGCAGCCTTAAAAAAGGCTCGTCGCTCGATATGAGTCCCATGTCACGCATTACCTTTGTGAAAAACCTTGCGTAAATCAGGTGCATGCACGAGTGCTCTGCGCCGCCGATATACTGGTCCACCGGCATGAGCTTGTCTGCTATGGCCTTATTGATCATTTCCCTGCTGTTTTTCGGGTCGCAATAGCGTATGAAATACCATGACGAGTCCACAAAAGTGTCCATGGTATCGGTTTCCCTTTTTGCAGGGCCTCCGCATTTCGGGCACTTTGCGTTTACGAATGTCTTTGAGGTCTCCAGCGGGTTTCCCTTGCCCGTGAATTCTATATCTTCGGGAAGCACCACAGGCAGGTTTTCCTCTTTTTCCATGACAATGCCGCATTTGTCGCAGTAAAGCGCGGGTATAGGAGTGCCCCAGTAACGCTGGCGCGATATGAGCCAGTCCTTTAATTTATAGTTTACAGACTTTTTGCCTATTTTTGTCTGCTCCATCCAGTCGGCTATCTTTTCCTTGGCAGGCTCGTTTTCAATGCCGTTGAACCGGCCTGAGTTTATGAGCACGCCCTCGCCCTCGTGCGCGTCTTTCATTTCTTCCGGCTTGAGTTCTCCGCCCTTTGGCTGGATGACGACTATCATTGGAAGGTTGTAGTTTTTGGCAAATATAAAGTCCCTAGAGTCATGCGTCGGCACTGCCATTATAGCGCCTGTGCCGTATTCCATGAGCACATAATTGCCGATAAATATCGGTATTCTTGCGTTATTTACAGGGTTTATTGCATATGCTCCGGTTGCAATTCCTTCTTTTTCCAGGTGCAAAAGCGTCTCGACCGTGATATCTATTTTTTTGACTTTTTCCTGGAATTTTTCTATTTCAGCCGCATGGTTTTTATCAACCCGCTTTTTTATGTCTTCTACCATGGGGTGCTGGGGCGCAAGCACCACGTATGTTGCGCCGAATATCGTGTCCGGCCTTGTCGTGAACACAGGTATCTGCGCGCCTGTCTTTTCTTCTTTGAAGTATATTGTTACGCCGGTGCTCCTGCCTATCCAGTTTTTCTGCATGGCAAGCACTTTTTCGGGCCAGCCTTTTTCAAGCAGTTTATGGCCGTCGAGCAGTTCCTGCGCGTAATCCGTAATCTTGAAAAACCACTGGGTCAAATCCTTTTGCTCGACCTTTGATTCGCATCTCCAGCATTTGCCGTCGTGCACCTGCTCGTTTGCGAGCACTGTCCTGCAGTCAGGGCACCAGTTTACAGGCATTTTTTTCCTGTAAGCAAGTCCCTTTTCAAAAAATTTTGTAAAAAGCCACTGGTTCCATTTATAGTATTCCTTGTCGCATGTCACGACTTCCCTGTCCCAGTCGTATGAAATGCCCATTTTTTTGAACTGCCCGCGCGCATGGTCCACGTTTTTATGCGTCCACTGCGCAGGATGTATTTTATTCTGTATGGCGGCGTTTTCTGCCGGCAGCCCGAATGCGTCATAGCCCATGGGGTGCATCACGTCATAGCCTTTCATGCGCATAAAATGCGCCATCACGTCGCCTATGCAGTAAACCCTGACATGGCCCATGTGCAAATAGCCGGAAGGATAAGGGAACATTTCCAGCACGTAATACTTTTTCCTGGCGTCGTTTTTAAACTTAAATACGCTGTTTTCTTCCCAGTATTTGTGCCATTTTTCCTCTATTTCCTTGTATGGATAAAAATCAGCCATGTTTTCTATTCCTTCCATGTATTATATTTAAATCAGAATTCGAATAATGATATATTATTTTTTATTTTTTTACAATGAATTTTGCACTGGCATTTAACATACCACCTATCCCATATCACTTACCACTTTTTTTCTTTATACACTCCGCGACTTCGCCAAAAGGTGCTGTCCAGTATTTATCCCTGTTATTGCTTAAATATTCCAGCAGTTCTTCGTGCCCTTTCGGGTCTGTTGGTATCCAGTCCCCGCCAACTCCGTGGAAAAGGAACACAGCCCATGAATTCGCTGCCTCGGCTTCCTTTGCGAGCTTTATCATTTCCGGCCCAGTTTTGCCGTCTACGGCAAAGCACGGTACCTGCTCCATGTCTATTCCATCAGGATGCGCAAGGCTCCACGTAACAGACCGGCTAGCAAGGAACATTTCCTTTGCCAGCGGTATGTAGCTTTCATCATTGCTGCCCACAAAAGTATCCCCGCATGGATATGCGAAAACATAATAATCTTTTTTATATCCCAGTTTGTTTATAAGACCCAGGTTTTGTTTTAATTCATCCTTCATTTTCTGCAAAGTATAATCCTGCAAATTATATTTAAGTTTTTTTGCTATGTCGCAAGGGTGGTTGATTGTATGTGCCCCTATTTCATTGCCGTCTTTTATTACGCCAAGCCACTCTTTCCCGTGGCTGTCATAGTCAAGGTAATCGCCTGTCGGGAAAAATGTGGCTTTTAGATTATATTTTTTTAATGCAGGTACTGCATTTTGAAACTGCGACGCCATGCCGTCGTCATAGGTGAGGGATATTGCCGCCTTTGCTTTTCGGGGCCAGGAGAACATTGATTTGATGCTGTATGCCTGTTATTCTCCGTACAATACACTCAGCTGTTGAACTGTCGGCTTGCCGGGGTAATACTCACCCTGCGGGCCGATATATCCGTTTTTGTATTTTTTGAGGATTACAGGCGTAAAACCGCCGTGTGAATTTGGTATATTTATCGTGATTTTGTCTTTTGAATTTGCCAGTGCCTTCGCAGACGGCGGCGCCTGAGGCAAAGCTTCTTCCTGTTCTGCTGCCTGCTGGTTTGGATCCGCAGCAGCTGCTGCCTGCTGGCTTGAATCTACATCCGATACCGGTACAACAATATATCCGTCAGGCAGTACTTCGCAGTAAGCGTCTGAGTAAAAAGGGTTGAAGTAATAGTAGTAAGCAATACCGTCTATCCAGTACATTCCGTGCCACCTGTACCACATTCCATTGTGCCAGTACCCGTTGTAAGCTACTCCATTATGCCAGACCACGCTGTTTACGCTTCTATTGTGCCAGTTTGCGCTGTTTACGTTTGCCTTGTTAAAGTTTGTGCCGCTTACTCTGCTGCTGTGAAAGTTTGCGCTGCTTAATTTGCCGCTGTGAAAGTTTGCGCTGTGCACGCCGCTGCTGTTTGTCCCTGTGCTTTTCGTACTTATGCTGTTTGTATTTCCGCTGTTTGTACTTCCGCTGTTTGTGAATTCGCTGCTTCCACTGTGCGTATCTCTCGCGGCTATAATTCCGGAAATGATTATTAAAAATCCCGTACAGAGCAAGCCGACTAAACCGGCCTTTAAAATGTTTTTCATGTATTGTTTTCTCATGTTTACCTCCGCGTTTATTTTGTTAAGCTGTATTTCCATTTGGCATTTGAAATTTGACATTCCATTTAGATCCCAAATCCAAAATTCCAAATTGTTAAATACTATTATGCTCCAAAAAGATATATAAATCAAGCACACTATCGCTTACTTACAATAATTTGACGAATAAATCCCTTCCAAAGTTCATTTTCCTGCAATCTATATTTTACCCAATCTTCCTTTAGGCACGGCAATTCACTGGCTTTGTATTTCGCAATAAGGATTCACTAAAACTATATGATTCCAGCTTATTGTAGCTGTAATTATCAGAATGTTACGTTCAAACAGCCTGCGATCGTGGTCCCGCTGAAATCAAAATCCTGCGAGCCACCGTTTATGCTTGGCAGCGCTTCACCCTTTGTCACATGGTTGCCGTTGTAATCGACGATATAAGGATTTGCGGAGTTATAGGTCATTTCCCCGATATCCGCGAACCTGTAGCCGATTTTTATGCCGAGCGAAAACATGGCTGAGAACTGGTACCTCGCGTTCGCTTCCAATTCGCCCACAAACCATCCGCCTGAAATCGCATCTGATGTGTTGAAGCTTGTGCCGCCGAGGTTGGGCATCTGCTGATTGTCGGATACGCTGCCGTTTGCTATCGCGTACCCGCCGTATGCCCCTGCTCCCAGCGAAACAGGCACGACATCACTGGTCCATATATATGAAACACCTGCCATAAGAGGTATAAGGCTTGTGTTGAAATCAAATTTGACCTCATCGCCTTTGTCGTCAGAATAATCGACAACGGCATCTGAAGGCAGTATAAGCTCCGGCCTTATGCATATTGAGAGCCCTGGCAATATGACGTATCCTATGTCCACTCCCGCAATAGAGCCGCCGCCAAAATCGTTTGAAAAAGCAGTGCCCTGCTGTGAATTAATGATTTTGTAGATAGGGTTATTCATGGCGCCCATGAGCGGCGATGAGTAGCTTCCAAGTATCGTCAGGGCGTCGACCGACGTAAAACCGTAAAATGCCGAAATGCTGAAAGTATCGGCTCCGGCCGTGGCAGTAAAAAAGCTTATTATTGCAAAAGCAAGCAAAAATTTTTTCATGATTAATTTTTCCCTTCCAGGAGTTCTTTTATCGAGGAAACTAATTTCACAGCGTCGTAGGGCTTATGGAAAAGGCCGTCAAAACCCAGCTCTTTTATCTTTTCCGTTATATCACCCGTAGCTGCAGCGGTAAAAGCCGCTATTTTTGTATTTTTGAGCGCGTCGATACTTCTTAATTTTTTATATACTTCAAAGCCGTGAATGTCGGGAAGGTTTAAGTCAAGCAGTATCAGGTCAGGGACAAGGCCATTTCCTATTGCCTTGATGCATCCTTTGCCGTCGTAGGCCCTGACAATCTCAAATCCCTCGTCATCCATTGTATCTACTACCGACATCATTACTGCAAGTTCGTCTTCGACTATCATTACCTTGCGGGCTATGCCCATTTTGTGCCTCCTGTTATATATTTGTATTATACTTGTTTCCGGCAATTTAACCAGTAAAATGTTGAACTAAGATGCTTTATGCCGCAGTATAGTTTATTGTGATATAATTATACACCATGATAAAAAAATTCAAGAAAACATATATAGAGATAACAAACGCGTGCAACCTGAAATGCCCATTCTGCCCCGGCACAAAACGGAAAAAGCAGTATATGGAGCCTGCGCTGTTTGAGGAAATATTGAAAAAGATAAAAAGCACCTCGAAACGCCTTTACTTCCATGTCATGGGCGAGCCGCTGATGCACCCTGATATTGCCCTGTTCCTGGATAAGTGCGCTGAATACGGCTATGAAGTCACCCTGACAACAAACGGCACGCTTATAGACAAAGCTTATCCTTTGATTTCAAAGCCGGCGCTCAGGCAAATTACATTTTCTCTCCACAGTGAAGGAAACAACGTGGACGGTTATCTTGAAAAAATATTCGGGTTTATAAATAAGTCACGCGAAAGCAGGCTTCTAATATGCCTGAGGCTTTGGAACCACACAGGTGTATCCGGCAATAACAGGCAAATATTAAAAAAAATCCAGGAAAATTTTTCGTTAGATTACGAAATACAGGACAAACCTACACCTCCAAACGGCATTAAGCTGGCTGAATATATTTTTCTGAACCAGTCCGAGCAGTTTGAATGGCCCGATATAAACGGCCCTGTGATCGGTGATAAGGGTTTTTGTTACGGCCTGCGCAGCCAGATGGCAATACTCGTGGACGGCACTGTGGTGCCGTGCTGCTTTGACGCAGAAGGCGTGATAAACCTCGGGAATATCAGGGACAATACGCTTGAGGAAATCTTCAAATCAAAACGCAGCCAGGCTATTTTTAACGGCTTTGCGAGAAAGCAGGCAGTCGAGGAGCTCTGCAAGAAATGCAGCTACAGGACGAGATTTGAATTGTAGCCGCAGGCTTTAAGCCTGCGGTTTTAAAGGTCTCAGGTAAAACGCGCACCCATAAAGGGTGCGGCTACTTTTTTTATGTATTTGTTTTGTTTTTACCCCCTTTAGCAAAGGGGGTTAGGGGGTTTTATGTCTTATTACTTTTTCCTTTAAAATATTCCTTCATCGGTTTAAAGTAAAAATCAACCCAGCCTTTTTTATATTCCTTTGCCTGGCCGTCCGGTATTTCTGTGTGGATTAAGGTCAGCTTAGTGCCTTTTTTCCCCTGCTCAAGCAGTATTTCAAGGTTTGAATCAGGGCTTCCTTCCGGGAATTCAGTCGTGCGCCATTTCTGCACTATGCGTGTATATGGCTTTAATGCAACATTTTTGCCGCTTATATACCCGTCCCACGCCGTGAATTTACTGCCTTTTTTAGCGCTCACTTTAGCGGCGCTTCCCGTAAACGCAGCATGCCCTTTGCTGTCAAGCCATGCGGTATAAATCTCTTTTGCCGTCGCATTTAAAACAGTAGAAACCTTGACTGATTCACTCATGTTATAGACTCCGTTTCATTTTACATGTATGTGTTTTTCGAAAATATTTTTCAGTCTGAAAACTCCTCAAAAACATACCAGTTGCCCGTTATTTTCATGTATAAAGTATACGTGCCTTTCCAGTCTTTTGTGTATTTCTCTATGGAGTCGACAAGACCATATTCATCGTCTTCCCCGCCCTTGCTTTCGTTATATTCCCTTGTGAATTTCTCCGGCGCTTTTTCGGAATAATAATACCCCTGCGTTGTCCCGCCGGCTACGAGCCCGTAACTGTACGTTATAAGCTCAAAACCGTCATTGTCAAACGCGTATCCCCTCACTGCATTCAGTGCTTTCATTTTCTTTCTCAGGTTTTCGACTTCCGCCTTTGTAACGCCGGTCTTTGCATAGTCTTCCGGGTTTGTCCAGTCTTCGTCTACGCGTACGAGCCCCTTTGCCTCCAGTATTTCTATCTCTTTCCTCAGGTTTTCGTATGCGTCATAGTGTTTGATAAAATATTCCTGCATTTGCTTTTCATGCATATATTTCCCGCTGTGAGGAATCATGGTGTTAAAGAAAATTATAACTGCTGCAACTGCAAGTATGATAAGCCCTGTAAATACCCCGATTGCAGTACGTGTTTTCTTGAAAAAAATCAATGCGGCAATTATGATTATTATACATGCAATCAGCAAACAGGACAAAATTGTAAACACATCCGCTCCTTTTTATTTTTAAAAAATCCCTTCATTGACTTTACGGCGTATATGCCCTGACATAATCGACGTACATAACCTGCGGGAACACAGTCGTGGCATCCGGGCTGCCGGGCCAGTTGCCTCCCACGGCAACGTTTAGCAGGAAAAAAAACGAGCTGTTAAATTCCCATGTCCCGGTTGTCTGCTGCGCCGAAGTTACGGTCTCGTAAAGGTTCGCGTCCACATAAAACTGCACCTGCCCCGGCTGCCACAGCACCCCAAACTCATGGTATGCGTTGTGGAAAAGCTGGCCCGAAGGCAGCGAATATAAGCCTGTCCAGTCCATGCCGTCGTGCATGGAGCCGTGGCACAAAGTCTGGTCAGCTGTATTTCCTATATTTTCCATTATGTCTATCTCGCCGCAGGCCGGCCACCCTACGGTGTTTATATTTGTGCCGAGCATCCAGAAAGCCGGCCATATTCCCTGTCCGTAGGGCATGCGTATCCTTGCAACCATGAAACCGTACTGGAAACTCTGCATCCCCAGGGTCTGCAGCCTGGCCGACGTGTACCTTCCGACCGTGCTGTAGCTGGAGCTTCCCGGCATGGTGTCAATCACGGTAATGGCAAGCGCCTTGCCGTCTGTCGCGTCCGGGTCTGAAACAATCTGCGCGTTCGCTGTGCTGTTTGTATAGTTCTCAAGCTCGTTGTTTCCCCAACCGCCGTCACCTGTCTGAGGTGACCAGTTTGACGCGCTCGGATAGCTTCCCACAGGGCCGTTAAACTCGTCGCTCCAGTAAAGGTTATATCCCTCCGGCACACCCGCAGGTGTGAATCCCACAGTCGCCGTGGCTTCCGGGGCTGTCTGGATTGACTTTTTTTGGCTGCACGCCGAAAACATGCTTAATGCCGTGATAACTGCAATAACCAGAACAATTGCTTTTTTCATAAATACCTCCTTGGTATCGTTTGTTTTGTCAAGTCGTCAACAGACGCAGACAAAACATTACGAGACCAAGTACCCGCTCAAGTCCCGAGTTTATGAGGGACGAGAGGTACCTATCGTTTAATTTGCCAAGCCGTATTTATTTTATTTTTCATCATCAAACTGCTCTTTATTGAACCCCTTCTATTACATTTATTTTATCATACGCCTGCTTTAGCCCCAGCTCGCCGGCCTTTTTCAGGTCCTCGATTGCGCCTTTCTTGTCATAAAGCTGGTTTTTGGCGTTCCCGCGCCAGTAATATGCCCACGCGGATTTCGGGTCGAGCTCTATTGTCTTGTCGTAGTCCTTGACCGCGTCGCTGAATTTATCAAAATCTTTTTCACAGTTTGCGCGGCTGTACCAGGCGTCCGCAGACTCAGGCGCAAGCTTTATTGCCGTGCCATAATCTTTCATTGCCCCTTCATAATCCTTCAGGTGCGCTTTGGTGTCCCCCCTGCCCGTATAGGCTGCCGCAAGCTCCGGGTTCAGGGCTATAGCCTTTTCAAAATCCTTGACTGCCTCGTCAAAATTATACGCGGCATTTTCGGCATTTCCGCGGCCGCTGAAATTTTCAGCTGTAGGGCTCAGCTCTATTGCCCTGTTGTAATCCATGATTGCCTCGTCATACATGTGTACTTTTATTTTTACGTTGCCGCGGCCGGCATAAGCCATTGCAAGCCTCGGGTTTATATCCAGCGCCCTGTTGAAATCGTCGACAGCCTGTTCATGCATGCCTGATTCCTCCTCGGCATTCCCGAGCCAGGCGTATGCCTCTGCGTTTTTCTGGTCGAGGGCTGTTGCCTTTTCAAAATCCTTGATTGCCTCATCGTATTTCTTCGCGTCAAACGCAGCCTTGCCGTCTGAAAAATACTTTTCAGCGTCATTATTGCCGGCATAAGCCAGCCCTAAAGTCATTAAAAATATAATCATTACAAGTTTTTTCATGTCGCACCTTTTTGTCTTTTGTAGAGACAGGTCTGTGACCTGTCTCGCTTTTGGCATCGTTTGTTTTACCAAGCCGAAGGCGCTGGTAAAACATTACGTGACCAAGTACCCGCTCAGTCAGGGTTTTATCCTGACAGGCAGTGCATTTTATCCTGCGAAAAGCCTGAGACAGATTATAAACCTGTCTCTACTTTTTATAAGTAAGGCCATTTTATTTCCCCTGCGCCGGCAGATTGGCCAGCACCTTGTCTATGACCCAGCCAAGCGCCGTGTCAAAGGCCTTATCGTCCGGCATCCTTGTCCTGTCGACGTCCCAGTCATTATAAGACGGCGTAAAGGACTCGGCGTCTGTACCGTGCCATATGGTTTTGCCGTCTTTGGCCGCTATCCTGATGTCCAGCTCGATTTTAAAAGTGTCGTTGTCTGCAGTGTGGGACTTGCTCCACTGCGTGATATTGCAGGCAATAAGCGCGTCTGCCTTCAGCTCAGAACACAGCCATACAGCGGTTTCAGGGTCCGCCATGCCCGTGTCGGCAATGCTTGTTTTTATCCTTGTGACGGCGCTTGAAAACTCTTCATCAGCCATCAATTCTTTTACCCTGTCGGGCGGCACTGCCGAGCTGTACAGCGCGGATTTAAGGAGCCTCGCGATAAAAACATTGCCAGCGGTTTCGCTTATTCCCGGCGCCTGCAGGTCTGTATAAAAAGGCAGCACAGCCACGCTGTTTATTTTATACGAGGAAATCGCCCGGCTTTTTGCCAGGTACTGCAACTGCGCCGCGCAGCCTGCAAAAAGCAGTATTATAATTATACAGCTTAATAATTTCTTTTTCATACCAGCCGCCTTTTATGGTGCTTATTTTGTATAATCAGCTTCATGATTTCAAAAAACCTATTTGTTGATCGGCGTTATTCCGGCCGCCCTGCATGCTTGTATATCGACAAGATAGTAACCCGCATCCTTGTTCTGATAATGCGGCACGTCTGTTTTGAAAGTCTGATCCGCGACAAGCACCGCTTTTTCAAAGGATTGGATAGACGGCTCTAACCGGCTGCCGAGGTCCGGCGTCTGCACCTGGTAATTTCCCAGCATGGTGGTCTCAATGCAAAAATCCCCTTTTTTCTTATCTATCACCCCCAAATAACAATGCCCCGGTTTCATGACCAGCTTGCACTCGATTCCTATTTTCGTGAGTATGGAAGCGAACAAAACACTGCCGTCGATGCAGTTGGCCAGAGTCGCCGAATAAGTATCTTCCAGCGACCGCACACGCTGGAACAGCACTTTGGATGATTTTTCGCTGGCGGGCGAGATGTCTGAATAAACGAACTTTTTCGACTGAAAAAGGAACCACAGCATGGCGGCCTGGTGCCGTATGTCACCCCTGTTCCCGCTGAAAGTCACATACAGTCTGTTTATACCCGGGTTTGCCTTTAAGCCGAGCTCTTTTGCCTCCTTTAAAATCCGGTCAATGATAGGGTCGTTTTCGTTGACATAGATTGAAAATTCCTGCGGTATCCTCACAAATATCCCGTACCTGTTTGTCCACGCGTAAACGCAGTCGTTCACGGACCTTATCCTCGGCTGGAAAATCTTTGTTGTCATTTTCCCGTTGTCCACCTGTATGCCGATCTTGAATGTTTCGTTTGTGGGCTCTGAAACAGAGCTGAGTTTTTCAAAATCCCAGGAAACAACCGGATGAATTATATAAATGGCTCCAGGGTCATCCAGGGTATATTCGGTATCGGTGCGGGAAGTAATAAACCTGTTTGGAAACATGGAGACTTTTATATGTGTCCCCGGTTTTGCGCCTTTTGCCAGGACCTCGAATGCCCCGTTGTTTGTGCCCATCTCGTTTTCCAGCGGCTTTTCCTTTTTAAAAATCTCTACCGAAGAAACGATGAAAGACGGGAAAACCTCGCCGTCCATGATGAAATAAGCCTTGAATTCGGCGTTTCCCGAGGTGTCGGTGTCGATAAATGTTTCAGGTTTTGTTGCGGCAGTGGCTTTGGTAATTGCCGTTGTTGCTGCAGGCGCAAGGCCGAGTTTTTTGGCCATCTCAGCATCTTCAATCGCGCCTGCTTTATCGCCGTTTTGTTTTTTTGCGATTGCCCGGTTGGCGTAAGCCTGTTTGTAATCCGGCTTAAGCTCTATTGCCCTGGTATAATCCTTTATCGCCTGGTCATAATTGCCTGTTTTATATTCGGCAAAACCCATGTTGTTATAGGCTTCCGCAAACCCCGGGTTGATTTCTATTGCCTTGCCGCAATCTTTTACCGCGTCCGCAAAGTTGCCTGCGAAAACCTCGGCAGTCGCGCGGCCGTTGTAAGCCTGGGCGTCATCCGGGTCAAGCGCGATTGCCCTCGTAAAATCATCCTTTGCGCCGGCATAGTCGCCTGCTTTCTCCATATCAAACCCTGATTTCACGTATTTATCCGCTTCCGGGTTTTCAGCGCAGGCAAAAGCGGCAAAACAGAACAAAAAGATTATTGCAGTTAAAACTTTTTTCACAAAGCCTCCCTTAAATAGCGTTTGTTTTTTTAAGCCGTATTTCCATTTGGCATTTGGCATTCAATCCCAAATTGTTAAATACTATCGTACCTGTTTCAGTCCGGGGCCGCAAGGCAAAAAACTTTCTACTCTGCCGCCGGGAGCCTCACCTTAAATACCGACCCCACGCCGTTTTCACCGTTTTCGGCCCATATTTTCCCGCCGTGAAGTTCGGCTATCTTGCTGCACAGCGCAAGTCCTATTCCCTCGCCTGAAAACTGCCCTCGACCGTGCAGGCGCTCAAACATTTCAAATATCTTGGTAAAATACTCGCTTTTTATGCCGATGCCGTTGTCCGCAACGGAAAATATGATATAGCCGCCGTCCATGGCGGCGCCGAGCCTTATCACGGGCTTATCTTCCCTTTTGAACTTAAGCGCGTTATCCACGAGGTTTATGAAAAGCTGCGCGAGCATTTTTTTGTCCCCAATGGTGCGGGGCATTTTATCCGCTTCGTCCAGAATAATCTCAGCTCCCGAACTTTTTATTTCCTTTGCCAGGGCTGCGCAAACATCCCCGTATATTTCATTCAGCCCGATTTTCGCGTCGTTAAAATTTTCCCTTCTCAGCCTTGAATACTTAAGAATACCGTCTATTATGACGCGGAACCTGCCTGCCTCGTACAGCGCCGTGTCAAGCTCGTCCTTTTCGTCCCCGGTAAGCAAACCCGCGGATTTTGATTTTATCAGTTCTATGTAAAGCGAAGCTGTCCTTGCCGGCTCCTTGATGTCATGTGACACGACATGGGCAAAATTTTCCAGCTCGTCATTGGACCACGTAAGCTTGGTTATCGTATCCATGATATCCTTCTCGGCTTTTTTCCTTTCCGTGATATCGTTTATCATGCAGATGCGGCCGATGACTTTTTTATCCCTTATTACCGGGAAAACCGAAACAAAAAAAGTTGTGTTTTCCTTTCCATGCCCCGCAATTTCAAACTCCCTGCCATGGAAATTTACGCCGGACCTTATTGCTTCGGCAAGGGCAGGCAGGCCTATTACATCGGCCATCTTCAGGCCCTCGGCCCCCCTGAGCGTTTCAAACATGCCGGCGGCATTTTCGTTTGCCTGGGATATGGTTCCATCGCCGGTCATGAGCACTATGCCGTCCTGCACCGACTCGAATATGGTATCCGCGACTTTGACGGCGTTCATCTCAAAAAGGTCGTATTTTTCCGCGGAATAAATCAGCGCGTACAGGAGAACGATCATTGTTATATCCGTCTCAAGGGCGACGTGAACATGCAGGGACTTAAGTATCACGCTGGAAATGGTCCCGCTGAAAAAACAAAACAGCACGCTGGCGATCATTATATCTGTTATCCTTCTGACCGCGTTCGAAGCGCCTTTCTGCCGCACCCTGTAATAAACAAGGGAAACAGACGCGGTAATAAAAAGCAGTATGTAATAGGCGAAAAACGCCTTTACATACCAGTTGTCGTTCCATGTGCTCGTAAGCCCGTATGGCGTTTGCGCGCAGCATGTAATCATTTTCCCGGTAAAGACGCAGTATATAAAAAATACAGACAGCCCGAAACCGCCTATGTATAAAAGCGGCGACCTCAACAGCCGGTTTCGACCGGTAAAAATCATAAGGAACAAAAAATAGAAAAAAACGAAAAATATCCAGCCCAATGACTGTATTTTCAGTATAAACGCCGCTGTTTCACAGTTTATAAGACTGTTAAATATAAGCGCGCTGCCGGCGCTCCATACGGCAAGGCATAAAAAGACAAAAGCAAGTATCCAGTTTGTGAGCGAGTAAAAGTCCTTGTTCAGGACGTAAAAAAACGAGAAAAAATAAACAACTGCGGTCGCCGCGTGCAGGTATGTCCAGAAATTCACCGCGCCGCCTCCTGCGCGCCTGCGCCCGGCGCGTCAGCTTCGGGCAGGCTGACCTTAAAAACCGAACCGTGCCCCTGTTCCCTGGCCTCGGCCCATATTTTCCCGCCGTGCAGCCCGGCTATTTTTTTGCACAGAGCCAGGCCTATGCCCTCCCCTGTGTACTCGTCCTGCCCGTGCAGCCTTGTGAACATTTCAAATATCTTTTCCCTGTATTGCGGTTCTATGCCTATGCCGTTGTCCTCTACGGATATAATGACGTTTCCGCCTTCTTTTGCCGCGCTTACCTTTATTTCAGGGCGCGGTTCAGACCTGTATTTCATGGCGTTGTCAAACAAATTCACAAAAAGCTGGCGCAGCATTGTCTCATCCCCGCCGACATAAAAAGCTTCTCCCACGGGCAGCGTAAAAGAGGCGCTAAGCTCGTTTATCTTCAGGGCCATTGCCAGGACAGCCTCATTCAAAAGGCGCTGCATATTTAAAATCACGGGCTTATTTTTACTGCCGGCGCGGGAGTACTCAAAAATGCCCCTTACTATGTTGTTCATCCTTGCCACTTCTAACATGGTCGTTTCAAGGTAATTTTTCACGTCTTCAGGGAGCCTGTCGCGCGTTTTTTGCCTGAAACGCTGCAGATACAGCGACACTACCCTCGCGGGCTCCCTCAGGTCGTGGGAAGCAATACGCGCGAAATTTTCAAGCTCTGTGTTGGACCGCTTAAGCTCGGCAACAGTATCTATAAGTTTCTTTTCCGCTTTTTTCCTGTCTGTTATGTCGTGTAAAACGCATATGTACCCTGTCGCTTTTTTGTTTTTTAACGAAGGTACGCATGATACGCTCACTGCCTTTCTCCATCCGTTTTTGTCCGTTGTACCGATCTCGCACACGGACGGCCTGCACGTGCGCATTGTTTCCTCAAGCGCGGGCAGCTGTACCAGCCCGCTTAATTTCGTGCCCTCGGCCCCGTCCAGAAATCCGGCCATGGCAGCAGCCTTTTCATTTTTTGCGGCAATGATCCCCTCTGCGGTCAGCAGCACTATGCCGTAATCCACGGATTCCATAAGGTCGCCGGCAGCTCTGGCGGGCGTTATCTCCAGTATGTCGTATTTTTCCGCGGAATAAACAATGGCGTAAACAAACGTCAGCATTATCAGCTCGATCTTTACGGGAACGTATACCGGGATGAACTTCAGCACTACATTCGTAAAAGTACCAGCAACAACGCACAAAACAAGGGCCGCAAGCATTATGTCCGATATTTCCCTGTACGCGCTTTTTTCCCTGTATCCGGCCCTGAACCGCAAAAAGAAAAATACCACCATGACAAAAAGCGCCAGGTACCAGGCAAAAAATATAAATGTCTCGGGTGTGCGTGCCCATTTGCCCGCATAGCCAAAATCTGTTATGGCGCCGAGTATGTTCATGCGCCCCAAAAGATTGGCTATAATAAACGCGAAGGACAGGATGTATCCCCCGACATACAGCAACGGCGAGCGCAGGACGGCATTATTTTTTGTGAATATTAAAACAAACAGGAAAAGGTAATAAATATAAAACACCCAGCCGATTGCCTGTATTTTTATAACAAATTCAGCTGTTTTTATGCTTATAATATTGTTTGTGATGACGACGTCACAGGTTGTCCAGACCGCGAGGGAGCCGAAAACAAAGGAAAGCACCCAGTTTGTCAGCGAATATGGCTTTTTTGCTATCACATAAAAGAAAGCAATAACATATATTATTGTGGCTGCCGCGTAAATGTATGTCCATATATTCATAAAAATCCTCTTTCTCCATGTATTATAAAAATATGATTTTCTATATTATCAGATTTTGGGGGAAATTTAAATCAATAACCGCTTCAGCGCAGCGGGCGCATGACGCCCGGGCTCTTCAGGTTTTTTTTTAGGATGTCAAATTACTGAATGGATTCTATTAATAATCAACCATCCTGGATGAAATGAATTCCTCTATTGCCTTTATTGCCTCATCTTTTGATTTGGCCGGGCTGGATGCGATCCATACAGTGAACCCGTAAAGGTCCTCGTCTGCCGCATCGAGCCATTTTTCATTACTCGCGAGAAAAACAATCAGGGTTGTGATTGCCGTTCTTTTGTTTCCGTTCTGGAAAGGATGGTTTTTTATCATCAGATAAAACAGGACAGCCGCCTTATCAACAAGGGTTTTATAAAGGTCCCTGGCGCCAAAACTCATAAAAGGAGTGGCAAGGCAGCTTTCCAGGATATTCGGGAACCTGGTGGAAAAATCAGGTATGGGCTCGTTGTAATCCACCATCTCGGATGCCATGCGGTGCGAAATATACTCAATGTCCCTTATTGTAATTTTTTTTATAGTCTTCATTTATTCCTGCCCGAGCTTTTTTATGGTTTCCCCGTAGTTTTCAAAAACTTTCTTGACGGCTTTGTCAATCTGCTCCTTTTCGCCCTCGTTCAGCTCGTTTCCCTCGATATTTTCCAGCATATCAGCCGGAATAGCGTATGATTTGCCTATCTGGGTTGCTTTGATATCGCCCCTTTTTATCTTTTTATACACAGCTATCCTGCTGATTCCCAGTATCTTTCCAAACTCTGCGATTGAATAGTAATCTTTTTTGTCTTCCATAAACCACCTGATTTAAAATTTCGTTAACTTTGCTTTCTTAATTAACATATGTTAATCGTAATTGAAATGTTAACATATTTATTTTTATTTGTCAAATGATTTATACTGGTAAACTATCAATGTTAACATCCTTGCGGCAGTCATTTCATTCCGTTACAAGGCCCGTAAATCTGAATCATCAAGCAACCCTTTTATTACATATGAAGCTTAAATTTCACAATTTAAACTTATTATATATATTTAAGTATATTATATGTTTTATTAAAGTACTTTCATACCGTTTTGTTTTGCATAGAGACAGGTTATAAACCTGTCTCTACTTTAACATCCTTTTCATCCAATTCAACCCATGTTTTACTATGAATTTAGTGATTTTACCTGTTAAAGTATTAGGTTCCTGGTTAGTTATGCCATCAACCATAATCCCAAGGTCCAGAGTAGCCTGTTTTGGTGTATCATTTTTACCCTTTATAAATATGGCTTTTTTTGTATTTTTCCCATCTTTCTGAACATCCTTTTGATCCTTGAGCCTTGAACCTTGAACATCCTTACCTGTCAGTACGTCCCTCTCTATCTGCGGCCTGGTTGCTTCCTGCTTTGCCATCTCCTCAACCAGCTTTGGCAGGGCGTCAGCGTATTTATTGCTATAGTTTGGCTCATCTGTATCCATGCCAAGGTTATCTGCCCTGGCCCTGTCAGCTGCCTGTTCCAGGGACGTCACAGCCGACATGCCTCCATAAGCGAACACTATGGCCTTTGCCCTGTCCATTTTTGCGCTTATACTACTGTTCCCGCCTGTTGATGGCTTTAACCTGATGAAATCTGGCAATTCTTTGATATACCCGGCATTTGGGTCATCTTTTTCATTTTGCTCTTCACTTACACTATCACCCTTGCCACTTATTGGGAAGTCTTCAGGCTTATTTCCCAGTAACACCCAGTCTACCAGCTTTTTGGCCTGTTGCTCGGTCATATGGCGCTCCAATAGCACCTTCAAGGCCTGCTCCACCCGTAATAGGTCGTCCTGCTCCCCTGTAGCCAGCGCTGTTAAGGCAAAAACAGACGCCTCAGGTACATCCCAAAATGTGGATAATATGGGATTCCCATAAATTGCCTGCCTTGCCCCTGTGTTTAGGACTCCTAGGATCTTCATAGCCCGGCTTACATATGGCTGGTCTACCCCAAGTGTGTCTGCAGCCTGCTTCTGGGTCATGGTTTTAGACCCTGCCATCAGGCCCTCTATGCCAATGTACCTGTCCAGCCAGAACATAGGCTGCCCCATGTTCTCCAGCATAGCCAGAATCCTGGCCTTATCAGGGCTGATATCCAGGACTTCAGCCTCTATCTCTGTCCAACCAAGCTTTTTGCACGCCTCCAGCCTCAAATGCCCGCTGATGAGCTCGTACTCGCCCTGTTTCTCATCCTTTGCCTTCTCGTCTTCAACTTCTCCCTTACCCCTTACCACTTCCCCCGCTTTTATCACTTTAATCGGGCTCATCAGCCCTACTGTCCTGATAGACGCCGCCATGTTGTCTGTCATGTCAGGCGTTATGACCTTGCGTGGGTTATTCGGGTTTGGCAGGATCTTGTAAATTTGGATTTTCATTTTTGTACTCCTTCGTAGAGACAGGTTTCAAACCTGTCTCGCTTTTAGACATACCACAGGCCGTCTCTACCTTTTCAAAAAACAGTATACTGTTCCCTGTTTCCAAATTCAAGGACAAAAATCCGAATCCTTTCTCAGAGATGATTTGGCATCCGGAAAAGACAGGTTCATACATACAAAACAGCCAAATTTTTCTTGATTTGCCGCCCTTTTAATGTAGAATTACCGGGAAAACAAATTAATAATATGCAATTTAAAAAAATGGAGGAAAAAATGAAAAAATTATTGATTTATGTGTTGCTGGCTTTATCGGTTTTTATTGTATCAAACGGATGCAATAATAAAAAGACACCCACAGCTGCCGCGCCCAAAGACACGGCAACTCCGGAAGATACTGTAGGTATGGGCAGGCTCACAGCCACTGATACATGCACTGCCCCTGCTTATACAGCGTCGCAGACAGGGACAATTACAATCACACCAACATCTACATCTACAGGTACGGTTACATCCGTATGCTCTGCCACGCAGACATTTACAATGACCACGGTATTATCGGCAACTCCTACATTCACAGTAACCCCGACATTCACGCACGTGCCTTCGTGGAAACCTGTGGGCAGCACTAACTTTTTTAACGGAGAGCACCCGTCTTTGCAGGTATATAACGGCGTCCCCTATGTCGGGTGCATGGATGTAACTTCATCTATTGATGCGGCTGCAGTGCTTACTTACAACAGCGGCTCAGGATGGACGTCTGTAGGCAGCACCGACATTTCTGCAGGCGCGATCACTTCGTATTTTTCGTTATTGTATAACAGCGGCACCCTGTATATGGCATATAACGACCTCTATAACTACGGCAATACTGTGATGACCTCTACCGGCGGCAGCTGGACCACTGCGGGAAGCGCCGGGTTTTCAGGCGGTACGCCCAAATACGCGTCAGTGCAGGTATACCAGGGCGAGCCGTATGTGGCGTTTATAGACGGGAGCTCGGGCGTATCAGAGCAGAAAGCTGATGTAATGGGTTATAACAGCGGTACAGGATGGGGATATCTGGGCGGCGAAGGCTTTAACAGCGGCACCACCGGCATAGGCTCCCCGTCACTGCAGGTGGACAACACAAACGGCATTTTATATATCGCGTATTCGGATATAGCAAACAGCTGGAAAGCCACGGTTGAGAGCTATACCATAGGCAGCTCATCCTCATGGTCCGTCGTAGGCAACACAGCAGGTTTTACAACGAACGAAGCTTTATTCACGACTTTGCAGATATATAACGGCATACCGTATGTAGCGTATATGGACGGCAACGACGGCCCTGTAAATGTAATGGGCTGCATAGGAGGCACATGGACAACCATAGGCAACTCTGACTTTACCCCGATAACTTATGACCCTCCGTCGTTCCAGATATACAACGGCACGCTGTATGTGGCCTTCCAGGACGGCACCAGCTCGTCCGGTGCTGACACAGTGATGAGCTACACGCTCGGGTCAAGCACAGTATGGACAACTGTCGGCACGGCTGACTTTGCGCCGACCACTGCCGGCCAGGGCTATTACCCTTCTATATGCATAGACCCTGTTACTGGCATCCCTTATATCGCGTCCAATCTTTACAGCGGCGGAATAAGCGTGATGTCGTATCAATAGATCAAAGAATATAAAATACAAAAACGCCGGAAACCACCGGCGTTTTTTGTATTTTAGGGGTTTTTGCTTATAATTAATAATTTACTTCATTATTATTTTTT
>Ga0335078_10002880_pt1 | contig 25859 bp, 26 predicted proteins | sample Lox_Sample_32_FD_206711 | JGI IMG/M metagenome (GOLD analysis project Ga0335078, IMG submission 206711) | Soil microbial communities from Loxahatchee National Wildlife Refuge, Florida, United States - Lox_Sample_3.2 | ecosystem: Environmental > Terrestrial > Soil > Wetlands | place: USA... | reverse complement strand
GCCTGTGGTAGCCAGGCTCGCCGGAAGTGGCGGGCTGGCGGCTTTGGCGGGGGCCGGTGCGTGCTGGGTGCGGTGGAACCAGATCGCGCCCGCGAGGGTAAGGGCGGCGGCCACGTACAGGTTGAGCCGCAGGCCGAGGAAATGCTCTGATGGGTCGACGCGCAAGGATTCATCGAAGATCCGGAATGCCGAGTAGCCGGTGACGTAGAGGGCGAACAGCCCGGATGGCCGGATCGCCCGGTGGTGGCCGAGCCAGACCAGGGCGGCGGCGATGAGGGCGTCGAACAGGAGCTCGTACAAGAAGGTCGGTTGGAACGTGCTGTAGCGGGCGTAGCCGGCCGGGCGGTGAGCGGGGGAGATGTACATCGGGCGGTGCGGTGTCACGGCGGATCCATTTCGGCAGGTGTGCGGGTCATGGGAGGCCGGGCGGCGCTGCGGGCATGTCGGCGAACTGGTCGACAGCGGCGGCGAGGGCGTGCAGCGCCGGGACTGCCGCGGTGAGCGTGCGGCGCTGGGGTGCGGGCAGGGCAGACAGTGCCAGGTGCAGGACCGCGGCGTTCGCTGCTTGCCAGGTGTGCACGGCCTGCTGGCCCGCATCGGTGGCAGCCAGCTCGACCGCCCGCCGGTCGGTGCCGGCGGCGGCACGGGTGACCATGCCCTGCGCGGCCAAGGCGTTGACGATGGTGGTCACCGTGTTAGGCCGCATGTTCAGTCGCCGTGCCAGCTGGCCGGGCCGCATGCCGGAATTCTCGGTGATCGCGGACAGCAGCTCAAGCTGGGCGACTGAGAGCGGGTTGCCGGGGTCGGCGACCCGGGCTCCGCGGCGGAGTGCGCGGCGCAACCGCGCGATGCCGTCCGCCAGGCCATCGGATCCGGGCCAGTGGTCCCTGCCGCCGTGTTCCCGTGGCCCGGTAGCAGTCGGAGCGCTCACTGGTGGCCCTCCTGCTCGTCTCGTCCGCTGAGGGTGGCGGTGCCCGGCCGGAGCCGCGAGCCGGTGCGGGTGCCGGCCCAGGCAGCGGCCAGTGCGGCCATTGCCAGCGCGGCCACCGCGAGCAGGCTGGCGCCAGCTAGCCCCATGCTGCGGCCCGCGTGCAGCGCGAAGGTCACCAGCGCGACGCCGAGCGCCGTGCCTAGGCCGCGGGCCATGTTCACCATCCCCCCGGCCGTTGCGGCGCCGTAAGTAGGCGCGGCATTCATGATCTGGGCGTTGTTCGCCGGGATGTAGGCGCCGAGCCCGGCGCCGAGCAGGGCCAGTGGCGCGGGCAGGGCAGCGGTCGGCAGTGGGATGGCGAGTGCCGCCAGCGAGCATGCGGCGAGCACGGCACCAGCTGTGCAGCGGCGGCCGTTGGACCAACCCGCGGGCAGTAGCTGTTCTGCTGCGACCGCGGCGAGGCCGAACCCTGCGGGCAGCGCGGCCAGCAGCAAGCCGGTGGCGAGCGGGCCGGTTCCCCGCGCCCCTAGCGTCTGCGGCAGCAGTACCAGGGGCCCGAACAGGACCAGGTAGGCGCAGAGCGCGCCGGCTAGCGCAGGCCAGGTCCTCGTCGTCGCCAGCATCGGCAGGTCGATCAGCGGAGCCGCGGTGCGCCGCTCGTGCCAGAGCAGCGCCGCGCCGGCCGCAGCGGCAGCAGTCAGCGAGCCGACTGCTGCCCAGAACGGCACGTTCAGGCCGGATGCCGACGACACCCAGATGAGCAGGCCGGCGGCGGCGGCAGCCAGCAGTACCTCCCCGGCTGGGTCACCTGCTCCGGCCCGGACTCGCGTACGGGTCCGTGGCAGCAGGTACACGCCGGCGACCACGGCAACCACCCCGACGGGCACGTTGACCAGGAAGATCCAGCGCCAGCCTACCGACGCGATGAGCAGGCCGCCCGCGACCGGCCCGGCCGCCAGCCCGAGGGCCTGTGCTCCCGCCTGGACCGCCAGCGCCGCCCGGCGGAGATCCGCCGGGACGCTGGTGCTGACCAGGGCCACGCTGTTGGCCTGCAACATGGCCGCACCGGCCGCCTGCAGCACCCGCAGCCCTATGAGCGCTGGAAGCGTCGGCGCCAGGCCGCACGCCGCGGACGCCCCGGCGAACACCACGAAGCCGTACAAGTACACGAGCTTGCGGCCGAGCCGATCCGACCAGCGTCCCACCGGCACCAGCAGGGCGACCAGGGCGAGCAGGTAGGCAAGTGAGACCCACTGCGCCTCCGCCAGCCCTGCGCCGAACTGACGCTGCAGCGCCGGGAATGCCAGCGTCACCACGCTCGCATCGAGCTGGCCCATGAACGCCCCGAAGCACACCGTGGCGACCGCGAACCACGGCGCCAGGCGGTGCTCGCGAACGGCAGCCGGCCTGGTCGGCTCGCGCAGCAGCATCACCGCCGCCTCGTACCCAGGAAGGTCCCACTGGCCGCGACGCGGCGGCCGTCCGGCACCACCGTCATGCCTGCTCCCAAGATTCTTCTGCAACAGAATCTAATTTAGTTCTATCACAGAACTGACTTGTTCGCAGGGACAGCTTCCGGGACGGCGCGAAAGGGATGGCAGCACGACGGCCGACGCACTGGCCGGGCTACCAGGCGCCGCATCCCAGCACAGGCGTGCACCGAGCACGTACCTCGCTCGCCGTGATCACCGTCGACGTCCGTCGACGTCGGCGAGGCCCCACGGCTGCCATCGCTGTAGGCTGCCGTCCAGGGGACTCGGCCGGGTGGCCGTGGTCGCTCGCGAGTCTCACCGGGTGCTCAGGGCACCGGGGGCGGGCAGGCCGACGAGCTTACCGTGGTAAGGCTGATGCGGAACAGCTCGCGTCGGAGCACGGCAGTTGTCAGAGCCGTTGTGCTGGCGGGGACTTATCGCCGAACGTCATGGTGATGACGGTGGCATGCTCGGCCGGGTGCAGGCGCAAACACCTGGCGGCCCATGGCGGCGCCTGCTGCATCTCCACGCAGAGGGCAAGCGGCAGGTGCGATCGGGCCGGCGCAGCAGGCCTCGCCCGGGCGGAATCCTGCGCCCGGCCCAGCGGCAGGATTTCGTAGCGGCAGCCCGGCTGCAACTCCCGCGCGGCGCTGATAAACGGCGCCGCGGCCTGCCTGATGACGTGGGTGGCGGTCACCGCCGCGGGGATGTCGCCGATCGCCCACTGCTGTCGCAGCACGCACGCTGCTTCGTCTGGAGCCAGCCCAAGCGCGCGCACGGACTGATCCCGGACCCGGTGCCAGGAGATCATCGCGCTGTGGCAGGTCAGCGGCCCGGACCGGGGCTCAACCCGCACTGCCAGGGCAGGCCGGCCAGTCAGCGGCACCACGTAGTCGGCCGATGTGCTCCGGCGGAACCGCCCGCGGACGAGATGGCGACTGACGAGGTCGCTGACGGCCGCATCGACGTCCGCCGGGCACACGCCGAAGCGCTTCGCAAGCACCGTCGACCGAGGCAGCAGCCATCCGGGATCCTGCTGTGCCAGCGCCGCCGCGATCCGCTGAGCGAGCGCGCCCGGCTCGCCGCCGAGGTGCGCCTGACGGCTCCCTCCGGGCCCGCAGCCCGGGCACCCTACGTCCGGGCCTTGAGCGTCGCCGTTGTCCTCCGCGTTCCTGTCCCAGCTGAGCACGGTGTCCGGAAGCGCGATGAACTCGGCAAGCGCGGCGACCGGGTCGCGGGCCACGTCGGCCGCTTGGTCACCCGGCGCCGGGGGCGACATGACAGTCACCGTCACGCGGGCGGTGACCCGGAGCGCCTGCGCGGGCAGCCCGTGACTCCGATCGGCATCGACAGCATCCGCTGCAGCAGGGTGAGCCGCTGAACTCGGCCCGCCCGGCTGGGTTGCATGCCGCTGGCCTCCTGATCGTGAGTTCATCCCGGCACGCTCGATTTGGTTCTGTTACAGAATTTCTTTATTTCTATCACAGAAGTTACGCATAGGACAGCGGCCGGCACTACGGAGCCGGAAGCGTAGGTCGCCGACCCTAGGCCTAGTCGGCCCGAGGCGGCTCAGGCGCAGGCAGCGCGTAAGCCGGGGGTTTCCCGTGCACACTGCAGGCCATGGGTGCCGTAGCTGGCGGGTTCAGTCATCAGGCGCGGGCGGCAGCCCTTCCATCGCTGCGTGAACGGCGAGGGGCGGGTCTCATGCCAGGCCCGGCAGGCTGCGGGCCAGGGTATAGCAGGCGACTACGACAACTACGACGCTGAAGGCTGCGCTGAGGAAAGCCGGCCTGGCACGTCCTGCGGCGCGCCCGCCGGCCAGCGTCCCTGCCATAACGGCCGCGGCGAAGACGCCGACCGTGGCCCAGTCCAGGACCAGGCCGCCGTGACTGGCTCGTGCCGCCAGCGCGGCGCCGCTGTCGATCGCGATAACCATAAGCGATGTGCCGGCTGCCGCGGGCATGTCGAACCCGAGCATGAGCACGAGAGCCGGCACGATCACGAATCCGCCGCCCACGCCGAAGAAGCCGGTGACCAGCCCGACGCCGGTTGCTGCCGCCCCAATCAGCACGGGATGCCGCCCACCGGCTGCCGGCACGTCGCCGGCCTCTCGCGGCCCCCCGTTCGGGCCGGACGGCCGCGAGTCGGCATGCGGCCCGGCCCAGTTGCCGGAGCGGCGGCGGGCGATCATCGCCACCGCGACCACGAGCATCAGCAGGCCGAAGCCTGCTAGCAGTATCTGCGCGGGGACGGCAGCGCTGACCCGCGACCCCGCATAGGAGCCCGCGATTCCCAGCAGGCCGAAGGCGGCGCCCTCCTTCAGTCGCACCCGGCCGGCCCTGGCATGCGCGATCGCTCCGAACACCGCGCTGACGCCGACGACGAGCAAGGAAGCACTGACCGCCTGATGCGGGGACTCGCCCAGCAGGTAGACCAGCGCAGGCACAGCAAGGATGGATCCGCCTCCGCCGAGCGCGCCCAGGGTCAGTCCGATCAGCAGGCCCGCGATCACGGCCAGCGGCAGGACCACTAGCTCACCCGGCCGGGGCGCCGCCGGAGACCGCCCCGCGAAGTCCCGCCCCGGACCAGCCATATATGCCGCCAGTCGGCGCGGCCGAACGCCACCGCGTCAGCCACGACCGGCACCTCCCGGACCCCGCATCTCTGCCGCGCTCTCAGATACCCATGGGGGTATCATCCGACGATAACCCAGGACTGGCCCGAGAGGCAAATACCCTATGGGGTACCGTCATCCCGGGTGCTCCAGCCAAGTAGTGAGGATGCCGGGTAATGTCGGAGAACCACGGCGCGGCGTTCTGGGACGAGCGCTATCGCGGTCGCGCCGCGCTCTGGAGCGGCGAGCCGAACCCTTACCTGCTCCAGGAGACCGCTGGCCTCGCCGCTGGCAGGGCACTAGATGCCGGCAGCGGTGAGGGTGCCGATGCCATCTGGCTTGCCGGGCGAGGGTGGCATGTCATCGCTGTGGACATCTCCGCGGTCGCGGTCGGGCGCGCCGAGGAGCATGCCCGCCAGTGCGGAGCGGACCTAGCGGGTCGGATCGAATGGATCCGGCAGGACCTCACCGAGTGGGAACCCGGCCCCACTCTGTTCGACCTGGTGACTGCCCAGTACCTGCACCTGCCGCCCTCAGCCAGGCAGCCGCTGTTCGGACGGCTGGCAGCCGCTGTGGCGCCGGGCGGAAGCCTGCTCGTGGTAGGCCATCACCCGAGCGACCTGGAAACCGCCGTGCCCCGGCCCCAGGAACCTGACCGCTATTTCACCGGCGACGATCTTCTCCCGCTGCTGCGGGGCGGCCAGTGGGATGTCCTCACTAACACGACGCCCGAGCGGAGTGCGACCGACCCGGACGGCCGCACCGTTACCGTCCGCGACACCGTCTTCCGCGCCCGCAGACGCGATTAGCTGCGATCGGCGGGCCGCACACTGCGCTGGCCGCCCTCAGGCGGCAGGGCCGCGAGGGCCGCCCTGAGCCGGCTCGCGGCTTCCTCGGCGACCTCGCTCAGCTCCGGCTGGCCGGCGATCTCGGCGATAGCCCTCGGATCGAGAGCCTCCACGATCGTGCAGCCGGCGCCCTCCCTGACGACCACGTTGCACGGGAGCAGCAGGCCTACGGCACGATCCGCCTGCAGGGCGCGGTGCGCAAGCGGCGGATTGCAGGCGCCCAGGATCACGTATCGCTCCATCACGGCGCCGAGCTTGTCACGCAAGGTCGCCTGCACGTCGATCTCCGTCAGCACCCCGAAACCATGTGCCTTGAGCGCATCGCGGATTACGGCTCCCGCTACGTCGAATGATGCCCCGGTGCGCACCGTCATCGCGTACTCCACCGATCCGCGCTCCTCACCTGTCACGGCCCTACCCCGCCCCACCACGCCGCCGCCGGCGTCCTGCTCCCTTGCGGTCCTATACCCTCTAGGGTATCGCGATCACGCTGGCCAGGACTCTGCGGCCCGATCCAGGCCGAGCGGGCGAACTTCTGTTCTATCTCGCTCGTAGCCCTCCGACCCGGGAACGAACCCCGCAGGGACCGTCAGGAACCTAGATCCACAATCCCTAGCGGTCAGCAGCCCGGCGCGGTCCGCGCCGCCTGTGCAGCTAAGTGCGGCCGGGGTCAGGCCCGCGCGGCGGAGGGTGATTCGCCCGTAGCCGCGGTGCCGCCCGTGCTGGCCAGGTGCTTTCCCTTGAGCAGCGACCATGCGCGCTGCAGCGAAACGATCAGCGTCGCGAAGGCGATGAGGGACAGGTTGATCAGCTGATCGCTGTCGTGCGGGTCAACGCACAGGACCACGCCGAATCCGAGCTGGCTCGCGTAGACGAGAAGCGTGATGGCCAGCACGGTCAGGCTTCTGCCGACGTGCAGCCTGCGCTGAAGCCTGACGATCGCGACGATGCCGATCACGGCCATGATCACGGCTGGCTCGCCAATGTTGACCTTGGGGATGAGCCCGAGCAAAGACACCACGAACGAGTTCACCAGGCCCGTGAAGGCGGTGATCGCCAGCGCTTCGCCGCCTGGCATGGCGTTCGGCCCGAAGATCGTGTCGTCTCGGACCGAGACAGCCACGAACAGCCGCCCGATGAGCGCCGCCGCGGACGTGGCCATCGCGGTGAAGAAGGTGTCGTACACGGCGGGAACCATGCGAACAGAAGCCGGCATGACCGGTCTGTGACGTCAATCCGGCAGGAACCGCCGCCTTGCGCCCATGATCTGCGGGCTCAGCAGCGCCGGGCAGTTCAGGAACCGGACAGCATGTCCTTAGTTCTGCGTCTTGCGATGCTGAGTAACTGTAACTGGTCAGGTCCTTTGACCGTGACATCATTTACCAATGCTGGGCGGATACGGCGGTGACGCATTATCGCCGGTGGCTGACGAGGCGGAGCTGGGTTGACCATACCTGTGCCTACTGTGGCGGTATGGATGATGAACAAGGGTTCCCGGTCATCCGGCAGACGGTCCTGGACACCACCGGCCCGCGGCGCTTGGCCGAGTTCTACCGCCAGCTGTTCGGCCTGCGGTACCGCGCGGGCGATGAGCCGCCCGGGCCCGGCCAGCCGGATCCGAAAGGGCAGGGCTGGCTGGTGCTGAGGAGCCCGGCCGGCGGCGCGGCGCTGGCCTTTCAGAAGGTCGGGGAGCTGCCCGAGGCCACCTGGCCGGACGGCCCGGTGCCGCAGCAGTTGCACCTGGATACCACGGTGCCCACCGCCGCGGACCTCGACGTGGCGCATGAGCGGGCGCTGGCGCTCGGCGCCCGGCTGCTGTATGACCGCTCGGATGACCCGGAGGAGCCGCTGCGGGTCTACGCCGACCCCGCCGGGCACCCGTTTTGCATCTTTGTCGGCTGACCGGCCGCTCACGTCCATCGGCTGGATGGTGAGATCGCCGGCATGTGATCTTGGGTGGTAGTAGCGTCCGGGTGTGCCTGGCGATGATGCTGGTTCCGGTGATCGCCGCGATCATCGTGTACCTGTACGCCGGGCAGTTCCTCTCCAAGGAGCGCACCGCGCAGGCGCTGGCCGAGCTGTCGGGCCGGCATCGCCGCGGCCGAGGTGGCCGGGTTCGACGAGACGGGGTTCCGCGCAGCTGGGCGGCTGCACTGGGCGCATTGCGCCCGCACCGGCAAGTACACCCTGCTCACGGTGCACCCTAAGCTAGGTCACCCGCCAGATGGTGTGTTGCGGTTCGGGGTCGCCGTGGCCGCTGGTCCGGGTGAGCATGGCCGCCTGGATTCGGAATTCAAACAGGTGCTGCTCCTCATCCGGTGGCGGCACGGCGGGATCTGAGCGCTCGTCGGCGAATTGCCGCGCTAGCCGGTCCCGGAGCTGGGGATGCGAGACGTGGCTGGCGACCCCGCTCAGGTAGAAGGCGTCCTCGTTGCCTTCGAGTGGAAACGAGTGCATCGCATAGCGCCCGTCGCGGTGCAGGTCTTGTCGCTTGGGCGAGGGGACGATGAATGCGTACAGCCCGGATTCGGTGAGCAGCGGGCACATCGGGTGCAGCCGTGGCCCGCCGTCGGCGCGCACCGTGCCGAGGAACGCCAGGCCGACGCCGTAGTGGTAGAGCAGGCCGGCTCCCTGACGGGCAAGGTCCGGCTGCTGGGCCTTGAAGTCGCTCCACGAGATCACGTCGAGCGAGCCTGGCATTCTCACGAGGGGCTGTCAACGGCGGTTCACTCGTTTCGCGCGGTCTCGGGACCCGTGATGCGCCGTAGCAGCGGGAACATGGCGACGATGATGCCGAGCGAGGCCGCGATCCCGGCAGCGGTCAGCAGATAGTAGGAGGCACCCGGCGCCACCAGCGGGTGCTGTAGCTGAACGCTGGCGAATATCGCCGCGGCGCCGAAGCCTACGCCGATCGAGACTCCGGCAACGGTGAGCAGCGGGACCGCGCTTTCCAGCGCGATCACGCGGCGTAGCATCGTCAGCCGGGCCCCGGTGAGGCGCAGCAGGCTGAACGGGCGCTTCCGCTCGGCGAGCCCAGCCGCGACGGCAGCGGCCAGGGTGCAGCCGGCGATCAGCAGGCTGGCCAGGATCACTACGCTGGCGAGCTGCTGGTACGCGCTCTTGACCGCGGTTAGCTCGGCGGCTCGCTCGCTGAGGGTCAGCGGCGTGCCCTGGCTCGGATAAGCACCGGCTCTCGCCAGCGTTGTCCTGGCCTTCTCGACCGCCGGCTGAGTTCCGTTCGTCGCGATGTCGATGCTGTCCAGGTTCAGGCGGCCTAGCTGCCTAGCGGGGACTGCCGCGGCCGGCCAGGTAATCGTCGCGAGGCTCTTGGCAGGCAGGGTGGTGTCCAGGAACTCGGGGAACTTCACGGCACCGGCTCCGGCGGGGCAGTGGCCGAGACCGAGGCCGGGAACGGCGGCCAGCTGCGCGCACGAGACCACGCCCGCGGGAACGGGGCCGGTCTCCTGGAATATCGAGGGGAGCCCGGCCGCGCTTCCGCCCAGCAGCGCCCTGGGCACAGTCAGCCGACCGTCAGCCCGAACCGCAATGACGCTCTCCACGCCGGGGATCCCGCTCAGCCGGGCCAGCAGCGGGGCGATCCTCCGGGCACGGCTGGGAGTCGTCACCGGCCAGATAACGCCGCCGTGGATGGGCGGTGGCTGGCCGCGACCGGGCAGGACGAAGGTCGGCAGTGGCCGCACAGCCAGATCGTCGACCAGGACGTTCTTAGCCGAGGCCCACCCGATGGGGCTGCCTTCCTTGGCGTCCTGCGTGGTGATGCCGACGACGGCCACGGTAGTGATGAATAGCGCCAGGACCAGGCCACTGACCGCGCGGAATGCGGTGCGCGGGTCGTCGGCCAGCCGCCGGGCGGCGATCAGAGCGCCCGCGCCGCTGGTTCGCTGGGCCATGATCCGGGCTCCCGCCATAGTGAGCCACGGACCCGCTACGACCAGTCCGACCATGATCAGGGCGAAGCCGGGCACGAACGCCCAGACCTGGCCCGAATTGCTCGCCGGGCGGCCGTGCAGGAGGAAGAACGCGATATAGACCAGTCCTGCGAGCAGGGGCAGCAGCCGCCGGGCCCGGGGCGGCCTCGGCGTCACCCGCCGTGCGACGCCGAGCGGGGAGATGCGCACGCGGCGCAGGGCCAGGCTGGCCACCACGGCCGCGCTGACGGGTACTCCGATCCCCACCAGCAGGCAGTCCCGTACGCTGAGCGACAGGTCACTGAGGAAGAACCGTTCACCAGTGAAGCGAACGGCCGACAAGGGGATCCGCAGGGCGAAGAACAGCCCGAAGCCCGCGACCACGCCTATGACTGCGGCCACCGTGGACTCCACGGCCGCGATGACCGAGACCTGCCGCGGCCTCGCGCCGGCCAGGCGTAGCGCCGCGAACCGCTGCTCGCGGCGCGCCGCTGACAGCCTGGTCGCGGTGGCGATGAAGATCAGCACCGGGACCAGCATGGCCAGGGCCACGACCGAGAAGATGAGGTCGACGCCTCCGGCCCCGGCTCCCCCGTCGGGTGGCGACGAGTTCAGGCCCTTCGGGTTCAGGCCACCTGGGAGGCCGGGCAAGGCGGCCGCGATGGTCGTCACCGCGATGGCGTCCGGCGCGTGCGCCAGCTGCGCCGCGGTGTGACCCACGATGATGTACAGCGAGTCCGGTGACGGCAGCGCGGCGTTGCCGATCGTTCCGGCCATGCGGCCGGGATAGCGGTCGGCGAGCTCGCCCGCCGGGGTGCTCCGGATCAGTGCGGCCAGCGCCGGCGAGGCGTAGTACTGGCCGGGTGCGGGGTCTCGCGGGATGCCGGGCGGCACCGGCGAGGTCGGACCCGTGGCCGCCACATTCACGCTTAGAATCTGCCGGCCTGCGAACTCGTCGCCGCCGATGCTCCACCACAACGGGTCCGTGCCCGCTGGCGCATGCCCGGCGGGCTCCGCGACGGTGCCGGTCCACAGCCACGCGTGCCGGGCGTTCTGCGCACTGACCGCGTTGATCGCGGACAGCGCCGTCAGCAGCAGGCCGACTCCGAGGCCGACGGCCGCGGTCAGGATAAGCAGGCGGGCAACGGCCTCCCGTCCGCCGCTGACCGTCAAGCGCAGCCCTAGTCCGATCACGGCGCCACCCCGGTCAGAGACCCGACCAGGCCGTCTCGTACCACGACCTCACGGCCGGCGTAGGCAGCGACCCTGGCGTCATGGGTGACCAGGATGACCGTGGTGCCGTACTCGCGCGCCGCAGTGGTCAGCAGCGTCATGACCAGCTCGCCGGCCATCGAGTCGAGCGACCCCGTCGGCTCGTCGGCGAACAGGACCTCCGGCTGCGCCACCAGTCCCCTGGCGAGCGCGACGCGCTGCGCCTGGCCGCCGGACAGCTCGCCGGACCTGCGGCGCTCAAGGCCGTCCAGGCCGAGCCGACCGAACCACGGCCTGGCCTTGGCCAGTGCGGGGGCGCGGCGGATGCCGCTGAGCAGCAGCGGCATCGCGACGTTCTCCTCTGCGGTCAGCTCGGGGACCAGCTGGCCGAACTGGAACACGAATCCGAACCGGTCCCGGCGCAGATCGCTGCGCGCATCCTCCGACAGCGCGTCAAGCGGCTGGCCGTCGAACCGGACATCGCCATCGTCCGGGGTCAGGATCCCGGCCAGGCAGTGCAGTAGCGTCGACTTGCCGGAACCGCTCGGGCCCATGACGGCGAGGATCTCGCCCCGGCGCACCTTCAGCGAGGCGCCGCGCAGCGCCGGCGTCTGCCCGAAGGACTTGACGACGTTCCGTGCCTCAAGAACTATCTCCTGGTTCCCGGACAAGGGTGCCAGGCGGGCGGCGGTCACCGCCGCACCGCCTGTGTGAGCGTGTCCAGCCGGGCAGCGGTGTGGTCGATCCAGCGCAAGTCGGCCTCCAGGCGATAGATGATGTGATCGGCAAGCAGCAGGTCCAGCGGCTCGCCGGCCAGCTTCAGCTCGGTCAGCTCGCGCATCCGCTGCAGGTGGGCCGCCCGCTGCAGGTCCAGGTAACGCCCGGCCGGGCGATCCAGCAGCACGGCAAGCACCACCTTCGCGAACAGCTCGCTATTCAGGTCCGCCTCGGGCGGGGCAGGTTCGGACAGCCATCGCTCGACGTCCTCAATGCCAGCCTCGGTGATCAGGTAGCGCCTGCGTTCGGGCCCGGCGCCGTGCTCGGCCGGCCCGGCGATCGCCTTGCCATCCCGCGCCAGCCGCGACAACGTCGCGTAGACCTGGCTGTAGCGCAGCGGCTTGCCCCGGCCGAAGTACATGTCGTAGTCACGCTTGAGGTCATAGCCGTGACTCGGCTCGCGCTCCAGCAGGCCAAGCAGCGTCAGGGGAACACTCATAACTAAGAGAATACTCGATAAGTATACTCTTAGAAAGTAGTTCACGTAGGTCGCCGACGCGGCCAGAGGTGGTACCCGCTGATGCGCAGGCTTGGCTGCCTGCCGCCCTCACCACTGCGCTGTGCGGCCATGACCTCGTACTTGAGGCTGCGGCGGGGTACGCTGCCAGCACGTGGTATCGGGAGGCATCATGGTGTGGCTCGGCCCTCCGTCGAGAGGCGTACCCCGGCCACGTCTGCACGATCCCCCTTACCCGGGCTATCGGCAGCCCGAGCCGAAGGTTCCGTTGAAGGACCGGGAACGACAGGCACGCCGCGACTGGGTCCTCATGCGCGTCGGCACCGTAGTCCTGGTCCTGACGGCCGCTACGTTCCTGGTGTTGATTTGCGTGCTCATCGCGACGCACATCTAGGCCGGATCAGCCCTACCGCAGCCTCGGCGTCACGTCCCCTCGGTCATCAGACCGCGACCTGGAGAGTCTCGGCTACGGAACGAGAAGCAGTCAGCTGGGCCGGGATGGAGGCGAGAGCAGCCACTACGAGCAGCGTTCCGACCACAGCCGCGACCAGCAAGGGTGCGGGCGGCACGGGGCCGGCCCCGCCTGCAAGCTTGAACAGGCCGATTCCCAGCGGGACTCCGAGGAAGGCGCCTGGCAGCGCCGCGAGCACCTGCGCGACGGCGATGCCGCCGGCGACCTGCTGGGGCCTGGTGCCAAGTGCGCGCAGCAGCGCCGTCGCGCGTCGCGAGTCGAGCGTCGTCGCCCAGGCCGTGAAGATCGCGGTCAGCGCCGCCAACGTCACCAGCATGACGGTGATCACCGTCAGCATCTGTTCGTCCCGGCTCACGACCGGGTCTCCCAGCTTGACCGCGGAGGCCCGGGACACGCCAAGCACGGCGGCGACCTTGGCATGGAAGGCGAGCACCGCGACGATGCCTGTCACGGTGACCGCGACGCTTCCCGCGGTGAGCAGAGCGCGTCGCGGGCGGCGGGCTATCAGCCGCAGCCCGACGAGCATCGGCATGGGCAGCCTCGAGGAGATCCGGATCCAGCCGCCACGGCGCCGTGGAGGGCGAGCAGCGTCCGCGAGCGCGCTGACGGTAGTCGAGCGCGCGGCGCGGATGGCGGGGACAAGGGTCGAGGCCAGCGAGATGACGAGCGCCACTCCGGCAACCTCAAGCGCACTGACCAGTGTCACGGACGGGGCTCCGGGTAGGCCGACCAAGGCCGCCCCTGGGCTGGTGAGAAGCGGTGCGGCTAGGCGCCCGGCGACCAGCCCGGCCGCCGCCGCCAGCAGCGCCAGAGCGAGGTTCTCGACCATGAAGGTGGCGGCGACCTGGCTCGGCGTGCCACCGACCGCCTTGAGTAGCCCGACTCGGCGCCGGTGCTCGGCCAGGCGTCCCCCGACCAGCACGGCCACCAAGGCGAGCGCCATCACGGATAGGAGCAGAGAGCCCGGCGCAAGAACGGACTGCTCGTCCTTGACCAGCAGGCCGTCCGCCGATGCGATGCCTTCCCAGGTGACCGGGGTGTTGCCGCCGACGCCGTGCGACTGGGCGAACGTCTGCGCAGCCGCCGGGTTCCTGAGCTTCAGGTTCACGACATAGGTAGCCACCGGGCTGCCGGCCGATGCGAGCTCGGCGACGTCGGCCCTGGTCATCCAGATAAGGCCGATGTCCCTCGGGCCTATCCCGCCGAACGAGACGAAACAGCCGCCAGCGCCGACGTAGCACAGATTCGGGTAGGGCGCCTGGGCGGCGGTGACCGCGATCCCGGCGACCGTGAACGGCCGACCGCTGAGGGTGACCCTGGACCCGACGCCGACGTTGAGCGCTTCGGCGAAGGTCCGCTCAAGCACGATCCCGCCGGGCCGAACCCAGGTGCCGGCCGTTACCTTCGGCTGGTCGACCGCCGCAAGGGCTTCGCTACGTCCCTCCGCCTCGACGCCAGCCGCGAGGCCATGGACGCGGATGAGCGCGCCTGCCAGCGGATAGGGCCCGCTGGATGCGGTCACTCCCGCCGCGCCGATCAGTCCAGTCGCGTCGGCAGGGGCTCGGGACCGCCTGCCCGGCTGGTGGAGTACCGGCAGGTACGCGACGATGTCGGGACCCCTGGTCGCGGCTCGGGTCTGCCGGTAGGGGTGGCTGGTCACGCCGTTCAGGGCGAGTCCCAGAGCGAGCACGGTTGCGGCCGTGGCGATCACCAGCACGAGCAACAGCGCCTGGGCCAGGTGACGCCGCACATCGCGAACGGCAAGCCGTGCGACAAGCAGGCAGGTTCCCATTGTTCAGACCTCCGCTCTAGTGATTGCACGAACGCGCGGCTCTTGGCTCGGCGCGTGACTCGCGGTGCCGACGAACAGGCCGTCTCGCATCGCGACCCCCCGGTCTGCGGTGGCCGCCACCTCAGCGTCGTGGGTGACGACGACAAGTGTGAGCCCGCCCGAGCGCAAGCGCTCGAACAGGCCGAGCACCTCGCCCGTGGCTGCGCTGTCGAGATTGCCCGTCGGCTCGTCAGCCAGCACCACCAGCGGGTCGTTGACGAGCGCCCTGGCTATCGCCACCCGCTGGCATTGGCCGCCCGAGAGCTGCGCGGGCAGGTGGTGGCTGCGATCGGCCAGCCCCACTCGCTCCAGCAGCTCCGCCGCCCGCAAGCGGGCAGCTCGGGGGGCACGGCCAGCCACGAGCGCCGGAAGCTCGACGTTCTCCTGCGCGGTGAGCTCGTCCATGAGCTGGAAAGACTGGAACACGAAGCCGACGGCGTGCCTGCGCACCCCGGCCAGGCCGCGCTCGCTCATCCGATCGACGCGCTGTTGGCCGATCCAGACCTCACCCGCCGTCGGCCGGTCAAGGCATCCGAGAACATGCAGGAGCGTCGACTTCCCGCATCCGCTCGGGCCGGTGACGGCGACGGTTTCGCCCGCAGTGACGTCGAGATCGACGCCCCTGAGCGCATGCACTGTCGCCTCGCCCTTGCCGTACTCCTTGGACAGGCCCCGAACCTTCATCATGAGTGTCATGTGAGCAAAGGTGCCTGGCCGATCCCCTTGTCGTCGTCACGTCCCAGAGCCAAATGCGCGGTCGTACCCAGGTACGACGGCGCAGCTGGCGGAGTCCTCGGGGTCACCCCGGCCGGCTAGAACCCTGAGGTGACGACACGAGCGCCTGTGTTGCGTAGCGTTTAGGACGTGAACCGGCCAGCTCGCCGTGCGATGACTCCCGACGCCTTCGCTGGCATGGTGCGGGTTGCGGGCCGAGGCCTCGTCGAGGTGCTCGCCGCTCCCGACGCCGAGCCAGCGTGGCGGCGGCGCGGCGCGAGGTGGCTCGCTGCCGGCGCGACCGCCCTTGGCGCCATCTTCGTCTTCCTTACGTTCTGGGGCGCAATGATCGCCGTGCGGCAGGTAGCGCCGGCCACGGCACCCCCGGGCGTCCTGATCGCGTCAGAACTGCTGGCGATGCTCCTGCTCTCGGTGCGCTATCCGCTCCTTGCCTGGCGTTTCGGAATGGTCGTCTCGCTGACCGTGCCCTTCATCCAGGGCGAGCCCGGCATCCAAGCTCCCGACGCGGTCGCGCTCGTCGTCGTGTTCTGCGTTGCCGCCATGCGGCACGGCCGCGCGGCCTTGTGGTGGATGTGGGCGCTCATGGTCGCAGGGACGTGGATCTGGGCCCGGCCCCTGTGGGAAAGGCCGATACTGATCAGCCTGGGCCTCACGGTCGTCGCCGTCGCCGTCGACTCGCTCGCGGCGTCTCGGCGCGCTCGCCATGCCCTCGCCGAGCAGGTCGAGCGGTCTGACCTGGAGGAAGCTCGCCGCGCGGTGCTTGAGGAGCGGGCCCGGATCGCCCGGGAGATGCACGACGTGGTGGCGCACCACATGTCGATGATCGCCGTGCAGGCAGAGACCGCGCCCTACCGCCTGGACGACCTGCCCGAGAGCGCCAGAGCCGAGTTCGCGACCTTGAACGAGTCGGCTCGCGCCGCGCTTGCTGACATGCGGAAGCTGCTCCGGGTACTCCGCAGCGACGAACCAGCGTCCAAGACCCCGCAGCCGCGCCTTGCTGACCTCCCCGAGCTGGTCCGGGCGACCCGCCGGGCGGGCGTCGCCGTCCAGCTGTCGATGCGGCCGGTGAAGGGAAGCGTCCCGCCCGCGGTCGAGGTATGCGCCTACCGGATCGTCCAGGAAGCGCTGTCCAACGCTCGCCGCCACGCGGGCGGGTCGGACGTCGAGGTGAGCGTTGAGCTGCAGGGCGACTCGCTCAGGCTTGCGGTGCGGAACGGCCGGGGGGCAGCCGACGGGACCGGCTCCAGCGATGAGCGGCCCGGCCTCGGCCTCCTCGGCATGACCGAGCGGGTGGCGCTCCTCGGTGGCTCCCTCACCACCGGGCCGACCGACGGGGGCGGCTTTCTCGTGGCGGCGAGCCTGCCGCTGCGAGACATGCTGCCTGCAGCCGAGGCACGATCGGCCGAGGCCAACGGCGACCATGCCGACGTTACGGTCGAGGAGCACCAGTGACCATTACCTGCCTCATCGCCGACGACCAGGCGATGGTGCGTGAGGGCTTCAGCGCGCTGATCGCCGCGCAGCCTGACCTATCCGTGGTCGGTCAGGCAGCGGACGGCGCACAGGCCGTGCGACAGGTTCGCCAGCTCGCCCCGGACCTCGTGCTGATGGACGTACGGATGCCCGTCATGGACGGCCTGGAGGCTACCCGCCAGATCCTCCAGTCGGATGATGGCAGCAATGTCCGGGTCATCATGCTCACGACCTTTGACCTGGACGAATATGTGTACGAGGCGCTCAGGGCAGGGGCTAGCGGCTTCTTGCTGAAGGACGCCACGTCCGACGAACTCATCCGCGCCGTGCGCGTCGTCGCGGCGGGCGACGCATTGCTCGCTCCGTCGGTCACTCGTCGGCTCATCGCCGACTACGCCCATCGACAACGGCCTGCCCCGCCGATAGACCGAGCCCTCGCGTCGCTCACACCCAGAGAGCTTGAGGTGCTCCGCCTCATCGCACGCGGTCAGTCGAACGCGGAGATCAGCGAAACGCTCGTGGTGGCTGCTCAGACGACCAAGTCCCACGTCGGACGGATCCTCATGAAACTCAACCTCCGCGACCGGGCGCAGGCGGTGGTCATCGCCTATGAGTCCGGGCTTGTCAGCCCTGGCGACCTTTGACGGAATGCGCGAGTCGCCGGGGCTCGGCGAGAGCGTGCAGGTGTCAGTCCGCAGACATGGTCTTGATGAGCGGCGCGTCCCGCGAGAGCTCCCGGAACCCGACGCTGTAGAACAGCCCGCGGGCCTTGGGGTGCCCCGGCGCACCCAGGCAAGGGACCGTCATATGAGTGGCCCCGGCCGCCCGCGCCCGACGCATCCCGTGCAGGAGCATCGCCCTTCCCAGCCCCAGACGCCGGTAGTCCGGATGCGTTCCGACCGGCTCGAACTCAGCGGTCTTGTTCGCTTCATCGAGCCACATGATCGTCGAGGATGCCATCGTCCCGTCCGGCGCCTCCACCAGGATGTGCAGGTCGCCGCGGTACCCCGCCGCCTGCCGGACGCCTTGGTATCCCTCTGCCGTGTACGTCGAGGGATGCCAGGCGTCCAGATGGGCCTGGACCGCCGCCTTCGGGCCGGCCTCGTCGGCGGTGCGGAACCGGAATCCGTCCGGCAGCGCCGGCCGTTCCACGTCGGTGAGGTCCCGCTCGTTGAGCTGGGTCCAGGACCCGGCGTCGCCGAGCGAGGCCGGGTCGGTCTGATAGCCGTGCGCCGCCCATCGCTTGAGGGCGAACACATCGGCGGCGCTCGGCATCACCCTGCGCTCGATGCCCGCCGCAGTTCCGTCGTACCAGTCGATCACCTCGTCAACGAGTCCCGGGTGGTCGGGATGTACCTGATACGCCAGGTAGGCGCCGGTGACGTCCGTCACCGAACCGTCGCTGCGCCTCGCCTGGTGCGGAAGATGGATCCAGCCCCATGCCACCAGGCTTTCGCCGGAGAACCACAGTCGACGCGGCCAGCTTGCGCCGTCGCTTGCGTGCCCCTTGCCCCAGTTCCATGCCAGCTCGCCGAACGTGGCGTCGGTGTTCACCAGGTCCGGGCGGGTGGCGGTGACACGCTGCGCCAGAGCTTGCATGAGCTGCACGTCCGCGCCGGTCACAAGCTCGAAGTCGGTCATAATGCGCCACTGTGCCAGGGCTCTGCAAGGCCGTCGAGCCGTTTTCCGGTACCTCAGGGCAGCTCAGGTAGAGAGCCGGCGAAAGCGCTGTAGTACTGGCCCGCAGATGAACCTGGTAATCAATCACGCATCGCGACCGAGTCGAAGACCGCTCGCGCGATGGCACCGGTTCCGTGCAGCCCGAGCAGGAAGTACGTGGCGGGGTGCCGTTGCGGCCAGGAGACCGAGAAGATCAGCACGCCGCTGTAGAAGCCGCCCTGCCCGGTGACCGTCGACAGGCAGATCTCGGCGCCGCGGCGCACCCGGCAGTTGGCGAAGTCCTCGGCGACCGACCTGGCCGCGTACTTCCCGGTGACCACGGTCAGGCCCGGCTGGGCCTGCAGGGCGGCCGCGGTGGGAATCGGGAAGGGACACGGCAAGATGGCCGGAGGCCGGGTCGCGTCGATGAGCAGCAGCGAGCGCGGCACGAGCCCGGTTCCGCAGGTGGCCCACTGGTTCTCGTGCTGCGGACTCCACGAGCGCGGTACCGCGAACCGGATGCCGCCGAACCGGCGCCAGATCCAGCTGGCCGGCACCGGGCCTGCCGGGCCGGGCCGCAGCACGACCGACAGCGGCGAGCGGGTCAGCGTGGCCAGCACGCGCCGGGCCAGTGGCCCCCGGGCCCCGACCCGCACCCCGAGTTCCGGCACCTGGTACCGCACATACCCCGGGCCGGCGGGCAGCGCGTAGACCGGGATGCCGTGGATCACGGCGGTCGGCTTGCCGTGGCGGATGCCCGGCGCGACTGGCCCGGCAGGCAGGATCCAGGCCAGACTGGCGGTCAGATGGCAGCCGGTGCTCTTCGGAAACTTAGGCCTGATGCCGACGAAGATCATCCCGTGGAACGGCGGCCCGCACCACAGCTGCCGCGGGCTCTCGACCAGCCACATGCCCGGTACCGACAGCTGCGCCTGCTGGTAAGGCACCGGCGCCCAGCCGGCCGTGACGCCCGGCCCGCCGGACAGAGGGTCGGCAGCGCGCCCGGCGTGCCTGGTCTCCGCCCTGGCCGACGACGCGGCGGGCACGGCGCGCGGTGCGGCAAGCGCGCCGCTGACCGGCCCGAGCACGGCCGCCGCCGCGGCCGCCGCCACCGCTCCGATGAGTGCGGCACGCCTCCCGTGCCGGGCGCACCGCATGTTCTGCTCTGCTCCGGTCATCGCCTCTACCTCCTGCGGATGTCCTTCCGGCAGCGGAGGCCCGCCCCGGCCCCGGGCTGGGCTAGCGGCCGGTCATGGTCATCCTCCGCTGCCTGCCCGATCGCTTTGACGAAAGAGGCGGGGCATCTGGTTGCCATTCCCGCGCCGGTTCCCGCCCGCCGGATCCCGAAGGTTTCACGCATCGGGCTCAGGTTCTTGGTCGTCGACGTCAAGGTCGGGCTCAATGCCCCCTTCCCTGTGCTTCTCTTGGACCCGCATCACCTTCCGGATCAAGGCTGCCTCGCGAGCGCCCTCCGAGGAGCTCGCCTCTTCGTCCGGCTCCTCACCGGGACTTGCCGGCGCCCGTTCTCGGTCACTCATGGCCAGATCCTCCTCAAGCCCGGACTTCTGGTCTGCATCCGGGCAGGAACCATTGTCCAGCCGGACCGGTACTCCCGCACGTGTTGGGACAACCCGCTTCGCGCCGGCCGGCGCGCTGCGCGTCCTACGAGCGGACGGTGGCGGTAGCCGGCCGCGGGCCCGACGTCCAGCCCGTGCCTGCCACCTGTGACATCTCACAACGACAGCCCGCGAGCTGGCCAAGGCTACGCGTGAATCTGCGGCCGCTTGGCAGCCCAGGGCGCGGCCTGCTCCAGCTGGCTGGCCACTCGGACCAGCATGTCCTCCCGGCCGTAGGGGGCGACCAGCTGCACGCCGACCGGCAGGCCGCCAGGTGTCCAGTGCAGCGGCAGGCTCACGGCCGGCTGGCCGGTCATGTTGAACTGCGCGGTGTACGGGATGAAGCTGGCGATCCGCCGCCCCTCCGCCTGCGGTCCCTCCGCGGTGAACCAGCCCAGTTCGGGCGGCGGAGCGCCCAGGGTCGGCGTCAGCAGCAGGTCATGGTCGGCCCACCAGGCGGCCATCCGCCTGGCCCACATGCCTATCCAGGTCCTGGCATCCAGGTACGTGACCGCGCTCATTGCCCGGCCGGTCGCCCGGTGTCCGGCGTTTCGCGGCTCGATCTCCTCATCGCCGATCGGCCGCCCGGCCAGCATCTCGAACGCGCGGAACGTGGACTCGGTCTCGGCCGCGATGATCGTCGTGAAATGGCCGATGAACTCCGGCTCGAACATCGCCGCCGGGCCGCCCTGCCCGACCTGATGGCCCAGCGACTCGAGCAGCCTGGCGGCGGCAGCCACCGCGTCCCTGCACTGCGGATCGTCGAGGAAGTGCTCGCCGTCCGGCCGGTCGACGACACCGATTCGCAGCCGACCTGGCTCGGCGCCGACCTCCCGCGACAGCGGCCCTGGCAGGGCCGGCGGGTAGTAGGGCTCGCCAGGCATCCGCCCGCTGATCACGTCGAGCACGCCGGCCGCGTCCCGGACGGTCCTGGTCACGGCGCCGTCGATGGTGCCTCCGGCCCAGCCCTCGCCGATCAGCGGGCCCTGGCTCACCCGGCCCCTGGTCGGCTTGAGCCCCACCAGGCCGCACTCGCTCGCCGGGATCCTGATGGACCCGCCGCCGTCATTGGCGTGCGCGACCGGCACCATGCCGCTGGCCACTGCGGCCGCCGACCCGCCGGACGAGCCGCCGGTCGAGTGCGCGGGATTCCACGGGTTGCGCGCGGGCGGGAAGCTCTTCGGCTCGGTGGTGACCGTTGTGCCGAGCTCGGGCACGTTGGTCCGGCCGAGTGGTACGAACCCGGCGGCCAGGAACTGCTCGGCCAGGTAGGACGTCAGCGGCATGACGGTGTCGCGCAGCGGCCCGATGCCGAACGCGGTGGTCTCGCCCTGGACCACGCAGCCGAGGTCCTTGAACAGGATCGGCACCCCGCGGAACGGGCCGTCGGGCAGCTGGCCGCGGGCTTCGTTCCCGGCCTGCGCGAACCGGGTCCTGATGACGGCGTCCAGCCGCGGGTTGACCGCCTCGATCCGCTCGATGGCGGCGTCTACGAGTTCGGCCGCGCTTACTTCGCCGCGCCTGACCAGATCGGCCTGTGCGGTAGCGTCCAGCCAGGTTGTCTCGATCACGCGGCTCACGTTACCTGAGCAGGCTGACCCGTCCCAGCCGTGGCCATCGCCCGTCTGGGGTGATGCGACCAGGACCGGCGGCTGCAAGCCTCTCCGACGGTGGCCAGGGAACGCTCGCAGTCGCGGTTCCGCCGCAAGCACCAGCTAGGGGGGCCCGCGGCTGGTTCCACCTGGTGGGCACCGGGTGCCCGCGGCTGGTGGATCGGCGTCCTGTTCGCGGTGGGATCGACGCTGTTCGCGCTCGGGGCTGTGCCTGGGTACGCGGATCTCGTCGGCACGCGGGCGGACTCGCTGACGTTCTTCACCGGCTCGCTGTTCTTTACCGCCGCCGCGTTCCTCGCCTACCGCGAGGCTGTCGATGCCGGCCAGCAGCCGCCGGCCGGCCGTGCCGACGAAGACCAGACCGCCGGCCACGGCCGGCACCGCAGGCGCTTCTTCGTCGTCCAGAGACGGCGGATCGACTGGTGGGCAACCGCCGTCCAGCTCGCCGGGACGCTCTTCTTCAACGCGAGCACCGGGAACGCCCTGCGCACGGACCTCAGCGCGCGGGCCGCGCACCAGCACATCTGGCGGCCAGACGCGCTCGGCTCGGTGTGCTTCCTGGCATCCAGCGCACTCGCCTGGGCCGAGGCCTGCGACGGATGGGCCGCCTGGCGGCCCTGGTCCTGGGCCTGGTGGATTACGCTGGCCAATCTCGCGGGTTCGGCAGCGTTCGGCATCTCTGCCGTGGCCGGCTACATCAGCCCTACGACCGGCCGGGTCAGCGACGCGGGACTGGCCAGCCTCGGCACACTCGCCGGTGCCCTGTGCTTCTTCGCTGGCAGCCTGGCGCTGCTGCCCGAGCGCACCGAGGGCGACCTGGCCGACGGCCACGCGCGCGCCCACCAGGGAACGCCCGAGTCGTCCGGCAGCTAGCGCCCCGCGCTCGTCGACCGTGACGGTCAGGCACCAGGTCCGGCGGCAGGCTCCGCACGCCTCCGGAGCCTAGCGGGCATGCTCACCCTGGCGCCGGACCCGGCGGGGCACGACGTGACGGCGGACGAGCTCCAGGAGGACAGCCCGCCCGCCGCTCACTTCGTCAACGGGCGGCGGCGATGCCGAGTGCCGTACTCACAGGCCCGATTTCGCACCGATCGCACGGCATCTGCCCGAACGCGTGCAGCCAGCACATTCCCTACCGCCAATTCACCCAAGTGGCATAACGCACCTCGCGCGGCTAGCCTGGTCACCCGCCGGGATCCTGGGGTGCGGTTGGTGCACGTCGCCGCCCTGGCGCCCCCTGCCGGGCACGGTAGAGCCCGCCGCCCGATCCGAGCACCTCAAGGAGGGACCGTGCCTATCCGCGCGGTGGTCTTCGACATCGGGGGCGTGCTCGAGTTCACGCCCGACCTCGGCACCGCCAGCCGCTGGGAGACCAGGCTCGGGCTGGCCGCCGGCGAGATCGACGCCCGGATGAGAGACATCTGGCTGGCCGGCGGCGTGGGCGCGATCACGCTGGACGACGTGCACCAGGCCCTGCGTGAGCGTCTCGGGCTCGACGACCGGCTGCTTGGGTCGTACATGGCCGACCTGTGGCGCGAGTACCTGGGCACCGGGAACGCCGAGCTGATCGCGTTCGCCCGTGGGCTGCGGCCCAGGTACCTGACCGGGATCGTCAGCAACAGCTTCGTCGGCGCCAGGGAGCGCGAACAGGAGGCCTACGGCTTCGACGACCTCGTTGACGAGGTCGTCTACTCGCACGAGGCCGGCGTGAGCAAGCCCGACCCGCGGATCTACGCCCTGGCCTGCGACCGCCTCGGCGTCCGGCCGCAGGAGATGGTCTTCGTCGACGACGCCGATCGCTGCGTAACCGGGGCGCGGAAAGCGGGCATCCACGCCTTCCGCTTCCACAACAACGTCCAAACCATCGCCGAGATCGAGCGCCTGCTCGCGCTGCCGTGACCCACTTTCCATCCGCTGGCGCCACTTTCCATCCGCTGGCGTCTCACATAAGCCGTAAAACGGACGTGATCATGACGCTAGCGGATGCAAAGTCGGCTGGTGGTGGGGTTCGCCTCGGCCGTGCTGGTCGCGCGGGCGCAAGGGGCGTTTATCCTGGTCGGCCCCGGGCAATTCGCGGTCGGCGCCCGCCTGGGCCGGGCGCAAACTGACGCCTGCGGCGGCTGCTGCGGGAGAAGATAGGACGATGATCGCGCTCCTGGTCCGCGTGCTCGGCACCGGCCACCGCAAGCACATCGCGATCCTGCTGTCGGCCGCGCTCGGCTGCGTGCTGGCCGGCGCCGCGCTGTTCTCGGCCACGCAGCACATCGGCTTCGGCCGCGCGGTGTACTGGGCGATCACCACGGCGACGACGGTCGGCTATGGCGACGTGACGCCGAGCAATGGCACCGGCGAGATCATCGCCAACGCCGTCATGCTGACCACCATTCCGCTGCTTGCCTCGGTGTTCGCGCTGCTGACCGGAGCCGCCGCGGCGGCCGGGATTCGGAGGATTCTCGCGATGAGACACCAGTTCCCCGACGGTGCCTACCGCATCGTGCTCGGCTCCGACGGGTCGGTCCCAGCGATCCTCGACGAGCTGGTGAAGGCGCACGAGCGGATCGTCCTGGTCGCCGACATCGACCCGGCCAGCGTGCGCGGCGAGGTGCACGTGATCCGCGGCGACCCCACCCAGCCGGCGGCGATCGCCGCGGCCAGGCCGGAGGGCGCCAGGCAGGCGCTGATCACCGGCCGCTCGGACGGCGATGTCCTGGTCAGCGCCGTCCTGCTGCGCAAGCAGGCGCCCGACCTGCCGATCGTCGCGCTGGTCAGGTCGCCATCGGTCAGGGAGGCGCTGCGCGAGCTCGGCATCGGGCGGACGATCTCGGCGAGCGCCATGATCGCGCACATACTGGCCAAGAGCCTAGAGGCGCCGCACGCCGCCGACATGCTCGCCCAGCTCGTGGAGTCGAACAACCACAGTCTCACCGAGGTCGAGGCGGACACCGCGGCGATCGGCCGGCCGCTGAGCGCGATCCGGGATGAGCGATCTGGCCTGGTGCTCGGGCTGGTGCACGACGGCACGTTTCGGCTCGGCATTGGCGAGGACCCGGTCGTGGCGGCCGGGGACTGCCTGCTGCTGGCCGAGCCGCTGCCCGGCTGAGCCGGGCAGCGGCCGACGTCGGCGCTGGCCAGGTCGGCTGCACGGAGCCGCCGGTCGTCGGGTCAGGCTGCCGGGTACTGGCTGCCCTGGCCGGCCTGGGCGGTCACCGCGACCGGGAAGGCCGAGGAAAGCTGGTCAAGCTCGTTGCGCCAGTACCGGTGGACGTTCAGCCTGGTCGGCTTGGATGCGTTCGGGAAGTGCACGTAGAACTTGCTCCAGACGGCGGCCCGGTTGTACTTGGTGACCGGGAAGTTGTGCCGGGGGAACGAGGCCACGACGTCGCCGGGACGGTTGGTCCATCGGCTCGCCGAGTTCACCACGACCGAGGTGTTGGTGAGCGTGAAGAAGTAGTACTTGCGGGTCAGGGCGATCGCAAGGCCAAGGCCGGGGATGCGGTCGAAGAGCGCGTTCAGCCACGGGCTCGGCCCGGTCTCGGAGTGCACGCACGCGATGAACTGCTCGCCCGGCGGTGCCACGCTGGCCAGCCGCTCCATCACCTGCTGCTTCTGGGTTGCTCGGCGAATCGCCATTGCCATCCGCTCCTGATCTTCAGGCGGCATTGCCGCACGTTTGACTGCTAAGAACAGCGAAAGTAGCAGATCGGCCCTGAAATGCATCCTTGATCGTCAGTATCGGTCAGCGGCCACGGAACCGGATGCCTGACCACCGCTAGCCCGGAATCCGATCTACTGGTTGACGATACATCGGTTGTCGAATTAGGGTGACAGGCATGGCGTCGCTGATCAGCGAGGGGCCGGACGGGGGCCAGCGGCGTGACGTGCCGCGAGCCGGGCGGCCGGCCGCGGCGGGCCGGGGCAGGCGGTTCCTGACCACGGCGGCAATCCTGCTGCCGCTGGTCGGCGTCATGCTGGCGCTGATCCTGGTGTTCCAGCCGTTCGCCAGCGCGGCCGGCGGCTGTGGCGGCGGCTGACCGCGCGCTCGCCCGCCGGGCCAGCGTCCGTGCCGCGCGGCGGTCGCGGGCGGCGAACGGGTGGCTGTGGGCCAGCGTGCTGCTCACCGGCGGCGGGGGCGCGGCCGCGCGCGCGGGGGGCCCCCCCCCCGGGGGCCGGCCGGGGGGGGCCCCGGCCAGGCTGGGGTTGGCCGGCGCGGCGGGGGCCGT
>Ga0335078_10002878_pt1 | contig 25869 bp, 27 predicted proteins | sample Lox_Sample_32_FD_206711 | JGI IMG/M metagenome (GOLD analysis project Ga0335078, IMG submission 206711) | Soil microbial communities from Loxahatchee National Wildlife Refuge, Florida, United States - Lox_Sample_3.2 | ecosystem: Environmental > Terrestrial > Soil > Wetlands | place: USA... | reverse complement strand
CGGCAAGCAGTACGCGAGCGTCGGCGCGGGTCACGGCAAAGTGGCGCTCGACAATTACACGATCACGGCCGCGATTGTAACCCTCGGCAAGCGAGGCACCGTCTGCCTTCCGGCCGACCCGCGGCTGAGCGAGGGCAGGATCGGACACCTTCACGTCGTACCGGTGGCGCATCCCGGAGTGGCGGCGGATCTCGACATTGCGGTGCGTTACGACATCGCGTACGCCGTCGATTTTTCCGGCGCCGACGGCATGAACGGCACGGACGGTACGCCCGGACTGGACGGTATGGCGGGCAGCGACGGCATTGCCGGCACGCCCGACCCGGTGACCGGCCTCAGCACTCAAGGCCCGGGAGGCAACGGTGGCAATGGGAGCGACGGCGGCGATGGCGGCAACGGTTGGGACGGCAGCCCCGGGCAAGCCGTCCAGGTGTGGGTCCGGATGGTCCCCGGCACCCGGCCGCTGCTGCAGGTCAAGGTGATCGCTGCCGCTACGCCGTCGTTTTATCTCATCGATCCCAAGGGCGGATCGCTCAAGATCACGACCAATGGCGGGCAGGGAGGTCGCGGGGGCCAGGGGGGCCGGGGCGGGAATGGCGGCGCGGGAGGGTCGGGCTCTCCGCCCGGCTTCCGCGGCTCCGACGGGCGCCGGGGCTCCGATGGCCGTGCCGGCTCGGGCGGTGCTGCCGGGACGATTGCGATATCGGTCGATCCGGCAGCCGAGCGGTATCTCAGCGCCATCACCTGGTCCAACCGCAGCGGCGACGGCGTGGTGGGGCCCGCACCCAAGATTACCGTCGAGTCGGTCGCGCCGCTCTGGTAAGGCGGGCGACTGCGGTAAAGCCGGCCACCCCGCAGGCTCACCCTCCAGGGGCCGAGCTCTCGGAGCGCGGGTCATCGACCTGAGGCTGTGGCCCCGCTCTGGAGAGCCCATCGGCCGAGGCCCCGGGGGCGGTTGGGTCGGCGCGGGCGTGATACCGACGCCGTTTCTCAGGTCGCCCCCAACTCCTCGATCAACTTGCCCACCAGTTTCGCGGCGCAGAGCGATCGCGCCATGGGAGCGCCCTGCCCCGCCCAGTGCGCGCCATATCCCGGCTCACCCACTTTCCTGGCGGCCGCGTTGAGCGATTTGCCGGCATCGTAGGCAATGGGATAGCAGGGAATCTCCCCTGGTGCGATGCGGGCGCCGAGGGCGGTGAAGCGGTTCGGGAGGCAGCGTGCGGGCCGTCCGGAGATGGCGCGTGTCATGACGGTGTGGTCGGCCGCATCGCTGAAGAGCGCGGCGCGATACCCGGCGTCCGCCGCCGACTCATCGGTTGCCACAAAGGCCGTGCCGAGCTGTGCTGCACCGGCGCCGAGATCCAGCGCCGCCGCAATTCCCCCGCCATCCATGATGCCGCCGGCCGCGATGATCGGCACGCACAGCTTGCGAGTCAGAAGGCGGGTGAGAGCGAGCGTCCCGAGCTGGTCGTCCGGCTCATCGGGATCGAACATCCCGCGATGACCGCCCGCCTCGAAACCTTGGGCAACGATCACCTGCACACCCGCCGCAACGTTTGCACGGGCCTCCGCCAAACTCGTCGCCGTGCCCAGAAGGACGATTCCGGCTTCTCGCAAAGCTCGAATCCAGGCCCCTGATGGCAATCCAAAGTGAAAGCTCACCACCTTGGGTTTTGCGGCCAGTATCGTGGTGAGCATCTTCTCGTCCGCGACGAAACTCGGGTAGATTTCTCTGATCGCGGCGGGTGCTTCGCTGCCGACAGCCTCGAACTCCGGTCGCAGCCGCGCGAGCCATGCGGCTTCCCGTGCAGGATCGGCCATTGCAGGGCGGTGGCAGAAGACATTGATGTTCAGCGATCGACTGCAACGCGCGCGGAAAGCGCCGATCGCTTCGTCGACGGCCCTGGCGGTCATCGCTCCGACGCCCAACGAGCCCAAACATCCCGCATTCGAAACCGCGGCGGCCATCTCCGGTGTCGATGTTCCCGCCATCGGGGCCTGCACGATCGGCCAGTCGATGCCGAGCATCTCGAGGATGTGCCGTGAAGAGAAACCTGCAGACACCCATCACCTTGCGGTGGCACTCAAAACCGAGCAATCTTACCCGACACGATGGAAGAATCAGGCCCATACACCGTGTTTTCGGTTCCCGGCTGGGGCTCGGCGCTGGTCGAGGCCATGCTGGCGCTGTGTTCCGCACCCGTACGGATCGAGGATGTGACGGGCTTCGACCGTGCCGGTCCCGCGCGCGATCGGCTGCTTGGCATCAACCCGCTCGGCCAGGTTCCCGCGCTCCTGCTGCCCGAGGGCACGGTGATGACCGAGAGTGCGGCCATCGCGTTGCTGCTGGCGGAGCGCTATCCGAAGTGCGCACTCGCGCCCGCCCCGGGGACGCCTCTCCGGTCCACCTTTTTGCGCTGGCTCGTCTGGATCGCAGCGAACGTGTATCCCACCTTCACCTACGGGGACTATCCCGAGCGCTGGGTCAGCACGGACGCGAAATCCCTGCAAGCAGCAACCGATAGCTACCGCGAGCGACTCTGGCGGCAGCTCGAATCGGAGGTGAGCGAGGGCGGCTGGGCGCTCGGCTCAGACTTCTCGGTTCTCGATGTCTACCTCGCCGTCATGACGCATTGGAGGCCCGGACGGGCATGGTTCTCGGCGCACTGTCCGAGGCTGCATGCGATTGCCACCCGCGCCGATGACCATCCGCATCTCAACGAGGTTCTGCGGCGAAACTTTCCCGCCGGATCGTGAAGGTCGCAACACCCGCGTCCCGGAAGACGCCGATGAAGTTCGACGTATACGGCCTTTTCCAGATCGAGGTTCGTCGGGAAGACGGCCATTGGGTGGCCTACCACATCGCTCTCGGCAAGCGCACGAGAATCAACACATTCGCGATTCCGTGCGAGATTCAGACACCGGAGGAGCTCGCGAGGTATCTGGATGACCTCTATCACGAGGCCGCCCGCCCGGGTCAGTCCGTAGCGGTGCTCAGCGAGTAGGGCCGGGGCTCGATTTCGCCTGTAGGTGCCGCACCACCTGCAGCGCCTTCGCAACGTGCTCGGTCGGCGAGACTTTGCTGATCACGGTCACGATCCTGCCATCCCGCGCGATGACGAAAGTCGTCCGGTCCGCGAAGCCATGACCGATCTCGACGCCGCGTACATCCTTGAGACCCGCCGGACCCTGGTGAACGTCGACTTCATAGGACTTCGAGATTGCACCGCTTGCATCCGACGCCGTGGCAAATTTGCCTGCGCAGTAATTGGGGTCGGCGGAGAAGCTCTTCAGCCGCTCGATGCTATCGAGTGAGACGCCGATGATCGTGGCGCCTGCGGCCGCGAACTCCTTGCTGTCCTGCGCGAACGTGTGAGCCTCGAGATCGCAGCCTCCGGTATACGCGGAGGGATAGAAGTAGACGACCACCGGGCCTTTGCGCAGAGCCCGCTCGAGCGAGAACGTGAACTCCTTGCCCGCCCGGGATGCCGGTGCCGTGAACCGGGGAGCCGAGTCGCCCGGCCTCAGGGCAGCCATCGCGGGCAGAGTCGCGACACTCAACAGGAGGATACCGAACAGCACTCGTTTCATGTGAAGACCTCGAGTAAGCCGCCGCGCGTGGCTCGCGACGGAATGTGTCAGCTTACACCCTCTATGAATCGGATGTCCCGGTCGACCGCATCGCCGAGCACGGCAAGCGCCGCCCGGTAAGCGGGACTCACATAAGCCGCCCGCGCCCGCTCGAGGCTGTCGAACTCGATGAGGACCGTGCGCTGGACCAGCCCCGCCTCGTGCACATCGGTCGGCATGCCGCGAGCCAACATGCGCCCGCCAGCTGCCTCGAGCGCCGGGCCTGCAAGTTTTGCGTAGGCCGCGAGAGCGTCCGGTCGTCTCACTTCTTTATAGAAGGCGATCCAATATGCTTTAGCCATAGACACCAACCTGCCAAAAGTCGTAGGCGCTGCTTGCATCCCGGCGCGGACGGGCGACTATGGCTCTTCAGCCCCGCCCCCGCAACCTTCATGCAGGCCGGGGAAGAACGAAGGTTCGCCTGGCGGTGTCCGTTGCCAGCCGCTCGGCGGGATAGCACCGGGCGACGGCGGCCTTGTCGAGCAGGTCGGCATTGGCGAGTGCGAAGGAGTCGAAATCGGCGTAGTCACCGGAGTCGACTCGCTCCGCGATCAGCGAGAGGAAGGCGATCGTGAGGGTCTGATGGAAGGCCTGCGGCTTTCCCGCCCTGCTCGCCATGAGCCGCAACGTCCGTGAATAGTGGAAGACCGTCTCGGCAAAATCATGACGGCGCAGCATCTCGAAAGCCATGTGGACGTGCTCGCGGTGGGGAAATGCGGCGGCATCCTGCTCGCCCCGCATGAACCGCTCGAGATCCGGACAGCTCTCGAGCACGGTCAATCCGCCCTCGCCTCGTGCAGCCGGTGGGAGTCCTCGGCCGTGAGGTCGAGCCCGTAGACGCCCTTCAGAGCCCTGATCTTCCTGAGCGTCGCGGCCGAGAACGGCGTCTTGTCCTCGAAGGCGTGCAGCACGATGCCTTCGAGCAGATCCCCGAGCGACAGATCGAGCTCGGTCGCAAGCGCCTTCAGCACCTTGAGCAACCGGCTCTCGAGGCGCACACCGGTTTGCACACGCGTGATTGGTTTCATCGGCCTATGGTACCACGGTCACTTGGTACCACCCAACGGGACCCCGCTCGATCGGCCCGCTGGCGCTTAGGGGCCCTTTCCCGGGTCGAACATCGGCCGCACCTCCGATTCGCCCTCGAACTCGGGCCAGTGCCTGCGGTGAAGCTCCATGAACTGCTGCGCGATGCGAAGCGCCTCGTGCTTGGAGTCCGCCTCGAGGATGGCCCAGCCACCGATCACTTCCTTGGTCTCCATGAAGGGACCGTCGGTCGTCGTGATCCGGCCTTTGGAAAGACGTACCCGGAATCCGTCCTTGCTCGGCAGCAAGCCCCCGGTATCAACCAGTGAGCCATCCTGCAGCGACTGCTGCACGAACTTTCCCATGGCTTCCAGGAGTGCGGGCGGCGGGCCGGCCTCTCGGTACGATTCGGCATGGCGGATGAAGGCGAGATATTTCATGAGGCTCCCCAGCGACGCAGCACATGGCTGTCGACCGTAACCGAACGGCGCCGGGGAGGATCGACACCGCGATTCATTCGGCCGTGGCGGGGTCGATGACCGATGTCACGCGCGAGATACGGTTCGCCGGAAAGCCGCCGAGCTCCGCGTGCCGGCGGACCAGTGATTCGTCCGCGGCCTGGTAGACGCAATAGATCTTATCCTCGGTGACGTAGCTGTGCACCCACTGAACGCTCGGCCCGAGGCTCGACAGCACACCGCAGGATTTCTGCGAGATGCTCTTCAGCTCCGCCGGGCTCAGCTTGCCGGCACCTGGAATATCTCGCTCGATCACGAACTTAGGCATGGGCTTCTCCACCTGATTGAGAGGTTCGCTGCCACCAGCGCCTGCATGATCGCGCATCGATCTGCCGCCGTCCTGAAATTCGTCCGCAGCCTCACCCGCTGAGGCCGCGCTCGCCGAGCCCTCCCGCCGCCAGCAAAACGCTGCCGTGCCTCAGAATCGGTAGATTCCGGTAACGCCGAAGGTGCGGGGACGGAAGGTCCATTGCCGCTCGAGCCGGGAGCCCGCGCCCGCATCGATCGACCAGTCGTAGTTGATGACCGTGTGGGTGTTGGTGAGATTGTCGACGAATCCCTCGAAGCGCCATGCGCCGAAACGCATGCCGCCACGCGCCGACATGAAATTGGTGGAGCTCAGCACGTAGTGCGCGGGATCGTACTGCTGCGTATTGATGTCCTGCTGCGGCGTGAGCCACTTCGAGCGCCCTTCGTACTCGTCGTCGAGGCGCACGAACGAATCGCGACCGAGCAACCGGAACTGGTACTGCAGGCCTACCGACACGGTGACCGGAGCGGCGGGCGTACCGCTCTGGCCGGTGCCACTCTCCCCGGTGATCGCATCGCCGCTGCTCACGATCGGCGTGATTTCCGCGGGCGAGAAGCGCGCGTCCCGGGTGAAGCGCGCATCCGTATAGCCGGCGGTCAGGTCGGCGCTCAGATGCTCGCCCAGCACGAACTGCGCCTGCAGGTCCGCACCCTTGGCGACGGCGGTGCCGAGGTTGGCGATGAAGGAGATCTGGCACACCGGAGGCACGACGGTCTGCTGGATGTTGTTCCAGCGGATGTAGTAGATGCTCGTCGCGAGGCTCACCCGGCCCTCGATGTTGTTCTTTGCGCCGAGCTCGTAGCTGTTGACCGTATCGGAATTGAAGGTCGGCGGCGATGAGCTGATGCCGAAGTTCTGAAAGTCCGTGGCGCAGGCGGCGTAAGGCACCGGATTGTTCGCGCCGCCGGGACGGAAGCCCTTGGCGTAGGTCGCGTAGTAGAGATCGTTGTCGTCGTGCTGATAGGACACGCTCACCTTCGGCGTGAACGAATCCTCGGACTTCGAGCCGCTTCCCACCTGTGGCGTGAGGAACAGCTGCGGCCCGCCGGTCAGCGTGTTGAACTGATAGCGGGTGCGCGACTCGCGGGCGCCGAGCGTGAGCTTCCACTGGCTGGTGAAGGAATAGTTCGCCTGCCCATACCAGGCGTACTGCGTGTCCTTGGATGCGGTCTGCAGGAAATACGAGTCGTTCGGAAAACGCGGATCGTAGAGGATGGGCTGATACGGCGTCGTGCAGGCGCCGAGCGTCGCATCATAGTTGCAGAAGACATCGCCATAGGTCACGCCGAGGTAGGCCTCGGTCAGCTCGTTCAGCAATGGATCGTGGATCTGCTCGAGATAGCTCTGGCGATCGACGCTGAAGAAGAGCCCCGTGGTCCAGGTGAGCGCGGCGTCGGGATCGGTCGACTGCAGGCGCATCTCCTCCACGAAATTCTGCTGACCGTTGTCCACGGTCGCCGGCGAGCGATAGTCGGTGGCGCCGGCCGGCAGATGCAAGCCGCTGCCGTCGAGCAGTAGCGGCAGCCCGTTCGCCACCGATGCGAACACCGCGTCGGACTGGTAGAAGCCGAGGTTATAGAGGGTTCCCTCGTAGCCGGTGGTATCGGTCCGATGGTAGTAGGCCGTGTTGGCGATGAACTGGAACTTGGCGAAATCGCCCGTCACCTGCAGCGAGGGCAGATAGAACTTGTCAGGAATCTCCCGGCGGTCCGGATCGGCACTCACGAAGCGATCACCGGTGGGGTTGGAATACAGCGGCCAGTAATCATCGGTATTGTTAGCCACGCGGCTCTGGTAATAGAAGCTCGGCCGCAGCCGCCATCGATCGCTCACCGCCCAGATCGCACTCAAGCGAAACAGGGCCGAGTTGACGTAGTTGGCGTTGTGCTGCACGGTGGCGAGCGTCACCGGATCGATGAGGTCGATGTAGCCGCCATCGTGCCGGTACCATACGGTGGCGCGGACCCCGAGCGTGCCCTCGATGAGAGGCGTCCCCGCGGCCACACCCGCCTCGTAGCTCGGCGCACCGCCTTGCGTCTCCGACACCTCATCCCGGCTGTAGATGCTGCTGCGGGTGAGGCTCGGCGGGGTCGTGATATAGCGCACCGTGCCGCCTTCGGAGCCCGCGCCAAAGAGCGTGCCCTGCGGGCCGCGCAGCACCTCGATACGCTCGAGATCGAACGCTTCCGGCACCGCCTCATCGGGATTGAAGGCCAGCGCGCGCATCTGAATCGGCGTGTCGTCGATATAAAGACCCGTCGTGCCTGCGCCGCCGTTCGAGGAGATGCCGCGGATCGTCACGTTGTTGGTCCCGGTATTGTCGATATGGACACCGGGAACGAAGCGCGCGACGTCCGCAATGTCCTCGATACCGCGCAGGTCCATGTCCGATTGGCTCAGGGCCGCAAGGCTGACCGGGACCTTGTTGATCTCTTCCGCGCGCCGGGTGGCGGTGACGACGATCTGCTGCAGCTGCGGCGCGGCATCGGACTGCGTGCCCTGCGTGCCGGTCGCATCGGCCGCCTGGCCGGCCGGAGCGGCCTGGGCGGCCGCGATGAGCGGCATGAAGAGAAAGGCTGCGGCGAAGGGCGCGGCCCCAATCCCTACGCGCAGCCGCCGGTGCCACGCCGCATCGCGCGCCGGCCGGTGGCTCGCCTGGATACCGTATCGAACTTCGTGCATGACTGACCTCCACCGCAATCTTCGGGGAATCCCCTCCGATCAGCGCCCGGTGCGGTGCCGACCCGTCAAGGCCGGCCACTTCGTTGTTGTATCGATTAACAATACCTGCGCATCGATCACTCTAGCGGATGGGCTCGAGGGGGTCAAATGCGCCGTCGCTGGTATCGGTTACCGATACCGTGATATTCTTATGTGCCATGATCGCCGCCAAAGGCTCGGCCGCCAGACGGTCCCGGGGAAGACCGCGCCGGACCTCGGCCGGGACGGGCCTGCCCGCACACGCCCACAATCCCCTGTTCAACGACTCGGCGCAGAAGGCGCTCGCCGTGCTCGAGGCCTTCGGCCGCGGGCGCAGGGTACTCAAGCTCGCCGAGGCCGCGGAGCTGGCCGGCATCACCAAGGCTTCCGCGCAACGCTGCATCCACACGCTCGAGGTGCTCGGCTACTTGCGTCGCGACCGGCGCAGCACCGGCTGGGTGCTGACGCCCCGCGCGCTCGGAATCGCCCATGCCTACCTTTCGGGCTACCACCTCATCGAGCAGGCGACCCAGCATCTGGTCGATCTCAACCGTGCCACCGGGGAGTCCGTCAGCCTCTCCGAACCTGACGGCACCGACATGGTGTTCGTGGCGCGCTTTCCGAGTCACAAGCGCTTCCTGATCCACATGCCGATCGGCCGGCGGCTGCCCATGTACTGCACCGCCTCGGGGCGGGCGTTTCTTTCCGCCCTGCCGGCCGCGGAGGCGCAGCGGCTGCTGCGGCAATGCTCGCTGCAGCCGTTGACCCCGATGACCATCACGGATCCGCGGCGGATCCTCGAGCTCATCGAGGTGGCGCACCGCGACGGCTTTGCCTGCTCCGATCAGGAGTGCTACCGCGGCGATCTCACCGTCGCCGCTCCGGTGCTCGGCGAAGGCGGCCATCCGGTGGGTGCGGTCAGCATCTCCGCCCCGACGAGCCGTTGGACGCTCGCGGAGATGCGCGGCAAGATCGCACCGCTCGTCATGGAGACCGCCCGCGCGGTCTCGAGCGGCGCAGTCCCCCAGGCTCACGGGTAACTTCTCCCCATCGAGGCGCAACTCATGTCCAGCGACCGCCCCCCCGCACGCTCCCGCCGCTTGCCCGGCCCACTGCTGCTCGCCCTGCCCCTCCTGCTCGCCGGCTCGGCCCTCTGGAGCTCGGCTCGCGCGCAGACCGCGGATCCGGGCGCGGTTTTCGAGGCCAACTGCTCCATGTGCCACCAACTCGGCGCGCTCGGCGTGCCCGGGCAGTTTCCGCGCCTGGCGGGACGTGCCGGCAAGATCGCCGCCACGGCGGCCGGCCGCAACTATCTCGAGCACGTGGTCCTCTCCGGCATGATCGGTGGCATCACCGTGGACGGCACGCCGATCGTGGGCGGCATGATGCCTTCGTTCGCCTCGCTGTCGGATCAGGATCTCGCCGCGGCGCTCGATTACATCGTCAGCCTGGATGATGCGGGCAAGCTCCACTCCAGGGGGGCGGTGTTCAATGCCGCCGACATCGCCCGCGCCCGCGCCGGCCAGCCGCTCTCACCGGCGCAGGTGCATCAGCTGCGCGCCACCACGCTCGGCGACCAGAGTCCCTGATCAGACGCGCAGCGGATTGCCGACCGGCAGCCGGCGCAGACGCCGTCCGGTGGCGGCGAAGATCGCGTTGCAGAGCGCTGGGGCGATCGGCGGCAGCCCAGGCTCGCCGACACCGCCCGGCGGCACCGCGAAGCCCGCCGGCTGCAGGTGGATCCTGATCTCGCGCGGCGCATCGGGCATGCGCAGCACCGGATAATCGTTGAAGTTGGATTGCTGCACCCGGCCCTCCTGGAAGGTGATCTCCCCGTGCATCGCGACGGTGAGCCCCATGATGCAGGCACCCTCGAGCTGCGCCCGAATGCGATCGGGATTGATCTGCGGTCCGCAATCGAAGGCGATGTCGATGCGCGGAATGACGATCTCCCCGCGCCCGCCCACCCTCACTTCGATGACCGCGGCGGCGTAGCTCATGAAACTGTAGGTGGCGGCGAGCCCGAGCCCCTGCCCCTTGGGCAGCCTCCGGCCCCACCCCGCCTCGGTCGTGGCGCGCTCGATGACGGCGCGCAGGCGCCCCGCATCGAGCGGATAGAGGAGCGGGGACTCGCCGTAGTTCCAATTGTCGGACAGCGACCGGGGATCGATGCGGCGAGGCGGCCCGATGAGCTCGAGCTGATACTCCCGCGGATCGCGCCCGGCCGCATGCGCGAGCTCGTCGATGAAGCTCTGAATGGCGAAACCGTGGGCGATGTTGTACACCGAGCGGAACCAACCGATGCGGGTGTACGCCGGAACGGGCGGAATCTCCAGCCGGATGTTGGGAATCCGGTAGGGAACGTTGACCATTCCCATTCCGTATTCGGTCTGATCCTCGCCTTCGGCCCCGGCCTCGAAGGTGGCATTCTCGGTCGGCGCCGCGGAACGGTGCAGCCAGGCGAGCGGCAGGCCATCGGCGCCGAGCGCCGCCTGCAGATGCTGCAGCGATACGGCCTCGTAGTAGTCGTGCCGGATGTCGTCCTCGCGCGTCCACATGACTCGCACCGGCGCACCCTGCATCGCCCGGCTCAGCAACGCGGCCTCGCCGGCGAAATCCGGCAGGGATTTGCGCCCGAACGCTCCCCCGAGCAGCGTGACATGCACGGTGACATCGGATTCCTTCACGCCGAGAAGGCCGCTCACGAGATCGCGTGTGGCCTGCGGCGCCTGCACCGGCGCCCATACCTCGCAACGTCCCTCGCGGATGCGCGCGGTGGCCGCCGGCGGCTCCATGGAGGCGTGGGCGAGAAACGGCAGGTAGTATTCAGCCTCGATCCGCTTGCCGCTCCCGCGCAGAGCCGTCAGCGCATCGCCCTCGTTGCGGACCACCTTGCCCGGACGGCGCGCCGCCGCCTGCAACACGCTTTCGAACCGTCGCGAGTCGTAACCGGCGTTGGCGCCGTCGTCCCATCGCAGCTTGAGCGCCTCCCGGCCCCTGATCGCCGCCCAGGTATTGCGGGCCAGCACGGCCACCCCTCCGAGCGGATAGTACTGCGCGGGCAGCGGATGCGCGGCAATCTCCACGACCCGCACGACGCCGGGCACGGCGAGCGCCGCCTCGGCTTGGTAGCGGACGAGCTTGCCACCCAACACGGCGGGCCGCGCCACCACGGCATACAACATCCCCTCGAGTCGCGTGTCGATGCCGTAGATCGCTCGGCCCGCCACGATGTCGGCGCCGTCGATGGATCGGGTGCTCGACTGGCCGATGTAGCGGAATTGCGCGGGATCCTTGAGCCTGACCTGCTGCGGCTCGGGAATCGGCTGGCGCATGGCCTCGGCCGCGAGCTCACCGTAAGAGAGCCGGCGTCCGCTCGCGCGATGCGCCACCTGCTGGCGCTCGGCCACGACCTCGCTCACCGGTACGCCCCAACGCGCGGCTGCGGCGCCCGCGAGCATCATGCGGGCCGCGGCGCCGACGCGCCGCATCGGCTCGAAGAAGTGACGCATGCTGCGCGAGCCGTCGGTATCCTGACTGCCGTAGCGCGACTCATCCGCCGGCGCCTGCGTGACCCGGATCCGGGACCACTCGGCCTCGAGCTCATCGGCCACCACCAGAGCGAGGCTGGTGCGGATCCCCTGCCCCATCTCCGGCCGGTGCACCGTGATCTCCACGGTATCGTCCGGATGGATCGACACGAAAACCAGGGGGTTCTCGACGACGCCTCCGGGATCGGCGGCCGCTCCGTAAACGGGAGCCTGATTCGCCGATACGATCCGGCCCGACTCGCGCAGGCAGAGCGCCAGGCCGCCGAGCGCGACGGCGCCCTTCAACACCGTGCGGCGCGTGAGCGCGCCGACCGCGGGCGATGGGCGCACTCTCATGGCGAGCCTCGCAGTTGCTCCGCCGCCCTCTGGATCGCGGCCCGGATGCGCAGGTACGTCCCGCAGCGGCACAGATTGCCGGCCATGGCGACATCGATCTCCTCTTCCGTGGGATGCGGCGAGTCGCGCAGCAGCTCAACGGCGCTCATGATCTGCCCGGCCTGGCAGTAACCGCACTGCGGCACTCCGAGCGCCAGCCAGGCGTCCTGCACCGCATGACCCACGCGATCCGCGCCCACCCCTTCGATGGTGGTGATGCTCTTGCCGAGCGCCGCGCTCACCGGCGTCACGCACGCGCGCACCGCCCGGCCCGACACGTGCACGACACAGGCGCCGCAAAGTCCCATGCCGCAGCCGAACTTGGTGCCGGTCAGTCCCAGCTCATCGCGCAATACCCACAGCAGCGGCGTGTCCGGCATCGCCTCCACCTTGACGGCTGCGCCATTGACGCTCAGCTCAGTTTGCACGCAACGCCTCCGGGGAGGATCGACGGGCCAAGGCGACCGGGGCGGCATAAACATGCAGCGCCGCCGGCACCGCGCACCGGGCGGCGAGTCCCGCCACCACCCGGTTGCGAGTGGCGGTGAGGCCGGTACCGGTAAGCGGCTCGCGGCGCAGCCGCGCCACCTCGGCGAGGGTATAGGGTCGGGCCGCCCGGCCGCCTGCCACCGGCGCGCCGACCTCGAACACCACGAAGTTCATGACATCCGTGAGCGCGCGATCGGACAGCTGCGCGAGTGCCACATCGGGCAGTCGGATGAGGAAATCCCTTCCCTGCCGCGTGCAAAGAAAGCTGCCGGTCAGTCCCCGAAGCGTCGGTACCGCCCCCGGAGCCGAGACGCCCTCGATGCCGTGACAGCCGCCGCAGGAGGTGAGGTAGGCCACCTGCGCCGCCGGCAGCGGGCTCACCGCCCGCGTGACGGCCGACATCGGCAGCCGCGGCGATTGAGCGGGCGCCGCCGCGGCGAGCGCGGTCAGCAGCGCGGTGAGCGCCGTCAGGAGCGGGACGCGAGGGCTCGTGCGGCTCATGCGTGCGCGATCACTCGGCCAGTCCCACCAGGACCGCCATGGAGCAGTGATACTCGAACGTATTGGCGCCGATGCACCAGATGATGTGGTTGTTGGCCTGCGGCCGGTAGATGGGCATCGCATGATCGCTGTTGAGACAATTGCACTTGTTGCAGACACTGGCACCGCAGCAATCCCGATAGGCGATCAGGTACGAGCGCTCGTCGGCGGGATTGACGCAGCTTCCGATCCAGGAGGTCGGCGAGGGCTGCGATCCCGGCGGACAGGAATGCGTGCTGCCGCCGCAGCAGGCGCAAAGGTTGCCGTCGATGCCGCAATAGCGCCAGTAGTTGCACGCCGTGTCGTCATGCGTCTGCGCCTCCCGGCTGAAGTCCGTGCCGCTGTCCGCATCCGCCGCGCGCGCGCGCTGCACGGGCAGCAGCGGGAAGGCGGGCGCAGCCACCAACACGGCTCCGAGTCTCGCGATTGCGCTTCGTCGCGAGAGCCGACCCGCGAGGCGCCGCGTCAGCCGCTCGCCCCAGTTATCGACGCCGAGTCGCTTCATTTCACTCACCTCGCACCTTGACGAGAGCCGGCGGCACGATCTGCGTCGCCCTGAGCACCGCGCCGGACCCGGGATCCATGACCCACAACCAGCTTTCCGACAATGCAAAGAGCAGCGGATGCGCGTCCGCCGTGACCGCCACCAAGGCGGCCGATTCGGGCACGGTCCAGCGGTGCAGCAGCCGGTGTCGATGGGTATCGAGCACCCAGATCTCGGTGCCCGGCTGGTCGCTCGTCCAGGCATGACCCTCGTGCATCAACACGAATAGATCACCGGTCGATGCCTGATAGGCGGCGAAGGTCTGGCCGCCCGGACGCCAGGTGATCTGGCCCACCTGCGAGGTGGCGGGCGAGAGACCGGCGGCTTGCTCGATCGACCAGGGCTTCTCGAAGCGGGGATGATCCGCCAGGTGAACCGGGTGGACCCAGCCGTCGTAGGTGATGAAAAACGCGAGACCGCTGCGGACGTCGCCGACACTTTCGTCCATCACCGGGTCGTTCAGGACATCGAAGAAGTGCTCGGCCCGGTGCACGGCGTAGCGGCCCTGCGCATCGACGTCGGCCACCGCCAGCGAGCCGTCGGCGCACACGGAGGCGAAGCCGCGCTCGCCGAACGGGAACGCGAGTCCGCAGCCCGGAGTCTCGACCGAAGTGAGGAGCTTGCGCTGCTTGAAATCGATCACGCTGACCGAGGGGGCGGGCTGGAAGCTGTAGACATAGCCGTAATGCCCATCGGCGCTCAGGCCGAAAGTGTGAGTCTTCGGATCCGAGATGAGACGGCCGGGCAGCGTGATCTCCCCCTCGTTGCTCAACCCCGGGCCGCCATAGATCGACAGCACGTCCTCGCGCTGGCCCCGATTGCCGAGCGTCCAATACGTCTCCGAGACGTAGAGGGTCCGATGATCCGGCGCCCAGGCGAAATTGGCGTACTCCGAGGAATAGACGGTGCCGACGAGTTTCGCCGTGTCGCCGTCGATGATGCGGATACCCGCAGGAGCAATGGCATCCATGGCGCTGTAGGCGATCTCGTGGGCCGTGAAGCCGCCAAACGGAGTGACCCCCGCCGTCTCGCTCTGCAGCACCGGCGGGGCGGCATCTGCCGCAAAGGCTGTCAGCCCTCCGATACCCGATAGCAACACTGCGGCGATTGCCGCGACGCTACGGATGCGTGCAACTGGCTTCATACGCTAGCCGCCCTTGATGTTGTGAGATACGAGATGGGCGCGCGCGGAGCCTTCCGCCGCTGCGGCCCCCCTGCGCGCCGAGCGCAGCATGACCACGGCGGCATACGCGACCACGGCCGCCACCAGCCAGCGCAGCGCCGCCATCGGCAGACCCTTGACCACGAACACCGCGATCAACACGCCGACCACGCCGCCCAGGGAAAGCCCGAGCGCCGCTCCCCATGCGAACCGGCCGGTGCGCAGGAATCTCAAGCCGGCGACCGGCAGCATGATACCGCCCGAGGCCATCATGATCGGGAAGGCGGCCACCGGGTTGAGGCCGAGCAGCGCCAGCACCACCATGCTTGGCGCGTACCAGCCGATGCCGATGGTGTTGAGCGCCCCGAAGATGAAGTTGGCGGTGACGGCCACCGCGAACGGCCAGCCGCCGAGCCCGCGCGCCACGCCGCCCACCGGGAAGGCGCCGAGATTACCCATGACGAAGGTCACCGCCGCGATCAGCAGTGCGATTCCCATGAAGAGCTGGATCGTGCGTCGTTCCATGCGGCTGACCACGCCCGCGCCGAGCCAGGCGCCGGCGGTGGCGCTCGCCACCATCGCGATGAGGAGCTTGGGATCCACCGCGATCACGGTGACGAAGATGACGGTTTCCGCAATACCCACGGCCACACTGCCGACATTGAGCGTTCCGGGGATGAGCTCATCGCTCGGCCGGCCGCGAAACTTGTAGAGCGCCGTGGTCGGCGCGTAGGAGCCGATGCCGAGTCCGTCGAGGAAGTTGGTCAGCAGGCCGATGCCGAGATCCGAGAGCGTCGGTCGCTCGCGCCGGCTCGGGTCGCGGGCCAGGCGCAGCCATTGGATGGCGAACAGGGCGCTCAAGACCGCGAGCGCGGTGAAGAGCACAGCCTTGGCGGAGCTCATGCGGCGCTCCGGCGAAGCGGCGGTCGCGAGGCCGCCTCGAGGGCATCGCGCAGCTGCAGATAGCGGATGCTGGCCCGGGCGGCGAGGTGGCTGAGCCCGTGCAGGCGGATGGGCCGCACCGGGGTCAGCGGAAAATCCAGGCTCTCGGCCGGTTCCCCGAGCGCCCGCCGGGCGAGCAGCCGCCCCATCGCAGTCGCCATGGCCACACCCCGGCCGTTGTAACCGAGGCCGGCCAGGAGCCCCGGTGCGGGCTCGTGCAGGTGCGGCAACCCGTCGCGAGTCAAGGCGACGAATCCCCCCCAGCGATACTCGAGCGGCATCCCGGCGAGCTCCGGATGGATCTCGCGCAACGCGCGCTCGTGCGCCGAAGTGGTGGCGGGGAACGGGACGTCCGCATACGAGCCGCGGGTTCCGAGCACCAGCCGCCCCGCGGCATCCATCCGGAAGTAACAGAGAAGACGTCGGGTGTCGGATACCGACTGTCCGCCCGGCAGCAGGCGCGCGCGCAGCGGTGCCGGCAACGGCGGGGTGGCGACCTGAATGGAGGGAACGGTGACGATGCTGCGCCGCAGCGCATCGAACGCCCGATCGGTGTAGGCATCGGTCGCCAGAATCACCGTGCGCGCCTCGACCGAGCCGCTGCCGCTCTCGACGCGCCAGCCACCGCCGGCGCGAGCCAGCTTCGCCGCGCAGCTGTGTGTGAAGACGCGGGCGCCGCGCGCGAGCGCGGCGCGCGCGAGCCCGCGCAGGTAGGCGAGCGGCTGCACCGTGCCCCCGCGACGGTCGATCCAGCCGCCGCAGTAGCGATCGCTGCCGGTGAGATTCGCGGCTTCGCGATCCGACAGCACCGCTGCATCGACGCCGCGCCGCCGCCACTGCTCGGCGCGCCGCTGCAACCCCGGCAGGTGCGATTCCGACGGGGCGAGCTGCATCCAACCGGTGCGCACCGCATCGCAGGCGATCGAGTGGCGGCTGATGAGATCGAACACCAGATCGGGCGCCTCCGCCGAGCGGGCGATGAGTTGCTCGCCGATCCGCTCGCCGTAGTGGGCGAGGAGCAGATCCGGATCGTGCTTCAGGCCCGCGATCACCTGCCCGCCGTTGAGGCCCGAGCCGCCCTCGCCGAGCTCCCGCGCCTCGAGCACCACCACCTCACGCCCCGCCGCGGCGGCATGCAATGCGGCCGAGACACCGGTATAGCCGGCGCCGACCACCACCACCTCGGCGCGCAGGTCGGCGCGCAGCGTGGGCAGCGGCTCCATCGGCGCGCAGGTCGCCGACCAGAGCGAGCCCGTCGCCGATGCGGTGGTCAAGCAGGATCACCTCTAATTATTGATTATCGATAGCAATTAATCGAGTCGTCGCCGGAGCATAGGCCAGCCGCGGTCGCGGCGTCAATCGGCTGCCGCGAGGCGGCTCAGGCGGAGTGGGAAGCGCGCTGGGAGAGGTATTCCTGCACGGAGCGCAAGCCGAGCTCGTAGGCCGTGACGAGACTCTCCAGGTGCTCGCGACTGTTGACCAGCCCCTGCGCCACGATCACGCCGGCCGCGCTGACGAGCACCGCGTAGGGAAGCTTCGCGACCTGGAAAGCCCGCCCGACTTCGGGCGCGTGGGCGAAATGCCCGGGCTCGATGCCGTGACGCTCGGCCATCTGCCGCTGTTGCTCGAGATCGCCATCCCCGATCAGGAGCAGCTGCAGACGCTCGCTCTGGGCGAATGCCTGGACGGTGGGCAGGAGCGATTTGCAGATCGGGCAGGTGGGGGATACGAAAAACAACAGCCGCAGCGTTCCCTCCTGCGCGGGCCCGCCGATCTCGACCGTGCCGCCGCCGAGCGTGCGCACCGTGAGCCTCGGCGCGGATTCGCCGGTTTGCGGTCCCTTGCCGAGCGCCAGCGCCCCGACCGGAGCGATGCGCTCATGCAGCACGCCGACCTGCCGGGCCAGCGCCAACACCGTGACCGCGAGCGCGATGACGGCGAGCCACAACATCATCTGCGACACGAGCAGCATCAGGCGAACCTCCGCCGCAGCTCCGCCGACGAGTCGCGCAGGGAAACCAGCTCTCCGAGCACCTGGTAGAGGATGTACGCGGCGAGACCCGCGCCGAGGCCGTCGAGCCACTGAAGCCCGGTGGCGCTGCCCGTCCCGACGGCCGTGAGGGGTGTCAGCAGGGCCGCGAGCACCAGATTGCGCACCACCAATGTTCCGCTCAGCCGCTGCCGCAGGCCCGACTGAAAGCAGCCGCAATCGATCTGCCGCCGGCCGCGGTGGAGATTGATGCCCATCGCGAACGCGAAGGCGCCCAGCAGCGCGATGGCGAGCGCCGCGCCCACAACGAGCGCCACGCCGCTGACGAGCGCAAGCACGACGAGACATTCCAGGCCGACGATCGTCCACGCCGCGGCCGAAGCCAGCCGCGCGGGCAGCAGCTGATAGTTGGCGACCACGCCGGCAAGCTCGTGGCGATGCACGAGCTTGCCGCGGACGGCCGTGGCGAACACCAGCGCACCGAGGAGCCGGGCGGCGAGTGCGAACGAGGGGTCGATGCTCATGAGGAATCCCGTCACAGGGTGATCGCGCCGCGCCCGAGCTCAACGACATCGCCGCCGACGAACACCCGCCGGTCGGCATCGACGTCGAGATGGAGCTTCGAGGGGCGAGCAGCCTGCTCTCCCTGCGAAATCTCGAACCGGCACGGCAGCCCGCGCCCGAGCGCGATACACCACCCGCCCAAGTTGGCGGTGGCGGATCCGGTCGCCGGATCCTCGAGCACCGCCGGTCCCTGCGGGAAGAAGAACCGGGCGATGAGCGGCTCGCGCGGGACTCCGACGGGCGCTGCGGAACCCGGCATCGCGGGCGCCGCCTCTCGCGCCGCGAACACGTACGCCATGCTCCCGCCCTGCTCGCTCTTGAATCGTCCGAGGAGATCCGGATTCGGCCGCGCGCGCCGCACCGCCTCCACACTCGTCAGCGGCACGATCAACTGCTCGCGGCCGGTGCTCACCCAGAGCGGACGCTCGCCGATGTCACGCGGCTCGAGGCCGAGCATCGCCGCGATCGTCTCCGGCGGCTCCGCCGGCTCGCGCCAGCGCGGGGGGTTGGCCTGCAGCGTCCAATGATCCGCCGCCTCCGCGGTCACCCGAATCACGCCGGCTTTCATCTCCAGCGTCAGCTCGTTCCCCCCGAGCCCGAGTGCACGGCAGACGTGCGCGGTACCCAATGTGGGATGTCCCGCGAAAGGCATCTCGAAGGAGGGCGTGAAAATCCGTACCCGCGCATTGGCGTGGCTCGAGGGCAGGATGAAGGTCGTCTCCGAGAGGTTGAACTGTCGCGCGAGCGCCTGCAGGGTCGGATCATCGAATCCGGTGCCGTTCTCGAAAACGCAGAGCGGATTACCCGAGAGCGCTTCCGTTCCGCGGGTGAAGACATTGATCAGCCGATAGCTGTGAGTTGCCATACGGAATCAGCATACCCCAAAGGCCGGGCTGCTTGCGGCTCGGGTAGACTGCCCGCATGACCCGCCATGCGAAGCACAAGCCCGCAGCCCGAGTCGTCAAATTCAGAACTTACCGCAACATGCCGTGGCGGAACGGAAAAGGATTCACCCTCGAGATCGCGCGGGAGCCTGCGGCGGGAGCGGACTTCGCCTGGCGCTTGAGTCTCGCGGACATCGATCGGGATGGGGAGTTCTCCGCTTACCCGGGTTACCGCCGGGCTCTGGTGCTGATCGCCGGCAATGCCCTCAAGCTGACATTTCAGGGCCACGGCAGCTGCTTCCTCCACTGCGCCAGGCGAGCCGCGCGATTCGAAGGCGAGTGGAAAACCCGCTGCGCGGTTCCGCAGGGACGTTGTACGGATCTCAGCCTGATCGTGCGCCGGGGATCGGGCCTGAGCCCGCGATCGATCGTCCGTGCCCCGAGGATGCTGCATGCCGAGCCGAGCGCGCATCTGGCGCTCAGCGCGCAGCTCCACGCCGCGCTCTTCCTCCTCGAGGGCTCGGTGGCGGTAACGGAATCAAGTCGCGCCCGTCCCCACACCTTGCGCGCCCGGGACACCCTTCTCCTTCCTGCGGGGTCGGCGCGGCTTCTGCGGCTGCGAAGCCGCACGAAGTCCGGGGCGAAGCTCATCCTCCTGCGCTGGCGCCCCGGTCGGGCGGGGAAAGTCTGAGCGCCGCGCCCGGTCAGCGCTCGCCGAGCCAGGTGTAGGAATCGGCTTTGCTCAGATCCGTAATGACGCCGACGATGGCGTAGCCCTGCTGCTGCAGGGTGGCCAAGCCTGTCTGCACTGCCGCGAACGGTCGCGCAAGCGAATCGCCCTGCACCCGCGTTCCGACGAGGAAGAGATCGCCTGATGCATCCGCCTGACCGATGGCGGTGATGATGTAGCCCTGGGCGGCGAGCGCACCGGCAGCCGCGGGTGCCGCGGCCGTGGAGGCGGTGACGACCTTCGTGTCATAGAGCGTCAGAGGATCCGCTTGCCACGCGTAGGCGAGGTACGTGACCTGGCCACCGTCGGCGGAAATCGCCGTGATGACCCTGCCCGCCGCCCCTTCGTCCGTGGCCGCGGTCTGAAGTTGCGAGCTCGCGACGGAATTCTCGACCCTCACGAAACCCGTTGATTGCGCGGCCTGGGCTTTGACGCCGGCTCCGTTCGCCGGCGCCGGCTGAATCCATGACACGGCGAAAAGATCGCTCGCAGGCTCCAGATCCAGCGAATTGATCACCGCCTCGGGGGAGTTGGGTCCGATCCCACCCGTGAACCAGACAGTGGATCCGGGCTGCAAGTCGGCGCTGAAGTTCTCGTAGCTATCCGCCCCGTAGCCGCTCAGCGGCGCGCCACTCGATGAGGCGGGCCATTCCGAGTAAAACCAATCGCAACCCGTGCCATCGGTCCGAGGGGGCACGTCGCAGTTGCCGCTCGAGCCCATGTAAAAGGGCGTCCCCACGCTCGGCGAGTAATAAAAGGCGCTTCTACCCGGAACGGCGGTCGCGAGCCCGGTGCCGGCGTTCCCCCAGCCGTTGATGACGGCGGGAGCATCCACCTGCTGGAAGCGCAGGTCCCCGGCCGCGGGCGCCCGCGCGGTCACCGTGAGCGCAGCGTTACCGCTCGTGACCGAGCCGCCGCGGTTGCTCACGACCACCGAGTACCTCGCTCCCGTATCGGCAAATGCCGTCGGCGATGTCGTATAGGTGCTCGAGTTGGCTGCGGCGATGGCCGCGCCGTCCTTGAGCCATTGGTACTGCAGCGAGGCGCCGCCGGCGCTCACCGCGAATGTTGCGGTGAGGCCCATCGGAACGCTTTGGTTGGAAGGTTGCGCGAGGATCGTCGGTGCCGACACCTCACTCATCGGCGTCGAGCTCGTCCCGGCGGAGCCGCCACAGGCTGCCAGCACCCATGAAACCCCGCACGGCGGCCAAAGCCGCCATCGCGGCGCGACGCCGCGTTCCGAGCGCCCCTTGACCATGCCACTCTCCCAGCGATCAGTCCGTGGTCTTGCGAATCATCCCCGTGCGGGAAGACGGAGCCATTATCTCGCGCAGGGCCTCTGCCGTACAGTATTTGACGGGCTCAGCGCCCCCGGCCCGACAGAGGACATCGGACCGGGGGATGGTTCCCTGGGGGCAACCGGGGCGGCGGAGTCAGTTGTTGGGCGCTCCCGAGGTGATCCACGACTGCACCTTGTCGATCGTCGCCTGATCGAGATAGGGTCCGCCGAAGGGCATGCGCGCCCCGGTGATTCCCGCGGTCCCCTCGAGCTTGCGAATGATGTAACTGTTGGCCGGGTCGCCGGCCTTCACGCGCAGGACCGAGGGCTGCTCGACACTGGGCACGCCGACGAGGGAGTTGAAGGCGTGGCCGGCGGTGAGGTTCATCGATCCGGGCAGTGAGCTGCCGTTACCCGTGTGACACGTCGAGCAGATCGGCGTGAAGATCGTGCTCTGCAGCTCGCTCAGCTTCACCGCGGGTGTGGAGCTGTTCGAGACCGTTACGGTGACTGCCGCAGAGGTACCGACGTTGCCGGCGGCATCCGCGGCCTGGACCGTGAGATCAACCGTCCCGTTCGCGACGGTCGTCGTATCCCAGCTCACCGAATACGGCGCGCTCGTGCTCGAGCCGATCTGCGTCGCACCCGCGAAGAACTTGACGGCGGTCACCCCGACATCATCGCTCGCCGTCGCCGTGATCGTGATCGTGCCGCTCACCGTGGCGTTCTCCGCGGGCGCAGTGATGGTCGCCGTCGGCGCGACGATGTCGGGCGGATTGGCTCCCACATCGATGCGGCCGTACAGCCCGTCCGCCTCATCGGCAATGCCCGCCGCGAAAAAGAGCGTCGTTGTCGGTTGCTTGTCGGCGCCATTGCCGAAGGCGATACCCCAGAGTCCGGGGTTGGCGATCGGCTGGCTCATCGCGTCCTCGATGTTGCCGACGAAGGCTCCACTCACCGGATCGAACGCATTGATGATGCCGTCACCGAAATTGCCGACCAGCAGATCCTGGCTGAGAGAGCCGAAATTCGCGGGCGCGAGCGCCATTCCCCAGGGCGCGTCCAGCTTGCCGCCGACCGGGATCAGGTGACTCTTGAGCGTGCCGCTCGTGTCATAGACATCGAGCAGCCCGAGCCCTGCTCCGTCCGTCTCGTCGTGGTCGTCAGGCGCCTGCTGCTTGGCGTAGCTCACGTAGAGCAGTGTCTGGTTCTGCACCACGAGCGCCTGGATGCCGAAGGGCGCATAGCCCGCCGGGAGCGTCGGGTCGAGGAAACCACCCGCCGCCGTGACCTTCTTGAAGGTGGCGTCGAACACATCGACCTTGCCATTGTGAAAATCCGTGGCGTAGAGGTGATTGGCGCCGCCGGCGTCGGCCGCGAGCGCGAGACCCTTGTAGACCGCCCCGCCCGCGCCATCGTCGTACATGACCACGGCGTTCTGTGCATCCACCTGCGGCGACCAGCCGGCAATCGTGCCGCCCTCCCCGTCGAAGATGAACTTCGCCGACCCCGACGCCGAGCCCTTGGTGACCACGAAATCCGAGCTGCCGTTGTACACGATGCCGGTCGGATCCGCCGCGCCGTTGAGTCCGGGCGGAATGCTCACGATCGTCGTCTCGCGCGTTCCGGTGCCGTCATAGACGGTGGAAGTCTGCGAGCCGTTGTCGGCCACCCAGACCGGCGCACCGGGCGCCATGACGATGCCCCAGGGATTCACCAGGTGCGCATCGGTCGAGGCCGCGGCCACCGAGCCGTCGGACACGAGCTTGCTCATGGAATACGAGCTCGCCGTCGGCGGTGGCGGCGGATTGGGTTCGCCCGGAGGAGTGCCGTAGCCGCTCCCGCCACCTCCGGGGCCTCCCGAGCCGCCGCAGGCGCTCAAGAGCGTCGCGGCGACCATCGCACACGGTCCGAAGGACTTGCAGATCCGGAATCGCTGGTCGATGCGCATGTGTCAGTCTCCCGAGTGTGTCAGCTTCGTCGCTGAGTCCCAGCGAACGTCGCGGCCGGTTTCGGCGCGGCGAAAATTCGGCGTCGCGCGAACATTGCGGCCTCGGCGGGGAACATACCGTCGCCGCTGCTCGCGCACACGAGCGGCCCGACGGGGGAGAGATCCGTCAGGTGAACCGCAAGCGGCTACACCAACACTCACGGGCATTCCCTATCGCTGCGCGAGCGGTGGAGCGCCATGGCGAAATGGTCCCCGGTGATCTGGATGCTGCCTCTCGTGGCGGCGAGCGGCTGCACGGGCAGCGGAGCCGGACTCGATTCCAACGGACAGCCGCTCGGCGCCGGCGGCTCGCCCGCCGCTCCCCCGCCGCTGACCGCGAATCTTCAATCGATTCAGGCCAACATCTTCACCCCGATCTGTACGCGCTGCCATGTGGGTGCGGGCGCGCCGCAAGGCCTGCAGCTCGACTCCGTGCACAGCTACGCGCTGCTGGTCGGCGTGCCGAGCAGCGAGCAAAGCGACGTGCTGCGGGTGAAGCCCGGTGATCCGGACCACAGTTATCTCATCCTGAAGCTCGAGGGCGCGAACGGGATCGTCGGCGCCCAGATGCCCTTCGGCGGCCCCTATCTGCCGCAGTCCACGATCGATGTGATCCGTCAGTGGATCACCGATGGCGCGCAACCGGCCGCCGCCGCGGAGTCGGTTTCGACGACGGCGATCGCGCGGGCGAGTCGCTCGCCCGCCGCCGCGCCGTTCACCGTCATTGCCACTTCACCGGCCGCGGGCGCGGTAGTGGCGGGCGGGATATCGCGCCTCGTCATCGGCTTCAACGCCGAGCCGGATCAGTCCCTCGTCAACTCCACCACGGTCGAGTTGCTGCGAACCGGTGCCGATGCATCGGATGTCACCATCGCACTCGGCTTCGCGCGCGGCAATCCCTCCACGTTGTTGCTCACTGCGGCCGTGCCCCTGCCCCCGGGCACCTACCGCGTGCGGCTGCGCGGCACCGGCGGCGGCGCGCTCGCCGATGTCGCTGGCCGCACGCTGGGACGGGATGAGTCCTTCGCCTTCACCGTCAGAGGAGTCCCCTGATGCCCTCGAGCCTGGCGCGATGGCTGCCTGTCCTGGCGCTGCTGCCGGCGCTGCTGCCCCGAGCGGCGCTCGCCGAGCCGTATCTCGCCGTCGAGACCGGTCTCAAGTGCGGCGCGTGCCACGTCAACCCGACCGGTGGTGGCCTTCGAACGGCCTTCGGCGATACCTTCGCGCAATTCGCGTTGCCCGCTCGACACCTCGCGACCGGCGCCGACACGTGGAACGGCGCGCTCGGCGAGTTCCTGCGGCTCGGCGGCGATCTGCGTTTCGATGCGAACGCGACCCAGGTGCCCCACACTCAGACTCTCGATCAGTTCGAGCTCGAGCAGTCCCGCATCTACCTCGCGGCAAGTCCGATCCCCGATCGGTTGCTGGTGTATGCCGACGAGCAGATCGCTCCCGGCGGGGCGCTCAACCGCGAGGCGTATGCGCTTTACTGGTCGGCCGGCCACGACTGGTACGTGAAAGCGGGACAGATGTACCTGCCCTTCGGATGGCGGCTGCAGGACCAGAGTGCATTCGTGCTCCAGGCCTCGGGAATCAACATGACGACTCCTGATCGGGGCGTGGAGGTGGGCTGGCTCGGCGGTCCTTGGGATGCGCAACTCACGGTCAGCAACGGGACCGCCGCCGGGACGGTGACTGATTCGCGCAAACAATACGGCGGCCAGTTGAGCTTCGTACGGACGCTCTGGCGGATCGGGCTCGCCGCCAATTACAACGACAAGTCGGCGGCAAGCCGCGCCGCCTGGGGAGTTTTCGGCGGCCTGAGGACCGGACCCGTCCAGTGGCTCGCGGAGGCGGATCTCATCGAGGACCGCGGTCAGTCTCCGCCGCTGCGGACGGCGGCCACCCTGCTCGAGGCGAACGTCAGGCTCGCGCCGGGACACAACCTCAAACTAACCAGTGAATTTCTCGACCCGGACCGTGGCATCCCCAACAACGGCGAGACGCGGTGGAGCCTCGTGTACGAGCTGACGCCCATCCAGTTTCTGCAGGTCCGGACGGGAGTGCGCTATGGCGACGGCATCCCGCAGGACGACGCGGAGCACACGCGGATCTATTTCCTCGAGCTGCACGGATTCTTCTGATATACGCGCGCGCCTGCCAAAGGGAGCAATATGCCGCCGCATGCGTGCCATCCCGATACCCATCCCGATTGCCGTCGCCGTCCTTGCGGCCGGGTCGGTATCGGTCTGTCAGGCCGAGACGAGCGGCGGGGGATCCCTGCAGCTCACCCAGGATTACATCTCCAAAGGGCTGTCGCTGACTTGTCGCGACCCGGCCGGCCAGGTGGACCTGCACGTGCGCCACACCGGATCGAGTGCCTCGGCCACCGAGTTCGGGGGAGTCTGGGGCTCGGCGGGGCTAGGACGCTCCGACTGCGGCTCGAGCCGGGAGGTGGATCTCTATGCCGGTGGGAGTTGGCTCATCGCGCCGAGCTCCAACCTCACACTGACCTATGTCCGCTACAGCTTTCCCGGGGGGAGCTACTACATTCCGAGTCTTGCCGGCAGACGATACGACTACGACGAATTCGATGTCCTCTGGACCTTTCGCGACCGTTTGAGCTTCAGCCTCTCGTGGACTCA